>SXGQ01815093.1_pt1 | contig 14748 bp, 19 predicted proteins | sample 3178371 | NCBI WGS metagenome assembly SXGQ01 (sample SAMN11356859, study PRJNA531348) | freshwater metagenome | isolation source: freshwater sample F1-20 | place: China: Fuxian Lake, Yuxi | collected 2017-12-25
CCGTCGGGGGCGAAGACGATGGCCTGCGCGCCGCCGAGGCCGTCGATGCCGAGCGGCGTCGGGTCGGTGACGTCGGCCGGCGGCGGGTTCTCCGAGTTGGACACCAGGATCCAGCCGCCGTCGGCCGTCGGGAAGGTGGCTGCGCCGTCGGGGAAGGCCATGGCCGGCTCGGCGCTGGGTCCGATGGGCAGCCCGAACTGCTTCACCACCCGGGACGTGAAGCCCGCCGGGAGTCGGATGCCGTTGGCGTCCGGGTCGAGCAGCGGACCGTAGGGGCTGGTCCCGGGCTCGGCCGGCGCGGCGAAGGCCGGGGCGAGTGCGCCGCGCCCGACGGTGAGCGAGCCGCTGGCGGCGAGGCTGAGGAGGAGGAAGCGACGGCGATCCACGGGCGACACTTCCCGGTCCGGCCCTGCCGTTCCTGCCCTCCCGAGGTGACGGGCAGGTGCACGGTCCGTGACGCGGTGGCCGTCCTGCGGGTCAGCCGGTGGCGGTGAGCCGACGGCAGCACCGGACCACGATGCGGTCCGGCGGCTCGACCTCGATCTCCACGGTGTCCACGAAGGCGCGCGCGATGAGGAGCCCGCGGCCGTTGGGACGGAGCGGATCGTCGAGGTCGGGCACGGCCAGCGCGACCGTGCCGTCCTGGTCGTCCGTGCGGTTGGAGACCTGCAGGACGAGGTTGCCCTCGTCGAGCTGGCACCGCACCCGCACCTCGTCGGTCGGCTCGGGCGAGGCTGCGACGGCGTTGGCGGCGAGCTCGCTGAAGACGACCTCGAGGTCGTCCACGACCCCGTCCTCGACGTCGGCGCCTCGCATCCAGCCGACGAAGCGACGGCGCGTCTCGGGAACGGCGTGCACGTGCGCGCTGAACCGGACGGCGAAGGCTTCGATGGGTTGGCCGCTCCGCTGCGGGTGTCTGGGCATGCGGATCCGATCGGGTTGTGGCTGGCCCTCCGCGCGGAGGGAACGCGCCTTTCTATCCAACTGCGAAGCCGGCCAGTCCAGTCATCCGACCCCGCCGGGATCCCAGAGGGTGGCCCGGTAGCCCGCCTCGAGATCGGCCTCGATCGCCTCCGGCGAGACGTCCAACCCGATGTGGTCGCGGAGCGCGCGGGACGCCGAGGGCCGGTGCTCACGATCCGGCCAGCTGTCCGGGTCCCAGAGCTTCGAACGCCGGAACGCCTTCGCGCAGTGGATGTAGCACTCCTCGACGTCGATGCCGATCGCCATCCCAGGGCGCTTCCCGTCGACTGCGACCGCGTCGAGCACCTCGGGATCGGTGGTGAGCGTGGCCCGGCCGTTCACCCGCAGGGTCTCCTCCACGCCCGGGACGATGAAGAGCAGGCCGACCTCGGGGCGGGCGACGATGTTGGCGTGGGTGTCGAGCCGGTTGTTCCCGGCCAGGTCCCCCATGGCCAGCCGGCCCGGGTCCAGGACCCGCACGAACCCGGGGGCGCCGCCCCGAGGGGACGCATCGGCGCCGGCCGGTCCGTTCGTGGCGACCACGACGAACGGGGAGGCCTCGACGAAGGAGCGGGCTGCGTCGTCGACGTGGTCGATCTGCTTGCGCACCACGAGCTCGTGCGGCTGTCGGTAGATCGTGCGGAGCGCCTCGATGTCGGTGACGGCGTTGCTGAACGGCATGGGGCTCCGTGGGTGCGACGGGTTGGTGCGGTGGCGGCGACGGGTCGCCGTGCCGGGACCATCTTCGCCGACCCTCGAGGCGGACGGGAGGACTTCCCCCATCCCGCGGAGATTCGATCGAACGTGCTTGATGCATCGACCCTGCTTGATGTACGTTCAGCGCATGGTCACGACGGGGACGGAGCGCCTCCCGGAGCTCCTCCAGGTCGTGGGGCACCCGCTGCGGTGGCGCCTGCTCACCGAGCTCAGCCGCAGCGATCGCCGCGTGCAGGAGCTCGTCGCCGCCACCGGCGAGCCGCAGAACCTCGTCTCGTACCACCTGGCCAGGCTCCGGGACGCGGCGTTCGTCAGGGCCCGGCGCAGCTCGGCCGATGGTCGTGACGCCTACTACGCCGCCGACCTCGACCGCATCTGGGAGCTGCTCGCCGCCGCTGGGGCGGCGCTGCACCCGGGGCTGGCGGCCGACCACTCGCCGCCCGGGCCGGTCGAGCCCGCGGCTCGCGTCCTGTTCCTCTGCACCGGCAACAGCGCCCGGTCGCAGATGGCCGAAGCCCTGACCATCGATCGGTCGGACGGTGCCGTGGACGCACGCAGCGCGGGGTCCCATCCCAAGCCCCTGCACCCGAACGCCGTCCGGGTCCTCAGGGAGGACCATGGCATCGACATCGCCGGTCGTCCGTCGACCCACCTGGACGAGGTGGCGGGCGAGCGGTTCGATCGGATCATCACGCTCTGCGATCGCGTGCGCGAGGTCTGCCCCGAGCTGCCGGGGAGGCCGCAGCACGCCCACTGGAGCCTGCCGGATCCGGCCGCCGACCAGGGGCCCGACGACGAGGCCGCCCTGCTGGCCTTCCGCTGGACGGCGACCGAGCTCGACCGCCGCGTCCGATTCCTGCTCGCCGACCTGGCGAGCCCCCGAGACCCGATCCCCGCCTGAGGAGCCCGACATGAGCGAATCCCGTGAGATGGTGAGCGTCCGCTACCTGGTCGAGGACGTCCGGGCCTGCGTCGACTTCTACGTGGAGCACCTCGGCTTCGAGGCCCGCCTCGACGCCGCCCCTGCGTTCGCCGACGTCGCTCGCGGCCACCTCCGGCTGCTGCTCAGCGGCCCGGCCAGCTCCGCCGGGCGTCCCATGGCGGACGGGGAGACCCCCGGGCCCGGCGGCTGGAACCGCATCCACCTCATCGTCGACGACATCGCGGCCGAGGTGGGCCGGCTCACCGAGGCCGGGCTGCGGTTCCGGAACGAGATCGTCTCCGGGCCCGGAGGGTCCCAGGTCCTGCTCATCGATCCCTCCGGGAACTTCGTGGAGCTGTTCCAGCCGGCCGGCTGACCCTCAAGGTCCGGCCCCGGTGCGCCGATGTCCCTGGTCAGGACACCGGAGCACAGGAAGGGGACGCCGGATGCTCTCGATGCAACGTTCAGAGGCGCTGGTCGCCGAGCTCGACAGCCCGCGCTTCCGGCGCATCAACGGCACCGTCCGCTCGCTGCTCGAGCAGCTCGCGCTGGCGTCGGTCGGCTTCGGCGTGGCCTTCGTCCTGACCTGGCTGGTCGCCGACGTGTGGCTCGACATCCCCTACCGGGGCGGCGGCCTCGTCGCCCACGCCGGGCTGGTCGCCCTCTTCGGGGGGCTGATGCTGCACCTGACCTCGGGCGCCCCCATCCACAAGGCGGTCGTCGCCCAGCGGGCGCTGGTGCGCGAGGCCACCGAGGAGCTGGCGTCCGAGGCGGCCCGCCACCGCTTCCGGGCCGAGCTCGACGAGGGGCTGCGCATGTGCGACACCGAACCGGCCCTGGTCGAGCTCGTCGGAAGGGCGTTCGACCGCCTCGACCCCACCGGGTCCAGCGAGCTCCTCCTGGCCGACTCCTCCAACGCCCACCTCCGGGTCGCCGTCGAGTCCAGCGTCGGCGGACCGAGCTGCGGCGTGACCACGCCGTGGGACTGCCCGGCCGTACGCCGGGGTCACACCCGCCAGTTCCCCACCTCGACCTCGCTCGACGCCTGCCCGCACCTCCGGGACCGACCGGGCGGTGAGCTGTCCGCCACGTGCATCCCGCTGACCGTCCTCGGTTCGCCCGTCGGCGTCGTGCACCGCGCCGACCGCGACCAGCACGTCGTGCCCGAGCTCCTCCTCGACGAGCTCGAGACCCTCGCCGACGTCGTCGGCTCCCGCCTGTCCATCCTGCGGGCGATGGCGACGAACGAGCGCCAGGCCAACACCGACCCGCTCACCGGGGTTCGCAACCGGCGCAGCGTCGGCGACGAGCTCAACGCGCTCGACCGCAGCGGAGGCCGCTACGCCATCGCGTTCGCCGACCTCGACCACTTCAAGGACCTGAACGACACCTTCGGCCACGAGACCGGGGACCGGGCGCTCCGCCTCTTCACCCGGGTGGTGCAGGAGACGGTGCGCGACCGCGACGTCGTGGGCCGTTGGGGCGGGGAGGAGTTCGTGCTCCTGTTCCCCGGGGCCGACCGCGCGGTTGCGGCGACGGCGTGCGAGCGCATCCGTGAAGCGCTCCGCGTCGAGCTCCAGGGCGCCTCGGTGCCGCTGTTCACCGCCAGCTTCGGCGTCGCCGACCACGAGCAGGCGGCCTCGGTGGACGAGCTGCTGGAGGTCGCCGACCAGGCGATGTTCCATGCCAAGGCGGCGGGCCGGGACCGCGTCGTGGTGGCCGACGGGACCGCCGCGCCGGTCCCTGCCGGTTCCGACGCTGCCGCGGCCACCGCGCCTGCGCCCGCTCCCGCCTCCGACGCCTGAAGCCTGAAGCCTGAAGCCAGCCCGCTAGGTCAGCGGCTCGGCGGGAACGGCGTCGAGCCGTGGTACTCGAGCATGAAGAGGGTGGCGTCGTCGCGCAGCGTCCGGCCGTTGTGGTCCAGCACCGTGCTGGCGAGGCGGCGGACGGACTCCGCCGCTGACGTGCCGTCGATGACCGCCCGCACCAGCAGGTCGGCCAGGCGGTCCACGCCGAACGTCTCGCCGTCGGGCGACTTCGACTCGATGACGCCGTCGGTGTGGAACAGCACGCGGTCGCCGGGCTGGAGCTGGGCGACGGCGACCTCCACAACCGAGCCGCCGAAGCCCATCGGGAGCGACGGTCGGCAGGGCAGCTCACCGATGAACGAACCGTTGCGGACGAGCAGCGGCAGCGGGTGGCCTGCGTTCAGCCACGTGAGCTCGCCGGTGTGGTGGTCGAGTGACCCGAGCTGGCCCGTGACGAACGCCGACCGGGTGAACTGCGACCGCAGCGCGGCATCGGTCTCGAGGTACGCGGTCTCGAGGCTGAGCCCTTCGCGCCGCGCGTTGCGCAGGCCGTTGATGGCGAGCACGGAGATGGAGACCGCAGGCAGGCCGTGGCCGACCGCGTCGATGATGGCGAAGTCCAGCCCGGTCGCGTGCTGTGCGTAGTCGAAGGAGTCCCCGCCGATCGAGTAGGCGGGCTCCAGGATGCCGCTGGCCGAGATGTACGGCGTCGAGCACGTGAGCGGTGGCAGCAGCGACCACTGGATCTCGGCCGCGATCGACAGCGGCTGCGCTCGACGGCTCCGCAGCACGACGTCGGTGTAGCGCCGCTTGCTGATGAGCATGAGCACGAGGATCGACACGACGGCATCGGCGTCCGACGCCCGCTCCTCGGTCCAGTCCGGGTGCGCCAGCTCGAGGACACCGATGCGCTCGCTGCCCTCGGCGAGCGGGATCCACACGGTGCCCGGATCGACCGCGGTCACCACCTGGTTCGTGGCGAAGGCCCGGCCGGCCATCGTCCCCTCGATGTCCTGGCGTGCGCCCTGCGGACCGTTCTGCCCCAGCTCCTGGAGGGTCGTGAGGCCGTAGTCGGCGACGAGCATCCGCGAGGACGTGGCGCCGAGCGCCGCGCCGGCCAGGTCGATGATCGCCCGCAGACCGCCGGCGGGGCAGGCCGTCGCCTCCCGGATGAGCGTGGCGAGGCGATCGTCGATCGACAGAGCGTACGCGCCGTCGCAGGGCAGGAGTAGACCGTGTCGATGGAAGCCGACGACCGACCGAACGTCGTCATCGTCAACTGCGACGACCTCGGCTACGGCGACCTCGGCTGCTACGGCTCCACCGCCCACGACACGCCGCACCTCGACCGGATGGCGGCCGAGGGCGCCCGCTTCACCGACTTCCTGATGGCGTCGCCCGTCTGCTCCCCGTCCCGGGCCGCGCTGCTCACCGGCTGCCACCCGCTGCGGGTCGGGTTCGGCGGCGAGCAGGCCGGCGGGCTGGGCGGGGTGCTGTTCCCCGGCTGGCCGATCGGACTGCACCCCGACGAGGTCACGATCGCCCGGATGCTGCGCGACGCCGGGTACGCGACCCTGGCCGTGGGCAAGTGGCACTGCGGCGACCAGCCCGACTTCCTGCCGACGAACCACGGGTTCGACGACTGGTACGGGCTGCCCTACAGCAACGACATGGGACGCCAGGCGGAGCCGCCCGAGGGACCCACCGAAGCCGAGCTCGAGGATCTGATCCGCCAGATGGGCATCACCCTGCCCTGGGTCCGTCCCCTGCTGCCCCTCATGGAGGGCACCGAGGTCATCGAGTCCCAGCCGGATCAGGCGTCGCTGACGTTCCGGTACGTGGAGCGCGCGGTGCGGTTCCTGCGAGCCAACCGGGAGCGGCCGTTCCTGCTGTACCTCGCGCACCTCTACGTGCACCTGCCGATCTACGCGCCCCAGCGGTTCCTCGACACGTCGCGGAACGGCGCCTACGGCGGCGCCGTGGCAGCCATCGACTGGTCCACCGGCGTGCTGCTCGCCGAGCTGGCCCGCCTCGGCCTCGACGAGCGGACGGTCGTGGTCTTCACGAGCGACAACGGCGCCCTCGACGACCAGCGCGGCGGCGCCGGCAGCAACCTTCCGCTCCGGGGCGCCAAGGGCACGACGTGGGAGGGCGGCCAGCGGGTGCCGTGCATCGTGCGCTGGCCGGGCCGGGTGGCCGCCGGCGTCGAGGTGCGCGAGGTGGCGACCGCGATGGACCTCCTCCCGACCGTCGCTGAGCTGTGCGGGGCCGAGGTCCCCGCCGACCGCACGATCGACGGCGCGTCCATCACCGGCCTGCTCGGCGTCGGCACCTCCGTCCCCGATGCGGACCGCTCGTTCGCCTATGCCCTCGACGGCTCGCTCGAGGCGGTTCGCAAGGGCCGCTGGAAGCTCCACGTGCGCAAGCGCACCCGGGAGCTCCTCGAGCTGTACGACCTCGAGGCCGATCCGAGCGAGTCCACCGATCTCGCCGACCGGCACCCCGACGTGGTGGCCGACCTGCAGGCCGAGCTCGAGCGGTGGCGCCACGACCTCGGCGACGACGCGACCGGGACGGTCGGCACCGGCGTCCGGCCCATCGGACGGGTGGACGACCCGGTGCCGCTCACGGAGCACGACCCGGACCACCCGTACTTCGCGGTCGAGTACGACCTCCCCCACCGCGGCTGACCGCCGATCGGTAGCGTGGCGCCATGCCTGAGCAGACGGGGGACGAGGGGGGCGACGTGCTCGCATTCCCCGGTCCGCGTCGCGACGTCGGGTTGCCGGACGTCGGGCTGCGGGAGGTGATCGGCGAGGTCCTCCGGGAGGAGCGCCACCGCCAGGAGCGGACCCTGGCCGACGTCGCCGAGGAGGCCGCCGTCTCCATCCAGTACCTCTCCGAGGTCGAGCGGGGCCGCAAGGAGGTCTCGTCCGACCTGCTGGGTGCGGTGCACGGCGCGCTGGGGCTCGAGCTGGTCGACGTGCTGGAGCGGGCGACCCGTCGGCTACGAGCCGGGCCGCAGCGGAGCAGCGACCTGCGCATGCTCGCCGCCTGAGGCGTCGGGCCCGACGATGTGGTCGGCCACGCCGTAGGCGATGGCCTCCTCGCCGGTCAGGACGAGCGCACGGTCGGTGTCGGCGCAGATCTGCTCCACGGGGCGGCCCGTGTGCGCGGCGAGGAGATGCTCGCTCTGACGGCGGATCCGCGCCACCTCGGCCGCCTCGAGGGCGAGGTCGCTGATGGACCCGCGGCTGCCTTCGGTGTGGGGCTGGTGCAGCACCACCCGGGCGTGGGGCAGGAGCGACCGCTTGCCCGGCGCCCCTGCTGCGAGCAGCAGCGCAGACGTCGATGCCGCCTGGCCGACGCAGAGGGTGGCCACGTCGGCCTTCACGAACTGCATGGTGTCGTACACGGCCATCGTGGCGCTGAAGGACCCGCCGGGCGAGTTGATGTAGAGGTGGATGTCGGCCGGCGACAGCGCGGCGAGGTGCAGCATCTGCGCGACGACCACGTTGGCGACGCCGTCGTCCACGGGGGTCCCGACGAAGACGATGCGCTCCGACAGGAGCCGGCTGAAGACGTCCGACATGCGCTCGCCCCTCGGCGTTGACTCCGTGACGGTGGGGATCGTGTAGCTCGCCATCACACCGACGCCGCCATGCCGATGCGACGAGCGGGGCGAGCCGGGAGGATCTCGGCCAGCGAGCTCACGATGTGGTCCACGAAGCCGTAGTCCCGGGCCTGCCCGGCATCGAACCAGCGGTCCCGACCCACGTCCCGGTTGACCTCGTCCAGGCTGTGTCCGGTGTGGCGGGCGATGATCCCCCGCATGCGGTCGAGGGTGGCCGTGAGGTTGTCGGCCTGGATGGCGATGTCGGCGGCGGAGCCGCCGAGCCCGGCCGAGCCCTCGTGCATGACGACCTGGGCGTTCGCCAGCGCGTACCGCTTCCCGGGGGTTCCGGCGCACAGCAGGATCTGCCCCATGCTCGCCGCGAAGCCGGTCGCGACGGTGGCGACGTCGTTGGGGATGAGGTTCATGACGTCGTAGATGGCCAGGCCTGCGACCACCGACCCGCCCGGCGAGTTGATGAAGAGGCAGATGTCGCTCTCCGGGTCGTCCTGCGACAGCACCAGGAGCTGGGCGATCAGGCGGTTGGCGCTGTCGTCGTCGACGGACTCGCCCAGCATGAGGATCCGCTGGTCCTGCAACCGGTCGAACGACGACCGCGACATCGATGGAGGTGCTGTGGTGGACATCGGCTCAGTGTGACGCCGGGGTCGGGCCACGCAGGCCCGTTCCGCTGCAGGCAGAACGGGTCAGCGCGGCGCCGGGAGGCCCTTCCGGCACCGCCCGGCCGCTTCGACCAGTCGGCGCACCTCGCGACGCGACGAGGCAGCGACCCGCAGCCGGTCACCCCGGTAGGGAGCGCCGCCTCGGAGCCAGGAACCGAGCGCGACCCACGTGCAGATCGAGCGCCAGACCAACCAGGGCGGGGCGAGCGGCACGGCACCCACGGAGAAGTGGTCGCGGCCTCCTGCCCGGCGCCGTCCCGCCTCCGCAGCTGCGGTGACGGTGCCACCGGCGGCGGCGAGGAGGAGCCAACGACGGCGACGCGCCAGCGCCGCGACGGCAGGGAGGACGGCGAGCGAGACCGCCAGCCGCCCCGGGCGGGCCAGCTCGTCGTAGGCCTGGCGGACCTGCTGGCGACCGAAGTGCGCCGTGGTCGGAGGGAGGCGTGGCACGACGATGTCGAGGGCCACGTGCTCACGCCCACCAGCAGCGCGCACCGTGCGGACGAGCTCGAGGTTCTCGAACAGGACGTCGCCCCGGTAGCCACCGGCGGCCAGCACCGCCGATCGGCGGACTGCCAGCGTCCCCGGCCAGTCCCCGCCCGTGGCTCGGGCCAGCAGCGTGCGAGCGGTGTCGACGCGGGCGTGCCACGGGAGCGGCTCGAAGCTGTTCTGCGGTCGGACGACGGCGGCCTCCCCGAGGCGGCGGTCGAGCTCGACGAGCTGCTCGGGCCGGTAGCGCACGTCGTCGTCGGCGATGACCACGTGCTCGAAGCGCGCGGCCCGGATGCCGGTGCAGACGTTGCCGACCTTCCCGTTCTTCGTGCGGTCCTCCGGCACGAGCGTGCGGACCTCAGGGCCGAAGGCCTTGCGGTGCCGGCGCCGGACGGCGGCCGCCGAACCGTCGACGACGATCACGTCGGCAACCTTCGCCGCAAGGCTCCGCAGGTAGGCGGCCAGCTCGGACACGTCCTCCCCGTCGGTGGTGGCGAGCGGGAGCACGTAGCTGAGCTGGAGGGTCGCGGCCCGTGGCGGCGGGCCGGTCGCCTCGACCAACGTGAAGGAGATGTCGGAGCGGACGGTGGCGGTCATGCGTGCCTCTCGTCGGCTGCCGAGCTTCTGGGGCGCCGTGTCGTCGTTGCGGTGTGGTGGACCGCCGACCTACCCCTGCTGGCGGGGCTTCAGTCCTTCGACCTCACGCGCCGTGGGCGTGGTCGCAGAGGACGTCCTCGCCCTCCTTGATGGAACCCCCACCGATGCCCTCGAGCGCCGCGAACGGGCCGCACTCGTGGGACTCGATCCACACGTGGATCATCGGCGTCGGCACCGGTCCAACCCGTGAGCGACGAGACGGCGACCGGTGGCTCGACCTCGCTGTGGTCGAGGGCGATGGTCATCTGTGCCGCCGTGTGCGTACAGATGTCTGCGATGGGCCATCCTTGACCCGTGGGTCAATCGACCGTTCGGGTGCTTCCGTCGCGCACTGGGATGCCGAGCGCAGCGAGCTTGTGCCGGCATCGCTCGACGATGAGGGGGTACGTGCCGAGGTAGTACGGCAGCGCGGCGCAGGCCTGGTTGACGGCGGCGCCACGAGCCCGGGCGATGGTCGCGTCGTCGGCGCCCACCAGCTCGAGGAACCGCTCCCCCGATGCCGGGGTGCACAGCGGCGACCACACCACCTGCACGTCGACGGCCGGATCGCCGATGCAGGCCGACCCCCAGTCGACCAGCCCGGACAGCCTCCCGCCGGTGACGAGGCAGTTGCCCTCGAGGTCGCCGTGCACCCAGACCGGTGGACCGTCGTGCGGGGGCGCGGCCAGGGCCCGCTCCCAGATGTCGAGCGCGGCATCGGCGTCGACCAGGTGCCGGGCCGACTCGATGGCCAGTCGCGTCCCTCGGTCGTAGTCGCGGATCGGCCGAGCCCGGTTGTGCGGCGGCGGCGCGCCGTCGGACGGCACGGACCGGAGCTCGACCACGGTGCGGGCCAGGTCCTCGGCGAAGGCCATGGGATCGCCGATGCGGTCGGGTCCCGCCATCTCGCCGTCCAGCCAACGGTGCACCGCCCACCGGAACGGGTACCCGTCGTCGGGCTCACCGACGGCGACCGGCCGGGGGATGTCGACGGTCAGGTGCGGGGCGAGCTCCGGCAGCCAGTGCGCCTCCTTGTCGGCCTGTCCCGATGCCCACCCGATGCGAGGGAGCCTCACCACGAGGTCGTCGCCGAGCCGCCAGATCGCGTTGTCGGTGCCCCAGGGCTCGACGATCCGGAGCGCCCTCCCGGCGAGGTCCGGCAGCTGCGCCTCGAGCAGCCGTCGCACCACTGCTTCGTCGACCGGCACCTCGTCGTCGTGCATCGGTGCGGGCATCGGCACGAGTCTCCTCCGACCCACCGCCGCGGACCGGATGATTTCGCCGGACGGCGGCCTCAGCGGTCGCGCAGGCCCTTCCCGGACCGGATGCGGTCGACGCAGCGGTCCACCCGGCTGACCCTGGTCTCGGCCTTCTTGGCGTCGGACACGTAGAGGTCGTACTCGCGCTGGCGACCCGGCGTGAGCTCGCCGAACGCAGCGGCGAGATCCGGGTCCTGGTCGAGGCGCTGCTGCAGCTCGTCGACGAGGACGAGCTCCTCGGGCGGCACCGTCAGTCCCTGGTCCTCGATGCCGATCGCCTCGGCGACGTAGGACTCGATGGTGGCGGCGAGGCGACGGACGTCGTCGACGGAGGTGAGCTCGAGGCGGCGAGCCGACCGGGAGTTCGGGCCCTGGTCCACGAGCACGCCCTCCGGGTCGGACAGCAGCGCCCCCTTGAAGAACATGACCGCGAGGAAGCCCTTCATCTCCTGGAGGATGCAGATGTTCCGACCCCCGCTGGAGTAGCAGGGCTTGCCCCACTTGATCGCCTCGTCGAGGCCGCACCCGAGCAGGGTCGGCCGCAGTGCGACGATCTCGTCGTGCCAGCGCTCCGAGCCCCGGAGGTACTCGTCCACGTCGTCGAAGTGCTCCACGCGAGCGACAGTAGGTCGGCGCCCGGTACGGGTCGGGGCTAGGCCCGGCGCCCGACGAAGGCCAGGAACCTCGTCTGCTCGTCGGCGTCGTCCGGCACGTCGATGCGAGGCCCGAACATGCCGTCGCTCCGCATCGCCTCCTCCGGCATGCTCGCCATCGCAGCCAGCATCAGCCGGACCTGGTCGGGTCGAGGGCGTCGTCCTGGCCCGTGGCCCGGGCGAGGTCCCAGGTGTGGGTGAACACGTCGCCGGTGACGATCATGTCCACCGTCTCGCGCAGCGGCTGCGTGGCGAACGGCGTCTGGACCGGCTTCGCCGCCACGGCCGGGTCGGCGAGCGCGGCGGAGATGGTCCCCCGCACGACCTCCCAAGCGGCGTAGGGGTCCTCGTCCACCGACGGCACCGGCGGGAACTCGACGCCCTGGGAATTGAAGAACCCCGGGATCCACTCGGTGAGGTGACCGACGACGTCGCGCGCCGTCCAGCCGTCGCAGGGCGAGGGGTCGTCCCAAGCGCTGTCGGGCACGCCTCGGACCACGTCGGTGAAGCGGCCGGTGATGCGCTCGAAGCGCTCGGTGATGTCGTCCATGGTGGCCAGACGCTACGGGTGACGCGAACTCATCGCTCAGCGATCGGCCCAGGCGCTCGCCTGCTGCGTGACGATCTCGATCAGGTCGTCCTGGACGAGGTTGGCGTCGAAGAGGTGCAGCCCCCAGGTCGGGCCGAGGCGCTGCTCGACGAGTCCCTCGAGCGCCCGCGGGTCGTCCTCGGCCACTTCGACGGCGAGGTAGCGGTACCCGGCCTGGTCGGCACACGCGGTGCGCACGGCGTCGGTGTAGGTCAGGAAGGGGGTCGTCAGGTCGTCCAGGCCTGCCGTCAGCGAACCGAGCAGCCCTGCTGACGTGAAGAGCACCGCGTCGACGAGCCCGTCGCCGTCCGGATCGAGGGACAGCGGATCGACGCAGAGCGCAGGCTCGCCGGTGTCGCGCACCCGCCCGAACAGCGCACCCTCGATGGGCGGCTCGGCCGCCGGGTAGGCGGCGTAGGAGATGACGCACGCGGTGTCGTCGACCGAGGCGCAGGGCGGAATCTCGGGGAACCCGTCGGACGGGACGGCCGAGCCGAGGAGCAGGGCGGACACGAGCAGGTCCCGCAGCCCGGCCTGCGGGTCGATCTCCTCGGTGATGAGGCGGCGCAGCACGCTGGCACCCTGGGAGTGGCCGAGCAGCACGACGCCCCGACCGTCGTTCTCCTCGCCGATGTAGGTCTTCCAGGCATCGAGGACGTCGGCGTAGCCGAGCTCGCGGTCCTCGGGTGTCGCGCCGCCGCCGAGCCCGCCGAGCGTGACCTGGCGGTAGGCGGGGGCGAAGACCCGACACGCCGATGCGTAGCGCCCCACCTGGGCGCGCACCGTGTCGAGCTCGGACGCATCGACCTCGAGGTCGGCGACCGGGGTGGGGTCGGACGACGTCGTCGGGTACACGTAGAAGCAGTCGAACGCGGCCTCCTCCGCCGGGGCCCGCTCGGCCTCGACCTCGGTGCGCGTCCCGTCCGGTGCGATGGCCGTGGTGCTCAGATCGGTGCACTCGTCGTCGGTCAGGTCGGGGTGGCAGATCCAGTTGTCGGTCCCGGCGTACTGGGCGGCCTCGTGGTCGGCGTACCCGGCAAACGCCTCCTCCTCCGGCGGCGCCGTCGTGGACGTCGTGGCGTCCGCAGCCGTCGTCGAGGTCGTCGTGTCGGCAGCGTCGGAGTCGTCGTCGTCCCCGCCCGCGACGGGGACGACGGCGAGGGCCGCAGCGAGGAGCGGGACGGCGAGGCGGCGGGCGCGCATGGCGCGGAGTGTTGCAGGCGCGGGCGCGGCGGCTCGGGCAGTGTGTTGAGGTGTCGACGGTGCTGGAGCTGGTGGAACCCGGATGCGCGGCAGCGCTCGCCGCGCTGAAGTCGGACACGTTCGTCGAGACGTTTGGCCCGGAGAACGACGCCGACCAGGTCCGCGAGCACGTGGACCGGCACTTCACCTCGGATGCGGTCCGGCGCAGCCTCGGGGAAGCCGGCACGACCACCTGGTGGCTCGTGGACGGGGGCGTGCCCATCGGATACCTGAAGGTGAACCGTGGCGATGCGCAGACCGAGCCGGACCTCGCCGACGGGCTCGAGGTCGAGCAGCTCTACGTCCGGGCCGAGCACCACGGTCGCGGCCTCGGCGGCCGCCTGCTCGAGCACGCGATAAGCACGGCGCGCGACGAGGGGTTCCCGTTCGTCTGGCTCGGGGTCTGGGAGCGCAACCAGCGGGCCGTCGCCGTGTACGAGCACCTGGGCTTCACGGCGTTCGGCGACCACACCTTCCTGTTCGGCGACGAGGAGCAGCGCGACGTGCTGATGCGACTGGACCTGACGGACGGCGCAGCCCGTGCCGATGGAGCGGGCGGAAGCGCGTGAGGCCGCTGCGCTACTCGATCAACATCACCCTCGACGGGTGCGTCGACCACACGACGATCACGCCGGGCGAGGACCTGCACCGCCACCACGCCGAGAACCTCGCCCGGGCCGACGCGCTCCTGTTCGGTCGGGTCACCTACCAGATGATGGAGGAGGCCTGGCGACGGAACCCGGACGGCACCTGGCCGGACTGGATGGACGAGTGGATGGTCCCCTTCGCCGAGACCATCGACGCTGCGGAGAAGTTCGTGGTCTCCAGCACGCTCGACGACGTGGACTGGAACGCGTCCCTCGTCCGCGGCGACCTGCGGGCGGAGGTGGAGCAGCTCAAGCGCCGGCCCGGCGCCGGCCTCGCCGTCGGTGGCGTCACGCTCCCGCTGGCCCTCGCCGACCTCGGCCTCATCGACGAGTACGAGCTGGTCGTGCACCCCGTCGTCGCCGGACGGGGTCCGACGTTGTTCGCAGGGCTGCGCAACCAGCTCGAGCTGGAGCTGGTCGGGCGCGACGAGCTCCGATCCGGCGCCGTCATCCTCCGCTACCGCCCGCGACGCGCCCTCGACTGATCGCCGCGCGTCCCCACCCACCTCGGTCCCGACGCCTCG
>SXGQ01767650.1_pt1 | contig 14746 bp, 11 predicted proteins | sample 3178371 | NCBI WGS metagenome assembly SXGQ01 (sample SAMN11356859, study PRJNA531348) | freshwater metagenome | isolation source: freshwater sample F1-20 | place: China: Fuxian Lake, Yuxi | collected 2017-12-25
ATTAATTTTGTTTAAAGCCCACGGACTGCGCTCCGTGGGACATTTTTTATAAGCATTATTTAAAGCCCACGGACTCATCGTTTTGAAGATGAGAATAAAAAAACCCACCCAGCGTAGTGGGCGGGCTTAAATTTTAAAATGTTGATTAATTTTATTTAAAGCCCTCGGACTCATCGTTTTGAACGATGAGAATGAAAAAAACCCACCCAGCGTAGTGGGCGGGCTTAAATTTTAAAATGTTGATTAATTTTGTTTAAAGCCCTCGGACTGCGCTCCGTGGGACATCTTTAATACGGATTATTTAATCGATCAAATCCCGGCAGGCGCTGGGAATATCGTGATCTTCGAAAACTTCCTCACATGCTCAGCCATGCGCTCACGCAGTTTCTCCGCGAAGTATTCCTTAGCTTCCCCTTTAAGGTCATCAAATTTCACTTCTTTTCCCGCTTTTTTCTCGGTTGTAAGAATCAAATGATAACCGAACTGGGTCTTCACAGGTTCGCTCAATATGTAGGGTGGCAGGCCAAACGCGGTCCGGGAGAAGTTTTCAACCATCACCCCATCCCGGGTGAACCAACCCACATCTCCACCCTGGTCCTTCGATGGGCAAGTCGACTTGTCCTTGGCTATGATCGCGAAGCTTTCATCAAGGATCGCAATGCGGGCTTTTTCCTTGGCCAGATTGTCCGTCGTGGGCGGAAGTTTCGCCATCTCCGTCTTCACCGTGTCTTCAACCTGTTTTTTGTAACTTAAAAGTTGAACCCGGGCCTTCTCCATCTCGGCCTCGTCAGTTGGGGAAACCGTGAGAAGGATATGCCTTGCGCGCACACTCGCGCCATTGAACACTTCCTTGTTTTGCTCGAATATTTCCTGCAATGCCTTGTCAGTCGCCTGGGTGTCCACATATTTCTCCCAGCGAATCTCGGCGGAGATATGCTCCTTTAATTCCGCATCGGTCAGTTTCAATTCCTCAAGCATCTTCGCGTAATCCTTGCCTTGCTTGACGATCTCAGCCTTCATCAACCCATGGCGCTTATCAATCTCAGCGACATCGGCGACGATTTTCTGCTGCATGAGATACTGGTCCACCAGCATGTTATCAATGAGATGATTGATGAGTTCGGGTCTTGCTGCAGCCCTGCGCTCTGGTGGGATTCTTTCCAAACTACGCTGGACCGCGCTTTCAGTGACGGCCTGGCCATTCACTAGTGCCGCGGTGCCGGGAGGGGCTTTCACCGCTGGTGCCTGCGCCATACCCAGACTGGCCACAAAAAAGAAAAACACAAACGACAGCTTCCTTGCCATGCGTAAACTCCTTCAAAATCATTGTCCCCGACCAAGGGGCATGGGTATCCAAATCGCCCATATCAGGCAATTCTAATCAAAAAGTGATTTTTTTTGCGATAGCGAAATTATAAAAAATCGAGCCTACCGGCGAGACCTGCAAGCCACACCCTCCGCAATCGCGGATTTCATCTCCCTTACCGCCCGGTCAAAGCCAACAAGCACCGCCCGTGAAATGAGACTATGGCCGATATTGAGGTCCTCCACCCCATGAATCGCCGCAACTTCTTGCACATTATGGTAGTTAAGTCCGTGCCCCATATGGACATGAAGGCCGAGTTCCCGAGCCATGCGGGTGGCTTCGCGTAATTCATCAAGTTCGCGATCAATTTGAACCTTGGTTTTCGCTTCGGAATACCTCGCGGTTTGAATTTCAATTGCTTGGGCCCCTAATGCATGGGCGGTCTCGATCTGGGCACAATCCGGGTCGATGAACAACGAGATGATAATCCCCGAGCTTGAAAGCTTTTTCATGATTTTTTCAACCTGGGCTCGGTTGGCAATCAGATCCAATCCGCCCTCGGTCGTCAGCTCGGCCCTTTTTTCAGGCACCAGGGTGACTTCATCGGGTTTGTTTTCCAACGCCAATTCGGCGATCGAATCGCTCGCGGCCATCTCCAAATTCAACCACCGCACCACCGGGCGTAGCAGCCTTAAATCGCGATCCTGAATATGCCTGCGATCTTCCCGCAAATGAATGGTGATGCCATCGGCCCCACCAAGTTCGGCAAGGATAGCCGCCGCCACGGGGTCGGGTTCGTGCCCAAGCCTTGCCTGCCTAATCGTCGCGACATGGTCAATATTCACTCCAAGCCTGACAATGCGTGTATCGTTCATGTTTTATTCCTCTTTCGAATTTGGGGGCAACCTAAGACTTTTGGGAAGTCCCGGTGCAAGCTGCCGATATCTTCGTGCTTCCGCACTTAATATTTTGATCAAAAAATACCCAAGGCACAGCATGATGATCGAGTCAATCAACCCGCCCACAACGGGCAGGCTGGAAAAAGGGACCCAGTAGCCGGAAAGAACGATCAAAAGGAATATTGCCGCGGGCAAGGCCTTGTTCAACGCGCCCAATTTATAGCGGGGATCAAAAAACATGCATGACATGGCCCTAAGCTCGGGGACAATTTCGTTGAAAAACCATTTACCCGCAAGGTACAAATTCAAGCCGGGAACCTCGACCACTTCCTCGCCATTTGCAGATGTTGAATTCGTAGCAGAAGGTGCCTTTGACACTTCACCAGGATTGGGGATGCCATTGCGTTGGAATTTTACGGCCAGCCTGCTTGCGATCCGCTCTTCCAGGAGGGTTTGGTCCTGCAAATTCGCAAGGGCCCCCTCAAGCCTTGAAACCCTAGCCTCAAGTTCCGAATGATCTTTTGTTTCCATGATGGTTTCAACACCAGAATCATGCTGGGTTTTGGTGAAATAACTCTTCTGGCCCTTGTTGGCATCCATTTCATCCCCTTAAGAATCTGATCATCGCATCCTGCTATTTCCACTTTACCCACTGAAGCTTAGTTGGAAAAGGAGATTAAACATAATTCCCCACCCTTCTCTACTGGATTAAAAACCAAAGCCCACCTGTCTTTTCAGGATAAAAGAACAAAGCCCACCCGTTGCGATGGTTGGGTCCAGATCTTAAAAAACCCATAAAAAAACCCACGGCTTTGAACCATGGGTTTCTTTTCAAAAGCTTGAATCAAGTAATTACTTGATGGCTTCCTTGAAGGCCTTGAGTGCGTTGGCGCGAACAGTCTTGGAAGCTGGCTTGGCTGCAAACATAACCTTTTCCTTGGTGAAGGGGTTGATGCCTTCGCGAGCCTTGGTGGCTGGCTTGTTGCGAACCTTCAGCTTGAGCAAGCCGGGAAGGGTGAATACGCCTGGGCCCTTTTTGCCAAGTTGATCAACAATCACAGCATGAAGGCTATCAAGAACAGCGCCTACTTGCTTCTTGGACAATTCAGTGTGTTCAGCAATGGTGCTAAGGACCTGGCTCTTGGTCATGGCTTTTTTCTTGTCGGACATTCTAAAAAACTCCCTAAGGCTTGATGATATGAAACACAGGAAAACTCATCCTGATATATAAGGAAAGTTAGGATTAAAGGTGATGAGTGTCAATCATAAAAGGGTTATTTTTCTAGGGTTTTGATAAAGTGATGGTGCGTAAAGGCTTAAAAAACAGGGTTTTGAGGATATGGCATTAAAAAAAGTGGAATAAATGCGGGAAATTCGAGGGGTTTATTGCAGCTGCAATGAGAAAACCACTAAAAACAATAAAGCCCGGAGGTAATTATTCCCCCCGGGCTTTTAAGACTTATACAAGTAAAATCAACATACGCAAAAACAGAACCACTTTGATTCAAATGCATGTTAACAAATTTTAAAGAACTGACATCCAATTATCAAATCCGCATTCAATAAGCTGCGCTATCAAATGAAAGAACACTTTTATTCAATAATCTCGGCATAGGGCACAACCTCACGATCCTTGGTCCGGTCATAGCCAACCCAAGGCCCCGGATTCCCGCGATTGATGATATCAACTTTTGTAAATCCAGCTCGGGGGTGCGTTTTTAGAAAATCTCCCACAAGATGCCCATTCAATGGGTCTGCTGCATTTGCAGGATTGTTGTATAACCTTAAACTGATTGTCTCTTCATTATCTGTATTTGGTTCGATCGTAAGCAGCATACCATCATATGAAGTGACATTGGCATATGGCGGAACGACACTTTTAAGGATAAGGGCACCAGGAACACCAAAATCATAATTCTGAAATGGCGATGTGGGAACAGGCAAAGCGACATTTTTTAACTGCGCATTCACCATATTGGTGCGATCAACAATCGCAAACATACGGTGACGGATATTGATACCATCCGCTTTGCCGATTTCAGCACCCAAGGTAGGTGGTTGGGTTGTTTCGTCAGTCACCTCGAAATACCCGGTGGTAATCCAAACTGCAAAAACATTGCTTCTGGTATTAACACTTTTACCAATTTTGGTTAACAATTCTTTCCTTGGATAAATTGCAGGTATGGCTCCTGAAGCTTGAAAACCAGCCACATCAAGAAGATTCCCGAATGGGACCTCAGCATTTGCTGGATTTGTGCTCGCAAAAGACTGATATCCCAGCAAAGACTTATTAAAACCTTTTTTGGAAACTGGGCTGCTAAAGTCAACATTGTTAGCTTGGCCAAAATTAACAATTGGCCTCTGGGCAGTTAAATTATTAAATCCATTGGTCACATCGGCGGGAGTAAAGTTGTTTGCGATGGCTGGATCTGCAACCGCTTGTAAAACCTCTTCACTATGCATTGTATTGACATTCACCTTCCCAAGTACCCTGCCATGCATTGCTTCGCCGGCTTGTAGTGGAGAGACCCCAACCGCCTCTAAAAACCTATGCAATCTTGTGTTTTCATCAAACCAAGGCCAATTCGAAGCATAAGGGTGAGAGACTTTCATGGGAATATTATTTAAAGGAACATGAGGCTGATTAAACGAATCGTTCCACCGGCCTGCAGTTTGAGTGAATTCATGAGGCTTGACAGAAGAAACATGTATCAGCTCAATCGGATTAATCAATCGCCTGTCAAGATGCGCGACCCAAGGCAGTGGGTTCAACAGATTGGTGTTAGGAAGGCCCATATTATGTTGAGCCCCACCCATCATCCCACCAGTTTGATTCCCGGAATTGTTTCCATTGTACATATTGTTTGCGTAATTCATTATGTCCAAGCCAATCGAGTCCAAATATGGAGATCTTCGGCCTACCGAAGAGCTTGTGGTAACATCCGGAGCCCTGGCTGCGGCGTCATCATATTTTCTCAGATCATGCATTTTCCCCTTTGAGAAAACATCAATCGTGATGTAAGGGTTATAAGGGAGCATATTATTTGCCAGCATTCCGGTAACCGGGTCTAAGTCATTTGGCGGCATGCCTGCATAAACTAATTTCTGCAGCATAACTTCAGGGGTATTGTTTATGCCCGGAGTCTGGGCCACGGGGATATTTTTTAATTTGATTTTCGGGGTTTTAAAGGAGACAGCAATCTTTGGGTCCGCCTCGGCCCGAAGGGTTGTATCATCGCTGACGACCATGAATCCACCTGCATTCAAATACCAAGTCCCCGGAACCATATTGGGCATGGGCATGTTATTGGGATCGGTCCAGTTATCCAAAATTGCCTTGGCCATGCCGTTGGAATCTGAGGCAATGTTATTCATGTTAAAATCATGCGACCCAGTACTATTGAAATAGTTGCCGTTGAGAGCGTTCATTTGCCCAACAACCTGCCCACGCTGGCAAAATACCAATTTGTAATTCTGAAATTCAGTTCCGCTGGCGTCTTTGAATTGAAGAACCGCGTTATGCCCCCCGGGTCCGACGCCATAATTTCCATCGGGAGGCAATGGATTCATCAATTCAACCACGGTAAACAAATGGGTTGGCATTGTGGCCTTGGTATTATTCATGAACATATCAGCGGAATCATTTTGTGCCATTGAATAAACTTCATTGATCACGACCCTTGGTAATTCAACACCAAACACATAATCCTTAGGATCTCCACTCCAGCGAAATACGGTGTTGAAGTCATCTTCATCGATAAAATCAACAATATTCGCGGCAAGTTGGGCAAACCATCGGTTTGTCTTTTTTATTTCCAGAAGATCGCCTTGGACGGTAGGGTCTGGTGATGTAGCAGCGATCTCGTAAAATACAACGCCTGTCACACTTCGCAGCAGGTTATAAATTTCCTGCGCAAACACCTGTCTGTCGTTTACAGCCTGATCAAACTGAGCTTTGACAGGCCCTGCATAGTTTATGAAATTAGTCTGGTCAGACATACCATTTTGAACCACCGCGGGGAAAGCAGTGAGGGGCCTATCAAGGTTAAATTTAAGCGGTGGACTTGTTTGATTTGGAATTATTGTCGTCGTATCTGGAATGGGAGAATAATAAGTAGTGCCCATTTGAGCCACTGGGGTTGTTCTATCAGGAAAAAGAAAATTTTTCATTTTAAAAGTATTTGAATAAAGCGTGCCTGTCATTGCATTTGGAAGGGTGTCAGGAATGATCGGGGCCATTGCGGGCCTATCCAAATCCGCGCTTAATGTCGTGATCATGTTGCGAATTCGTTGCCGAAAAATACCATCCATACTGGAACCCGGACCCGCATTCGCATACGGCATATCCAAACCCAGAGATTTGGGAAGTAATTGTCCCAACTGGCTTCTACTAAACGGTTCTCCCTTACCCTGCCAACGAAGTATGGATGCCGTTTCCGAAACAGGAAACACAGTAGAAACACCAGTTGCTGATGATTGACTAAGATAAGGATTGAAATTCCTCGAATGATAATTCAAACCTGCTGTTACACCATCCAGCAAATGTTCATTAGCCTGCCCATTTGCAAACCCCGGACCAAAAGATGGAAAACCATTTGGGTTTACGAAACTAGGCTTGGCGGTTGGCCCCCAACCACCCATTGCTTGATAATCCCCAGCGCCATTAAAATCCACTTGGGAATAAGAGTGCAACAATTTACTGGCGAAATAAGTTGCAGGGGGCGGGTTAGCGTTTACAAGAAGGTAATTTGCCTGATACAAACGACCAAATGTTTTCCATTGATTCACCGACGAAGCAATAGAGGCTGCAGCAGACATTCCGGAATTTGTTCCGTAAGACAACAAATTCAAAAACTCATTTGCAGGAGAAAGAGGAGAATATTGGGCAACCATTCCAGCATAATTTTCAATCAATTTTTTTGGATTAATCTCCCAGCGCCCCCACCCCTGGTTACTGGCATGGTCGGCGGTGAAAAAAGGAGTCGCAGGATCCCGTTGCATCAGATTTCCCGCAACATTCAGATTGATTCTGCCATCAAGGTCAAGAATTAGAGGGGCGATAAGTGCCTTATATTTTCTGCCATCTGGCGTTGTCATCACAGGGAAGCCCGCATCAATCCACCAACTATCATTACCCCCTGGATACCCCTCAAGGTTTTTAACATCCAAACCAATACCAGCGGCATCCATTAACGCGTTATTAAATGACGGCTTAATTATGGGATTGCCTGCAGAATCAAGCGTGTAGCCACCTAAGAAAAAATGATGGTTGTCAGGATAGGTATAGGATGGATTCCATGAACTTGAAGGGGCATTGGGTGCATTAGCCATTTGCCTGCTCCCTCTTTCAGGATCAGTAACCACAGTGGTTCCCGTGACCAAGGTCTTGATTCTATAATCAGGATTGGCCAATAATTCCGCCGCGGTTTTTCCATTGCCTTGAAAAGGGCGATCATTAGCACCTGCAACCTTGTATCCACCGTACATATCCCGGGCAAGACTGTGACCTCGAAGTGAACTATTGGTGGTTAGTATTTTCTTAGTTGTCGGATCAAATGCCGTTGGATCAGCAACATCATAAAGAATCTGCCCAAGAGCAAAATTAAACATATAACGGGGATCGATATCCGGCATTAAAGCAAAGTCGCTTCTCTTATCCGTGGCATTAAGGTCAAAGTCACTGGTTTTACGGATGGAATCCGCAAGAAGAAGGTAAGTGGTACCCACCACCAAAAACATCGAAAGAAATGCCACCACGATGAGAAGGATCATTCCTGGGCGTTTGGCGTTGGTATTTGTTTTCAACAACATGACAAAGCCCTCTTACAAGTTACTCTCATAATTTTTGAACCATCACAAACATCTTGGCAGAATTAGATTTTTGGTCCCAAACACGAAGTGAAATTTGAACCGCCTTGACATTCAAGCCCGTATTGTTGGTGACATTCCAAACTGGAATAAAAGAATTATTGCCAGCGGTATTTCCGGATGGCTGCCATTTTCCACTACCATTATTCCAATAACCAATGTCATATTTTGGAACAGCAGCATTCGAACCAACCCCTTGGTCCGTAGTCCAAGTATCAAACACCTTGATTGATGCATTCGCATTTGCAAGTGCGTAATTATTAATAGGGGGATAAGCGCTATAGGATGGTTGGCTCAAAATTGTCGATAAAGCCTCATAATCGTACCTGTCATCAGTCAGCAGTTTGACATCAAACGAGATCACATTGGTTGCGATAATATCAGTATTTACTTTTGCTGAAGTGTTGGGGAATTCAGAAAACAAAGGCCCGACCCGATTGCCAAGCTGGTTGAAACCTCTGTTACCCGTGCGCTTCCATGGAACCGAAAGGTCAGAGGGCCTGTTAAAAGTACCAGTGGAAAGTTCGCAACTGATTTCTTCCCTTATAGCAGCACTGGTGGCCGGAAGAGCCACATTAGGGATATTAAAGATAGGCAGAACAAGCTTTTGCTGCCTGTAAAGATTAAAATAAGGCAAAGCTGCAGCAGACTTCCCATCAGTTTTATCAGTAACCGGGGTGTTTTGGGGGCCTAGAAAATAAGCAACCTCCGCCCAATCCGAGTGAATCAAATTCGCATTATTCTCAAATCTGCGGATATTAAAATCTTTCATCCCAATGTTTGTGGTGCCGTTTGTGAAAACATTGCCAAAGGATGCTCCCAAACCACTCTCGAAGAATTCACCGGGGTTTTTGCCGGGTAGTTTGACAGTGAAAGCAAGCATGTGATTTGCTGACGCCGCACTTCGTCGGAAAGAAACACCATTGTAAGCCCCCTCATTCCCAGAAGGCTCCACACCCGCAACAGGCTCGAATGGTTGGTCCTGCCAAAGCATGAAGTAACCTTCCCTCGGTGGACCGTTGTCCCAGAATTCAGGGTCACTTAACTTCTTACTACCTTCAAAATGATAAGCCCCCAAATCGCGTTGCAACAAAGTCATTGCAGGCCGGATTTTCTCCTGCATATCCGCCAACTCTTTCAACCCCTGCATGGTGCCCGTGGCAATCACAAAAGCCTGGCTCATGATGGAAAGCATTAGAATGATGAGCGCCATTGCCACCATTAACTCAACCAAGGTGAAAGCTGGCCGCATTTTAATGAAAAATGGCGAGGAAATTTGTCTTTTATTCATCAACCCGCCCCCATATCAACAACACGTACCACATCCGAAAGGAGATAAACGCCTTGGATTACAGCTATACCAGAGGTGATGGGTGCCCCAAATCTTTGCCGAAACTCCAATTCGTTACCATTGATGTTTTGAATTTGATGAAAAGTCCTTTCTCCAAGATTATTAAGAATCATCACCCAATCATTCCTTTTGCAACTCTCACAAAATGCAACATTTGAAACAGTGATGGAATTGACCGGATTTGCGGAAGATAGAACCGCCAATGATGAGGAAAAATCAGGAAAAGTCTGGCTGCGACCCTTGAAAACAAGCATGTATCTGCGGGATGGTAATGGATTATCGAATGGTATTTTTTTTTCCAGGAGGAATGAAACCGAATATCTGCCAATGGATGAAACAGGAGCGACAGCCCTGCCGGACTCATCAAGTTCAATGTCATTATTCGAGACAAAATAACGCTCATTGATAAGTGCTGTTGGGGAAACACCATCATTGATATATGCCACAGGAACTCCGCCAAGCGAAGTGCGCGAAGGCCCAGCGGCCTGGTCCAAGAACAAATACTGTGGATTGGAACTAACCATCCCTGCGGAATTTAGAAAAGTTCCAGCGACACTATTAAGTCTAACCCCCGCGGAAAAAACCCAATTGGGTTGATTTCTAATGAACTCCAAGGCATCTGTATCAAAATTACTTTGGGCATTATTGACAACTTCATTAATCTGATATTTCTCAATACTTTGCCCCATCATCAGGGCAGCGACGGGAAAAAGCGCAAACACACTTACCATGCCAATCCCCATGATGAAGATCGCCATTAATACTTCCAGAAGTGTAATGCCTTTTCGATTCACGAAAGTTCCTTTAAATTCCCTTGTTTCGGGGATCAATAGAAAATTGGTATGGGTTTCCCGCAGGCCCAACCTCATAAACCCCGATTGAACCGGTCATTTTCCTTACCGCAAGAATCGCATCTCGACTGTAATTGCCAGCAAGAGATTCAAAATTATGAAAATGCAAATAAACATCCGTTGTGGAATTGTTGAGACTGCCATCAGGGTTAAAAATAATATCTGATGCCGTGGAGAAAGAACCAGTGCCTAGAATTTCTATAATTGTTGATAGTTCAAAAGGGGGATCACCTGATAGTTCAACCGCCGCCCTAAAAACCTTATATTTTGTACCAAACACACTTAGATTTTGAAAAAAACCTGACGAACCATTGATAACTGTGGCATTAGGAAGTGGAGTTGAAATGGTTGCGACATCCCCTGATTCCAACACCATGAAATCCCCGGGATTAATCACACCTTGATAGGCGGCGGGGAACCCCAAAACAAATGTCATTGGATTTACCGTGACATTCCCGACAATCAATCCATCCAAAGGGGCGGGTTTTTGAATTAATACCACACTATCCACCTTGCCATCCGAATTGGAATCATAAAACCTTATCCCGGTGGGAAGGCGTTCCGCCTTGGCTCGGTTTCTTGCGGAAAGTAATGCTGATTGAACGGAATTTGAAAAACGCGAAAGTTCACGGTCTGCTTGGTTGGCAGGATAAAATGCCGCGGTTATTGCCGTGAACATGACAATGATGGCTATAACCACCAATAACTCAACCAAGGTCATCGCATTTCTTTTTTTGATTAAATTCATCTTTACAGCATCCAACTGATTTGGCGTTTATTCAGTGTCATAAACAACATCAACGCGTAATGAACCCACCTTAAGAGATTTATCCGCATTGTTATCGGTGGTATCCACAAAGTGAATTTTATGATACACAACCACCCCGCCCGGCTTGATGATTCTCGCACCGGTGGTGTCTGTTAGGATCGAACCCGAACCAAGGTCTTCAACCTTCAAACCTTTGGGGTGAGATTCAAGCGAGACCAAAAGGCATGCGCTGGAATTTCGGTTGTTGGTACTGGCAGCATTCGGAACATTTTTCTTGATTGTATTTGCAGCCAGCAATTGCTGTGACAAGGACAAAACTGATAATGGCGAGGGAGTTGGATAGGCATAACAGGAATTCAAAGTTGCAGGATTAAAGTTTGCCTCAAAAACTGGTGCTGCCGGAGCGACGCTAGGAGTATTGTTGAAACTATAGACCGGCAGGGAATTATTTATTGCAGTTATTGAAACGGGAAAATTTCGCACTATTTGAGCATTTGTATAAACTTGAATCGCCCTCGCATTAGGGTCTAATTCTGTAAGAAGCCCATTGGTTTTCAATTTGTCCGCAAGGGTTTGATAGTAAGACTTGTCCGTGGGAGACAATGCCTGAAAATCCTGCTTTGCCTTCTGTTGGATGTCCTGGGTTATCCTGGCTACCGCTTGTTTGACAGTATTGATGGTGATTGAGACGCTTGAGTTTGGATTGGTGGGGTCGCGCTGCCAGGCTGCGTATTTAAAAACAGCACCGGCAGTCAAAGCAGCTAAAACACCTATGATGGAAATCACTACAAGGAGTTCGATCAAGGTGAAGGCTTTTCTTTTAATCAAATTTGTGCCTGATGATACCTCCATTTTATTGCTCCTTTGCACCAAGTTGAAGTGAGGAGAAATTGGAAATGTCATCAAAAACCGGAGCACCGGTGGTATATGGTGGATTATAGTACCCACCAGGCCCGAAAGATTTATCTTGGCCGGAGCTAATTATTTGAAATGTCTTAGGATTATAGTAAGAAGAGGCCGCAACAGGCGGACTAGGACTCTTATGATATGGATAAAGTATTCCACCCAAAGGATTAGCAAGAAAATATGCATAATCAGAACTGGAGAAATATCCGTAAGAACCACCAGAATTATTCAACATAGTGTAATAATTCGAACCTGACACTATCTGCTTTTGTTTGAACTCATAGAACGGGCCTTTTGTCTTGTATTTTGTATTTGTAACATCCATTGGATTAAGAGGATTTGATGAGAAACCGAGAAAATTTGGTGATCCGGTTGAAGCATCAGCAAAACCACCAAGTAAAAAGACTAACGCTTCCATACCAAGCAATTGTTTTTTTTGCCCCGAGTAAGTTGTAGGATTTACGGATGTCCCCAGCCAAGGAATTGTGGTGGTAGAATACCAATTTTTACCAAACACTTTAGTAAAGAAGTTAAATGAATCCCTGGTTATGGGGTTGATAGGAGCCCCAGTCATTGGATTAGTAGCATTTGCAGCAGCTTGAAAATTTGGCCCGCTAGAATATAACTCAATTATACTAGGCAAATTATCCACGCCACCAAAGTTTTGTTTCGCGGCAGCTATGGCAGCCTCTAACTGAGAGATTTCCGTGCGTGCAGCAACCATCTGGCCCCTGCTTAAAATTTTCATCACGCCCACCGAGGTGAGCGACACAAGGATTCCAATGATGGCGATAACCACCAACAGTTCTATTAGCGTGAATGCCGAGGTTCTGGATTTGATCAAAAGCGACATGAACTGGATCCTCCGTTTTCATTCTACCAGCTTGATATCAGGACTTGACTGGTTCTAGCGATAACACCCTTTAAACATAGGGCTTTTGTAACTGGACACTTGGTTTTTAAGACATCATTACCCGTTTCAACATCAAAAAACAGGGGCAAAACCCCTGCCTTGAAACCCTATTTGCTCAAGCCTTCAAGCATGCCGATCAACGGCATGAACAAGGCGATAACAATTCCACCGATCACACCCCCGAGAAACACAATCATGATCGGCTCAAGCAAACTAAGCAAACTTTCGACGAGGACATTCACTTCCTCCTCGTAAATGTCAGCCACCTTGTTGAGCATGGTGTCGAGGTCGCCTGTTTCCTCACCCACATCGATCATGTTGACAACCATATCGTCAACAAGCTTACTTTCGCGAAGCGGTTGCACGATGGTATCACCCTCACGGATGGACTCGTAAACACGCTGGTAAAGTCGTTCGAAAACCTGGTTGGTGCAGGTCGCCTTAACGATCGCGAGGCCTTCCAAAATAGGCACCCCCGAGGACACCAAAGTCCCTAGGGTACGGGTGCTCTGGGCGATGGCTGTTTTTTCAATCAAGCCGCCCACGACGGGAATCCAAAGGCTGACCCGGTCCAGCACATATCCCCCGGTCCTGCTCATACGCAAGAGCTTAAGCAGCAGCCAAAAAGTAAGTGGGATAAGCGGAAGAACATACCAATAGGTGGAAACCCAGCGTGAGGTTGCCATCAGGTAAAGGGTCAGGGAGGGAAGCTTCATGCCGAAGTCTTTGAATATTTTCTCGAACTTTGGAATGATGAAGATCATGATGAAGACGAGAATGGAGACGGCGACAAAGATAACCACGGCGGGGTAGATCATCGCACCGGTGATTTTTCGCTTGAGCGACTGGGCTTTTTCCTTGAAGTCGGCAAGACGCTGAAGGATCACCTCGAGCGCGCCGCCCGCCTCACCTGCTTTTACCATGTTCACATAAAGGCGATCAAAACACTTGGGGTGCTTGCTGAAGGCCTCGGATAGGGTTGAACCCGACTCCACATCCTCGATCACATCAATAAGCGCGTACTTGAGAACCCCGGGCTTCATCTGCCCCTCGAGGATACGAAGAGCGCGAAGGATGGGAAGGCCGGCATCCTGAAGGGTTGAAAACTGCCTGGTGAAGGTGCAAAGGGCCTTTCCAGAGACGCCGCCGATGGTGAATCCACGCTTCTTTTTGCCGCCCTTCTTCTTCTCCTTGCCTTTTTTAGCCGCCACCTGGGTTATTTTGGTAACAAAATAGCCCATCTGGCGGATTTTTTGCTGGGCTTCCTCCTCGGTAGCAGCATCCACGGAGTCCTTGATTTCGGTCCCGGTGGTATCCATCGCCTCGAACTTAAAACTAGGCATAATCAAACTCCTGAAGAGCGACTCTTGCTTTTTTATTCCTCAGTAACGGTCTCGCGGACAATCTCCTCCAGGGTGGTAAGGCCCTGGTGAATGGCATGAATCCCCGAACTTCGAAGGGTCCTCATGCCCGCCTTAACGCAACTCTCGCGAAGCTCATCGGTGGAGGCCTCGTTGGTGATCATATCGCGGAGTTCATCGGTCATCACAAGAAGCTCATGGATACCCATGCGGCCCTTGTAGCCGGTGTTATTGCAAATTTCACAACCTTTGCCGTAATAGAATTTCTTGCCCTCGACCATCTCGGGGGTAAGGTTCAACTCGAGCAATTGATCGGGGCCAGGAACAAACTCCTCACGGCAATTCACGCAAATCCTACGGACAAGCCTTTGGGCGAGAACCCCCTCGACGCAGGCATTGATCAGGTAGGACTGCAACCCCATGTCACGCATACGGGTGATGGTGCTGGGGGCGTCATTGGTGTGAAGCGTGCTGAACACGATATGGCCTGTAAGCGCGGCTTGAACCGCGATCTGCGCGGTC
>SXGQ01552394.1_pt1 | contig 14745 bp, 14 predicted proteins | sample 3178371 | NCBI WGS metagenome assembly SXGQ01 (sample SAMN11356859, study PRJNA531348) | freshwater metagenome | isolation source: freshwater sample F1-20 | place: China: Fuxian Lake, Yuxi | collected 2017-12-25
GAGGTCGAAGCGGCCGGTGTCGGTGCCGTAGCTGTCGGCGTCCAACCAGTTGCGGCGCCGCGCGGCTTCGACGCGGAGTGCCTTCATCACCGCGAGGCGAAGCTCCTCCAGATCGAAGGGCTTGGTGATGAAGTCCTGCGCTCCCAGCTTGAGCGCTTCGACCGCCGTATCCACCGTGCCGTGGGCGGTGATGAGCACCACCGGCAGGCCGGGCTGCTCGCGGAAGCACCAGGCCAGAAGCTCGAGCCCGCTCATGCCCGGCATCTTCAGGTCGCTGATCACCAGATCGAAGGGGTTGGCGGTGAGCGCGCTGACCGCCTCGGCCCCATCACTCGCGATCGCCACGTCGTAGCCGTCCCGCGAAAGGTGCGCCTTGAGCACGGCGCGGATGGACGGTTCGTCGTCCACGACGAGGATGCGAGAGCGCATGGCCGGGAGCTAACCCGGCGCCGTCAGGAGCTTGTGGCATTCCGTTGCAATGCCTTTCTCCGTTGGCGCGTTCTGCATATAAGACCTGACCCCAGGAGGTCCCTTGCGCCCGTCCTTCTCCGTCGTCGCCCTGCTCCTCGCTGGCCTGCTCGCTTCCGTCCCCGCGGCGGTGTCGGCTGCCCCGGCCACGTCGGCCGCTACCGGCTCGGCCATCGACTTCACCTTGCGCACCCTCGACGGCAAGAGCGTCACCCTCTCCCAGCACAAGGGAAAGGTGGTCCTCGTCAACGTCTGGGCCACGTGGTGCACGCCCTGCCTCGCCGAGATGCCCCACCTGCAGGCGCTCCACACCGAGCTGGGGCCGCAGGGCCTCGTGGTGCTCGGCATCGCCACCGATGATCCGCGCCAGGAGGCCTTGATCAAGCCGCTCGTGAAGTCCAAGGGGGTCACCTACAGCATCCTGCGCGACCCGGACACCAAGGTGGTGTCGCAGTTCAATCCGAGCAAGAGCCTGCCCTTCTCGGCGCTGGTTGGCCGGGATGGCAAGGTCGCGTCCGTGTACGCGGGTCTGAAGCCCGGCGACGCAGAGGCCATGAAGGCCGAGCTCGTGGCGCTCCTCGGCAAGTAGGGGGCCCGTTGTCGCCACTGCTTGCCCTGCTGCCGAGCCTCTTCGCCCCCACGCTCCGAGCGGAGGAGCTGGGGGAGTATGTAGCCGCCACCGCACCCGAGCCCGACCCGAGCGCGCTGCAGGGGGGCGGCACGCGCGGGCTGGAGGAGTTCCGATTCCGGCACTACGCCTCGCCCGCCCGGCTGGCAGACTTTCCGGACAACCCGGTCTTCGACTATCAGGAGGTCGTCCAGCGCCTGCAGATCAGCGGCGGCAGCTCGTTGCTCACCCTGGGCATCCAGGGCGATGCGGTGGCGCTGTTCTCCAACGAGTACATCCTCGACGGCGAGCGGGAGTTCGAGCGGCCGCTGTTCGGGGAGGGGCTCTACGGCCCGCATCCCAACTGGTGGTTCGGGGTCGAGAAGCTGTGGCTGCAGGGGCAGCGCGGCGGGCTGAGCTGGACCGTCGGCGACAGCTACGGCGCGTTCGGCAAGGGCCTCGCGCTGAACGTGGTCAAGAACACCGACATCGATGTCGACACCTCGCTGCGGGGCGTGCACGCCACGCTGGTCTTGTCGGACGTGGAGATCCGGCTCATCGAGGCCGTCGCCAATCCCCAGCAGGTGCGCCTCGAGAACCCCAACGTGGCGATGCAGGCCGACCTGCCGCACGCGGTGCACGGCCTTCGCGCCGATTACTACGGCCCCGTCCGCCTCGGTGCGCACGGGGTGATCTACCAGTTCGCGCGCGGGGTCGACCCGCTCGGCACGCCCGACGTGGCGTGGCGAGCGGGGCTCGACGCCGCGGTGGCCGGCGTGTCCGCGGAAGCCAGCGGCGTCGGGCCGTTCGACCTCAGCGCCGAGGCCGACTGGATCGCCTACGGCGCCCCGGAGATTCCGGTGGATTCTGGCGGTGCCGTGTACGCCTCCGCCACGATGTACCCCGGTCGCGCGAGCCTGCTCCTCGAAGGCAAGTACTACAAGGACACCGAGTACCTCAACCTCCTGAGCGGACCGCAGGGCTACGAGCTGGCGGCGGGTCCTTCGCTCGAGTACGAGCGCGCCATCACCGAGGACAGCTCGGCCACGCTCAACAGCAACGACGTGGGCGGGGCGCGGGCGCGGCTCGACCTGAACCTCGGCTCCGAGGCCATCGTGCTCTCCCCGTACGTGTCGGTCCTCGCCCTTCGCGACACCGACCTCGGCGGCGTTCATTTCAACGCCACGCCGGAAACGGTGGTGCATGGGGTGGGCGGCGTCACCTGGATTGCGGGGGAGCTCCACCTGCTCGCCAACGCCGGCTACCGGATGGACCTGCGGGACGACGCGCCCTCCGGAAATCCCGGCGACTCCACGATCCACGTCGACGTGAGCTTCACGCTGCCCGTAACCCGCGGTCTGGTGCTCGAATTCGCGCCCAACGTGCTGCGCTACCACTGGGGCGACAACGAGGTGCAGCAGCGCGACTACACCGACGTCTCCAACACGCTCGCGGTGAAGCTCGGTACCTCCTGGATCGTGCTGCTCTACACCGACTTCAGCGACAACGAGCTCATCAACTCCACCGGCAACCTCACCGACGACCTCTACGGCGCCGCCGAGCTGCAGTGGCAGCCCACCAGCGCGCTGACCATGAAGGTCTTCTACGGGACCTACCGCTCCGGAATCCGTTGCGCCGGCGGCCAGTGTCGCACTCTTCCGGGCTTCAGTGGCGCCCGCGTCTCCTTGACTGCAAACTTCTGAGGAACATCAATGATCTTGTCCCTGCTGACCCTGCTCGCCGCTCCATGCGAGGCCGCGCCCCTGAAGGTCGCGACGTGGTCGACCAGCTCGAGCGCCCCCGCGTCGGACTCCCGGAACTTCGAGGTGGCCAACCTGGGCGACGGCAAGCAGTCCACCGCTTGGACGGAGGGCGAGGACGGCGGCGGCCTCGGCTCCTGGGTCATGGCGGACTTCGGCGAAACCCGCAGCCTCGCGTCGATCGTGATCTGGGGAAGCCACTGGTACAACGTGGAGTACTTCGGGCACTACGCGCGTCCCAAGTTGCTGGTGGCGGAGTACGCCGACGGCAAGACCGAGGAGTTCACGCTGGCCGATGAGCAGAAGCCGCAGGTGCTGAAGCTCAAGTCCACCGTGCAAACCTCGTCGGTGAAGCTCCGCCTGAAGGCCATCTACGCGGGCCGGGGGGTGGACAGCGGGCTCAGCGAGGTCAAGTTCTTCGACAGCACCACGGGCGGCCCCTTCGTGGCTTCCACGGTCACGGCCTCTTCCGCGGCCGCCGCCGACGCCGATGGCGGCTACGGGGGCAGCAACGCCAGCGATGGCATCGTCGACTCGATGTGGTGCGAGGGCAACAAGGGCTCCGACGGCACCGGGGAGTGGCTGGAGCTCGGCTTTGCAGGCACGCAGTCGGTCAGTGGTGTCAAGATCCGCAGCGGCGGCTACTCGATGGACCTGTTCAAGTCCACCAACCGGCCGACCGCCGCCACCCTGAAGTTCGGCGATGGCTCCACCGAGACCATCAACTTCAAGGACATGCTCTTCGAGCAGACCTTCAGCTTCTCCACGCGCACGACCGACCGGGCGAAGGTCACCTTCACTGGCGTGAAGAAGGGCGAGAAGTACGACGACATGTGCGTCTCCGACATCACCTTCGTTCCCTGATTGGGGAATTGCCGTTTGTTGACGCGTGCCGAAGCTCCGGGCGCTAAGATCGCGGGGATGGAGTCGCTCATGCGTGCATCCCTTTTCGGTTCGCTGCTCGTCCTGGTCGCTTGCGATCAGGAGTACGACAAGCTGAACCTCGCCACGCGGGTCCAGGAGTTCGACCAGGCGCCGTCGAACACCGTCGACATTCTCTGGGTGATCGACGACAGCACCTCGATGAAGGAGGAGCAGGCGGCCGTGCGCGCGGCCGGTGCGGACTTCGTCGCCCAGCTCGAGTCGGCCGAGATGGACTTCCACCTCGGCGTCATTACCACCGACGGCGACTCGACGAACACTAAAACGGGCGTGCTGCTGGGCTCGCCGCCCTACCTGACCTCCGAGTGTCGGGACGACGGCAACATTGCCGACTGCACCTACGCGGAGGACTTCTCGGCGCGGGTCGAGCAGGGCACCGGTGGGAGCGATCAGGAGAAGGGCCTCGAGGTGGCGCTGGCCGCGGTCCGCCGCCCCCTCGCCGAGACCTGGAACGCGGGTTTCGTGCGTCCTGGCGCCCTGCTCATGATCATCGTGCTGACCGACGAGAACGACTGCTCCGACGGCGGCCGCCTCGGCCCCGACGCCACGGGTGAGGACTGCTACACCAAGTACGGCGAGCTCACGCCCGTGGGCGACCTCGTGGCCGACCTGCGGGACGCGAAGGAAGAGCTCGGCGGCGGCGAGGTGGTGATGAGCGGCATCATCGGCCCGGAGAAGACCAGCCAGTGCGACTTCGCGGTGGCGGGCCGCCGCTACGAAGAGGCGATCCGCATGCTCGGCGGGGTCGTCGCCGACATCTGCCTCGCCGACTACTCGCCCATCATGCAGTCGTTGGGCCTCGCCGCCACCGGCATCAGCAGCACCTTCCAGCTCGACTATGCGGCGAAGTACTACGCAGACGACCCCGACACCGAGAGCGACGAGAGCAAGGACAACCCGAAGGTGACGGTCACCGACGCCGACGGCACCGAGACCGAAGTTCCGGACGATCCGGTCGCTGGCTGGACCTACTTCGAGGACTACGCCCAGATCCAGTTCAACGGCGAGGCCGTGCCTTCCCGCGGCGCGAACATCCGGGTGGAGTACATCTCCACCGGCCCGGTTCCCGAGCCGCCGACCAGCAGCACGGGCAGCTGATCCGCGCGTGAATCCAATTCGGGTGGTCTGCGCCGTGGTGGTGCGCGATGGGCACGTGTTCGTGGCCCGTCGGGGGCCGGCGATGCGTCATGCCGGCAGCTGGGAGTTCCCGGGCGGCAAGGTCGAGGTGGGCGAAGACGATGCGACGGCGCTGGTGCGCGAACTGGCGGAGGAGCTGGCCTGGCGGGTGCGCGTGGGCGCGCGGGTGGGGGAGGGGACGACGGGGCGGGTGCACCTCGTGGGCTACCTCTGCGATGCGGAGGGGGAGCCGCGGCCGGGTGAGCACGACGCGGTGGCGTGGTTGCTCCCCGAGGAGTTGCCGGCGTTGGACTGGGCGCCGGCGGATGGGCCGGTGGTCGCGGGGGTGCTCGCCGTGCTCTTGGGGCGCTGAGGCGGTGCTCCGAGCGGTCGGCCGGGCAGGACGCGGCGCCGTCCGGGCGGCCCGACGCGAGGGGGGCGGCGGGTCGCGCGACACGACGACGGGGCGTCGGTGCTGGGTCCTGCCGGCGCAGCCGTGGTCCTCCTCTCGGCCCGAAGCGGGCCTCGGTCGGACCCCGGCCGCACCGTCACCCGGCCTGTCACCTCGGCGGCGGGGCGGGGGTGATCCGAGGCGGCCCTCGCGTCGGGCCGGGGAGGCTGGCTGCTCCGGCCTGGCGTTGGTGGGCGCGGGGGCGTCGGTGCTCCGAGCGGTCGGCCGGGCAGGACGCGGCGCCGTCCGGGCGCGCCCCGGAGCATCGGAGCCGCCTCGACGAGCGACTTAGTCCACGATCGGGTGATCGAACCGCTGGTTGCTGGACTCCCGCGCCCGGGCCGTCGGCCCCGGCCCGCCGCCCCCGACGAAACGGAAGCCGCGCTCTGAGAGCCAACGCCATCCGGCCGCCCTCACCCGCGGCGCCAGCCACTGCCGCACGGGAGCGACCAGCAGGAGCAGCCCGACAACGTCGGTGAAGTAGCCGGGAGTGACGAGAAGGGTGGCGCCGACCAGGGCCAACGCCCCCTCCACGACCTTGTCTGCCGGCGGGATGCCCTGGCGCAGCCCCGCGGACAGCTCACGCAGCACGGTGGCCCCCGCACGTTTGCCCAGCCATGCACCGAGAATGCCGGCGAGGATGAGCGAGAGCACCGTCTCCGCGGCCCCGATCTGCTGGCCCACCTTGATGATGAGCCAGGTCTCCAGCGCCGGGATGAGCGTGAAGCAGAGAAACAGGAACGCTGCCACCCTCATTTGGCCTCCTCCGCCTTCACTGCTTGCCACCACTGGTCGAGCTGCGCCGGCCCCGCCGAGGCGGGCTCCACCCCGGCCGCCGCGGCGAGCGCCTCGACCCCGCGGAAACGCCGCTCGAAACGCGTGTTCGCCATGCGCAAGGCATCCTCACCGGCCACGCCGATGTAGAGACCCACGTTGGCCATTGCGAGCAGGAGGTCGCCGTATTCGTGGGCCACCGCGTGCGGGTCGCCGCTGGCGATGGCGGCATCCAACTCCGCGCGTTCTTCGTCGACCTTGGCGAGCACCGAGCTGAGATCGGGCCAATCGAAGCCGACGCCGGCGACCTTCTCGGCCACCCGGTGCGCGCGGGCGAGGGCGGGGAGGCCCTTCGGCACACCGTCTACCCGGGAGCGGCCCGCCCTCGCCTTGCGCACCTCCCAACTCGCGTTGGTGCCGGCCTCCGCGTCGTCGGCACCGGCGAAGACGTGGGGGTGACGGGCCACCATCTTCGCGTGGATGCCCGCGGCGACGTCGTCCAGGTCGAACTTGCCCTGCTCCTCGTGCAGCTGCGCGAAGAAGGTGAGGTGGAAGAGCACGTCGCCCAGCTCCTCGCGGATGAGCTCCGGCTCTTCCTGGTCGAGCGCATCGAGCAGCTCGGCCGTTTCCTCGAGCAGGTAGACGCGCATCGAGGACACGGACTGCGCACGGTCCCACGGGCACTCCGCCCGGAGGCGAGCCACGAGGCTGCGGATCTCGTCGACCTTGCTCACGAGCGCCCAGTGTAAGCACACGGGCGGGGCCGGCTACTCCGCAGGGATGGTGACGGCGATGGCCATGAAATGGTTCACCGTGAGGTCGCCTGTCATGTACGTGCCCTCGCCCTGGGCCACGACCGTACCCAGAAGGGTCCACCCCGCTTCTTCGGGAAGCTCGGCGATGTAGACGTTCCGGCTGGCACCTTCGGCGAGGCCGTTGCGGGCGAGGCGAAGCGTGCCCTCCCCGCTGGCCTCGAACTCGCCAAGGTAAACGACGCCTTCCACGGTCTCGCCGTTGATGGTGTCGTTCGTGCGCTCGCTGGGGCCGGCCACCTCGGTGTAGGTGACCTCGGTGACCGCTTCGCTCAGCGCCGTCTGCCAGGCGGTGGTGGGGGTGAAGCTCCCGAAGGAGCCGAGGGTGGCCTCCTGGCCTACGCGGAGCGGGGCGGTGCCGGCGATGGGCATGAGCTGCATGTCCACGGTGCGCTTCTCGCCGACGCCGAGCTCGATGGGGCCGTAGGGGGCGGCGTACTCGCTCTCGCCGTAGGCCAGCACGTAAAAGGCCCACACCTCGGGGTCGATGCCCTCGACCGTGTAGGTACCGTCGGCCTCGCTCGGCACGGTGCGACACACGTCGCGACAGATGTTCACGCGGTAGCGTTCGGCGGGGCTGCCGTCGGGCAGGGTGATGGTACCGCTCACCGTGGCGAGGTTCGGGTCCGCATCCGTGTCGGTGTCCGTGTCGGTGTCCGTGTCGGTGTCCGTGTCGGCATCGCCGGCTTCCGTGGCGGTCTCCTCGGGCTCGCTGCCGCTGCAGGAAAGGGCGAACAGGGCGGGGATCAGCGTGAAACGGTGCATGCCCGTCTCGTACACGATCCGCCGCGGCCTCACAAGGCAAAAGTGGTCAACGACGGGTTACGCGACGGAGCCATGAGTTCTCCGGCTCCCACCGCCCCGGAAGCCTTCGGGCCCTACCAGTTGCTGGAGAAGATCGCCACGGGCGGGATGGCCGACGTCTTCCGCGCGCGGGCCCACGGGGCCATGGGCTTCGAGAAGATTCTTGTGGTCAAGCGCATCCTCGATCAGCTCGCGCGGGACGATGAGTTCCGCGACCTCTTCAAGAACGAGGCGCGCATCGCGGCGGAGCTCTCGCACGTGAACATCGTGCAGGTCTTCGAGCTCGGGCAGCACGAGGAACACCTCTACATCGCGATGGAGTACGTGCACGGGCTCGACCTCGCCCGCCTCGCCACGCGTGCGCGCACGGTGGGCGACTTCCCGGTCAGCCTCGCGCTGTTGATCGTGGGCGAAATCCTCAAGGCCCTGGCCTACGCGCACGCCCACACCGACGAGCAGGGCAATCCCCTTCACCTCGTCCATTGCGACATCTCCCCACAGAACGTGCTCGTCAGCTTCTCGGGCGAGGTGAAGCTCACCGACTTCGGCATCAGCCGGGCGGCCATCCAGAAGGCCGACCAGAACGTGATCCGCGGCAAGTACAGCTTCATGTCGCCGGAGCAGGCCGAGTCGCGCCCGCTGGACGGTCGAAGCGACATCTTCTCGCTCGGCACGATGCTCTACGAGCTCCTCACCGGTCGGCGGCTCTTCAAGGCCTCCAACCGGGACGAGACCTTGCGCCGCGTCGTCCACGCCGAAGTTCCCAGCCCTCGTCCCTACCGCAAGGAGGTCAGCGAGGAGCTCGAGGGCTTCCTGCTCAAGACCCTGTCGAAGCACCCCAACGACCGTTGGGCCGACGCGCAGGAGATGTACGAGGCCCTCTCGAAGATCATCCTGAGCGAGGGGCACCGCGCCACCAACAGCGACCTCGCCGCCTACCTCCGGGATGTCATCGAGGCGGCCCACGCCGCCACCAACCCGGTGGCCGCACCACGCGCCGGGGGCGCGCCGCGCACCGTCGCCCCTTCGCCCGTCGTCGTCCTCGCCATCGAGGCGTCGCCGCCGCCCCGGTCGATCGCCTCGCCGCGGCAGTCCCTCGCCGCGCTCACCGTGGAGTGGGCGGGTGTGCTCGCCGAAGCCCAGGGCGACGTCTGGGAGCGCGGGGATGGCAGCCTGCTCGTGGTGTGGACGGCCACCAACGGCTTCCGGGAGACCGTGGCCCGCGTGGTGAGCACCGCCCAGGCGCTCCACCGGCTCACCCAGCAGTCGGGCTACCGTCTCTCCGCGGGCATCGCTCCCGGCGTGGCGCGCATCCGGAGCGACAATCACCGCCCCGCCGAAGGCTGGGAGCTGGCCGGCCCGTTCTACCTCGCGCGCTGGATGATGAACCTGAGCGCGCACCGCGGGCGTCTCTTGCTCACCGAGGTGGGCGCGCGCCAGATCGATGCACCCACCGTGATGCTCGGGCGCATCCCCATCCAGGGCAACCGCTACATCAACCTGCACGAGCTGGCTTAGTCGGCGCGTCGGCCGGCCCGCAGGTCAGCGGGCCGACCGAAGTCCCATGCGCACGCGGTAGGTGCCCGAGCTGCGGCACCCCGTTCACGAGCTGCTGGACGCGGGTGTGGCTCACGCCGAGGTCGTCCACCTCGAAGCGGAGGGTGCGGAGCGCGTCCACGCTGGCGGCGGTGGCGGCGCCGTCGTCAGCGTAGAGCACCGCGTAGGCCGAGTCCTCGATCTGGCCGGGGTCCTGGCGCGCGGCGGTGACGCCCTCCTCGGGGGAGGCGGGCGCTCAGGCGGCGAGGACGAGCAGGGAGGGGAAGACGAGGCGCATGGGGCTCCTTTGGGGGCGACGGTTTGTATCCCGACGGCTCGAGGCGCATCCCGTGCCGGGATCGTAAAGCTATCAATTGGAAAGTGGGGACGGGCGATGGGCAGCGCGGCGCGACCGTCACCGGGGGATGCCGGCGCCGCACCGCGCTGCGCGTGGTCGGGCGCCGCCCACCTTGCCGGCATTCGGAATAGGCGAGGTCGGGGAACCGAGCGGATGAGCCTGCCGACGATGCTCTACGCCGATCGCCTCGTATCGGCGCACCCCGTCCTCGCCGCCTTCTGCGAGGACTTCGTAGCCCGCGTGACCGGCCGGTCGCGGGCACCGGTGGACGTGCCCCACCTGCCCGGCGTCAGCGGCATCGGCTTCGCGCGCTGGTTGTACCGGCAGTGGTTGGCGGGCGGGCGGCGCTGGGGGCCGCTGGTCCACCTCGACCCCGCGCGCTGTCCTCCCGACGCTGCGGTGCTTGCCGACTCGGCGGGGCAGGCCGCGGGCGGCTGGCTGTTTGTCTCGGAGGGCTGGGAGGGGCTCCCCCTCGTGGTGCCGCCGGACGTGCGTCTCTTGCGCCAGGGCAGCGCGGTGCTGGACCTCCCCGAAGCGGTCGGTGAGCGCATCCGTTGGCTCGACCGTTTCCACCTCGTCACCGCCGATCCGTCGTTGGAGTCGGTCCGACGCACGCTCCTCGCCCACTGCCGCGCGCTGGGCGCACGCCGCGCTCGACGATCGGCGGCTCGTGGAGGTGCGCTCGGGGGAGGGCCGCCGGCCGGCCCCCGCGGACTGGCTGCTGGTGGATGGTGCCCTCCCGCTCGACGACGCCACCGCCGGCTGGCTCCGGGATCGGCTCACCGCCGCCACGCCTGGGCACTGGATGTACCACTGTCACAGCCTCGAGCAGGCCGAGGACGGGATGCGGGGCGAGATGATGGTCGAGTGAGGGGGTTGGGCGAATCGCGTCGGCCTCACCTCGGGGTGGGCACGCCCGCCGCGATTCGCGGCGCCGCCGCGGAGCGTGCCGCGTGGGCCTGGCGCTGAGGCGGCCCGTCGCCCGCCGGCTCGCAGCCCGCGGGCTCGGCAGCGTTTTGGCGGTGGCCCTCGCCGAGGGGTTGGCCCGCGTGGCCGAACCCTTCGGCGACATTGGCGAGTTCGCGCGCCACCTCGACGTCGACACCCTCGGCTGCGCCCGCCCTTCGCTCACCCGCATCTACGAGATCGTCGGGCGTTGCCGGCGCGACGCGCACGGGTTCCTGCTCGACCGGGCGCGCCCGCTCGGCAACCCCTCGGCGAAGCGGGTGCTGGTCATCGGCGACTCGGTGGGCGAGCAGAGCTGGACCCTCCACCTCAGCGACGCGCTGCAGGCGGAGGGGCGCGGTCAGGTGGAGGTGTGGAACGCCTCCGTCGGGGGCTACGGCACCTGCCAGGAGGCCGCTGCCACGCGGGAGCTCATCGGCGTCGCGCGGCCCGACGTGGTGGTGGTGCAGACCTGTGCGAACGATGTGTTCGGCAGCCCCGCCGTGCTCGAGGGGGCGGACGGCACCACCACGGTGGTGATGGGCGCGCGGCTGCGCACCTTTCCCTCGGCGCTGCTCGGCTCGGCGCTGTTCCGCCAGGTCCTCGCGCGCGCCAGCCGCGGCGCCGGCGCCGCCAGCACGGTGGCGTCCTCGCGCGCCTGCGCCCAGGACATCGTTCGCACCGTGGGCGACATCCCACTCGTCGTGGTGCACTTCCCGGCGCTGGTCGACGACCCGAAACACCCCCTGCTCGCCGACGAGGGGGACGTGCTCGAGGCCTGGGCGGACGTCCCCGGCATCCGCCTCCGGGATCGTCTCGCCTCCCTGGGCCCGCTGCGCTCGCTGCGCGAAAACGCGAACGACGCGATCCACCCCCGCGAGAGCGTGCAGGCGGCCATCGCGGCCAGCTTCAGCGCGGAGGTGTCGGCGGCGATGCGCTGAGCCGATGGCGATGTTCGCTCACCTTCCTCGCTTCTGAGGCGCAACCGCCCGGGCGCTCAGCGCTCCACCGCCCCCTTGTCGGCCTCTTCCCGGGTTGTTCCCCAGAAGTCGAGCGGTGTCGCGTCGCCCCTCGCCGCGTCGATGAGCGGGGAGTCCGCGCTCGGCCGCGGCGGGGAGAACGCGAGGTCGAAGAGCGGGTCCTGCTCCTTGGTCGAAAAGCCGTAGTCATCCGGAAAGGACGTTCCCCGCTCGCTCCACTCCACATTGCCGCTGCCGGAGATGCTCACCCGCGGCACCTCGGCGGCGCCGCCGGGGGTCTTCACGGTGAGGATGGCGCCGTTGTCGTAGAACACCGAGTTCTCGATGACGCTGTAGATGTCGTAGTCTCCGGCGATGTCGAGCGCGATGGCGGCCGCGTTGTTGGTGAAGGTCATGCCGTACATGCGCAGGTCGGTGTACAGGCCGCTGCACCCGCGCTCACAGCCGTCCATGTTGAGCACGATGCCCGCCTCCGCACCGTCGATCCACGAGTCCAAGAGCGCGATCCCGGCGATGCGCTCCACCACGTCCACCACGATCGGCGACCGCACGAAGGCCGATCGCTCCGCGATGATCGAGTCGAACCCGTCGATCGTCGCGTCCACGAAGCTCACGTCCGAGAAGGACAACGTCCCTGCCGCCGAAACCACGCCCGTGGCGGTCAATCCGGCGAGCACCTTCACCTCGTAGTGGGCCGACGGATCCTCCACGAAGGTGAGGTTGCGCCCCTGGCCTCGCAGCGCGGTCGGCGCTTCGGAGTCGGCCGGAATGGCGGCGGTCGTGAACGTCCCCGGCCCGAGGCAGATGCTGAAGATCCCGTCGGCCAAGGCCTCTTCGATCGGGGGGTACTCGTCGGGCACACGAATGGGCGCGCAGCCGACAAAGGCGGGCCCATCTCCACCTTCACAATCGCCGTCGATCCCATCGCCCGGCGGGTCCTCGGCCGCGCCCGGAAAGACCTCGGCGCGGGTGTCGTCGCAGTCCTCGGGCGTGTACACCCCGTCGCCGTCCGCGTCGGCGGGGCCGGTGTCCTCGGGCGGAGCGCCCGAATCGGCGGAGTCGAGTGCCGGTGCGCCGGTGCAGGCGAGGAGGGCGAGCAGGAGACGCATGGGCCGGTCCGAGCGGCGCTGAGCGTATCGTCGCCACCCTGGGCGTGCACGCACGCGCCCGCCAGCCGCCGTCGGCTCGGGTGCGGCGCGCATCGCATCGGCCAGCCCCCCCCTCTCCCTTCGCGCACCCGCCTAACTTGGGCGTACCACGCCAATCCCCCACCGGTCGAGGACCCGCACCACCCACGGGGAGAGCACCACCAGGTACATCGACAACATGCCCCACGAGAACATGCCGAGGTCCATGGTGAGCACGACGCCGAGGTGCATCAGGATGGCGCCCACGGCCCAGAGGTGGCGGTAGCGCGTGAGGAGAAGGGGACTCGAGAGCTCGAGCACGATGGTGAACCAGCCGCCCACGCGCCAGAGCCAGGGCCACGCCGCCGCCGTGACCGGGTCCACCGTGCCGGCCATCGGGTCAGTGACGATGCGGTAGAGCACCGGCGTGCCGCTCGTGGCCAGCCAGGCCGGCTCCTCGATGAGCTTGGCCGTGCCTGCGGAGAGGTACATCAGCACGAGGAGCCACCGTACGAGCCACTCCGGCCAGGCCGGCATGGTGGTGGGCACGGCCGTCCGCGCCGCGCGCCACAGCGGGCCGAGCGCGAGGCGGTGCAGGGCCGGGCTGGCCGCCTGGATGAGGAGCACCGTGCGCAGGGCCCGGTCAACGCCGCGGTCGCCCGGCGCGCAGAGGTGGCCGAGCTGGGCGTAGGCGAGCACCGCGATCAACGCCACGGGGCGGCCCCCGATGCCCAGCATCATCAGCGTGATCGCGCCGAGGCTCACCCCGTACGCCACCGGTCCGGCCGCCGGTCCGAAGAGCGGGCCGAGCACCCAGCCGGGGTCGGCCGAACGGGAGAGGCCCCCGTCGGCGTACAGGCGGAAGAGATGGGGGACGAGCCCGAGGCTGCCCAACCGCACGAGGTCCACCACCACGCAGAGGCAGGCCGCGATGCGGAGCAGCGCGAAGGGCCGGTTGTCGACGGGTTCGGTGAGCCGTTGCACCCAGGCTTGCCAGAGTCGCATCGGCAGGGCGGAAGCGCTCACGGCAGCGCCTCGGGCGTCCAGGCCGGCGCGCGGGCCACCCAGCCGTGGGCCACCTTCGGGGAGGTGCCCGGGAACTTGCTGCGGGTGCACGCGATCGTCACCTCGGTGGCCGTCGGGAAGTCGGCCCGGGCCAGCCCGGTGATGAGCCGCGTGAGCCCCGCGGCGTTCTTCGCGCCGGCCTTCTGGACGGTGCTCGAGACCACGGGGCGCACCCGACGGTTGTCGAGGATGCCGGTGCGCCACCGGTAGGCGGGGTCTTCGCTGCGGTAGCGGAGCTCGCCGTCCACGCGCACCTCGAGGCGGCGCACCACCGAGGGGCCGTCGCGGTAGAGGTGCCAGGCCTGGCGGATGCGGAAGAGCTTCTGGGGCGGGCCGATGACCGCCACCAGCGGCATGCGCACCTCGCGGTTCAGCCAGAACACGAAGGGCAGCTTCAGGTCCTCGGGGCCGATGCCGCCGAACTCCTCGCCCGCGTCGGGGGCGCCGCCGCCGCCCACGAGGTCGAAGACCGGCGTGCCGACGATGCCCGCCCAGACCATGACCGCGGTCACCGTGGCGGCTACGAAATGATCCCGGGCGGTTGGAGCCATGAACCTCGCTGATCCCCTCAGTGGGTGTCGCGAATCGCGGCGGCCCGCGCCCACCCCGAGGTGGGGCAGACGCGATTCGCCCGGTCCCGCTTGCGAAGTCAGGTTGCGGTGGAGAAACCCTGGGCGAGCCAGGCCAGCGTTCCGCCAGCGACGTTGATCGGCTGGTGCCCCTGCGTGGCGAGGAAGGCCGCGGCCTGGGCGCTCCGACCGCCGCTCTTGCAGATGATGTAGAGGTCCTTGCCGGCGTAGGCGGCAAGCTCCCCCACGCGCTCCTGGAGCTGGGGCAGCGGGATGAGCACCGCGCCCGGCACATGGCCCGCGGCGGTTTCGTCGGGGTTGCGCACGTCGAGCACCGGCTTGCCGGCGGCGAGCGCGGCCTGGAGCTCGATCACGCTCACCTCGCGAACCGTGGCGGGACGGGGGGCGGACATCGTGCGTTCGGCGAGGGC
>SXGQ01814169.1_pt1 | contig 14744 bp, 9 predicted proteins | sample 3178371 | NCBI WGS metagenome assembly SXGQ01 (sample SAMN11356859, study PRJNA531348) | freshwater metagenome | isolation source: freshwater sample F1-20 | place: China: Fuxian Lake, Yuxi | collected 2017-12-25
GCGCGAGGTCGCTGAGCTCCGCGGGGTCGAGCGCGGGGACGGCGACACTGCGGATCATCGGGTGCTCGGTGCGCTGGGCGACCTCCTCGTCGGAGAAGAGCCGCTCGTGCAGCTTCTCGCCCGGCCGCAGGCCGGTGAAGACGACCTGGACCGGACGCGGCGCCTCGGCCGCAAGCCGGTGGGCGACGTCCGCGATGCGCACCGGCTCTCCCATGTCGAGCACGAGCACCTCACCGTCGCGCGGGCCTTCCAGGTCCAGGGTTTCGATGGTCAGCGGCTGGCCGGCCTTCCAGGCGACGGCGGCACGGGTTTGGATGGGCATGCGTTACTCCTTGATGCTGCGGATGATTGATGTCGAATTTAACCGGGCGCGAGGCGCCGCAACTCACTTCGGCTGAAGCTGGTCCAGCGCCGCGCTGAACTCGCGCGCCTCCAGGCGGCACAGCCGCAGCCGGCGCAGCAGCCACGGCGTCAGGTCTTGCTGGCCCAGGTGCTCGGGCCAGGCGCCGGCGTTGCCGTCGGGGATGTCGGCGGGGTCCGTCCCGGTGGCGGGTTCGCCGTTCAGGATGTCCACGCAGGCCTTCAGCGCCAGCGGCAGCGCCGTCTCGGCCTTGGTCGCGTCCAGCCGGTGGCTGCGGCGCTGCACCTGGTGCTGCACGGCGCCCAGCAGCGCCATCAGGCGGTAGCCGTGGCTTAAAGCGGATTCGATCTCGGCCTCGGGCAGGCGCACGCGTTCGGGCTCCACGCGCGTGCGCTGTGCGGCGGCCGCCAGCGCGGCCAGCGCGGTGTAGGCCTGCTGGCGCGAAACGCGCTGCGCGATCTGCGCCTCGGGGCCGGGCAGCCACTGCAGCATGTTGGCCGCATGCCGCGCCAGCGCGCCGCGCAACTGCTCGGCCAGGCGTGGCACGGCGCTGCGCTCCCAGCTCGGCAGCACGAAGCTGAACAGCCAGGCCAGGCCCGCGCCGATGACCGTGTCGGCCAGGCGTTCGCCGATGTAAGGGTGGCTGGTGGGGTCCAGCATCAGCGGCTGCAGCAGCGCCATCAGCGTGGCGGCCGTGGCGGCCACGCGGTAGCGGCGGTTCACGTACGCGTGCGCCGTACCCACCGCGGCGATGAAGATGACGCTCAGCGCCGGCACCCACTCCACGTGCGCCAGCAGCATAACCAGCACGCAGCCCTGCACGGTGCCGACGATCCGGTCATTGCGGCGCGCCAGCGTCTGCTCCAGGTTCACGCGCAGCACCACGGCCACGCTGAGCATCAGCCAGAACGGGTGCGCCGCCCACGGCAGCGACGCGCCCAGCGCGTACGCGAACGACAGCGCCAGCGCCGAGCGCAGCGCATGGCGCATCACACCGGACTGCAGGTTCAGGTGCGGCTTCAGCGCCGCCAGCGGCCAGCCCTCGGGCGACACGAACGGCGCCAGCTTCTCGGGCGTCCATTTGCTCTCCACGTCGTCGCGACGGGCCTGGCGCGCCACCATCGCGGCCACGTCGTCCATCATGTGGCCCAGCCGCGTCTCCAGCGCCGACACGAGATGGCCGCGCGAGTCCCCGGGCGGCACGCGCACGTCGTTCAACCGCGCCGACAGCTGCGCCCGCCACACGTCCACCGACACCTCCGGCAGCGGTGTCCCGCGCATCAGGTGACGCGCCAGTTGCGACAGCGCCGCCGCCATCTCGCGCAGCGTGTCGGCCAGCGCCGAGCGGTACTGGCGGCCGGGGAAGTCTTCGCCCAGCAGCTCGGTGTCCAGCCGGCTGGCCAGCAGCAGGTCGCGCAGCTCGATGAGGCCGAGCACGAGGTCGGTCTGCTTGCGGCTGCGCGGCGAGCGGCGCGCGGCGAACACCTGGTCGCGCGCAGCCTGCAGCGCGTCGGCCAGCACCACGTCGTCGGCGATGGACGCGCGGATGCGCGCCTGCTCGCCGCCCACCGCGCCGACGATGCGCTCGGCCCGCGAGCGCATGCGCTTCTCGGTGGCCCATAACGCTTGGGCCAGCGCCAGCTCGCGGTAGCGGTGGCGCAGCAGCACGGCGGCAAAGCGCGCCCACAGCGCGTACACGCAGCCGCCCACCGTCACCCAGGCGGCGTGCTCCCACGGCGAGGTGCTGCCGGCGGTGCGGTCCCACGCCATGGCGAACACGATTGCCAGCACCGGCGAGAACGACATGGGGCCCGCACGCAGGCCCCAGGCCAGCGTCATCAGCGCCAGGAAGGTGATCACCGCCACCAGCGCAACCGTGGCCACCAGCGAGGCATCCGCCAGGCCCACGGCCGCCGTCACCACCCCGGCGGCCAGCGCCGCGGGCACGACGCGCTTGAACACGCGCTGCGGCGGGTTGGGCAGGTCGGTCAGGCTGGCGCATACCGCACCGCTCACCGCCGCCAGCCCCGCCGTCTCGCCGAACGCCGCGCCGATGAGGATGTGCGTGCCCGCCACACCCAACGCGACGCCGAGGCCGTTCAGGTGCGCAGCCTCCAGCCGCCGGAGCCAGGCCTTCACGGGACGAGCAGTGCCATCACGCGGCGTTCATTGGCGGGCAGCTCCTGCACCGACAGCCAGGCGGACTTGTCGGCGCGGTAGACGTACCGCGGCGGCGTGAGGGCCGCGATGCGCTGCTTCAGCGGCGCCAGCGTGGCCTGGGCGGCCTCGCCCTGCCCCAGCTTCTGCTGGGCCGCGGCACGCACGATGGTGGCCAGATCGCTCCACGCCCCCAGCGCCAGGGCTTCGTCCGCCGTGCGCTGCGCGGCAGACGCATCGCCATCGATGAGGGCCAGCCAGCCCTTCAGCGCCAGCACGTCGGGGTCGCGCGGGTCCAGCAGCAGGGCCTCCTTCACCTGGGCGCGGGCGGCGTCGGTGCGGCCGGCGCGCAGCAGGTCCAGCGCGTAGTCGCGCCGCAGCGGCACCAGGCCCGTGCGCAGGCGCAGCACGGCGTCGTACTGCGTGAACGCCTCGTCCCAACGCTCGGCCAGCGCCAGCGTGGCCGCGCGGCCCCACAGCGCCTCGGGCTGGTCGCCCTGGTAGGCCAGCACGGCGTCGTAGGTGGCCAGTGCCTGGGGCACGTCACCCAGGCGGCGGTGGTGGTCGGCCAGCGCCAGGTCCACCCGGAAGCGATCTTCGCCCGTCAGCGCCGCCGCGGCCTGGGCCAGCCCCGGCACCACCTCCGCGGCCAGCGGCGCACCGCCGTGCCACAGCGCGTCGGCCGTGGCCACGCGCAGCGCACCGCTCTTGGGGTGGCGGGCCAGCGCCCGGCCCGACAGCTCGCGCGCCGCGGCGCCGTTACCCTGCAGCGCCAGCGCGTACAGCCGCGCACCCAGCGCGCTTTCATCCTCGGGCGCCAGCGTGAGCGCACGGTCGAACAGCGGCGCGGCCTCCGGCAGCTTGCCGTCTTCCAGTTTCTGGTTGCCAGCGTTGACGAGGGCGATGGGCCGGCTGGCGCGCGTGTCGCGCTGGGCGAAGTAACGCTTGACCAGCGCGCGCAAGGCCGGGTCCATCTGCACCAGCCGCTCACGCACGATCTCGCGGCCGTCATAGGCATCGCGGCGCGGCGACATCTCGGCGTTGGCGCCTTCGGCGAAGTACTCCCACACCGACCCGCCCGCGTAGCGCGACAGGAAGCCCGCGTTGGCCTTGTCCGCCGTGGCGGCGTCGCGCGCCTTGGCCTGCTGGTACAGCGCCTGGATCTCGCGCGACTGGTCGGCGGTCAGCACGCCGTGCACCTGGTGCGTCAGCTCGTGCAGCACGGTGTTGTACTTGTCGAAGATGTTGCGCTCCACGTCCTCGATGCCGGTGACGGTGAAGTAGCCACCCATGCCGCGCACGTCGTCCCACAGGCGCGAGTCGTAGTCGATGCGCGCGTCCTTCAGCGCATGCGCCTGCGGCGTTTCCGACAGGCGCATCCACATCGGCTTGATGAAGTGCGTGGCGCCCCCCTCCACCAGCACGGGGATGAAGGCCTTCCACGGCGCGATGGACAGCGCCAACCGCTTCTGGTGCCGCGGCGACAGGTCCTTCCAGTTCAGCACGTAGCGTTCGATGCCGGGGATGACCGGCATGGGCGTGGCCTTGAAGCGGCGCTCGTAGGCGGCGCGGTGCACGTCGATGCGGAACCGCTGCGACTCCAGCGCCTTGGCCGCGATGGCGTGCGCGCGGCCCAGCTGCGGGCTGCGCTGCAGCACCGAGAGGCTGAGCGACAGCGCACCGTCGAAGTCTCCTGTCTCGAACGCATGCGACGCGCGCTTCACGTCGGCCATCAGCGGGGCGAAGCGGTCGCCCAGACGCGCGGCGAGCTGCGTGTAGTTCTCGCGGGTGTAGCCGTTGCCCAGCAGGTAGTGCGCCGCCTCGTGGTGGCGGTTCAGCTTCACGGCGCTCTCGGCGGCGGCAATGGCGTCCTCGGTGCGGCCCAGGCGGATCAGCGTGTCCGCCAGCGCGGCGTAGCCGTCCGCCGTGCGCTTGGCGGCGAGGCCGGCCTCCAGCTTTTCCAGCGACGCATCGAACTCGCGCAGCTGGTAATGCCGCTGGCCCAGGCCGCGCAGCGCGTGGGCCTTGTCGATCCGCTCCTCGGCCACCGCCAGCGCGCGCTCGAAGCACAGCCGGGCACGCTCGAAGTCGCGTCGCTCCAGCGCCAGGCGGCCAGCCGCCAGCAGGTCCACGGCCTCGGCCTTGGCGTCCTTCAGCACACCGCGCGTGCGGCGGTCGATGGCCGCACCGTCGTCGCGGGCGAACAGCCATTGGTAGATGACGGCGCGCTCGGCGGCGTCGGGTTGCTTCTCGCGCAGCAGCGCATCCACGTCATGGCGCACGGTGGCGTAGCGCTGCTCGGTCAGCAGCGTCTGCAGCCGTGCCGGGTCGGCGGCGAAGGCAACCTGGGCGGTCAGCGCCAGGCCCAGGGCAAGACAAAGGCCGTTCCAGCGAACGGCCAGCGGGCGCAAAGGCATGCGGGGGGCTCCTACGGGGGAAGTCGATGCTAGCCCGGATGACGCCACCACCCAATGAAACGCCCTGTGAATTGCAGGTCCGGAAGCAGCGCGACGTCGTCGCAACCCCTGCGCACAGTCGCGGCACTCACACCCCACGGAGCTCGCATGACCCCGCTTCTCGAAGGCAAGACCCTCCTCATCACCGGCGCCAGCTCGGGCATCGGCCGCGCGGCGGCCACGCTGTTCGCGGCTGAAGGCGCCGCACTGGTGCTGACCGCTCGCGGCGAACCGCGCCTGACCGCGCTGGCGGACGAGATCCGCCATGCGGGCGGCCAGGCGGTGGCGCTGGCCGGCGACGTTGGCGACGACGCCCATCAGCGCCGCCTGGTTGACCTCGCCCTGAGCGCCTACGGCGGCCTGGACGGCGCCTTCAACAACGCCGGCACGCTGGGCGCCATGGGCCCCACGCCCGACATCCCATTGCAGGGCTGGCACGACACGGTGCGCACCAACCTCACCGCCGCCTTCCTGGCCGCCAAGTACCAGGTCCCGGCCTTGCTGGCACGCGGCGGCGGCAGCCTGGTGTTCACCGGCACCTTCGTGGGTCACACGGTCGGCTTTCCCGGCGCGGCAGCCTATGCCGCCAGCAAGGCCGGCGTCGTGGGTCTGGTGCAGGCGCTGGCGGCGGAGTTCGGCCCCCAGGGCTTGCGAGTCAACGCGCTGCTGCCCGGCGGCACCGACACACCCATGGGCCGGGCGATGAACAGCACGCCCGAGGCGCTGGCCGCCGTGGCCCAGTTGCATGCGCTGAAGCGGCTGGCGCAACCCGAGGAGATGGCACGCGCGGCGTTGTTCCTCGTGTCAGGCCAGTCGTCGTTCATGACCGGCGCCGCGATGCTGGTGGACGGCGGTGTGTCGATCAACCGGACCTAGTCATCGGACGAGAAGCCCGACGCCTTCACCACCGGCCCCCAGTACTCGCGCTCGGCGGCCAGGCGCCTGGTGTAGTCGGCCGAGCCCAGGCCCAACGGCTCGAAGCCGAGCTTGGCCAGCGCGTCGATGACGGCGGGCTCGCGCACCGCGGCGCGGGCCACGTCGGCAATCTTGTCCACCACGGCCTGCGGCGTTCTGGCCGGCACGAACACGCCGTAGCTCTCCACGCCGACGATGCCCTTGAAGCCCTGCTCCTCGAAGGTCGGCACGTCAGGGGCGAAACGCGAGCGGGCCTTGTCCGTCACGCCCAGCAGCCGCACGCGGCCGGAGGCGAGGTGGGGCAGGAAGTCGCCGATGGAGAAGCAGCCCGAGGCGATCTGGCCGCCCATCAGGTCTTGCATGCCCGGCGCGGCGCCGCGGTACGGCGCGTGCGTGAGCTTGAGGCCGGCGGCATGCTCAAACTGGTTGCCCAGGAAGTGCGGCATCGCGCCCGCGGCCGGCGAGGCGTAGGCCGCCTTGTCGGGGTTGGCCTTGGCCCAGTCGGCGAACTGCTGCAGCGTCTTCACCGTGGCCGGCACCATCGGCCCCACGCCGAAGCCGCAGGTGGACAGCGCCAGCGGTGCGACGGCGATCACGTCGTTCGCCGGGTGGTAGGCCAGCTTGCGGTAGGCGTGCGGGTAGATGGTGAACATGGACGACGGGCTGACGAGCAGCGTCTGGCCGTCGGGCACCGCGTCCTTCAGCGTGGCGATGGCAATGCGGCCGCCGGCGCCCACCTTCTGCTCCACCAGCACCGGATCGCCCAGCTTGCCGCGGCCGAACTCGGCGAAACGGCGGGCGGTGGTGTCCACCGAGCCGCCGGCCGGGAAGCCGACGAGGATGCGCGGCGGCAGGCCTTGCGCGCGGCTCGCAAGCGGCAAGGCCGCAAGCGCGGTGAGGAGGTGGCGTCTGTCGATCATGGTGCTTGTCTCCGTTGGCGTTTGTTGTCAGGTGCAGTGCTCTGTGCGGTGGCGGCCCAGGCCAGGCGGTCCAGCGCGGCCTTCAGCGGTGCGCCCTGCTCGCCCAGGGCGGCCAGCAGCGCGCGGTCGTGCGCGGCCACGGCGGCTTCCAATGTCACGAGGCGGCGCTTGCCGGCTGGCGTGAGGTGCAGGCCCCAGGCGCGGGCGTCGTCGGGCGCGTCGCGGCGCTCGGCCCAGCCTTGCGCGGTGAGCCAGTCCGTCAGGCGCAGCGCGCCGCTGCGGTGCAGGCCCATCGCCTGTGCGAGCAGGCTCTGGCGCAGCCCGGGGTTGCGGCTGATGAGCACCAGCGCCGCGAAGCGCTGCGGGCTGACGTCCCACGCGGCGGTGGCGCGGTAGAAGTCCAGGTACAGCGCGTTCTGCGCGCGGCGCAGCGCGTAGCCCAGCAGGCCGTCCAGCGGGCCGTAGTCCACGCCGGGCACGGGCAGCATCAGGCCTTCGGGAGCGGGACTGTCGGTCTTCACGCCAGCAGGTTAGTTTTTGTTGCCCACTGCAACTATCTCGCTTACCCTCAGCCGCCATGAAGATCTTGATCGCAGGCGGCGGCATCGGCGGGCTCACGGCGGCGTTGGCGCTGCACGCGCGCGGCCATGAGGTCACCGTGCTGGAAGCCGTGCGAGAACCCAAGCCGCTGGGCGTGGGCATCAACCTGCTGCCGCATGCGGTGGGCGTGCTGGACGACCTGGGCCTGCTGCCCGCGCTGCGCAGCATGTCAGTCGAGACCTCGGCGCTGGTGTTCGCCAACAAGCATGGCCAGCCCATCCACCGCGACGCACGCGGGCTGGCCGGCGGCTACAGCCACCCGCAGTTCAGCGTCCACCGCGGCGAGCTGCAGATGCTGCTGTGGCGCGAGGCGAGCGCCAAGCTCACGGTGCTGAGCGGCCAGCGCGTGGTGGGCGTGCGCGACGGCCACGTGGCGCAGATCGAAACGCCCGACGGCCCGCGCGAGCAGGCGGCGGACCTCATCGTCGGCGCCGACGGCATCCACTCCGCGCTGCGCCGCCGCCTGGCGCCAGACGAAGGCCCGCCCTGCTGGCGCGGCGTGATGATGTGGCGCGGCACGTCGTGGGCCCAACCCTTTCTCGACGGCCGCACGATGGTGCAGGCCGGCCACAGCCAGGCCAAGTTTGTCGTCTACCCCATCGGCGCGCCGCGCGAGGCCGATGGGCTGCAGCTCATCAACTGGATTGCCGACCGCCGCGTGCAGCCGCCCACGCCTGGCCTCACCGCCCCTGACCGCGCCGACTGGAGCCGCGCCGGCCAGCTCGATGACCTGCTGCCCACGTTCGGCTCGTGGCACTTCGACTGGCTGGACGTGCCCGGCCTCATCACCCACGGCGAGCAAATGCTGGAGTGGCCCATGGTGGACCGCGACCCGCTGCCGCGCTGGCAGCTCGGCGCCTCCACGCTGCTGGGCGACGCGGCCCACCCCATGGTGCCCATCGGCTCCAACGGCGCCACGCAAGCCATCATGGATGCGCAAGCGCTGGCCGAGGCACTGACCCACCACACCGAGCTGGACGAAGCGCTCAGTGCCTACGAAGAGGAACGCCGGCCGATGTGCGCACGCATCGTGGCCATGAACCGGCAGGAGGGGCTGGACGCCATCCTGGACCGCGTGGAGGCGCTGGCACCCGAGGGCTTCGCGCAGCTGAGCGACGTGATCGACCCCGCCGCGGTGGCCGCCGAGATCAACGCCTACAAGGCCGCCGCCGGCCACCGCCAGCGCCGCGCTTGATGGGCGCTTGATCCGGGCTCGGCCCGCGACGATCATCGCGGCCCATGTCACGCCCCAAGCTCGGCCGTTCCAACCCGCCGCACGAACGCCACCCCGTCGCCTGGTACCAGCCCGACGTGCTGCTCACCGCAGCGCGGCAGGTGCTGTCGTCGCTGGACCAACTGCGCAACCGCGACGGCCGCGAAACGCAGCCCACGCCGATGAAGGTCATCGACCGCAGCCAGTCCGAGGCGGAAGGCGCGTTCGCCGGTGAATGCTGGTTCGACTTCATCGCCGACACGGGCGACGGCGGCAACGCCTGCTACGCCGTTGCCAGCGCCGCGTTGAAAGACGAACTGACGCTGGATGATGGCGAGACCCTGCAGGCCCTGCCAAGAGGCCAGCTGCTGCTGTTCGGCGGCGACCTGGCCTACCCCGCCGCCAGCACGCACGACTACCGCTACCGCTTCGTCGAGATGTTCGAGGCCGTGCACAACAGCCCCGGGCCTTCCATCGTGCGCGGCCGGCGGCTGACGCTGGCCGCCATTCCGCAGAACCACGACTGGATGGACTCGGCCTCCACCTTCAGCCGCTACTTCACGCGCCGCAACGACTCCGCCCCACTGCTGGGCGCCAAGATCCCGCAGCGGCAGACTTACTTCTGCATCAAGCTGCCCGGCGGCTGGTGGGCGCTGGGGCTCGACTTCGCGCTGGACCACGACATCGACCGCGACCAGTACGAACAGTTCGAGGCCCTGCTCAGCGAGCGCGGCCTCGTCACCGACGACGGGCACGAGTACCGCATCGCCCCCGACGACCGCGTGCTGCTCATCTACCCCGAGCCCTACTGGACCCGCCCCATCGGCGATGGCGCCGACGAAAGCCACCCCAAGCGCTACCAGAAGCTCGAAGGCCTGCTGCGCAGCCGCGTGAAGCTGCGCTTGGCCGGCGACCTGCACCACTACATGCGCTGGGACTCGGCGAACTGGGGCCGCCTCGTGACCTGTGGCACCGGCGGCGCCTTCACCCACCCCACGCACACCAAGCCCACGCGGCGGCCCGTGCGCTTGAAGGCGTTCGACACGCGCGACTGCAGTCCGCCGAAGCCGCTCACGTCGCTGCCTGCGCTGGCCATCGGCCTCACCGAGAAGGCACCTCCCAAGCATGTCACCGGCAGCGAGTTCGAGCGCGTGGAGGCCACGGTCTACCCGGACCTCGCCACCTCGCGCGCCGGCTGCAAGGGCAACCTCTGGGCGCTGTTCCGCCGCAACGCCAGCGGCTGGGGCGGCAACGTGTGGTTCGCCGCGCTGCTGGGGGTGCTGTACTGCTTCAACGCCTACCTGAACTCCACACCGTTCACGCGCACCTACGAGCCCGACCTGTTCAAGCCGCTGTGGGAGTTCCACACGCATGAATACGGCCTGGCCATGGCGCTGTGGTTCAAGGCCATGGTGTTCAGCCCGCTCGGGCTGCTCATCAACGCGCTGATGATGTTCGGCTGCATGGTGATGAGCCGCGAGGCGGTGGATGAGCTGCCGCCCAACGCCGGCCGCGAATGGCGCTGGGGCGCGACGTGGGGCTTGGGCTTCCTGCATGCGGTGGCGCACGTGGCGGTCATCTTCAACCTCACGTTCTGGCTGCACCAGTGGGTGGGCCAGTGGGGCGGCATTCCCAACCGCGACGGGCTGGTGGGCCTGGCCGCCCACGCCAGCATCGTGGGCCTGGGCGTGTTTGCCGGCGGCACGCTGCTGGGCGCGCTGATCTTCGGCGGCTACCTGGCGCTGATGTCACGCCTGGGGCTGCTGACCAACAACGGCTACTCGGCGCTGGACGGGCAGGACCACAAGGGCTTTTTGCGCTTTCGCATCGACGCGAACGGCGGGCTGACGGCGTGGTTCATCGCCCTGGACCGCGTGCCGCGACGGTGGCGGCGGATTGAGGGGAAGGGGGCGGTATGGGTGGCGGATGATGGGGAGGCGTCGGCGCCGAGGGTGCATGACAGGTTCGGGTGTTGAGCCCGGCCTGAACATGCAGCCCGCCATGAATGAAAGGCCGCCGGACGGTCGGTTCAGAACCGCCACCTCCCGGCGATAACAAGGCGCTGCTTTTGCCGGGATTCAATGCTGTACAGACGCGCAGAGTTTGAGAAAAAAAACTCCGCAGTCATTTGATGCAACTCAGGCCAAGCGATTTAGGGAGCAGGCAGCTGGTTTAGGTGGCAAGGAGAGTCTCCCGAGAACACGGGCCGCACAGAAAGCCTCTATGCACTTCGTCGCAAACTACGAGATCCGCTCGGAATGCTCAGTACTAGATGATGGTCTTGTACTTCGTATTCAGCATCCTCGCGGTCTTTACCGTGCACGCATCGAGAACCTCCCACGAGACACGTTCGACACGCCTTTCCTTCTGTCATTGCATCTGTACTTTGATGCGAGCGATCTAGACGCTTCAAAAGACGTCAGCGAAGAACTGCTTGCTGAATGTCTCAACATGCTTGCGTTCGCTACTTCCTGTCGGTTTAAACGACATCGCATTCGCCAAATAGTCGATGCAACGCCTGACCTTAGCGGAATGAGGTCTCTTCTGATGTGGGGAGATGCAATCCAATATGAAGACCCGCAGCCCTACCTAAGCGCAGAAACAACCCAAGGGATAGAGAGGCTGCTGGAATTCGATTGCCCACCAGCCATCAAAAGAGCACTAAGGTGGTACCGGCTCGGAATCAACGAAACGCAGCCGGACGACCAATTCATGTGCTTCTGGTTCGCCTTAGAAATCGTCGCGGAGCATCAAAAGGCGATAGAAAAGGTCAACGATCGCTGCCCGCGGTGTCGCGCCCCGCTCTTCTGCGAGTCCTGCAAAACGCATCCTATGCACAAGCCGTACGCAAAGCAGGCAATCGCAGCGCTTCTAAAGGCCGCCGACCCGAAATGTGAGGACGATACCATTGCATTGCTGGACAAAACGCGGAACAGCCTAATGCACGGCGCTACGCTAAAGGAAATCGAAGCAGGTCTACCTAGTCCACACGAGAGCGTTGTTGATGTGCTTGGTCGGCTGTTGTGGATGGCCTTAGTTCACCAGTTCCCCAAAGAAATGTTCGACGGAAGCGTCGTTTTAGGCCAGCCCTCAACGTACATCTACTACTCCGTCAATGCCATAGCGCACATGCAGACAGTCGTTCCTCAGAAAGCTGACGGCGATTTCGACTTGAGCTTCTCGGGAACAACGATGAGGATGCAGGCTAACGCCCCACCACAAAGTGCTCGCCCCACGCTGATAGGCATGAGCCAAGAACAACACAAGCGACTTGTACAACTGAGCTATGCGCAGGGAGATCAACAAGAAATGCTGAGGCGTGTCGGCGATCGAGCTAGGCAACGTGGCCAAGACGTCATCGTGTCCGTGCCTTCTACCGACATGAAAGCAATTCGAGAGTCGCTTCAACGAGGTGAGTCCGGCGCTTGGCAGGATCTCTTCCGCGAACTTTTGCGGCTGTGAATTCTTACTCGATACTGAAATCAATACCGGCGCTCAGCCCTTTGGACTATGGCCTGCCCATATTCGAATTGCGCGGCGCCAAGATCTATCCAACCGCCCATAAAAAACAGGCAGTCTTTGGGTTGCCAGCATTTGACTTTCGCTAGCGCCTCGGCGAAATTGAGCGAACCCGTGAGCCCCAACGCTCAGGCGAGATTCAATGCTGGGGTTATCACCCGACCTATCGAGATCAAACCATGCCCAGGGAATCTTCACTAGTCCAGGTTGGCGGTGCCACATATAGGTGGGGTGTTCATCGTCAACCCCAGTGGTGCACCACCGATGGATGGAAGGGGCTCGCATTAGAGTTGGCGGCCGAGGGTGCATCAGGGCGCCTACTAATCGTCGAGTTGCCCTTTGAGGCCAAGAGTCACCGCTCGACGCCACACCGGCAGCGACCGAACGTCGGCCGCATCGAGCTTGAGCGTTGCATTCGGGGGGCTATTGAAGCTGGATGGGTGCCTGAGTCACGTGGCAAGCCATTCGTGTTCGCACCAACAGCGCGATAGGTTGGGGCGAGCCCGCGAACCCCAACGCTCAGACGAGATGCAATGTTGGGGTTACCACCCCAACCTACCTAGCTTGAGCCGACTCTCGCGGCTCAGCTTGAACGCTAAGTACCCATCTCCGCCGCAATCAACCTCACCGGCGCGCTCCCATAGCTGAGGAACTTCTCGTGGAAGGCCTTCAGCGCGAAGCCCGGCTTGGCCTTCAGCTGCTCGCGAAGCGCAAAGATCTCGCTGTAGCCGCTGAAATAGCTCGTCAGCTGCACAGACGTGAGCTGCACGCGGCGCCATTTCTCCACGGCCTCGCGTTCGGTCTGGAAGGCCTGGCGGGTCAGCAGGTCCAGCGCCTGCTTCTCGGTCATGTCCAGCACGTGCACGCTGTAGTCGAGGATGGTGTTGGTGACCGAGCGCAGGTGCCACTTGCCCCACATCAGCGTCATCTCGGGCGAGGCGCCGTAGCCGCTTTCGATCATCACGCGCTCGCCGTACACGGCCCAGCCTTCCACCATGGAGCCGCTGCCGAACAGCGCCTTCACCTTGCTGGGTGAGCGGTTGGCGTAGACGAGCTGCGTGTAATGGCCCGGAATGGCCTCGTGGATGTTGAGGATCTGCAGGATCCAGTGGTTGTACTCGCGCAGCGTGCTCTCGGCCTGCTCGGGGGGCAGGTCGTCCAGCGGCGTGACGTTGTAGTACGTGCGGTCGTGCGGCCGGTAGGGGCCGGGCGCCTCGATGCTGGCGCCGGCCACGCCGCGCTGGTAGGCGGGCGTCTCGCGCACGGCGAGGGGTTTGCTGGCGTCCTGCGTGAGCAGGTCATGGTCGCGCACCCAGGCTTCGAGCTGCGGAATCTGCGCGCGGATCTCCTCGACGAAGCGCTCACGCGCCACATGCTTTTCGCTGAGCTTGGCGATGACGCGGCCGATCAGCGCGAAGCGGTCTTCCGGCGGCGGCTCGGTGCCGATGACAGTGGGCCACAGCGCGGCGGCCTGGGTCTGCATGCTGATGAGCACTTCCTCGCGCCGCTGCAGCGCGAGGTCGTACACCTGCCGCGCGGTGAAGGCGGACTGGATGTCGTGCCGGAACTTGGTTTCGTACAGCGGCGCGCCCAGGCGGTAGGGCCGCGTGGCGCCGGGCAGCAGGCGCTTCAGCGCGGCCTCGTACCCGGCCACGGCGCGGCGCGCGGCCTGCAGCGCCGGTTGCATCAGCGCACCCATGCCAACCTGCTGCGCGTTGGACTCGATGTCGTCGATCACCGACAGCACGCCAGGCAGCTGCTGCAGCGCCAGCTCGGTGTGCTCGCGCGTGACCCTGGTGAGGCTGCGCGCGGCCTCGGTGTAGTAGGCCGGCAGCCGCTTCACGCGGGCATGCAGCGCCACCACGCGCTGCTGGATGGGCGCCCAGTCGGTGTTGAGGATGAGGTCCATGCTGCCGGCGGGGTTGTGCTCCGACGGGTTCCAGGCCCACTCGCGCAGCATCTCCAGCCGCCACACGTCGCTGCGCAGCTTGGCCGCCAGCATCTCGCGGTCCATGCGCTGCGCGGCCGAGAGCGTGGCCTCGGGCACCGCGTCGAAGCGCGACAGCCAGCGCTTCAGGAACACCAGCCGCTGCTGGCGCTGCGCCGCGCTGGGCAGCGCGAGCTGGTGGCTGAACTCGAAGCGCCCCGCCGACACGGCGGCGTCGGGGTCGAGCTTCCAGAGGGCTTCGAGGAAGGTCTCGACCTGCGCATCGAAATCCACCTTGGCAGCACCTTGCTTGCTGCCCTGCGCCTGCACGCCCACGCACAGCAAGGCACCCGCACCGAGGACGCTGCGGCGTTTCATGCCAGTGCCGCTTCCAGCGCGTCGATGTACATCTTGGCCACGTCGAACCCGCTCTGGTCGGTGATCTCCTGGAAGCAGGTCGGGCTGGTGACGTTGATCTCGGTCACGTTCTCGCCAATGATGTCCAGGCCCACCAGCAGCAGGCCGCGCTTCACGAGCACGGCGCCGATGGCTTCGGCGATCTCGCGGTCACGGTCGGCGAGCGGGCGGGCCACGCCCTTGCCGCCGGCGGCCAGGTTGCCGCGCACTTCCCCGTTCTGCGGGATGCGCGCCAGGCAGTGCGGCACGGGCTTGCCGC
>SXGQ01164133.1_pt1 | contig 14743 bp, 14 predicted proteins | sample 3178371 | NCBI WGS metagenome assembly SXGQ01 (sample SAMN11356859, study PRJNA531348) | freshwater metagenome | isolation source: freshwater sample F1-20 | place: China: Fuxian Lake, Yuxi | collected 2017-12-25
CTTTCAGGCTGGGTAGCTCAGATGGTTAGAGCGTGGGATTCATAACCCCAAGGTCGGGAGTTCGATCCTCCCCCCCGCCACCACTTTTCAAGACCAAGGGCCCAAACGGGCCCTTTCGTGCGCCCACAGGCGGGCCCAGGAGTTTCAGAGCCTGCTACATCCGGGACTCACAACTCAGCAACTCCGCAACGTTTACCGGCGGGCGAGGTTTACTTTTTCGATGAACTCGTTGATCTTTCCGTTCTCTATCCAGCGGGCGACGATGACGAGGTCGCTATCGGGGTCAACGTAGATCAGGTTCGTGCCGTTGCCGATGTGGGCAAAGGCCTCGGCCGGTGCCGCGGGGTAGAACTTGCGGTCCGTGTTGAGGAACCAGTTCATAAAGCCATAGGTCGGCTGGGCAGCGGTCGGTGTTCGCGCTTGTCGGACGTACTCTGCGGAGAGAAGCTGCCGCTCGCCCCAGCGGCCGCCGCGAGCCGTCAGGAGGCCAAAGCGGGCCATGTCGTAGGCGTTGATGAACATACCGCCGCCCCAATGGCCGCCGCCGCTGACCGATTGGACAATGCGCCCATCGAGCACGACGAAAGAATTCTCATAACCGAACCAACGCCAGGTGTTCGAGGCACCGATCGGGTCCATCAGGTTCTCGCGCAAAACCTCGGGCAGCGGCCTGCGCCAGACGTTGAGCGCCGCAAGTGCAAGAACATTGACGCGGACATCGTTGTATTCGTAAACGGTGCCGGGCTCGTTCCGCTTGCGGGTAAGCCAGGTGGTCGCGTCGCGGTCCGGCCGGTCGGCCCAATCGGGCTTGCCCCAGAGCGTGCCTTCCCAGTCGCTGGTCTGGCGGAGAAGGTGCTCCCAGGTGATCTTGCTGTTATGCGGGCCGGCAAAGAGGTCGATGTACTGCTGCTTGCCGAATTCTTCGGCCCGGTCGAAGCGTTGGCCGGGGACGTAAGGCAGGGTTACGGTCGAGTAGTCGGCCGCACGGTCCTGGAGCGAGCGGATCAGCCTTCGGTCGAATGCCAGCCCGACGACCGAAGAGAGATAGCTCTTCGTCACGCTGTGCGACATATCGACGCGGTCCGGCGTGCCCCACTCGGTAACGATGCGGCCGCCACTGATGATAAGCCCGGTCGCATCGCCGCGGTCTTTGAAGAGCCCGATCGCTTCGCCGAAAGGTTCGCGGCCGAAGGTCTGCGCCTGCCCAAGTTCCTGGCTCCGCGGAGCCTTTGCCTCATTGGCAATGGCGAAATCGACGGCCTCTTTCAGCTTGGCGACATCAAAACCGCTCTGTTCGGGCGAGCGGCGTTCCCAAGCCCCGGCCGGCGGAAAGTAAGCTCTTTGCGCGAATGCAAAACCGGCCTGAAAAAGCATCAAGGCCGGCAGCAGAAAAAAGATCGGAGTGATTCGTTGTCGCTTCATCTATTCTATCTCGCTTTCGTCGATGTCGAAATTCGCGTAAACCTTCTGCACGTCGTCGTTGTCGTCGAGCGCGTCGTAGAGCTTCATCATCTGCTTGGCATCGGCGCCTTCAAGCTTGATGTAGTTCTGCGGGATCATCGAAACCTCGGCGGCCTGCGGTTCGATGCCGGCGGCCTTGACCGCTTCGAGCACGCCGTCGAAAGCATCCGGAGCGGTAAAGATCTCAAAGACATCGCCTTCATCCTGCATATCATCCGCACCGGCCTCGATGGCGATCTCAAAAAGCTCCTCCTCGCTCTTCGCGGCCTTATCGACGACGATGTAGCCTTTTTTGTCGAACATCCATGCGACCGAGCCGGCCTCGCCAAGGTTGCCGCCGTTCTTCGAGAAAAGGTGACGTATCTCGGCGACCGTGCGGTTGCGGTTGTCGGTCATCGTCTCGATAAGCACGGCGACGCCATTCGGGCCGTAACCTTCGTAGGTGATCTCGTCGTAGTTTACGCCTTCGAGCTCGCCGGTACCGCGCTTGATCGCACGGTCGATGGTGTCGTTGGGCATATTCTGCCCTTTAGCGTCCTGAACCGCCTTGCGAAGCCGGGCGTTCGAATCTATGTCGCCGCTGCCGCCGGTGCGGGCCGCAACTGTGATCTCCTTAATGAGCTTGGTGAAGATCTTGCCGCGTTTTGCGTCGAGCGCACCTTTCTTATGCTTGATTGTGTGCCACTTGGAGTGTCCTGACATAACTGATCTTTGAAGGCCTTTCGGCCAAATAGCGAAAAAAGAACTATATCACGCGGAAATTTTCGGCAACAAACGAGCCTCCGAATTCAAAATGAATTCAGTTCGCCGTCACAGCGAATTCACACCGCCGTTGTGAAATAGGAGGCGTATGAAAAGAAACACTACGGTGCTTTTTCTCTGCGGGTTGTTCATCGTTGCCGATGCGATCCTAATTCGGCAGACGCTTGCACTGCGTGCGGAGCTAACCTGGGCTTTTCTTTCGACGGTGCTTTTTGTGGAGAGCCTCGCGGCCATGCTGCTTATCTGGCTCGGCTACATCGTGCTCCGCAAGAGTTACCGAAGGCAAAAGAAGCCGGCTAGCTCGCGAGAGCGGCTCGCAGTTGCCCGGCCTTAACGCCGCTGACGCGAACGAGTTTGCTTTTGGAAGCGGCACCAGAGACGATCTCGACCGCCGACCGAGCAACCGACAGCCGTTTAGCGATCAGCCGAATAAGTTCATCATTTGCCGCTCCATCCACCGGCGGTGAGGCAACTCTCACCCTCACCGCCCCGCCTATCTCACCAGCAATTTCGCTTCGCGAGGCACGCGGAACGACCTTGACCGCGAAGGTCACACCGCTTTCGGTTTCGGTCACCACGATCATCGGACAAAGACCGCCATCACGACCGCCTGAAGCAGAAAGATCAGGATAAGGACGACCATCGGTGAGATGTCGAACATCCCGATCGGCGGAATCAAACGCTGGAGCGGAAGCATAATCGGGTCGGTAACCCGGCGGGCGAAGGCAAATAGCGTGTTTCGCGAATAAACGAACCACTGCGACACGAACCGCAGGACGATGAGAAGCACAAAGATGCTCAGCAGGCCGTAGAGAATATAGCCGACCGTTGCTTTTACGTTTCCGCCGATGATCGATCCCGAAAGCCCGTCGATGACAAAGAACGCATTGCCGATGATCTGCGTACTAAAATAGGCAAGCACGAGGGCGATGAAGATGACAACAAGCGGGGCGAGCCTTACATCCACACGAAAGTTCGCCAGGAAACGCGCAGCGGGATAAACGAAGCGCTCGGATATCTTTCGGACCTTAAACCCAAAGCGGCCAATCGTCCCAAACGGGTTCGGATCCGCGTAATTAAATATTAATCGGAGGATCAGCAGGGCCAGAAATAGGAGAAATGCTCCCCAGATCACCAGCCGAACGATAGGATAGACCGTCAATGAAAGCATCAGTTTACTCTTGTGCCTTGCTCCTTTCGCCAAAGATCGCCGTTCCGACGCGCACCATCGTCGCACCTTCTTCAATGGCGACCTCAAGGTCGTGCGTCATGCCCATCGAGAGCTCACCATCGCCTGAGGTGAACGCACCTTCATCCCGCAGACGGTCGCGTACCGCACGGAGCCGTTGAAAAAACGGGCGGACGTCTTCGGGGTCATCAAAGAACGGCGGAATGACCATCAAGCCAACGAACCGCAGGTGTTCGCACCGCTTCAACACCTCGACAAGCAGTTGAAGCTCGGTTTCGGCAATGCCCGACTTTGTCGCCTCGCCCGCAAGGTCAACCTGGACAAGCACATCGAGCGATGGCCTTCCCTCTTCGGCGCAAATTCGCTCAAGCCGATGAGCAAGCTCCGGCGAATCGACCGAGTGAATCACGTCAAAAAGCTGGACCGCACGTCGGGCCTTGTTCTTCTGCAGATGCCCGATCAGATGCCACTCGGCTTTGTCGCGGCCGATCTCGGAGATCTTTGTGTCTGTTTCCTGAACCTTGTTTTCACCAAAGGAATTGCAGCGAGCGGCAATGGCCTCAAGTACAGCCGCAACAGGCTTCGTCTTGCTAACGGCGATCAATTTGATCTCGGCAGGATCGCGTTCCGCGCGTTTGGCGGCAAGCGTAATTCGCCTGCGCACCTGAGTGAGGTTTTTCGCGATATCGGACGGCACAGCTACATCTTAGCAAAATCTTACGCAGAGTATTCAGGTACGGGCCGCACGGATGATATCCGCGAAAACACCGGCGGCCGTTACGTCCGCACCGGCTCCGGCCCCCTTAACGACAAGCGGCTGCTCGGAATAACGCGAGGTGAAAAAGAGGACCGCGTTGTCCTTTCCGGAAAGGCGGGCAAAATCGTGTTCCGGGCCGATCGATCGAAGACCGATCGAGGCCTTTCCGCTATCGAGTGTTGCGATGAACTTGAGTATCTTGCCTTCCGAGGCGGCCGAATCAAGTAGCTGCTTGAAGACGTCTTCCTGGCGGAACATTTCAGCGTAAAAATCTTCGACCGAACCCGAAAGGCATGTTTCGGGAAGAAAGCCCTCGATCGCGACATCCTCCATCTCGATCGGGATGCCGGCTTCGCGTGCCAGTATCAGTATCTTTCGGGCGACGTCCATACCGCTCAGGTCGAGCCGCGGGTCGGGCTCGGTGTATCCCTCGGCCTGTGCCCTTCGGACGACCTCTGCAAACGGCTCACTGCCGTCGTAATTGTTGAAAACAAAGTTCAGCGTACCGGAGAGAACGGCCTCTATCCGCTGAACGCGGTCGCCACTTCTGATCAGGTCGTTGAGCGTGTTGATGACCGGAAGACCCGCACCGACGTTCGTCTCGAAGAGGAAATACGCGTTGTATTCGGCGGCAAGCGATCTGAGTTCGCGATAACGTTCGTAGCTCGACGAGCACGCGATCTTGTTGCAGGCGACGACCGATATGCTTTTCGCCAGGAGACGCGAATAAACCTCGACGACGTCTTCGCTAGCCGTCACATCAACGAACACGGAGTTTCGGAGGTTGAGTTCGATCATCGCATCCGCGAACTCCGAGATCGACATCGCTGGCGCCAGATCAAGCGACAAGCTTAGGCCGTCGAGGTCGATGCCCTCTTCATTTATTAAGCCGCGGCTGCTGCGAGCGATGCCGACCACGCGGATATTGAGCCGCAGCGTTTCGCCAAGATGGGCGGCCTGCAGGCGGATCTGCTCGATAAGCCGAGTGCCGACCGTTCCAACGCCGGCGATGAAGACGTTGACCTGCTTGCGGCCGTCTGAAAAGAACTCTTCGTGAAGCGAGTTGACGGCCTTGCGTACATCGGCGGTCGAGATGACGGCCGAGATGTTCCGCTCCGAGGAGCCCTGAGCAATTGCGTGGATGTTAATGCCGTTGTGGCCAAGCGTCATGAACATCCGGCCGCTGACGCCGGTATGTTCTTTCATATTGTCGCCAACAATGGCGAGGATCGAGAATCCGTTCTCAACCCGGAGCGGCTCGATCTTCCCAACTCCGATCTCATTTTCAAACTCCGCATCGACAACTTCCTTTGCGAGTCCCGAAAAGCGCTCCTCGACCGCCACGCAGATCGAATGTTCGGAAGAGCTTTGGGTGATCAGAACGACGTTTATGCCGGCCCGCGAGAGTGCGTCGAAAAGCCGCCTGGAAAAGCCCGGCACGCCGACCATTCCGCTTCCTTCAAGGCTCAAAACGGCGATGCCGTCGATGCTGCTGATACCTCGGATAATGTCAGTGCGGTCACCAGAAACTGCTTCGATAAGGGTTCCGGGTGCCTCCGGCTCGAAGGTGTTCTTGATCCGAAGCGGAATGCCCTTTGCCATCACCGGCTGGATGGTCGGCGGGTAGATCACCTTTGCTCCGAAATGCGAAAGTTCCATCGCCTCAAGGTAATTGATACTCGGGATCTGGCGGACGTTCCTGACGTAACGCGGGTCGGCGGACATCATTCCGCTGACATCGGTCCATATCTCGAGAATATCGGCATCGACCGCGGCCGCGACCAGTGCGGCTGTGTAATCCGAACCGCCTCGGCCGAGCGTCGTGGTCGAGCCGTCCGGTGCGGAGCCGATGAAACCGGGAAACACATAGACCCTGGAATCGGAAGAAGCGATGTGCTCCTTGATGTTCGAATAGGTCCGGGAGATATCGACCGCGGCGGAGCCGTAGCGTTTATCCGTCCGGATCATCTTTCGCGAATCGACCCATTCAACGCTTAGGTTTTCATTCTTAAGCTTTTCGAAGAGAATGCGCGACGAAACGAGTTCGCCAAAGCTCAGAATGCGGTCGAGTGTCCGGCCAGAGAGTTCGCCAACGCGGCGGACGCCCTCACAAATACTTTCGACCTCATCAACGGCATTCTCTATGAATTCGCTTAGCTCAACGGGCACAAATTCGGGAAAAAGCGCCGAAACGGCAGTTTCGGTCTGCGAGGCGATCTCATTGATCTTCTCAAGATATCCGTCGTCGCCGGCTTCGGCGTGCCTTCCTGCTTCGATCAGCCTGTCTGTTGTGCCTTGCATCGCAGAAAGCACAATGGCTAGGCGATCCGCATGTGATGCGGTGTTAACCAGATCGGCGACCCTGGAGATGCGGTCGCCGCTGCCCACTGAGGAGCCGCCAAACTTAAGGACTTTCATAATGACCTATTGATCGCGTCGATCATCTCGGAGTAAGAGTTGCCGATCTCAACGCTCCTGCGTTGCCTTTCGCCAAGCCTTGCAACTGAGTCCGGAACTTCGATGTAATTACTCAGTATATCCGCAACTGAATCGAACTTGACGGGATGTGCGGTCGCGAGCACGACCCCAACCTCTTCTGGGCCCGGTTTTGCGAGCTTTTCAAGCGAAGCATAGCCAACGGCCGTGTGCGGATCCATTGTATAGCCGAACTCGCCGTTAACCTTGCGAATTGTTGCCGCTGTTTCCTCGTCCGAAATGCTGACTGTTGCCATGTTTTGCCTGATCAGTTCTAGATCGTCGCTGAACAGCCGACGTATCCGGGCAAGATTGCTCGGGTCGCCAACGTCCATTGCATTTGAAAGCGTCGTTTTTGAATGCTCCGGAACATACTGACCCGACTCAAGATATTTCGACACAACGTTGTTTGCGTTACATGCGGCAATGAATGAGTTGGCTCCGAGACCCGCCCGCTGTGCGATCAAACCGGCAGCGATGTTCCCAAAATTTCCGCTGGGGACGGAAAAAACGATCTTTGCATCAGGCATTTGCCGCCTCGCGGTGAAATAATAGGTCTGTTGCGGCAGCCAACGGGCAATGTTGATCGAGTTTGCAGAAGTTAAGAAGTACTTTTCCCGGAGATTATTGTCGGCGAGCGCAGTTTTTGCGAGCTTTTGGCAATCATCGAATGAGCCCTGTACTTCTAAAGTAATTACATTCGTATCCGTTCGGGTGAGTTGGAGTTCCTGAACGCGGCTTACTCGGCCCTTCGGGAACAATATCACGACCGAAACGCCTTCAACTCCGGCAAAACCGTGGGCCACAGCCCCTCCTGTGTCTCCGGAAGTCGCTACGATAACCACGGTCCTTTTCCCGATTGAACTAGAAAAATATCCAAGGCACCGGCTCATGAATCGGGCTCCGACGTCCTTAAAAGCTAGTGTAGGCCCGTGAAAAAGCTCAAGAACAAAAACGCCTGGCCTGATCTCGACCAGCGGGAACGGAAAATCGATAGCTTCGTCGCAAATAGCGTGGAGGGCGTCTTCGGGAATCTCGCCGGCAACGTACGGCCGCATTAACCGTAATGCGGTCTCGGCTTCACTGCCCGGCGACCAAACCGAGTTGGCGAGTTCGGAGAGATCCGGTATTTGCGAAGGGAAATAAAGTCCGCCGTCTTCCGGCTGGCCTTTAAGCACTGCTTCCCGAAAACCGACGACTGCCGCTCGGCCTTTTGTGCTAAAGTAGTGCATTCAAAAAAGTGTGGCTGGCGTCTGCTCCGCAACAATGATATTACGAACATCGGGCAATAAGGAAATATGAAAGAAGTAACGGTGCGAGCCCCGGCAACGGTCTCAAATGTTGTCTGTGGATTTGACTGTCTCGGCTTTGCTATCGAAGAGCCTTTTGATGAGGTGACGGTCCGCCGGAAGGCTGAGCCGGGCATTGTGATCCTCCATCGGGACGGATTTGGGCTACCGACCGATCCGGTTGAGAACGTTGCCGGAGTCGCCGTCGCAGCAATGCTTGCCGCGGCAGGAGCTGACTTTGGATTAGAGATCGAGATCGAGAAAGCGATCAAGCCGGGCAGCGGCATCGGATCAAGCGGGGCAAGCTCTAGCGGAGCGGTCGTGGCGGCGAACTGGCTCTTGGACGAACAGTTTCCACCTGAAAAGCTGATCGAATTTGCGATGGAAGGCGAGCGACTTGCCTCCGGCTCACCCCACGCTGACAACGTGGCTCCGTGTATCCTCGGCGGCTTCGTATTGGTGCGTTCGATCGATCCGATAGACGTTGTCCGGCTTGATTTCCCGCCGCTTTTCGCGACCGTTATTCATCCGCAGATCGAGGTGAAGACCGCTGAAGCCAGAGCCGTCCTGCCAACCGAAGTGCCGCTCAAGTCGGCCGTGAATAATTGGAGCAATCTCGGTGCTCTTGTTGCGGGGCTTGAGACCGGCGATTACGAACTCATCGGACGCAGCCTTGTGGATGAGATCGTCGAACCCGCTCGACGAGGGCTGATTCCACATTTTGACGAGGCAAAAGCGGCCGGGCTCGCAGCCGGTGCGATCGGGGGCGGCATTTCAGGGTCCGGGCCGTCGATGTTCATGCTGAGCAAGACCCGCGAGCTTGCTGAGATCGTCCAGGCGGCAATGGCAGAATCGTACGAACTTACGGGAATACCGTTCAACACATATGTCTCGGAGATCAGTCCGAAAGGAGCTGGCTTCGGTAGATAGTTGGCGGTCGATTTTTCCCGTGATGATCTTCCGTAGAATTGGTAGGATATAGAATAAGAGATGTTGACGAAAGAACTCGAGAACACACTCAGTTTCGCGGTCGATCAGGCGGTCACCCATCGCCACGAGTTTGTTACGCTTGAGCATTTGCTTTACGCACTGCTTCATGACGATGCGGCTCAGGAGATCCTCTTCAACTGCGGCGCCCGTACAGATGAGATCGCGAATGCATTGGAAGAGTATTTCGAGGGTGTGTTAGAAAAGCTGCCCGAAGGCGTAAAGCTCCTGCCCGAACTTACCGGGACCTTTCAATCGACGATCAATTACGCCATCCTCCAAGCTGAAGGCAGCGGACAGCGAGCGGTCGATGCCGGCAATGTCCTGGCCGCGTTCTACCAGGCCGAACAGAGCTACGCCGTATATCTCCTTCTGCAGCAGGGCATCACGCGCCTCGATATCCTCAATTACATTTCGCACGGCATCTCGAAGGTCGATACGTTTGGCCCGCTAGATGATGAGCCGGACTTTGACGACGACGACGAGAATCCCTTCGGACCGCGAAGGCCGAAACAGGGAAACCCGATCGAGAGCTTTACGGTAGAGCTTGTCGCAAAGGCAAAAGAGGGATCGATCGACCCGATAGTCGGGCGTGATCAAGAGATCGAGCGGACAATTCAGGTGCTTTGCCGGCGAAAGAAGAACAACCCGCTTTATGTTGGCGAGCCCGGCGTTGGCAAGACGGCCCTTGCCGAAGGCCTCGCCTTAAAGATCGCAAACGGAGAGGTGCCCGAAGTTTTGACTGACGCCAAGGTATTTGCTCTGGATATGGGAGCGGTCGTAGCCGGAACGCGTTATCGCGGTGACTTTGAACAACGGTTCAAGGCAATAATCACCGAGCTTAAGAAGCAAGAAAACGCGATCCTGTTCATCGACGAGATACACACCATTGTCGGGGCCGGTGCGGTCTCAGGCGGAGCGATGGATGCCTCGAACATCTTAAAGCCGGCACTCGCGGCGGGTGAACTGCGGTGCATCGGTTCGACGACGTTCGCCGAGTACAAGGCGGCATTTGACCGCGACCGTGCACTTGCCCGACGGTTTCAGAAGATCGACATCGGTGAGCCGACGATCGACGAGACGTTTAAGATACTCAAAGGACTCAAGAAGTTTTACGAAGAACACCACGGCGTTAAGTACCCGAACGAAACGCTCCGAACGGCCTCGGAACTCGCGGGCAAATACATCAACGACCGTTTTCTGCCGGACAAGGCGATCGACGTTATCGATGAGGTTGGTGCGGCCGTGAAACTCCTGCCCGAGAATCGCCGTCCGAAACGCGTCTCGGTTCAGATGGTCGAGAACACCGTCGCCCGAATGGCGAAGATACCGCCAAAGACCGTTGTCGGCGACGAAAAAGAACGTTTGAAAACACTCCGCGAAGATCTTCGCCGCCACATTTACGGGCAGGACGAAGTGATCGACCGTGTGGTCGATGCGATACAGATCTCGCGTGCGGGCTTGGGGCACGAGACAAAGCCTGTTGGGTCTTTCCTTTTCTCGGGTCCGACCGGCGTTGGTAAGACAGAGCTTTCCAAGCAGCTCGCCGAGCAACTCGGCATCGAGTTCCTACGGTTCGACATGAGTGAGTATGCCGAACCGCATACAATCTCGCGATTGATCGGCGCGCCGCCGGGATACGTTGGATTTGACCAGGGCGGTTTGCTGACCGAGGCGATCATGCGGACGCCGCACACCGTGCTGGTGCTCGATGAGATAGAAAAAGCACACCCGAACCTTTTCAACCTTCTGCTCCAGGTAATGGACAACGCGACTCTTACCGACAACAACGGCAAGAAGGCGGACTTCCGAAACGTCATCCTTATAATGACGACGAACGCCGGAGCCCGTGAGCTATCAAGCGGTGGAATGGGTTTCAGAAATCAGTCCGAAACGAAGGGCAACGCGAAAGGAGCGATAGAACGAACCTTTACTCCGGAGTTTCGCAATCGGCTCGATGCGTGGGTCGCATTCAAGCCGCTTGATATGGAAGTGATCAAGTCAATCGTCGATAAATTTGTCAATGAGTTGAACGGACAACTTGCCGAGAAGCGCGTCGTGGTAAAGCTCGATGAAGCCGCACGAGAATGGCTTGCAAAAAACGGCTTCGATGCTCGGTATGGTGCGAGGCCGATGGCAAGGCTTATCCATGAAAAGATAAAGCAGCCGCTTGCGAATGAGATACTGTTTGGAAGGCTTTCCGAAGGTGGAAGCGTGATGGTCGGAGAAGAGAACGGCGAGTTGGTTCTTTCTTATTGATCGACCTTAGAAAAAAACAAAAATGCCCGGCGAATTCCATCGTTCGTCGGGCATTTGAGTTTTCCTTGGGGTAAAGTAGCGAACTACTTTTTCTTTGCTGCCGGCTTCTTGGCAGGAGCCGCTTTCTTAGCCGGAGCTGCTTTCTTCGGAGCTGCCGCCTTCTTAGCCGGAGCTGCCTTCTTCGGAGCTGCGGCCTTTTTCGCCGGAGCTGCCTTCTTAGCAGGTGCTGCCTTCTTCGGAGCCGCGGCCTTTTTCGCCGGAGCTGCCTTCTTAGCAGGTGCTGCTTTCTTCGGAGCTGCGGCCTTTTTGGCCGGAGCTGCTGCCTTCTTCGGAGCTGCGGCTTTCTTCGCCGGAGCTTTCTTTGCTGGTGCTTTTGCTGCTGGTTTTTTTGTTGCTGCCATATTTTCTTCTCAAGTTAAAGTTTGGATTAGGGTAAAGCAAAAACGGAACACGTATAACGTAACACAAAATTATTCTTTTGTGTAAAGTTTTTCTTTAAGTTTTAACTCGTATGTATAACAAAAACCTTGGCGTTACCTTGCAAGCGTTTTTGTTTCATCTGTTGCGCGGGCAGTCAAAGTGATATCGCAAAGTGATATCACCCGTGACGCACGTTCTCTACTCGTCTTCCTCAAGCGTCATCTCACTGATCCGGCCATCCGCATCGAACGAGAAACGCCATAGCAAAAGTCGCTTTCCGGCTTCGGCCAGATACCGATAACTAGTTGTGTTTCCAATAGTTTCCGCACCAACGAACCGCAGCTTCCGAACCTCTCCGAATTTCGAGATCCGATCATTTACGGCCTTGCCTCGCGGCGAGGTGATCGCCCGCAGGAGCTCGGGGGTCAACCTCGAAGCATCCGGCTGGTTCGCAATCCGCGCTCGCAGTGCTTCAAGCAGAAACGCATTTCGCTTTTCATCGTCGCCATCTGCCGCGAAAATATTTTTTAGCGAAAGTGTTGGAATAAAATTTTTCGCGACCGAATTTGCGATCAAACTTCCCATTCCGATCTCACCAAGATTTGTTAGAACGATCACGGTTACGTCTTGATCAACGTAACGAAAGATGGCGGCGCCAAAGCCGGCGGTTTGCCCGGTGTGTCCGATGAGCTTGTGTCCGCGAACGTCGCTAATGCGCCAGCCGAGACCATAAACCGACCGCTCGCCGTTATTGAAGGTGAAGGGTGTCCACATCTCGCGTTTCGTTTCCGGCCGAAGAAGAACATCCCCGCGAAGTGCGCGTTCCCATTTGATCATGTCCTCGATGGTTGATGTGATCGACCCGGCTCCCATCAGATCGGTGAGGTTTCCATCGCGCCCGTTGTACCGGTCGATCCGCCATTCGTATCCTGACACTCGTAGCGGGATGATGAACTGCGGGTCGCGGTCGCCGGTTCGGTTCATCCCGAGCGGCCGAAATATGCGCTCGTGCATGAAGTCCATGTACTTCTTTCCGCTTTGGGTCTCAATAATGTATGCAAGCAGATTAAATCCGCTGTTGCTGTAGATATTCTTTTCGCCTGGAGTGAACTCAAGCGGATGCTCCGCGAGCTGCTTGATGAACTGCTCCATCGAGAGGCGGCGAGATAGTTCGAAACCGCTGAGCCCTGTATAGCTCTTGATGCCGGAAGTGTGTGTAAGCAAGTGTCTTACCGTGACATTGCCCCACGATTCCGGAGTGCCGGGCAGATAGGCGGATATCTTCTCATCGAGACGAACCTTGCCGTCTTGCACCAGCAGAAGGATGCCTGCCGCAGTCATTTGCTTTGAGACGGATCCGATCTCAAACACCGAATCGGCCGTAACGGGTGACTGAAATTCGAGGCTCGCAAGCCCGTAACTTTTCAGCTTCTCGACCTTATCTTTACGTATAACGGCGACGGCCGCTCCCGGAATATTCCTTTCCTGCATTCGTTCGCGAACTACACGATCGACCGCGTCGGCACTTACGCTTGCCGAAGCCAACAACAAAAGGAATAATGCTCGAAGAACGGTCACATTTCTGGTTTTGCTCGATGTCATAATTGATTTAAAGGATAAGGATTTTTTTCGTGCCGACAAGTGAGCCCGCTGCGGTACCGTTCCAAAGAACAGTATGAAACGATCGATCTCACCCTTACTATTACTTTTCGCATTCGCCGCTTTCGCGTCTGTTGCCGTTGCTCAGACGGCGTTTACGGACGGCAAAGCGGCCGGGCTTTCACAGGAACATATAGCCGACCTAAAGAGTTTGAATGCCGCCGTCGGCGTTCCGACCTATATTCCGGCCGGCTTTAAGCTCCATGCCGTTGTGATCGAAGAACCTCCGGCTCCGGAGATCGTCGGCTACACGTTGACCTACCGCAACGCCAGGGGACGAGCTTTCACGATCCAATCGGTCAACGACGGGATCGGAGACGTCAGCACGCCACAGGCTTATGGAAGGAATCAGTTTTTTGAAGGACGAGTTCAGGCAGGATATTCGATGGACGAGGAAAAAAGTCTTTTCGTTTCATGGATCGGTTCGCTTGAACGCTACCAACCAAAGAACACTCTCCAGCAATGGTATTCGCTAGTTGCCGACCGCGGGGACATCACCCTTCGCGAGGCTGTGAAGGTGATGGCATCTCTCAGGTATTTGAAGCGGTAGTTCTAAAGACAACGAAAGACGTCATCGTTCGATGCCGGCATAATGCAGTTCACATCCGAGCCATTTTTCAATGCGATCCTGGCGACCCTCATCGCGGGCCTCGGTGCAACTGCGCTCGGCGCGGTTCCGGCCCTTTTTCTCAGGAAGCTGAATGAGCGGCTGAACAACAACATGCTTAGCTTCGCGGCCGGTGTAATGCTTGCAGCAACGATATTTTCATTGCTCTTGCCGAGCATCGAGGGGTTGCGCGGTGCGGGCTCTGACACAATGAGTGCGGTAACGCAGGCGATCGCATTCTTGTTTATCGGCGGCTTTGCTCTCTGGCTCATCAATGAACTTGTGCCGCACGAACATTTTGGCAAAGGGCATGAGGGGCCGTCCGATGCGGGGCGGTTGCGAAAGATCTGGTTATTCGTGATCGCCATCGCGATCCACAATTTTCCGGAGGGAATGGCGGTCGGGGTCGCGAACGCTACCGAGAACGTCGGGACCGGATTCGGAGCGATGATGGGTATCGGTCTGCAGAATCTGCCGGAGGGACTTTCGGTGGCCGTTGCCCTTCATTCGCAAGGCTACTCAAAGCTTTACGCATTTACTGCGACGGCACTCACCGGAGCAATAGAAGTGATCGGAGGAGCGATGGGAGCTTCGGTCGTGTTCGTCTCCGCGGGCTTGCTGCCGTGGGCTCTCGCTTTTTCGGCTGGCGCAATGCTATTCATCGTCAGCGACGAGATCATTCCGGAGACACACCGGCCGGGATTTGAGAACGGAGCAACGCTTTCGCTCTTTATCGGATTCGGGCTAATGATGTTCCTTGATGCCGTTCTTGCGACCTAAAACTATCGGCGAATTTCGAGGTCATATTCACGAAGCCTGCGGTAGAGTGTCGAAGGGGAGATGCCGAGTATCTCCGCCGTTTTGCCGCGGTGCCAGCC
>SXGQ01232554.1_pt1 | contig 14742 bp, 10 predicted proteins | sample 3178371 | NCBI WGS metagenome assembly SXGQ01 (sample SAMN11356859, study PRJNA531348) | freshwater metagenome | isolation source: freshwater sample F1-20 | place: China: Fuxian Lake, Yuxi | collected 2017-12-25
AAGGTCACCACGGTCGACAAGACCTGGGGTTTCAAGAAGGACAGCCAGGGCCAGCTGCGCATCGTGCTGCACCACTCGTCGCTGCCGTTCCAGCCGAGCAAGTGACGGTTCTCGCCCGCTCGCATCCGCCAAGCCGCGGGTGGAGCGGGCGGATCGGTGTAGCCGGCAGACAAATCCCGCGCCTCAGTCGATCTCGTAGACCTCCACGATGCCCACGCCGGGCAGCGCGGGCTGGTCGAGGCGCGGGTTCGCGCTGCGCAACTCGAAGGGCCGCACGATCACCGTGTACGCCCCCGCCGGCAGGTCCACCAGCACCGCCGGCTCCCGGCGGCTGCCCGGCGCCCGCCCGGTCGCGAACCACGCCTTCTCCCCGTGCGTCGCCACGCGCGGCCGGAAATCATTCGCGGGACTCGCCCCGCCCTCCGCATCCCCGCTCCAGTCGTCGTTGCGCAGCAGCAGCGCGCCCCGCGCGTCCCGCAGTTCCAGCTCGGGGTCGTCCAGCGTGCCCCCGAGGTTGAACGGCGGCCGCGCCAGGCTCGGCCCCAACACCCTTAGCAGCACGCGACGATGACACCGGGCCGATGGAACGTAGATCAGGGCGCCGGGGTGAGTCGGACGATGCGCGTGGGCAAGAGGACGTAGAGTGCGCCGTCGGGCCCGGTGATGACGTGACGGATGCGGCCGAGGTCCTTGAAGAGGACCTCCTGCGAGATGACCTTCCCGCCGGCGACCTCGATGCGCAGCAGTTGCTCGGCGGCGAGTGAGGCGAGGAAAAGATGGTTCCTCCACTGCGGGAAGAGTTCGCCCGCGTAGAAGTTGATCCCGCACGTCGCGAGCGAGGGCACCCAGTAGGCGATGGGTTGCTCCATGCCCTCCTTCGCGGTGAGTTCCGTGAGCGTCGTGCCGTCATAGTTCATCCCGTAGCTGATGACCGGCCAGCCATAGTTCAGACCACGGCGCACGAGATTGAGCTCGTCTCCCCCGCGGGGACCGTGCTCGGTGCTGAAGAGTTCACCGCTCACCGGGGAGAAGGCGAGGCCCTGGGGATTGCGGTGCCCGTAGCTCCAGATCGAGGGAACGGCGGCGGGGTCGCCGACGAACGGATTGTCCGCCGGCACCCGACCATCGTCGTGGAGGCGGTGGATTTTTCCGCCGGGCCGGGCGAGATCCTGCGCGTGCTCATTCTGGCCGCGCTCGCCGATGCTGAAGAAGAGGTAGCCCTTGCCGTCGAAGGCGATGCGGGACCCGAAATGCCAGTCAGCCCGGATGAAGTGCTCGAGCTTGGCCTGGAAGAGCGTCTGCTGCTCGATGAGCACGCCGTCCTTGAGCTTGCCGCGGATGATGCGGGTAAAGGCGCCCGGCGTACCGTCGGCCTTGGTCTGCTGCTCGCTGGAGGAGAGATAGATCCAGCCATTGGTCGCGTAGTCGGGATGGGGAACGACATCCATCAGGCCGGCTTGGCCACCGACATAGATCTTGGGCAGGCCGCTGATCGGGCGGGCGGCAAGCTTCCCGCGTTCGATCAGGTAGAGGAAGCCGCGCTTCTCGGTCATGATCGCCTGGTTCGGCGAGAGAAACGCGAGGGACCACGGCTCGACCACCTGATCGACCCACGTCTCGAGGGTGAAGTCGTGGAGCTGACTCTTGGCCGTCACCGTGGCCGGGGGTGCGCTGGCTCTGGCTTGGTCCCGGATCGCCTTGGCGCGGGCCTCGCGCAGGTAGATGACCATGGCGCGGATCTCCTTTTCGGGAAACGCGGCGCCCCACGCGGGCATGCCCTTTTCGGGAAACCCGTTGCGAATGCTCCGGGCGATGCTGTCGTCGTCGCCGCCGTGCAGCCACGTGTCCTTGAGCAGGGACGGCCCGGTGCCGCCTCCCTCGAGATTCCTCCCGTGGCAATTGGCGCAAAGCAGAAGGTAGCGTTCGGCCACGGTGCCGGTGCGGAAATCCTGCGCGTGGACCAAGGTGCCCGCGAATGCGATCGTCGCGGCGAGGAAGAGGCCTCGCGCGCGGCGTCGGCCGACGAGGGAAGAACGCGGGGGACGCGCGGCCCCGCCAGCCGCGCCGCCGCGGGGGAATAGGATTCTACGGAGTGGCGTCATGCGAAGTTTGGCGCTCCGCGGGCCGGTCACGCCATGATTCCCCTCACGACCTTGCCCGCGACGCCCGTGAGGCGCACGTCGAGGCCCTGGAACTTCGTGTTGAGTCGGTGGTGATCGATCCCCAGCAGGGCGAGCATGGTGGCGTGCAGGTCGTGGACGTTCACCGGGTTTTCCAGCGCACGGTAGCCGAGCTCGTCGGTGGAGCCGTAGACCGTGCCGGCCTTCACCCCGCCGCCGGCCAGGAACACACTGAAGCCGAGGATATGATGATCGCGCCCCGTACCCTGGCCCATGGGCGTGCGGCCGAATTCGCCGCCCCACAGGATGAGCGTGTCATCGAGCATCCCGCGTTGCTTGAGGTCCTTGATGAGTGCGGCGGTACCCTGATCGACCTCCCTCGCGCCCGCTCTCATCCCGGGCTCCAGGTCGGTATGGTGATCCCAGGCGCGGTGGTAGAGCTGGATCATGCGCACGCCGCGCTCCGCGAGCCGGCGCGCGAGGATGCAGTTCGAGGCGAAGCTGCCGTCGCCCGGTTCCTTCACGCCGTAGAGATCGAGCACCGACTGCGGCTCGCTCCGGAAGTCGGTCAGCTCGGGCACGCTGCTCTGCATCTTGAAGGCCATCTCGTACTGCGCGATGCGCGTCGCGATTTCCGGATCGCGCGTCTCCTCGGCCAGCAGGCCGTTCATGCGCCGGACCTCGTCGATCACCTGACGCTGCATGCTCTGGCAGACGCCCTCGGGGCTGCCGACGTAGTGCACGGCGTCACCGCGCGACTGGAACTGGATGCCTTGAAAGCGGCCCGGGAGGACGCCGCTGGACCATTGTCGGGCGGAGATGGGCTGGAGACCGTACTTGCCCTGCGAATTGAGCACGATGAAGCCGGGCAGCTCCTGCGTCTCCGCGCCCAGCCCGTAGAGCAGCCACGAGCCCATGCTGGGCCGGCCCTTGATGATGGAGCCGGTGTTCATGAACGCGTGGGCGGTGTCGTGATTGATCTGCTCGGTCTGCATCGACCGGATCACGCAGAGATCGTCCGCCACGCTCGCGATCTGCGGGAAGAGGTCGCTGACCTCGATGCCGGCCTGACCGTATTTGCGAAATGTCGTGAACGCGCCGCGCGCCTTGAGCACGGTGTTCTGCAGCTGGGCGAGTTGCTGGCCCTTGGTGAAGGAGTCAGGGAAGACCTGTCCGTCGAGTTCCTTCAATTTTGGTTTCCAGTCGAACGTCTCGAACTGCGACGGCCCGCCGGCCATGCAGAGGAAGATCACGCGCTTCGCCTTGACCGGCAGGTGCGCCTCGCGCAGCGCGCCGCTCCAGCCCGGTGGCAACCGGGACGGCGCGCCGGTGCTCCCCGAAGCCCCGGCGGCGGCGCGCCGTTCGCTCATCAGCGCCAGGGCGAGTCCGCCGAGACCGTAAGCGCTCTGCGTGAGGAACGTGCGCCGGTTGACGCTGAGGGCGTGGCGGTGGGCGTCGAAGGGATTCATCGTGGGCGTCAGTAGCGGGTGATCACTTCCTGGGAATTGAGGAGGACCCGGGCGACGCTGGTCCACGCGGCCAGTTCGAGGAGGTCGCCGGTCGCGGGCGGCGAGATGCCTTGGCGGAGCAGTTTCTCCGCCTCGGCCGGGGCGGCGCGATAGGTCGCCCGTTGCGTCGCCAGAAATGCCTGCAGCGAGTCCACCTCCGCCGGCTTCGACGCTCGCGCGAGCGCGATTCGGAACGCGTGGCGGAGGCGTGCGTCGTCCGTGCCGCCGTCCGCGATGACCCGTGCGGCGAACTGACGGGCGGCCTCGACGAAGGTCGGGTCGTTGAGGAGCGTGAGGGCCTGCTGCGGGGTGTTGCTCAGGCTGCGTTGCGCGGCGCACTCATCGCGGGCCGGGGCGTCGAAGTTCGCCAGCATCGGGTGCAGGAACGTCCGTTGCCAGTGCGTGTAGACGCCGCGACGCCACTGGGCATCGGCGCCGCTGTTCACGTAGTCGCGGTCGGGAAACTGGAGCGCCGCGTAGTAGCCGGCGGGCTGGTACGGCTTGGCGCTGGGCCCGCCGATGTCGCGCAGGTCGAGCATCCCGGCGATGAACAGGGCGTTGTCGCGGACGAACTCCGCCTCGAGGCGTCGCGGCGATTGCGCGGCCAGCAGGCGGTTGGCCGGATCGGCTTCGCGCAGCTCGGTCCGGTAGTCGCTGCTTTGCCGGTAGGTCGCGCTCGTGACGATCAGCCGGATCATCCGGCGCAAGTCCCAGCCTCCGCCCCGAAACTCGGCGGCGAGCCAGTCGAGCAGTTCCGGGTGCGAGGGCAATTCGCCCTGCGAGCCGAGGTCGTCCACCACCGCGCTCAGGCCAACGCCGAAGTACATGGCCCAGAGACGATTCATGACCGCGCGGGCGGTGATGGGATTGTCCGGACCGGTGATCCAGTGCGCGAGGTCGAGGCGAGTGAGGCGCTTTTCCGGCGTGCTCTCGCGTCGGCCGGGGAGAAAGCTCGGCGTCGCGGGCGTTACCACCGGCCCCGTCTCGTCCTGCCAGTTGCCGCGGGGCAGCAGCCGCACCGTGAGGGGTGGCGCGGCCTCGGTGACCATCGTCATCGCCTTGCCGCCGCGGGTGGCGCGCAGGCCGGCGGCCACGCGGTGGTAGCGGGTCAGCGCCTGCGGATCACTTCGGGTGCTCAGCCGCCACGTCTCGCGCAGGACGGCCTCGTCGGTCGGTCCGCGCTCGTCCGCAGCGAGGGCGCGGAGGACCTTCGGAGCGGCCACCTCCAGCGGTTCAGTCGCGCCGAACCGCGTCGTGGCAAGGCGGACGGGAGGCAGTTCCCCTCCCCGGATCGTGAGGACGAGGGACTCGTCGGCGTTCAGCGTGAGCGGCTCGGCGAGAAGCCAGACGCCGGTCAGGGTCTCGGCTCGGGTCGGCTCGGGCAAACGCCATCCCTCGGTGATGCCGTGGAGCTCGACCCCGCTCTGGTAGCGGGGCTGCTTGGCCGAGGCATCGGCGAAGGCGACGGCCACCGTCCGCTCCGCGCCGGCGGTTGACTGCACGTGCACCGTGAGATGGAGGGGCGCAAGGGGCCACCGCCACTTGGCCTCGCTGGCGGCGCCAGAGGGCGCCGCGAGCGTCACCTCGGCCCGGATGGCGCTCACCTGGCCGCCGTCGGGCCGGAGCGTGACGCGGAGACTTTCCTGAAACGCGAGGGGCCCGTCGGTATCGAGGGTGCCATCGGGCGCGACGGAAGGCTTACGGTCGGCCAGCGGCTGGCCTTTCTTGCGCAGCTCCGCGGCGGTCGCCCGGGCGGGCTCCCAACCCCCGGGCGTGCGGGCAACATAGGCCCGCTGCTCGGCGACCCACGCCGCGTAGCGTGCCGCGTCGTCCGCGACGGAGGCGGGCCGGCGCAGCGTCTCGATCTCGGCCAGCAGTTCCGTCTGCAGCTGCGCGTGCCGCGAGGCGAGGTAGGGGCTCTCGACCTCGATCTCCGGCGGGAACGGGAATTCGTTGGTAAACCCCTTGAGCTCCGGGTTGCGCGTGTAGTCGTAGTCGCTGTAGACGCCCCACTGTTTCACGTCGGCGAAGAAGGCCTGCAGCTCGTAGAAGTCCCGGGCCTTGATCGGATCGAACTTGTGGTCGTGGCATTCCGCGCAGCCGAAGGTGCTCCCGAACCATGCGGCGGAGACCGCACGCACGCGATCGGCGCCGTACTTGGCGAGATACTCGGCCGGCTGGGCACCGCCCTCGCGCGTCATCAGGTTGAGCCGATTGTAGCCGGTGGCCACGCGTTGCTCGATCGTCGGATTCGGCAACAGGTCGCCGGCGAGTTGCTCGACGGTGAACTGGTCGAAGCGCTTGTTGGCGTTGAACGCCCGGATGACGTAGTCGCGATACGGAAAGATCCGCTGGTTCTGGTCCCCGTGGAAACCCACGGTGTCGGAGAAGCGCGCGATATCGAGCCACCACACCGCCATGCGTTCGCCGTGGTGGGGTGAGGTGAGGAGACGATCGACCTGTCTCCCGTAGGCGTCGGGCGAGTGGTCGGCGAGAAACGCCGCCGTCTCTGCCGGGGTCGGCGGGAGGCCGGTGAGGTCGAGGGACAGGCGGCGCAGCAGGCGGGTCTTTTCGGCCTCGGCGGAGGGCGTGAAGCCCTTCTCCCCGAGACGGCTCCGGATGAAAGCGTCAATGGGGTGGGTAACGTCGGAGACGCCCGGCACGGCGGGTTGCACGAGCGGCGTGTAGGCCCAGTGCGGTTCGTAGACGGCGCCCTCGGCGACCCAGCGACGGAACAGCTCTTTTTGTTCCGGCGTCAGGGCCTTGTGCATGGTCTCCGGCGGCATGGGGTCATCTTTGTCCATGATGCGCAGGATGATTTCGCTCTCCACGGGCCTGCCGGGGACGATCGGGCGCAGACCATTCTTGGTCGGCTTCAGTGCCTCCTCGGGGAGGTCGAGCCGCATCCCGGCTTCGCGGGTCGTGGCATCGAAGCCATGACAGTGGAAGCACGTATCCGACATGATAGGTCGGATGTCGCGGTTGAAGGAGATCGGGGCGGTGGTCGACGGCGCGCCGTGCAGACCCGGCAGGAACCCGAGCACCAGCAGCGAGCGGAGGATGGATCGGGACATCGGCAAGGATGGAGCTCGGACGGCAAAATGGGCGGCTTGGAGACTGCCAAGCCGCCCATCGATCACACCCGGGCGCCGTCGGCTCTAACCGGGTTGGAGTCTCTGACCTTAGAATCGATAGGTCGCGGAGGCGCGGAAGTTGATACCGCTACCGGGAACCACCAACATGCGGGAAAGCGAGGCGAGGATGTACTCCTTGTCGAATACGTTGTCGACATTCGCCTGATACGTCCAAGCGCCGCGGGTATAGCTGGCCGAGAGATCCACGAGCGTGCGGGCGGGGAGATAAAAGGTCGGAAGATTCGGAATCAGCCGGGTGGGCGTGCTGGCGGCCGTCACTCCGGAAGCGGCATCACCCGGGCGCTTGTCCAGCCAATTGGCTCCCGCGGATACACTGAAGCCCTTCAGAGCGGACCCCTGGAACTCATACCGAGCCCAAGCGGCGGCAGATTTTTCGGCCGTGCCGCGGAACGGAACGTTGAATGGGTCGCGGTTGGTAAAGGCGGTATAGTGGCCGATGACGGTCAGCCCCTTCTGGATCTCGAACGTTCCCTCCAGTTCCCAGCCCTTTGCCACTCGGTCGGAGAACAGATTCGGAAGGCGGGGATTCGGGGGCGGGCTCACAAGATTGCCCGGGTTGGTGACGGAAAACGCGTTTTGGTTAATCTTGAAGTAGGTGACCGCAAGCTGGAGGCGGTTATCGGCCAGACGAACGCGACCACCGAATTCATCCTGAATCCCTTCGGAGAACGCCGGGGTGCCGGGCGGGGAGATGCTGCTGGCAATGGGCGACGCGTTCTCTGCATGGCCGTAGAAGAGCGAGACGTTCGGAACCGGTTTCACGACCACGCCGTAGTTGACCGTGGTTGCATCGGAGTTGATCGTGGAACTGGTGCGACCGGGCAGCAATTGCCTCGTTCCGTTGCGCGACTCGATTTTAGAAACGCCAGCGGAGAAGATGGCGCGGCCGTCAAAGGCGGTCACGCTCTGGTTGAGGTAGTACTGGCGGGTGAGCTCGAGGATATCAAATTTGTCGAGCGTCACTCCCGTGCTCCGGTATTGGCCCAGCACGACTCTATCCATGTTGATCGGCACGCCTTCACTGCCGACGACAAAGACCGACGCGTCCGCATCGGGCTGGCGTCGCGTGTAGGCGAAGCCGGCGCTGGTCGTGGACTTCACCCCCGCCACAGTGCGCTCGTAGACCCAGTCGTTTTGGAAGTTCTGCCGCTTCTCAATGATATCTGCGGTCGAACCGGTTTGGTTGAAGGTGCGGTTCTGCGCGGCTGCAGGCGACGGAGCGAAGGCCGGCCCTGGACCGAACACCGTGAAGGGAACGTACAGACCTGTGTTGGGATCGCGTGCGCCGCCGTCACCATTGGTGGACGCGAAGTTGAGCTGGTACGTGCGCATCGCGTAGTTGACGTGGCGTGCGGCCACGCGGACGGACAGGTGGTCGGTCAGTTCGCTCGTAAGGAAGGCCTGGAAAGACGTGCGCCGATCCGTGCGGTAGACATCGTCGTTGTAGAAGGCGGTGGTGGGCGAGACACCGGCGAGCATCCGCGCTTCGTTGGTCGAGCCGGCCGAAGGGTCGATCGGAAAGCCGAGGTAAGTCCCCGCCTTCCACTTCAAGAACTCTGCCTGAACAGTGAGCTTGGTGTTGGGCGCAAGCTGGTAGGAAAGGGAGGGAGAGATGCTGTGACGCCGTGTGCGGGTCTTGTCATAGTACGCGTCGTAATCGCGGTAGGTGGCCAAGAGGCGGTAGGCGAATTTGCCGCTCGAGTCCCCCAGTCGTCCGGTGGAGTCGAGCTCCACGCCGCCTGCATCGAAGGCGCCGTATTCAAATCGCACGCTGTGGCGGGGACTGACGAACAGCGGCTTCTTGGTCACGTGGTTGACCGTGCCGCCGGGATTACCGGAGGGCGAGATGATGGCGTTCGGGCCTTTGACGACCTCGATGCGATCGAGCAAGAACGGGTCCAGGTTATTGTAGGAATTCGAGTAGAAGCCATCCACGGTTTGTCCGTCCCATTGGAAGCCGCGCACGGTGACGCGGTCCAAGCCGTTCGGGAGGGTGGATTCCGTTACCCCGGAGATATACTTCAGGGCGTCGATGGTTCGGACCGCTCCGACGTCTTTCATGAGGGCCTCCGGCACTACGCTGATGGCCTGCGGCGAGTCGAAGATGGACGTGCGCAGACGGCCGCCGCTGGTCGCTTCGGCGGCCTGGTAGCGATTGGGGGCCTGGCCGGAGACCTCGAAGGCGGAAAGCTTGACGACGTCACCGGCGGCGGGGGTCTGGGCATCGACCGCAGGGGATGCGGCGAGCCAGGCGACGAGCGCGGTGAGCAAGGTGCGGGGTGATCTCATAGGTATGACGGGCGTTTTGGTTTCGGGGTCGGAAACAGGTCCGGCCTCCCCTCGCTTCGGCGTCGCTCCGGCAGTGCGCTTGCGGCTCACGACGAGGGCGCCGGTGGCGGCGTCCTGCTCGGCCGACAGCGCGGTGCCGGCCAGCATACGGTCGAGCGCGTCGCGCGGGGCGAACGCGCCGGCGACGGCGTTGGTCGTGGCGCCACGGACACGATCGACGAGGTAGACGATCGGCGTGCCGGCAACGGCGGCGAACTGCTTGAGGGTGTCGGCGGCGTCGCCGCGGGGGAGGTTGAAGGTCCGCGTTCCGGCGTCCGCCGCCACCACCAAAGTAGCTCCGGCCGCGCTGTTGCCGCAGAGGACGGCCACGGGGACGGTGACTTGGGTTGATAGCAAACGCAGGAACACGACTACCCCTATAACGCAGCGGACGGCCAAAGGACCTGGTGCCTTCCCGAAAAATCCGTTCCACGCCTGGCGGAGGGTCAGCGGCATCGCCACGGAGCGCTAGGGTGCAGCCGGCCGGCTAGGGGGCGCGGCGCAGGTGGATTTCCTTCCCGTCCCGGCGTTCGCCCACGATCTCGCCTTCGCGCTCGAGCAGGCGTACGAACGCCTCGGCTTCGTCGAGCGCGAAGCTCCCGCCGATCCGCCGGTCGGCAAGCGCCGGATCCGCCAAGAAGAGCTGGACCCGTCCACGCGCGTTGAAACGGGCCACGACTTCGGCCAGCGGCGCCTCCGCAAACTCCGCCAGCCGGCCTTGCCAGGCGAGCGCAGCGCGCAGCGCGACGGGAGCAACCTTCTCCACCACCGCCACCGGTGCCTGCCGCGGCAAGACCAGACGCTCGCCGGCGGCCACCAGCGGGGCCGACGCCGCGCCGGAAGACTCGGGACCGGTCTGGCCGACCCGGACCTTGCCTTCGGTGACGATGACCTCGATGGCGCCATCGGCCGTATGGCGGACGTTGAAGGCAGTACCGACGGCGCGGACGGCCACGGGGCCTGCGCTCACGATGAACGGCCGCGCGGTGTCACGGGCCACGGCAAAATGAGCCTCGCCGGAGTCGAGGCTGACGCGGCGCTCCCCGGCCGTGAACTGGACGCGGACGACGCTGGCCGCGTTGAGCTCGAGCATCGAACCATCGTCGAGACGCGCCCGCTCGTAGCCGGCAACGGTCGTGGCGTAGCGGATTTCCGCGGAGCGGGGCAAGCCTCGCCACCCCAGCAACAGGCCAAGGGCGAGCACGGCGGCCAGGCCGGGCCACGCGAGCGAACGGGGGCGGCGGTGGGAGGCCGATTTTTCCGCCGGCGAGAAGGGCACGACCGGGGCGGCACGCTCGAAGGCGGTATTGAGTTCGCTGCGAAATTTCGGGCTCTCACCCAGCAGGCGGAGGGTCTGCTCCAGCCGGGCGACGGCAACAGGATGGCGCGGATCGGCTCGGAGCCACTGCGCGAATTCACGTTCGCGGGCGGGCGTAAACCCGTCATCGCGCTCGGTGAGCCAGCCGATGGCGGTATCCTCGATCGTGGCGGGATCGGGCGGTGGGGGCTGGGGGGAGGACGGAGGCGTCATGGCGTCGGTTCGCGGTCTGGGGCGGCGTCGGCGAGGCCGCGGGCTTCGAAGTAGCGGGCGCAGTCGCGCACGCCCTTGAGGAGGTGACCTTTCACCGTGCCGAGCGAAATGCCGAGGCGCGCGGCGATCTCCTTACCGGAGCGACCATCGAGGTAGCGGAGCAGCATCACCTCGCGGCAGCGCTCGGGCAGCGCGCCCAGGGCCTCGGTGAGCGCCTCGCGCCGCTGGCGGCGCTCAAGTGTTTCGGCCGCGGTGGGCGGAGCCTCGAGCAGCGGCAGCTCGATCAGGTCCTGGTCGGCGGCGAGGGGGGCGTGGGGTTGAGCCTGAAGGCGCCGGAACAGGTCGATCGCCGCATTGCGCGCCGTGGTGAAGAGGAAGGCTTTCGGATGCGTCAGGCGGCCCGGGTCCTGCACGCCCAGGATCCGGGCGTAAGTTTCCTGCACCAAATCGTCGTGGTCCGGCAGCGCCGGGAACCGCTTCGACAGATAGGCCCTCAGGGCGGGCTCGTGCGGGTGCACGTGCTCGGAGAACCAGCGGGCCTTTTCGGCATTGGACATCGGGGAAACCAGTCGGGAAGAGAGCCTGTTTATCGATTCGCCGCCGCACCGAGTCCAGCGGCTTGCGGGCCCAGACCGGTCCAGGCGGATTTTTTTAAATCGCACCAGGTCCAAATCGCAGGTTCTGCGTCTTAGCGGGAGCGCGGCCACCGCCTCGTCTCTGCCCGCCGCTCGCGGCGGGCCGGCTTGGCGCCTCGGTGCAGCCGTGGTGCGAGGCGCCGGCTGGACCGGCCCGACTTGGCCACCGCGCCTCAGTCGATCTCGTAGACCTCCACGATGCCCACGCCGGGCAGCGCGGGCTGGTCGAGGCGCTTTGAACGGTCTGGCCGCCCCGCCAAGGGCGAGATGCTTCCCCAGTCGGAAGGAGGATGCATTCTCCGGCCACCTCGGGCATGGAGACTCGAAGGTCGTCGGTTCATTTCGGGCCGAGTCATCGGGGAATCCAGCGGATAACCTGGCCAAAAGGTTCACCCGGCCAATCGTTCGAGCCGCCAGCGCAGGGCATCCGGGGCAGGCGCGTAGGCGCTCTCCGCCGGCGGGATCAGCGGCTGCCCGTCCAGCCGGGACAGGTCTTCCTCACCCCGGGAACGGCGCGGCTCCACCCGCCGCGACACGTGCCAGCGCGCGTCCGGGCCCGGCGGCTTCGCCGGCGCTTCGATCACGAACCGCCGCGACCCGAAAATCCGGGCCACGGGAGGCGTGTCAAAGGCGTCGACCGAGCCGATCCCTTGACCGTGCCCACATTCGCCCTAAAACCAGATTGATGAAGACCACCCTCGATCTCCCGGCCGATGTCGCCCAGACGCTGCGCCTCGAGTCGGTCCGCCGCGGCGGCCGGAAGGCCGGGTCGCTCACCTCCCTAGTCGCGGACGCGGTGCGCAGGACCTATGGTACGGCCGCCACCGGAAAAACCCGGGTCGATCTGACGCCCGGGCGGGTCGTAATCCGCGCCGGGGCCGACGCTCCCAAGCTCACCCCCGCGTTGCTCAAGGGCGTGCTCCACGACTGAGCCGTGAAGGTGCTGCTGGACAACGACGTGTTTTTCGCGGCGCTCGTGCGAGGTCATCCCCATCACGCCCCTTCCCGTCGCTGGCTGGACCACACGAAGCCGACGGGATGGGGCATCGCCAGCGAGACGTACCTCGCCGCCGTCCGCCTGCTGATGAATCCCAAGGTGTTAGGTTCGGGTGCGCTACCCGCCGCCACCGCGGTGCGGGCGGTGGAGACGGAGCTGGGCGGACCCTTTCCCGGCCGCGTCCTCGTCGCCCCCCGAAGGCCCGACCGGGAGATGCTGGAAGCGGCCGCGGGGCACCGGGAGATCATGGACATCTGGCTGGTGCAGATCGCCCGCGATACCGGCCACAAACTCGCCACCCACGACCAGGGAGCCCTCTCCCGCTGGCCAAAAGACACGCTGGCCGTCGGCTAGCGGGGGCGCTCCGGCGGGGGGGTAATCGAACGGGGCGAAACTTGTAACCGGTCAGGCGACGGGCCGGCGCTTGTGGCAGGTTTCGCCCTGACCCTCGTTCGCGTTCGCACGAAGGGCTACGCGGGAGGGAATTCCCGTCTTCACCACCGGGGCAAGATGCCCCGGCTACACCAAGCCGGCAGACAAACCCCACCTCCTTCAGTCGATCTCGTAGACCTCCACGATGCCCACGCCGGGCAGCGCGGGCTGGTCGAGGCGCGGGTTCGCGCTGCGCAATTCGAAGGGCCGCACGATCACCGTATACGCCCCCGCCGGCAGGTCCACCAACACCGCCGGCTCCCGGCGGTTGCCCGGCGCCCGCCCGGTCGCGAAGAGCGCCTTCTCCCCGTGCGTCGCCACGCGCGGCCGGAAATCGTTAGCCGGACTCGCCCCGCCCTCCGCATCCCCGGTCCAGTCGTCGTTGCGCAACAGCAGCGCGCCCCGCGCGTCCCGCAGTTCCAGCTCGGGGTCGTCCAGCGTGCCCCCGAGGTTGAACGGCGGCCGCGCCAGACTCGGTCCCAGCACCCGCAGCAGCACGCGCCGCGTCGCACCCGGCGGCGCCTCCACCACAAACCCCGCCACCAGCTGGCGCTCCGCGCGGTCCGCGTAGCCGCGCGTCGCAAGGTTGATGATGCGGGTCGCGTCCGCGCCCACCTCGTACGCCTCGACCAGGCCCGTGCCAGTCGCCCCGCCCGCACCCTCGACGACCGCGGTGTACGCCCCGGAGGGTAAGGTCACCAGCACCGCCGCGTCCGCGCTGCCCAACGGAAACGGGAACGCGCCCACCCGCGCGGCCGCCGCCGCCACCGCCGCAGCGGACGACGCTCCGCCGCCCTCGGGCACGCCCCAATCGTCGTTCGCCGCGACCTCCTCCCCCGCCGCGAACACGCGCAGCTGGGGATCCGCCAGCGCCCCGCTCACGCCCAGCAGGCCCAGCGCGGGCCCCGCCGCCCGCACCAGCAGAGTCCGCGGCCGCGGTCCCTCGACGACGAACCCGCCGATCAGCACCTGATCCCCCGCGCCGACAAAGGCCCGCGTCGCCACATTGATCAGGCGCCCCGCCGGCCGCGCCACCGTTTGCAACCGGTAGGTCGAGGTGAAGAAGGCGGTCTGCTCGATGGTCCGCGCGTTGTCCGCCTCGCCGGGCTGCCCCGCCGCCACGCCGAGCGGCGCCGAGGCCGGCGCCGGCGCGGTCACCTCCGGATTCGAGAAATAATCCAGCTCCACACCCGGCGGGTACGACATCAGGTCGCGGTACTGCCGGCCGTCCGCGCCCGTGAAGCGGTACCCGTAACTGTAAGGAAATGCCCCCGAGCCGCTCAGCGCGTTGCCTCGGTCGTGCGCGCACCCGAGGACGTGGCCCAGCTCGTGCGCGACCACGGTGGTGCCGGCGACCGCCCCGTACCAGACGACCGAGAACGCGAAGTCCGCGTTGCCCGGATCCTCGGGGTCATCGAGCAGGAAGCTCAGGCCGCTGCTCGACGTGTCGCTGCGGGCGAGGGCCAGGCACACGACGTCCGCGCCCGCCGCGTCGCGCGCCGCGTGGATGTCGTCCATCTGCCCGTCGGTCCGCTGGTAGAGCGCGGTCAGCGCCGTGTCCTGCAGCCGGTTCGCCGCCGGCGCCTGCTCGTCGAAGGCGGTTTCGTGGACGCCGACGAGGCGCACGCGGGCCGTGACCCGGCTGGCCTCGAGGGTCGCGTTGACGCGGCTGACCGCGAGGTCGAACGCGCCCTGGAGGGCGGCCGTGCGCGCGGCGCCGGAGAGCGTCGGCAGGACGGCCGCGGTGTGCACCATCAGCACGTGGACCTCGGCGCGCTGCGGATTCACAGGCAAGGCGGCCGCCCGCGCGGGCGCCGCCGGAAACGCGCCCAAACCAGTCTGCTCCGGGCGCCGCTGGCCGCCGCACGGGGGGATGAGCGCGGGATCGACGCGGTACACCTGCGCGAGGGCGGCGGTGGCGGGCCGGAGCACAAAGCGGCCGAGCACGGGATCGTCGATTTCCGCGTGGAGGAAGCCCGCGTGCCACGCGAAGCGCGCCCGCCCGCCCGCCCGCCCGGCGAGTTGTCCCGTCGCGA
>SXGQ01073600.1_pt1 | contig 14740 bp, 22 predicted proteins | sample 3178371 | NCBI WGS metagenome assembly SXGQ01 (sample SAMN11356859, study PRJNA531348) | freshwater metagenome | isolation source: freshwater sample F1-20 | place: China: Fuxian Lake, Yuxi | collected 2017-12-25
GAGTAAAACATTTCATAAGTTTTATACTGTATGTAAAGTTTAAGACCCTCGATAGAAAGAAAAGACCCCTGTGATGAGGGGTCTTTGATTCAGATTGTTGAAAGATGTGGAAAGTCTTTTTCCACCCATTTAGAAAATTCTAAGATGTTAACTTTCTTTATAGTTTTTTTCTTATTTTTTGGAATATGCAATTTTTGGTCAATTGCATTCTGGAGCCATTCTAATATTTTTGGCCTAACTCCATTTCCATCAATAATAATCAACACTTCTTCTTCGGGCATATTAATGGCATCATAGTATGCAGTGTGAAGGGCAGTATCTTTTGTGCCTTTCGTAAGTTGCATTTTACATTCGATTCTGATTCTTCTGTTATTCTTTACGAGAACAAATTCAGTTTCAGATTCAAAATCAAAAACACATTGGTAAGGAAAATTTGTAACAAGTACATTCGAAAGTTGTGCATTTCCAGAAAAGTCTCGATAATGAACAACAGGAAAACCTTTAGATTGGATTACGCCTTGCACAAAGTTTTCGAATCTTTTACCCGATACAGTTGATGGCATTACTTCACCCTATATATAGCAAGCAACTCTGGAGCCTGAGTTCTATTTGTTGCTTTACTAGATATCGTTCTTTTTACGTTAAATGAAACAATTTCATTTGCATCTTTATATAAATCTCTTGTTTCGCTTGTATCGTGATTTGAGATTATAACAGTGCTTTTTGCTTCACTAGAGTATTGTATCGCTAAGTCCCTTAATTGCAAGTGATTAGCGTAATTAAAGCCATCTTTTGCGTAGTTTGTAAAGTCTGCTGTGTCTGTTAGTTTTAGATATGGAGGGTCACAATAAATGACTGTCTTACTATCGGCTCGTAAAAAAATTTCTGAAAAATCTAAAGAAAAAAATTCAAAATTGTTTTTAGTATAGTTATGAAACTCTGAAAGTTCTTTTTCAGGAAAATAAGGACTTGTATATGAGCCAAAAGGTGTGTTAAACTCACCTTTTTTATTATATCGGCATAGTCCATTGAAACAATGTCTATTTAAATACAAAAATATTTCTGATTTTAAATCTTTGTCCGTAGTTGTGTTGTATATAGTTCTTAATTCGTTGTATCTTTCTCTATTGTTTCCATTTTTAAATAATGTTTTTACTTTTTCTATATAATCTTCTGCGTTATTTTGAACAAGATGATACATATTTATCATATCTGCATTTATGTCATTGCAAATATAGTTTTTAAATGAGGAATTAAGTGAAACTGCGCAACTTCCAGAGAATGGCTCGATTAATGTTTCTCCAATAAGATAAGGAGAAATTTTATCTACGACAGATGATTTATTTCCAGCCCATTTCAAAAAAGTTTTCATAGGCACATTATAACGTATTATGAGGTCAATCTTTGAATATCTGGTTTGCTTAGATAGACTCTGCCTGATTTTGTGATGAGCATAAATTCAAAATTTTCTGGAAAAGTTTGATTTATTGATACTCCGCTCCCACCAGTAATTGTTCTTTCCGCAAAGTTCCACACATCATATGCAGAAATACCAGAACCGGATGATAATGTTCTTGTTGCATAGTTCCAAACAGATGTTGCTATTCCAGTATATGTAAGGGAATTTCCAATCGCAGAACTTACGTCATCAATAGTAAGTGTTGATAATCCAGATTGTATTTGGGAAATATTTGAAACTGCAAAACCAGATCTAGTCGTCAGTGTTGTTACTGTGTCAGCAATTCCTCCAGTTATAGCTCTGTTTGCAAATTGCCAAACTGAAGTAGCAATACCAACATAAGAAGTTTCTGTTGTTGGTACAGATGTTACAATTCCAGCAGTTATTGTATATCCATTTTTATCTTGATTAGATGTTATTGCAAATCCGGTTCTTGTTGTAAGAGTTGTAACAGTATCTGCTATACCACCCGTGATTGTTCTTTCAATATTTGTCCATACTGTTTGGGCTATGGATGCATTAGTTAAAGTAGGCATCAATTGGCAATTAACAAAAGCACCGTTTGATCCTGACAAGCCACGAACTAATATTGTAACATCATTTGCACCAACCGCAAATGCTTCGTTAGGCACATCTACTCTATAAACTCCAGGCATCAATGAAGAATCTACTTCTGCAAATCCTCCAGATGTCCAAGAAGATGTTATTGTAGTATCTATTAAAGTTATTTGAACTGGATTTGATCTTGTTCTATTATAATATGCGCTTAAACCTATAGAAGCAGCAGTCAATCCAGTTGCGCCTAAATACATTTCTATTGAGTTTGACGTGGAGCCACTTTCAATTTGCAAAAATGTTCTGGTTCTATCAGTAGGTATGTATCGGCTTATAGAAGATAAAGAATAATCATTGTAAGCACCAATATGTGGATTTCCATTTCCATCCCAAGGATTTCCATATAAATCTGTTAGTGGAACTCCCATTGTTGAATAACCTGCTCTACCAACTAATGTTGGAATTGCTACAGTTCCATATAAGGTTCCTTGATTATTTAAAGAAACGCCAAATCCCGATCTTTCATAATTAGGATTCAAACCCCACAGCCTATTTTCACTCATTGATTGAATGGGGCCAGGTAATACTATATTATTAATTGCCGTATGTGTATATGTATTTGTAGTTGTATATGCGCATCTTTCAACAGTATTTCCGGTTGCTGAAGATCCAGATCCTTGTTGCAGTAAAAATATTGCCCCACCTGGCGCAGACCACAAATAATTACAATTTTTGGCTACAATAAATCCCTTTGTATTTGACAAGCTCATAAAACAGTTTGTGCAGTTGACCATATAAAATCCCCTGCCTGCTGCTGTAATTAAACTACCTGCAAAAGAAACTCCGAAATTTAAACATCTATCCAAAGTTAGATTATAATCGTATGTGACACCAACAGCGGAAGTATGATTGTTGTCAGAATAATTGTTAGAATTGCCGTAAAAAATACAACGTGTAAATAAATGATTTCTTGTATATAATGCCGAAGTACCAGTTGCTGCTAGTGCTGTATTTTGCTGAGATGATGAGCCGTAAAATATACATCTGTCAAATGTTAAGTTACTCGAATCTGCAATGTTGAATATAGTCTGGTTAGTGCCTCCATTTTCAAACAACAACGTTTGAAATGTTATATTTGATTTACCGCCAGTGCTAAATAAAGTTCCAGCAAATGTACTTGAGGAAAAGTCTGATGTACCTCTATTTGTGATCAAAACACGGCCAGCACTGTTACCTGGGAATTGTGAAGCAGTTACATCTCCAATGATGGTCACTGTTGTATTATATATACCAGCCATTATAGTGGTTGATGAAGTATTTCTGTAATCCCCAGGTGCTATATACAGAGTATCTCCGCCAGTGATACCAGCGGCGCCAACTCCTTTTTGAATTGTCTGCCAAGCATTTGATGGTGAAAGACCTGTGTCAGCATCATTACCGTTTGTTTTTATGTAATATGTTGCCATTTTTACCCGTAATTGTTTGCCATAATTGAACTAAACATCAAGGCGTAATTATATTGAAACTCTTCTGATTGCGACATCCACCAAGAAAATAAAGATGTTCCTTCTTCACCAAAAGAATGAATTAATACGTCATCTTTATAGATATCTCCGAAAATTAAAAAATCTCCATTTTGATTAGGATTTTTTTCAGTTCTGCCATTGACTATAGTTATCATATTAAATCAACTATAAATCCCCTCATTTCTGAGGGGATTTTTATTTAGAAATCGGAATCTTTGTCCATATATCCTTTTCTATCATCGCCATACATACTATCTTCTTCATCTTCCATTGAGTCATAATCAAATGGTTCATCTTCTGGCCCCATATCATAATCATCATCATGAAGAGACAAATCAATATCTCCATCTTCATCATCGTAATCTGAAGAATTCATTGGACTTTTGATTTTCTTATGTGGAACTGCTCCTAATCCAAGCTCGAAATCATCATCGTCATATGACATTTCGATTGATTTTCTGCCTGAATCTTGCTCAAGAATATTCATAATAGAAGCAATGTCTTCATCATTGAGATCGCCTTCTCTTTGTGCTGCCATTAATGAGTCAATTAACATATCGAAATCGTCGGCTTGTGCATCTAATGAATCGGAAGCTTCATCATCTGGATTGTATACCATAGGATCAAATTTTTCATCCATCATATCTTCGGCAATCTTTGTGAGGGAGTTCGCCTCTCTAGTCATCTTTGCAGTATCTAAATAATTTGCAATCTTAACTAGTTCTTTAGTAATTAAAAATTTATTCATAAAAACTTTCCTCTAAGGAGTTATATTTATTTTTTACAAATAAGATTCATTTTTACCTACATTCAGATTGCTAAGTTATTTGTATAATAAAGATATGAAATTCAATACTAACCTTTCTGTTCCTGTGGCTAACGCCGTTCCTGGTGTGCCTATGAGAAAGCCTGTAGTTGTATGTTGTATTCCTGGAAAAGAATTTACTCCTGGTTTTTTTGATTCCTGGACCAAATTAACTCTTGCTACTGCTCGTGGTTTGCCATTTGATATTATTGTTTCCAGACATTACAGCCCTGTCATTTTTCACTGTAGAGCAAACTTACTAGGTGCAGATAACAGAGCGGGTATTCATCAGATTCCGTTTCAAGGGAAGATTGATTACGACTATATTATGTGGTTTGACTCAGACATTGTTTTTGAGCCAGAACACGTATTGCAATTATTTACTAAGATGCAAAGAGATCGTGCTTTGGAAGTTTTATGTGGTATTTATCTTACCACATCAGGCACTCACTCTACAATCGTAAAGGATTGGGATTTGGATTTCTTCCTTAAGACAGGTATGTTCCCATTCCTTAGTCCTGCAGATCTCAAGAATATCGCAAATGAATCTCCAAAGAAGTTAGCAAAAGTCTTTTATGCTGGAATGGGATTTATGATGTGTAGAAAAGGCGCTCTAGAAAAGGTGACATATCCTTGGTTCGAGCCAGCAATGCACGAAATTGATATCAGCAAAGACTTTTCATCCGAAGACGTTTCTCTTTGTTGGAAGTGGAAGGACGCTGGAGTTGATGTTTGGGTTGATCCTGACATTATTGTTGGACACGAAAAACAAATCATCATCAGATAATAAAAAAGGTCTCTTCCGAGACCTTTTTTTAGTCATAAAACTTTTCAAGTTTTTTCTCAAGTTGTGCAAACTTGATGAAGTATGGCACTAGTGAAGACAACAGTTCATTTATTTCTTCTACTGTTTCTAATTTTTCTTTTGTATCTTCGTTAGCATCAATTAGACTTTCAAAAGTTACGTGCTTTTTGTATTCTTCTGCGTTATTGAATACGGGAGAAAAATGTTCAATAAATTTGATAAAAGAATTAAGCAATTCTTCGTGCATAGATTTATCAATATCAGAGCCGATGTTTTTCATAAGTTTGCCTCAAGTATTTTAAAACTCATATCATAAAAATCTGCCAACAACTTTTTATGCTGTTCATCATCTTCAAGAAAATGATGTGCCCAATGTGCGTTTATTATAGCATATTTATCATCAGTGAATCCCCAAGAAATAGTGATTGAATTTGTATTGCATAGGGGTAAAAGAGAGATTTCATCTACTCTGGGATCTAAAGTATTAAATAACATACCCAAAAAAACTGAAATGTATTTTTTCTTGACTATAAATACGAAATAAGGTAAAGATTGAGATTTATCATCGTGATTATGTCCTTCACAACTAAATAAAGTCCAACACCAAGATGATTTATTAATATTCTTGAGAGTTTCTTTGATGTTAGCGTCTATTGTTTCATCACTGTCGAAATCATACTCGCTAGGATCGTTGAATTTTATTTTTTCAAGAAAATCTTTGAAACTTGCTTTCATAATCCTAGTATATCATCTCTTTCATTAGTTTGATGAGGATCAATAAATACAACTATTTCTTCCCCATCTCTTTGTTTAATTCCGTGAGAAGTCGCAATATAATTATCTAATGAACATTCTATATTTTCATCTACAAAATGTTCACGCAAAAGATAAAGTCTATACTTTTCTTTTTTATAATATACGACTAAATTTTCACCATACATATCTAACAGGCGATCGATTGCAGAAACGTCACATACAAGCATTATCCAGTATATCCTATGTTTAAACGTCGAACAAGATGAATGAATTTATGATTTCTTACGAGGTGAAAAAGAAAATATGCTCGTCTTCCTAATGAAAAGGCTTGCAATTCTTCGGAACTTCTAAAAACAGCACTTCCATCATCGTATTTAGTAGGGACTTTAATTCCATCTTTTGCCCATTCTTTTTGCTTATTGAATTTCTTTTCTATGTTGGATAAAAGAAATTCCCATTCTTCTTGAGTGTATCTTTTGTCTATTGGTTCAAGAAACTCATCAAACTCAATTTTTTTATGAGCAAACGAACTCCTATGCACTACAACATAAATGTCTTGTTTATTTGTTTTATCAACAGGAGGTAGTTGAAGTGTCCATCCTACATATTTAGAAACACAATATTCAGGAGCAGAATGATTTTTGACTCTCATTTGCCCATTTTCTAAATTAACTATATGATCAATGCAATTGTGATCGTCAAACTTTGGTACAGAGTCGTTATCAGTTTCAAATGATTCAACAAATTTGAAAAAAGATTGGCGTTCATCAGTACTAGGAATGTAACGCCAAAAGGAGTGTTTAAATTTAGACATTTTTTGTTATCTTTATTTTTGGTAAAGTCCCGACATTCTTAATTATATCCCCTGAGTGAAAATTGTCAATACAATTGGAGATATCATATGCCCATTTTGCTTTACGATTAATAATTTTATCTTCAATTTTGAAGATAAGTTTATAGTCTACCAAATTTGTTGCTAAAAAACTTGCATCAATGAGATCTTGCGTAAAAGAATCATCTACTCTTATATTTATTACTTGAGAGACATATACAAAGTTTCCCAACAAAATATTATAATACAAAGTTGCGGCAGTTTTTATTAATTTAAGTTCTTGTTCAGTTACGTTTACTTCGATACTGTTCAATCTTTTATTTTTCATAATAATGCCAGTATCTATGAATTTTTGTTTGACGTTGACTAATAAAAAACCAAAATCTCCCAACTGCAAAACATTTAAAGTTTTATTTTTAAAATGTTTTTCTTGCAGATTTGATAAACAATGAGACAATTGTGTCATTCTTATATCAAATATTTCTGGGAGATCTATTTTGTTTTCTGTATATGTTTTTTTATTCTCTTGGAATAAACTTTCTATTCTAAGTAATTCACCTTTGCTAATTGATTTCAAAATATCTAAAGACTTTGATATTAACTTGACGTGCGCAATTTCAAGTTTAATTTTGAAATCATAAAACATTGCTAGTCGATTATTTCAAAACTAAAATCCAAAGGACCAAAAACAGTAATTGCAATTTCTTCTTCTGTTGCAAGTGGATATTTAACTTTGTAATATGTCATCCAATCAGTAATAACAGGTGGTTTTGGTGCTAGACCATTTTGAATATAATATTGTGTGAGAGTTTTGTAAGTTCTATTATCAAATGGATTAACATTAAATAAAACTAGATCCTCATCGCTTGTTGTTTCTTGACAAAGTGTTGATATATAAGTTTCGAGTTGCACTTTGTTTCTAAATAAATAGTCTTGCAACTTTACATCATTGTCGAGAACTTCTTCAACAAAAACTCCTTTGTTGTAAACCTTAAATCGTTTAGTTATTTCACTCTCTTCAATAACACTCTGCGCTAATGGTTCTGGAATCTCATCAGCAATTGATTCAACAATAGAATCAAATTCTTTCTTGGCTTCTAAATCAGATATAAGTTCTGAATCAACTTCGTTATTATCAACAAAATCTGTATCTATTTCGATGTCTTGAATAGCAACTTTTTTTGGTCTTGGCATTTTTGTTTTTTCCTCACCGCAAGTAAAAAGATATCATTTACTTAGTTTTTTTACTGCTCTCCATAAACTTATACCTATTATTACATTCAAAATAGTTAAAACACTCGCAAAATGATAGGGATTTTGAGTGTATTTATATAAGTAGGGGCCGATGATTGAAGATAATATTACAATTATGGTGGAAAACAATATAAATTTTATCATTACCCTTGAAGCAAATTCATCTTTGTATTTTTCAAAGTGTTTGCATCTGTTACAAGTTTTTTCAAATGTATCAGTAGTAAAAGGTTGGTAACAATAAATGCAAATTTCCCACCAGGCTTTCACCGTGTGGGAAGATTTGTGTGTGTTCAGAGAGTCATCTATAAGACTCATAATATTTATGATTTATCTAAAAATCAAAAGACATCCTTCAAGAATTGTCGTACAGTCTTCTCAGTCCTTGCAGGAGTGGAGGTGATATGACGAACCAAAGTTACTGGTTCTAGGTTGAGAGTTACTGTTGGATGATATGAATTCACTGGACGTAATGACTTGTCAAGTGTAAGTCCACGAACTGTAACACCAGCATCAACACCAAGACCTGGAACAACTGAACCAAGCTTGACCATTGCAGAAGCGCCAGCATATGCCTTGTTTACATCAGCATTTGTTGAGAGCGTGGCAGTAGTATATGCCTTGATTCCCTGAAACTCGAAAGATTGAACTGGCTTTTGAACAGCACCATTGCCATTCTTATTATCATAGATACCAACAATCTTGACATCATTTACACTACGAACTTCATATCCGAGTGACTGTGCCTTGAAAGTACCAGTGCCTTCCTTGACAGGTGGCTTTGCAGGACCAAATGCAGGACCGTAAATTGGCTCACCTGCAAATACCGATGTTGCTGCAAAAATAGCAACAACTGAAAGTAAAATTTTCTTCATTTTATTTTTCCTTTTTCAAATGAAACTTCTAACATTATACCGTTGATTCTTCATATTTATGAGAAATTAATCGATATTTTTCTTGCAATATTTTTTTTGCTCTAAAAACACGAGATTTTACTGTGCCCAATGGAACATTTTGCAACATTGCAATATCTTTGTAATCTAAATCATCAACTACATTCATATTGAATGCTTGTATATGCAAATTATCTTCTAAATCTTGAAATAATTCTTGCAATAATTTATTTTGATGGTCTGAATTGCATAAAGTTTCAGAAAAATCACGCTCTGAAATATTTTCAAAAACGTATTCTTCTTTGACAGATTCCAAAAGATATTCTTTTTTGGAATATGGTCTTCTGAATGATTCACTATACATTCTAAGAGTAATGATGGTAAGCCAAGTTTTCAAACTAGATTCATTTTTAAATTTATCAGAATGACGAATTGCCTTAATTAAAGAATTTTGCACACAATCTTCTATATCTTCAGTGCGAGCATTCGGATATTTTTTCTTAAGTAATTTATTTAGGTATTCTCTGTAACTGCATATTTCGAGTTGTAAATTCATTGCATTTCCAAAGAATATTCACATAAAGGCTTCCAATGACTCAATGCTTTTTCAAGGAAAACTAAACCATTTTCAGTATCATTATTCTTCCATAACATTGCTTGGAAAACACAATAATACGACAAATTGACGAGTGATTCTTGCGCTTTTTCAGACAGGTTCAAATAATAATCAGAATGAGGTGGTTTAATTTCTTCTATAAGACAAGACATTAAGATTGCATAGTTAGCAAGATCAATAACTGTATCTTCAGCTTTTTCAGAAATTACAAGATATTCTTTTTCTTTGAGGAAGTTTTCAAGACGAGACATTTTATCGCCAATCCTTACTAAACATCCTCTCCAAGCTTCAATGCCAGCATCTTCACATTTGCGTAAATTGCCCATTGGAAGACCAGTAGCAGAGTAGTCAGAGTCTTTTGCCTCGTAAACTGCTTGCATATTGTCAAGTATGCTTATTGCAGTTTCATCTGTAAACATTCTTTTGATTTGAAAAATTGTTTTGTCATAAAATTTATTTCTTGACATTATTATCTCCGTGGTGGTAATGAGTTTTGTTTTATTTCAAAAACACCATTTCCAATAAAGTTAGTTAGTGTATCATAACCACTATATGATACGGCTGAAGAAATACCACCCCAAAGTTCATCAACTAAGGTTTCCAAAGGTGCAAGTTCATCAAGAATAGCAACCTCTTTACCTTCAGAGTGACGATAAACTTTACCAGTTGAAAGTATTTGCTGTTTGTGAGAGGCACCTCCCCAATAGTGCCCATCTCCTCTAACGTGAGTTTCCGCTTCAAATGCTTTTGCAAAATAGCCTCCCATCATAACATAATCTGCACCAGCACCAAAAGCCTTAGCAGCATATCCAGAGTTTTTAATACCACCATCTGCAACAATGTATGGTTTTCGTTTAACGAAAATGACATCAGATGTAGGATCCCAAGGATTTGATTGCTCGATTTCCATTATTTCTGTGATCGGACCACGGTTATATCCAGTAGAATCGTTAGTAGCACAAGGACTTCCACCAGCAATACCAACTCTTACAAATTTAGTAAATGTTTTGTCCAAATGAATATTTGCTAACATTTGGAAACCATATTCTGAATGAACATTTCCCACCATAAGCTTTGTAATCCGAGCTCTGTCGGAAAGCTTAGAAACACATTCATCAATTTGTTTTGCCATATATCCATTGGCCATATCAATAAGCCAATTGGTGGCTCCTATTTCTGCTAATTGTTCTACTCTTTCCCAATCATTTAAGCCAATGGAAACAAACACATTTTCTTGATTAGGCAAGGAATTGAAAAGTTCAACTTGTTCTTTGACAGAGCAAAACCTATGGAGACAAATAGTAAGCCCTAGTTGATTTGCCTTCAATGCAAATGTCTTTCCTAAAATTGCTTCCATAGGAGAGACTATAATTCTGTTTAATTCAACAGGAATATCTTTACGAGATTTAACTTTACACGGCTGTGCAATAAGATTAACATCGTTGTAATAAATAGATTTGGTTTTAAGTATTTGTGCCATTTTGACCCTTCAAACTACAATATATCTTTGTCATTAAAAATATGCAAGAGGATTATCAAAAAAAATTTTAGAACAAGACTTTATAATTCATTAAAGGAATTTAATATGAAAAAACAAGTTGTAGCAAAATTAAATCAAATCGCTAACGAATTTGATCAAGCAGGATTGTATTCTGAAGCAAATACTTTAACAAATGTAATGAAGAAATTGGCTTTTGACCCTGATTTTGACGAAGAGGGTTCATACGACGAAATGTTTGGAGAAATGGATGATGATCGTGAGCCAAACCTTCCTGATCCGCCAGAAAATAATTCAAATGTTGCAGTGCGCAAAAGTGATAGAGGTTTTTACGTAAGTGCGACCTTGTCAACAAGTAAAGACACTATTTATCTCGGTGAAAAAAGTGGAAGAGAATCAGCCGGAGGATTTAAATCACCTTTCAAAAGTAAAATGGACGCTATTGTATATGCACAAGAATGGGCAGATGAACTTGGAAGAAAACACGATATTTTATTCTCAGTTGTAGACAGAACAAACCCGAAACCTTTTATGCCTGATACTGGTGCTATGGCATACGAAGAAGAAAGAGACAGAAGGTCTTCATATTAAAAAAGGGGAGAATTTTCTCCCCTTTTTTATTTTGTCTTCTTGCTCTCGATCACAGAATCAATAAGACCGTATGCCTTTGCTTCATCTGCACTCATATAATAATCACGATCGCAATCATTACGAAGTTTCTTTACTGTTTGCCCTGATTTAGTTGCCAGAATTTCAAGCAACTGATCGTATAATTTATTTGTTTCTTTTACTTGAATGTTGATATCAGCAGCAGTTCCACGGTATCCAGATGAAACTTGATGAATCATTATACGGGAATGTGGAAGAGCGGATCGAGTTCCAGTTCCTCCGCAAAGTAAAATTGCTCCCATAGATGCAGCAGTACCAACACAAGTAGTATTAACTGGTGCTGAAATTGTATGCATAACATCATACAAAGCAAGACCATCTACTACACTTCCTCCAGGGCTATTAATGTAGAATTCAATAGGCAAATGAGGATCTTCACGATCGAGAAACAACATCTGCATAATACAGAGGTTCATAGAATGTTCATTTACATCTTCGCCAAGGAAAATAATACGATCTTTAAGCAAACGTGAATAAAGATCATACGCACGTTCTCCTGTAGCAGACTTTTCTAAAACTGTTGGTATTATCATTTTTACCCCTCTCTCTTATAATAACACAAAGAAACTACTTATGCTTCAAATATTTTGGGTTTGGTGTTAAGACTCCACTGTGATCAAAAAATTCTGCATTATCAAAAAATAAATGATCATTCATATAATGAGGTGTGATAAACTTGCCAACTTCTCCAATACGAGGAGAGTTAAGTGATGTTGCCATACATAGTGTACCTGTAGCATTTGTCATAAAAACTTTGCATCCATTTATGTACTGCATAAATTTAGCAAGATCAGGCTCAACAAAAAGTTCACAATCATCTTTGAACTTGAATTTTTGGTAATGATGTTCTTCAAAGTCAATAAAAACTTTCTTTTCAAATTGATTCATAACGTTTTTATAATTTCTTTCAATCTCATCGTCCCATTCAAAACGGCCATCTTTTCTGTGAATTAACAGCGTGTCTTTAAATGTGTCATCTTTTGGCATTTTGAGAGCAACAAAATTTCTTGGGATGACAGGATTGTTTGGAAATGCAGTGTGAAGAAATACTGCCCAAAAACTTCTTGTATACAATAATCTATTAAATCTAAATTGATTAAGATCGTGATTAATTATTCTTATATGTTTTGCCGGATCATATAATTCAAAAGAGTTTATATAATCTTGAGCCTCTAAAATAGGTTTAAGTTCTTCATAAGTTCGTTGCAGAGAAGTTGAAAATGTATCAAACTTTTCACAAAGAAAAAAATTAGTTTTTATTCCAAATGTTCTGTAATAAAATGCCGGGACAGTTAGAGAATGCATAAGATCGCCCAACTTAGGTCCCATCAAAATGTTAACTGTTTTCATTCTCTATTTTTCACTTCTGTAAGTTCTGAATCAAAAAATCTTTTTTGTAATAGCATTTTTGCAATGTGCCGTTCATAGTTTGCGTCATCTGTAATTTTGGCTAATCCAGTATCATTTTTACTTTCATCAATTAATTCAAAAACTCTCAAATTTGCATCAATCATTTTTTTGAACTCAGAAGATAATATAATTTCGTTATATTTATCAACTCCTATTTGTTCAATGACTTCATTTGCCATATCAGAATATTTTTCTAAAGTTAGGAGTAACTTCTCGCCAGTAAGTTTTTTTATCTTAACGTCAAAAACTGAGAGCATATCAAAAACATACGCTTCATCAAGACTAATCTTAAGCATTATCTGCAACCTTTTGTAAGATTTCCTGGAGTAAATCTATATGCTTTTTGCCAATAAATTGGCTATTACCAACATACATTCCATACTCGTGGATTATATCAGCGTTGTAAACATCCTTGTGATATCCGAAAGAATAGTTTTTCAGAAAAGGTTGTCTCAATAAATTTCCAGCAACAAGTGGTCTGTATTCAATATTATTTGCCTGAAATTCCTTGATAAGCGCATTGTAGATTTTCTTATTCTTACATACAAATGGTAATGTGAAAGAACTCATTGTATTTTCGCACTTAGCAACATAAAATAAATCTTGGTATTTGCTTATAATTTGATGATACTGCTTATAATTGTTATTTCTGATTCCTATGAACCTATCAAGATTTTTAATTTGTTCAAGGCCAAGCACAGCAGATAATTCATCATTTCTAAAATTATATCCATCAGTTACAAATAAAAATGTAGGAATGATATCTGGATAAAGTTCTTGATATTTTTTATAAGTTTCTGAACTTGCTTCTCTTGCTAATCCGTGACTTCTTTTCATTCTCATCAACTCATACAACTCAGTGTCATTTGTTGATATAAAGCCACCTTCTATAGTTGTTATATGATGACCAAAATAAAAACTAAATGTAGCCCCTACTGATAAAGGATTCATTTTATTATTATATTCATCAGTAACACCATGCGCTTCACAACAATCTTCTGCTACAATTGCATCAGGAAAAGCATCACATAATGCTGCTACGTCTGAATGAAACCCTAATAAATGCGTTGTAAATATAAGTTTTATGTCAGGATGTTGCGATTTAACAAGATCTAAATCATCAATATTTACACAATAATCTTCTAAAGAAATATCAACAAATATAGGAGTGAGATTATTTTGAAAAATAGGAGCAACACTAGTCATCCAAGTACAAGCAGGAACTAAAACTTTATCACCATCATTCAAACCAAATTTTTCTTTGATAGCAGCAATTAAAAGTGAATTTGCTGTACTACCTGAAGAAACAAATAAAGAATGTTTAGCACCTACCCATTTCGACCACACGCTTTCAAACTCACGTACTTTAGGTCCATTTGTAAATTTATTAGATGTCAAAACAAAAGTTGCTAATTTAAGTTTTTGTTGAAATGTTATTGCGTTATCCATCAAACGCCAAGATAATTTACCCATAAGAGAATTATAACAAAAAAAAGGGAGATTTGCATCTCCCTTTTTTATCAAGATTTCTTTATCGAAATCTTTTTGACTGTTTCTGTTGGTTCTTCTTCTTTGACAACAATCTTTTTAAATGCTAGTTTTAAAATACCATCTTCTAAATGACAAACTTCTGGTTCGGCCTCAATATTTTCAGGAAGTTGGATA
>SXGQ01214851.1_pt1 | contig 14740 bp, 9 predicted proteins | sample 3178371 | NCBI WGS metagenome assembly SXGQ01 (sample SAMN11356859, study PRJNA531348) | freshwater metagenome | isolation source: freshwater sample F1-20 | place: China: Fuxian Lake, Yuxi | collected 2017-12-25
AAGTTCCAGTAGATCATTTATTTGCATCAACGATTTTTTATTCTGAATTAGAAAAATTCAACACTGGAAACTTAATTATGGCTGCACCAGATGCTGGTGGTACAAAAAGAGCGAATACATACGCTAAGAAATTAGATGTTGGATTAGCAATTTGCCATAAATCTCGTAAAAAAGCAAATGAAGTAGCTGAAATGACAGTTATCGGTGATGTTACAGGGAAAGACGTTATTTTAATTGACGATATGTGTGACACTGCTGGTACGTTAACAAAAGCGGCTGATTTATTTATGGAAAAAGGAGCGCTTAGCGTTCGTGCTTTCTGCACACACGCTGTTCTTTCTGGACCAGCTTATGAGCGTATCGAAAATTCAAGATTAACTGAGTTAATCGTAACAGACACTATTCCGTTGAAACAACAGAGTAGTAAAATTAGAGTATTAACTGTCGCTGATTTATTTGCGGATGTAATCAAACGATTAGTTAGTAACGAATCAATTAGTTCACATTTTATAATTTCATAAAAACCAAAACAAATGAAAATTGCACAATTGAGCGGTTCGCCAAGAGCGAACGTAGGGAAAAAGGATGCTAAATTGACTAGAAATTCTGGTCAGGTTCCGTGTGTACTTTATGGATCAGGTGAGCAAACTCACTTTTCTGTAAAAGTTATTGATATCGAAAGATTGATTTATTCGCCAGAAGTTTACCAATTCGAAATTAACATCGATGGAAAAGTAGCGAAAGCGGTTGTTCGTGAGTTACAACAACACCCAGTTAAAGGTACTATCCAACATGTTGACTTCTTACAATTAGAAGATAACAGACCAGTAAGAGTTGCGTTACCAGTTCGTATCGTAGGTTCTGCTAAAGGAGTTATGAGTGGTGGTAAATTAATGCAGGCATACCGTAACTTAAGAGTTATTGGTTTACCAGGTGTTATTCCAGATGCTATTACTTTAGATGTTACTTCATTGAAAATTGGACGTTCTATTCGTGTTGGACAAGTTAATATTCCTGGAGTTACAATTTTAGATCCTCATAGTTCTGTTGTTGCTTCTGTTCGTATGGCGCGTGGTGCTGTTAAACCAGTTGAAGACGAAGACGATGAAGAAGTTGTTACTGACTTTGTAGTTCTTTAATTCTAAAGAAACTTTTTAAATTCAAAAGGCCATCTCGTTGAGATGGCCTTTTTTTGTGCACGTCAGCTGAGCCCCGTCGAAGCTAGTGCGCTTCCAACCAATTTCCTGCCAATTTCATCTCTACTTCCATTGGAACAACCAAATTTACTGCGCTTTCCATCGCTTCTTTTACTAAGGATTGCATTTGTTCTACCTCATCGTTGTGAACATCGAATACCAACTCATCGTGCACTTGCAAAATCATTTTTGATTTTAAGTTGGTTTTCTTCATCTCTCTGTGAACAGCAACCATTGCCATTTTAATAATGTCGGCTGCTGAACCTTGAATTGGTGCATTTACCGCATTTCTTTCTGCAAAACCTCTTACGATAGCATTCGCTGAATTAATGTCTGGTAAATACCTACGACGTTTCATGATTGTTTCTACATATCCTGTTTCTCTTGCTTTTGAAACCGTCGAATCCATGTACGATTTGATAGTGGCGTATTCTGCGAAATAACTATCTATAATTGATTTTGCTTCGGTTCTTGAAATATTTAAGTTTTGAGCTAAACCAAATGCCGACTGACCATAAATTATACCGAAATTAACGGCTTTAGCTGCGCTTCTTTGATCTCTTGTAACTTCTTCTAAACCAACATGAAAAACTTTCGCTGCTGTTGCTGTGTGTATATCTTGTCGACTTTGAAAAGCAGCGATCATTGTTGGGTCTTCGCTTAATGCGGCGATAATACGTAACTCTATTTGAGAATAATCCACCGCCATTAATTGAAATTCTGATCCTCTAGAGACGAATGCTTTACGGATTTCTTTTCCGTTTTCTGTTCGAATTGGAATGTTTTGTAAGTTCGGATTATTTGAACTCAAACGTCCAGTTGCAGTTACGGTTTGCATGAAATGTGTATGAACACGTCCGTCTACTTTATCTACTAAGTTCGGAAGTGGATCAACATAGGTGCTTTTTAATTTACGCAATTGTCTGTATTGCAAAATCATAGGAATTATCGGGTGATCTTTTTCGTGTTTCACTAACACATCTTCCCCGGTTGCATATTGACCTGTTTTTGTTTTTTTGGCTTTAGAAGAAATCTTCATTTTTTCAAATAAAACTTCTCCCAACTGCTTAGGTGAATCGATATTGAAATCCATTTCTGCAATTTCTTTGATCGATTTTTCTAATTCTAATGTTATTTTTTCTATTTCAATTGAAAATGCTTGTAAACCAGGAACGTCAATTGCTATTCCCTCTTTTTCCATTGATTTTAATACTTCTACTAATGGCATCTCCATATCATAGAACAATTCTTTTAAATGATCTTTCTGAATTTCAGGTTCGAAAAGTTGTTTCAATTGAAAGGTAATGTCTGCATCTTCGCAGGCGTAATCACTTATTTCTTCTGGAGCTAAATCACCCATATTCCCTTGACCTTTTCCTTTTTTACCAATCAAGGTTTCAATAGATACTGGTTTGTAAGAAAGATAAAATTCAGACAAGAAATCCATACTTTGTTTCGCTTCTGGATTGATTAAATAATGAGCAATCATTGTGTCAAAAGTCGGCGCTGCAACTTCAATTCCATAACGATTTAAAACTTGCACATCGTATTTAATATTGTGGGCTATTTTTTCTATCGAAGTAGATTCAAAGAAAGGTCTAAATTCTTCAACGATTTGTTTCGCTTCGTTAAAATCTTTTGGGACTGCAACATAAAATGCTTCGCGCGCTTTGTATGAAAATGACATCCCTACTAAATCAGCATGAAGTGCTTCAATTGAGGTTGTTTCTGTATCAAAGCAAACTTGAGATTGTGCCAATAACAATTCGAGTAACTCTTTACGTTCTTCTGGTTTAGTCAATAAATGATAACTTGGCTTTTCAGTTGCAATTGTCTTATAATCAGCAGTTTCTATAGGAGATTGTTCAACGATTAAACTTTGCGTTCCGAATAAATCCATTTGTCCGATATCGTTTGTTCCAGCTGAAACAACAATTTCTTCACCAATAACTCTTCTCGCTAAATTTCTAAATTCTAGCTCAGTAAAAACATCTTTTATTTTTTCAGTATCCGGCTCACAAATGATTAACTCTTCTTCTATAAAATCAACTTCTACATCAACAATAATGGTAGCTAACATTTTAGAAACGATTCCTTGTTCGGCAAAGTTGATGACATTTTCCTTTTGTTTACCCTTTAATTCATCTGCATTGGCAATCAAATTTTCAACCGACCCGTATTTTTGAATTAAGATTTTCGAAGTTTTTTCTCCGATACCTGGGATTCCTGGAATATTATCGGCAGCATCTCCCCAAAGTCCTAAAATATCAATCACTTTAATTGGATCATCCACTTCAAATTTTGCGCATATTTCAGGAACTCCCCAAACTTCAGCAGGATTACCACCACGACCCGGTTTGTACATGAAAATTTTATCCGAAACTAACTGACCAAAATCCTTATCAGGTGTCATCATATAAGTATAGAACCCTTTTGTTTCCGCAATTTTAGCGATTGTTCCTATTACATCATCCGCCTCATAACCAGCAACTTGCAAAATAGGTATATTAAAAGCTTCAATTATTGATTTAATAGGCTCAATCATCGAACGAATGTCTTCCGGCATTTCTTCACGGTGTGCCTTATATGCTTCAAAATCTTCTTGACGATGTGTTGAACCACCTGGAGGATCAAAAACAACAGCAATATGGGTTGGTGCTTCCGATTTTAAAATATCTATCAAAGCATTCGTAAACCCAAAGGCAGCCGAAGTATTTTGTCCTTTAGAATTTACTCTTGGATTTTTAGCAAAAGCAAAATAGGCTCTGTAAATCAACGCAAAAGCGTCTAATAGAAAAAGTTTTTTATCGTGTTTTGGAGTTAACATGTATTTATAAATTTGAGTAATAACAAAAATAGCATTTAGACTTTAAGATACAAGTACAAAACAGATAATTAGACAGTAGAAGTTAGACTTTACCAATCAAGATTGAATGAATAAATAGAACAGCTGGAATATAATCTCACAATTAAAATTATCCTATTGAAGTACCTTGTTTTTTAACTTCTTTATGATTTTAAAATGATCTTATTCTTTAATTAATTTCAGTATTTTTTCGACACTATCTTTTGCATCGCCGTATAACATTTCTGAATTATTTTTATAGAACAATGCATTATCCTCACCGGAATATCCTGTACTCATACCTCTTTTCATGATAATTACTTTTTCAGCCTTCCAAACTTCGATAACAGGCATTCCATATATTGAACTTGAAGGATCATCTTTTGCGCCAGGGTTAACAACGTCATTAGCACCTATTACCATTACTACATTTGTTGAAGGCATATCTTGATTTATATCATCCATTTCCATTACAATATCGTAAGGAACATTTGCTTCAGCTAATAAAACATTCATGTGTCCAGGTAAGCGACCAGCAACAGGATGTATGGCAAAACGCACATTCTTTCCAGATTTACGCAAAGTTTGCACCATGTCATAAATTGGGTATTGAGCTTTGGCAACAGCCATTCCATATCCTGGTACTATAACTACTGATTTTGCATCTTTTAAAAGATCTGCAACTTCCTCATGATTAACAGCAGTAATTTCACCCTCGATTTTTGTTGCTTCCGCATTTGAGGATTTTGCTTTTCCAAACCCTCCAAGTATAACTGAAAAAAAAGAACGATTCATTGCCTCGCACATGTGTATTGATAGGATAGCACCTGAACTTCCAACTAAAGCACCAGTAACAATTAATAAATCGTTTCCTAGCATAAAACCTGCCGCAGAAGCTGCCCATCCTGAATAAGAATTCAACATTGAAACAACTACAGGCATATCCCCACCACCAATAGCCATCACAAGAATAACACCAATAAAAGAGGCTATTATAGCCATTACGGATAAATGAAGTAATCCATCCGAGCCTTTAGCTTGCGTAAACATTACTCCAAGGATAATACTAATAACTATTAGTAAAATATTGACAGCATGTCGACCAGGATACAGTAAAGCTTTACTTCTAATTTTTCCTTCTAATTTTCCCCAAGCTACTATTGATCCCGTAAAAGTAATAGCACCAATAAATACTCCTATAAACACTTCTATTAAATGGATTGTGTGCTCTGCACCCTCAAGATTTTGAGTAGTAGGGTCAAGGAAAGAACCGAAACCTACTAAAACTGCCGAAAAACCGACAAAACTATGCAAAATAGCTACTAGCTGGGGCATAGCAGTCATTTCAACTTTACGTGATACTAACAAGCCGATTACAGAAGCCAATAAAATAGCACCTATTATATAAACATGGCCTTTTACACCTTCACCTAGAATTGAAGCTAATATTGCAACCACCATACCGATAATTCCATAAAGAACCCCGCGTTTAGCTGATTCTTGGGAGGATAAACCACCTAAACTGAGGATGAACAATATACTGGCAAATAAATAAGCCGCTGTTTGTATTTCTTTTGCTATAAACATCATTTTTATTTTTTAAACATTTTCAACATTCGATGAGTAACCAAAAATCCACCCACAATATTAATGCTAGCCACCAGAATTGCAATACTTGCAATTATTGTAATAGGATCTAAGATATTGTCGGTAGTTTGGAGCAATCCACCAACCACAATAATACCACTTATCGCATTAGTCACCGCCATTAAAGGTGTATGGAGAGAATGGGCTACGTTGGTAATTAATTGCCAACCAACGAAAACCGATAAAACAAACACCGTAAAATGTTGAATAAATTCAGCTGGCGCAAATTTACCAACTAGTAACAGTAAAAAACCAACTATTCCTAGCTTAACAATCATTGAAACAAAAACTTTTTTTGCTTTATTAGCATCTGATATTTTTATTTCCTCTTCTGAAAGTTCGACTTTTTCTGCACCACCTTTTATTGGGTTTTGACTTACAGGAAGTGGTAATGGTGGCCAATTAATTTTACCATTAAACGTAACCATTGCACGTGATACAACGGCATCATCCATGTCAATTTTCCAATTTTCAGCTTTTCCCATATCATCTAAAAGATGACACAAGTTATTTCCATATAATTGTGAAGCTTGACTGGGTAGCTGATTTAATTTTCCAACTATTTTAACACCATTAGGTGTAGTATAAATTTCTCCGTTTTTAGTATAAACACAATTTCCACCTGTAGAAGCAGCAAGATCAACAATCACCGAACCTGACTTCATAGCATCTACGTGATAATCTAGAATTAATTTAGGAGCAGGCCTACCCGGAATTTGTGCAGTCGTTATTATGATATCGACTTCTTTCGCTTGTTCTAAAAAAAGGTTCATCTCAGCCTCAATAAATTCTTTACTCATCTCTTTTGAGTAACCTGAAGAAGTAGCGCCATCTTCTTCAATCTCTACTGTAAGGAATTTAGCACCCATGGATTCAATTTGCTCAGCTACTTCCTTTCGTGTGTCAAATGCTCGAACAATTGCACCCAAAGAATTGGCGGCACCTATGGAGGCTAGACCCGCCACACCCGCACCAATAACTAGTACTTTAGCTGGTTCAACTTTACCTGCTGCTGTAATCTGACCGTTTAAAAATTTACCAAAATGATATGCCCCTTCAATTACAGCTCGATAGCCTGCTATGTTTGCCATTGAAGATAAAACATCCATTTTTTGTGCTCTAGATATTCTTGGAATTGCATCCATAGCAATGGAATTTACCTTTCGTTCTGCGAGCTTTTGAAGTAAATCTTGATTTTGATTTGGCCATAAATAGCTCAGTAAAACCAAATTTTCTCTCATCATAAAAATTTCCTCTGGCGAAGGTTCCTTAACCTTAAGTACAATGTCAGAATTGCCGTAAATATCCTCAGCAGTTAAAACAATATTAGCGCCTGCTTCCCTAAAGTTCTCATCCGAGAAGTTAGCTTTTTGACCAGCATTAGATTGAATGTTTACTTCAAATCCCTGTTTGATTAAACGCATTACAGTCTTAGGTGTGGCAGCAACTCTCAGTTCGTCAGGAAATATTTCAGAAGGAATTCCAACAATCATAAAAATTTATTTTGAATATGAGTATATGCTAATAAATTTAAGCAAATTATTAAAGCAAAACTTAATTAAATAATAATATTTATAATTAATTTTTTGAATCAAATTTTTGACGTTTGAACCTAAAATCTGTTGGATTTAAACTGTTTTTAAAATCTAATACCCCTCATACCATCCAAATTTTTCTTTGATAATTCTATTTTTTTCTTGATTGATAAATTCCAAATAAGAGGTAGCAACAGCTGATAAATTCTTGTCTTTCAACCAGATGATGTTCCAATTCGATTCAATCGGAAAACCTTTAACAGGAATAATTTGCAATTCTTTGTTTTGTAATTCATTTTTCAGTCCTATTATTGGCATAATTGAAGCGCCTAATCCAGCTATAACTGCTTGTTTAACAGCTTCATTTGAAGTAAGTTCCATTTTCTTTACAACAGGTAAATTATATTGATTGATATAACGTTCCATCACCAATCGAGTTCCAGAACCCATTTCCCTATAAATCAATGGGATCTTTTCAAAAAACGAACTGGAATACGTCTGCTTTTTATAAGATTTTTCAGAATTATCTACAACATATAATTTATTCTTTAATAATTCAATATGATTAGTTTGAATCGTATCTGGAAGTACACTCACCAAAGCAAAATCAACTTCGTTTTTTTCCAAACTTTCAAGTACTCCAGATTTGTTAGTTACATCCATTTGAAGTTCAATACCAGGATATAATTTTAGAAAATCTGCTAAAAAATAAGGCATAACGTATTTAGCAGTTGAGACGATTGAAATTTTTAATTTTCCTGTTAATTTTCCTTTAAAAGCTAACTTCTTATAATTAAGTAAATTGATCTCATTCATGATTTTTTCCGCAGCTAATGCTACTTCTTTACCAAAATCAGTGATGTAAATTTTACGTCCAACAACTTCAGTTAAAGGAATGTCAAATTGATTTTGAAAATTTTTTAGCTGAATTGAAACAGCTGGTTGAGTCAAATGCAACTCTTCCGAAGCTTTCGTAACACTTTCTGTTTGAACAACTTTTAGGAAAATATGTAATTGATTTAAAGTATAATTCATAAAATTTATTTATGCTAATCATAACAAATATAAATAAAAATTAATGAATTAGAAACAAGAACTTTGTCTGAACTAAAAAAGAAAATATGAACTTAACATTATTGGTAGAAAACTTAACAAACCCAGCTTTATTATTTTTTCTATTAGGAATTCTTGCTGTACGATTAAAAAGTGATTTAGAAATCCCTCCAAGTTCAAGTAAATTTATTTCTCTTTATTTACTGTTTTCTATTGGATTTAAAGGTGGGCAAGAATTAGCTCACTCCGATTTTTCACCTGAAATTATTTGGGCAATACTTTTTGGAATTATTGTATCAGTAATAATACCTTTCTATACGTTCTTTATACTAAAAAGAAAACTTTCTGAGGAAAATGCAGGAGCGATTGCAGCTTCATACGGATCGATTAGCGCTGTCACATTTGTAACTGCTGTAGCCTTTTTAGAAACGCTGAATATCAAATTTAGTGGGTATTTAGTCGCTGTGATGGCCTTGATGGAAGCGCCAGCAATTATTATCGGATTCTTATTAATTAAATCTTATTCAAAAGAAAAAGAAAATGCTACAAGCTTTAAAAATGTTATCAAACACGCTTTAACAAATGGAAGTGTATTGTTAATTGTAGGAAGTTTAGTTATCGGTTTAATAGCAAATGAAAAACAAGCGCTTGGAATTAAACCTTTTACTACTGATTTATTCAAAGGATTTTTAGCCATCTTCTTATTAGATATGGGAGTCATTAGTGGAAGAAAATTAAACGATTTCTTCAAGAGCGGTTGGTTCACATTACTTTTTGCCATCATCATTCCTTTGGTAAACGGATCAATAGTAGCGATTGTAAGTCAAGTAATTACGCATGATGTAGGAAATAGATTTATACTTGCAACTTTAGCCGCAAGCGCTTCATATATAGCAGTTCCAGCCGCAATGAAGATAGCAGTTCCAAAAGCAAATCCAGGATTGTATTTACCTATGGCATTAGCTGTTACATTTCCCATCAATATTACAATTGGATTACCCCTTTATATCACTATAGTAAAAATGTTTTAACTTCAATTATAAACCATCCAAATTATCTACTATTCAAATTGGTTATCTGCATCAATTTGATTACAAAATCAATGATGAAACAGGAAAAGATTTTATTGTTGTAGGCTTTTATTATGAAATTTTTAGAAAATCTTCATTAAACAGTGAGGTTGAACATGAAATGAAGGATAATTAATCTTTTTTATTTCGTATTTTTTAACTTTAAATCCATTAATTATAACAATTCTAATGAATACCTTTTTTACGGTATTGTTTAGACTCATTCTTAATAATACTTTTACAAAAAAATTAAGAAATGAGAAATTTATATACGTTAATTTTAATTGTTGCCTTTTTACAAAGTTTTAATCTGGTTGCTCAAGTACCACCTGATTCATCTAAAGTAATCGAATTTCAAGAAGTGATTATAAAAGAAAATCAATCTATCAATGGGAAAGAAAATATGCCAATTATAAAAGAAAATGTTATTTATGCAGGTAAAAAAACAGATGTTTTATTAATGGACAAAATCAATGCTGATCTTTCTACTAACAACACTAGACAAGTATTTGCAAAAGTTCCTGGAATTAGCATTTGGGAAAATGATGGCTCAGGTATCCAAGCTGGAATTGCAGCTAGAGGCTTAAGTCCTAACAGATCGTGGGAATTTAATGTTAGACAAAACGGATACGAAATCAGTTCTGAAGCATTTGGCTATCCTGAAACATATTATACACCTCCAATGGAAGCATTAGCAAAAATTGAAGTTACCAGAGGTGCCGCTTCTCTTCAGTTTGGACCTCAATTTGGTGGACTTATAAATTATCAAGTAAAAAAAGGCGACCCTACAAAACCTTTTACTTTTGAAAGTCAGCAAACCTTTGGTTCATATGGATTATTTAATCGTTTTAATTCCATCGGAGGTACTATTAAAAAATTATCTTATTATGGTTTTTTGCATAGTAGAAATGCAGATGGTTGGAGAGACAATAGTTTTTACAAAACACATACTGGTTATTTTTCAGCTAGCTATCAACTTTCTAAAAAAATCACTATTTCTGGAGAGTATACCAAATTGAGTTATAAAAGTCAACAAGCTGGTGGACTAACAGATGCTCAATTCTCAGATAATCCTCGTCAATCTTTTAGAGAACGAAATTGGTTTAGCGCTCCTTTTAATGTTGCATCAGCTACCATTAAATACGATCTATCAAAAAATATAAATATTCAAATTAAATCCTTCTACACATTTGCTGAAAGAAATAGTGTGGGGTACACTAAGTCTATACTAATTAAAGATTCAATCAATCCAACGACCGCTCAATACAATCCTCGCCAAGTAGATTGTGATAAGTACACTAACTATGGCGCTGAATTACGCTCTTCTTTCAAATATAAATTATTCAATAAAGAATCGATTTTAGCAGCTGGTTTTAGAGCATATAAAGGAAATACAGATCGAAATCAATCGGGTGTTGGAACAACTGGTAGCGAATTTGATATAACGCTTACAAATCCAAAATATGGTCGCTCCTTAGCTTTTGAAACAGTGAATTACGCTTTATTTGCTGAAAACATATTTCAAATTGGTTCAAAATTAAAAATCATTCCAGGTATTCGATATGAATACATTGAAAACAAAAGTGAAGGTTATATCAATACAAACGTTTCAGGTGTATTACCTGCTTCTAAAAAACTGAGAAATATTTTACTTTACGGAATTGGGAGTGAATTTAAACTAACAAAAACAACAACATTGTATGCAAATTATTCGTTAGGATACCGCCCTGTCACTTTTTCAGAATTAACTCCTTCAGCAACTACAGAAATCATTGATCCAAATCTAAAAGATGCAAGTGGATTTAATGCTGACTTAGGATTCAAAGGTTCTATAAAAAAATATTTAAATTTTGATATTGGGGTGTTTTACCTAAACTACGAAAATCGAATTGGAGTTCTATCTCAAAACGGAGGAACTTTCAAAACGAATATAGGAACATCTATTAGTAAGGGAATAGAATCTTACATCGAATTCAATCCGATTTTAATCTTTACTGAAAATTCTAAAATTGGGAACATCTCTGTTTTTATGTCTAATTCGTTAATAGATGCAACTTATACAAAATGGAATAACCCAAGTATAGCTCAAGATGCCCTAAAATCAATTGAAAATAAAAGAGTTGAGAATGCTCCAAAATACATTCATCGATTTGGATTGACATATTTATTAAAAGGATTTAGTGGGACTTTACAAGTGAGTAATGTAGGAGATGTATACACGGATGCAACGAATACAGAAACTCCAAATTCAGCTGGTACTACTGGGAAAATTGCAGGGTACAAAGTGATGGATTTATCTGTTTGCTATAAGGTTAATTCGAGATTTACATTAAAAAGTTCTATTAATAATATTACCGACGAAAAATACGCAACTCGAAGAGCTACAGGATATCCAGGACCAGGACTTTTACCGGGAAATGGGCGTACACTTTCACTTACTGTAGGAGTGAATTTATAAATCTGATTATGTAGTAATCAAACTAAAGCAATAAAATTAAAACGGGGTGTAAAAATTAATTTACACCCCGTTTTCATATTATAAAATCTTCCTCCTATCTCAAAAAATGTCGGGACACTCTATTTGAAATAAAGTTTAATTCCAAGTAGTTCCTTCTTTTCCGTCTTTCACAACTATACCAGCAGCTGCTAAACCATCTCTGATTTTGTCAGAAGTTGTCCAATCTTTGTTTTCTCTCGCTGATTTTCGCATATCTAAAACCAAATCCATTACAGGTGCTAATTTAGAGTCACTGTTTTGTTTTTCTAGTGTTAATCCTAATACATCTGATACGAAAGAGTTCATTTCTAATGTTAAAAGTGCTAAATCTGATTTAGAAATTGTTGCATTTCCATCGTTGATATTGTTGATGTATTTAACTGCATCAAAGATTTTAGAAAGCAAAATCGGCGCATTAAAATCATCGTTCATGGACTTATAGAAACTTTCAACTAGTTCATTTACATCCAATGAAGAAGTATCAGAAACTTTTAAAGTCTCCAATTTTTCTAAAGCTTCTGTTAAGCGTGAAAATCCTTTTTCTCCTGCGTTTAAAGAATCTGCTGTAAAATCCAACGTGCTTCTATAATGCGCTTGCATCATTGAAAAACGCAAAACGTTTGGTGTATATGATTTCTCAAAAACGTCTGTTATTCCTTCAACAATTTCTTTTGGTAAAAAGTAATTCCCTAGTGATTTACTCATCTTTTGTCCGTTGACATTCAGCATATTAGCATGCATCCAATAGTTGGCTGGATTACAACCCAATGAACCACAATTTTGAGCAATTTCATCTTCATGATGTGGAAATTTTAAATCCAAACCACCTCCGTGAATATCGAAATGAGAACCTAAATACTTTGTACTCATTGCTGTACATTCGATATGCCATCCTGGATTTCCATCTCCCCAAGGAGAACGCCAAATTTGCATATCTTCAGGATTCGCTTTTTTCCAAAGAGCAAAATCTGCAAAGAAACGTTTTTCATCTTGTGCGTTTAACGTTCTAGTTTCTTCTGCTAATTCGTCTACTTTTCGACCGCTTAAAATACCGTATTCGAATTTTTGACTGTATGCTTTCACATCAAAATAAACAGATCCATTGACAACATAAGCAAATCCATTTTCTATAATTTGTTCAATTATTTCTATTTGTTCTTGAATATGTCCAGTTGCAGTTGGCTCAATACTAGGAGGTAACATATTATAAATACGTTGTAATTCTTGAAATTTAACATTGTATTTATAAACGATTTCCAACGATTGTACTTGCTCTAAACGCGCTGCTTTACCAATGCTATCTACCTCATCTCCAGCACTGTTTGTAATATGTCCTGCATCAGTAATATTACGAACGTATTTCACTTGAAAACCTAATTTCAGTAAGAAACGATAAATCAAGTCAAAATTGATAAACGTTCGCATATTCCCCATGTGAGGCTCACTGTACAACGTTGGTCCACACACATACATTCCTACTCTATTCGGATGAATCGGTTCAAATTTTTCTTTTTGTCCTGAAAGACTATTGTATATAAAAAGTTCGTTGTTACGTGCGCTCATATTCTTTTTGATGTGTAATAAACAAAGATAGTTTAATTCGTCTTAAAGATAAAAGACTTAAAGATAAAAGACTTAATTTTAATTAAATTTATACTTAAGAAGTAGTTAGAATTTGATGCCAAAAAATTATTCGCTTTAAGAAGAAAAATTATTCAAAAAATACAAACGTTTCTTCTCTGAAAGAAAAAAATGAATCTTTATTGAAAATTTTAGATCATGAAAGAAAAATGTTTGGTATCTTTCTAATGTATTGTGAATTTTTTACGGATTACTAATTTTCACCAATTAAAAGTAGGCGATAAAACAATTTATAATTTGATATTAAAGGAAAATATCTTGCTAAGATGATAGGAAGACAGTTATAGCAAACATTAAAAAAAATACTATAATTTAACTCTTCCACAAAAAAACTCTGTGTTTCTTTGTGCCCTATCTCTGTGTCCTCTGTGGTTAAATATCACCGCTATTTACAGAATTTCCGTATCTTCGAGTCAAAATTAGTACATTATGAAACGCTTTTTCAGTAAACCTCTCAATACATTTCTAACCTTATTCATCCTACTTTTCCTAACTTTCTTATTATTACCTATCAATATTTTTGATGGAGAAATCATCTACAAACAAGGATTAGTGACAATGACTGAAAAACGTCCGTTGAGTTTGCATTTTGTATCTGGTTTAGAGTATTCAAAAGACGAATTGAAAGGAATAAAAGAATTTCATCTGCTGCCTAAAGGTTACCTAATGGCGTTTTTATTTATTGTAGGAATACCTGCTCTAACAGCTTATCGTGTAAATTTGGGCTACAAAAACAAAGCTGAAAAAAAATAAAATACAAGGCACACTTCTTGTAACCGAACTTGACTGTTCTACATAAAACTATAAAACTATGAAGGTATTTCTAACGATTATTTGCATTGCCTTTTTGCAAATTATTTCTGCTCAACAACGACTTGATATTCAAAAATATCCTACAGATAATAAAAAGTTTGAGCGAAATACCAAGGACTATGCTCATGTAACTTATTTGATTGAAAATGGAGAATATCAATCGGCATTTGAAGAATTAAAACGTCTTGAGGAAAAAGCAATTAAAGATTTTGAACCAGCTGATTACTATTATATATTAAATCAAACTAAAAAGTTGCTTTTTGGGATTGATAATAATGAAAAGGATAACAATTTTTATTCTTGGTCGAATCGTTTTGACGAAGAAATCCAAGCAATGGTGTGGAACGATGCTCAAAAAGTAGAAACTCTTCCTTTTCCGTTAAACGCAATCTTGCATTCTAATATAGCCGATCGCATCGAATTGTTAAATCTCAATCAACTTC
>SXGQ01768227.1_pt1 | contig 14740 bp, 16 predicted proteins | sample 3178371 | NCBI WGS metagenome assembly SXGQ01 (sample SAMN11356859, study PRJNA531348) | freshwater metagenome | isolation source: freshwater sample F1-20 | place: China: Fuxian Lake, Yuxi | collected 2017-12-25
ACGGCCAGGGCGGCCGGCTGTTCATCGATGCCAACGGCCGCATTCTCGAAATCTTTGCCAACACCACACCGTTGTCACTCGAGCCGGTGGGCTCGACCAAACCGGTACGCGCCGTGCTCGAGCTTCGCGGCGGCGAAAGCGCGCGTCGTGGTATCCGCGCAGGAGATCGCGTTCGGCACACGACTTTTGGCGGGATGAACGCTCGGTGATCAGAACTACGCTGCGACCGATGACGCTCGCATTCATGATCGCCGCGAGCGCGGCGGGCATGTCGCGCGCCGCGCCTGAGAGCGGGCTGGTCGATCGCCTCGCCGCTTGCCGGATGATCGCCGTGGATGCCCACCGACTCGCCTGCTATGACGAGGTCGCCGGCCGATCGACGGGTTGGCTCGCCGGAGTAGGCGAGCCCGGCGCGAGCTCCGCAACGCTGCGAGTCACGGCACTGACCACGCTCGCTGACGGTCGCTTGGTTTTCGAGCTTGAACCCGCTCAACAGTGGGTCGAGTCCGAGGTACCGCGTCAAAAATTGTTGCTCCGCGTCGGCGATGAAGTCGAACTGCGCCGCGGTGCGCTCGGCGCCTTCTTGTTGGTGACCGAATCGGGACGATCGACGCGCGTGCGTCGCTTGCGTTAAGTGTATGGGTATGGAGGATCCGGCTTTGACTCGCTCTCTCATCATCATCAAGGTAATCGCCGCAGCCGTTCTCGCAGCGACGATTCCGCAGATTTCTGCGGCGCAAACGGCTTCGTCGGCAGCCCCGCCCGCAGGCGATGCGCTCGCCGCAGCAACGACCACCGCGCCGGCCGCTGCCGAGGAGTCTTTGCTGCCGCCGGAAGAGGCGCTGATTTTCGCGCGCAAAAACGGCTATCGCGTAGCGCAAGTGAACGGCGAGACAATGTATTGCCGTCGCGACCGGGTCACCGGATCGCGCGTGCGCAGCGAAGAGCGCTGCTACACCCGCGCGCAAATCACGCGGATCGCAGAGGCTGCGCGTCGACTGCTCGATGATCAGACCAATAGCATGATGCAGCCGCGCGAAGGCGGCTGATCCGCAAAACTAGCGAGCAAAAAAAGAGGCGGGCCCTCGCGGACCCGCCTCTTTTATTTGAGCGCGTGACGTCGGTAACTTAGAACTTCACCGAGACGCCGAGCGTGTAGTAGCGACCGATCACGTCGTACGACTGCGGATACGTGTTGCCGCTGTTCGTCGAGGTCGTGCCGATCGTGTTGCCCACCTCGGGCGGCTGCTCGTCGGTCGCGTTCGCGATCGTGAGCGTCGCACGAAGCATGTCGTTGACCTGCCAGGCGGCCGTCAGATCGAAGTAGTTGTAGGCATCGATCTTGGCGTAGGCCGGGAGGAAGTTCGCCGGGTTGCCGGGAGCCGGCTCCTCGACGACCTTGCCGATGTGACGCCAGTTGTAGCTGAAGTCGAAGGCACCGAAGGACCAGGTCGTACGCTGGTTCCAGGTGGTCTCCGGCAGCGGCTGACCGCAAGACGTCGAGTAGTAGCCAAGGCAGTCACGGTTCAGCGAGTTCGGGGTCGCCTGGAACTTCCAGGTGTCCGCGAAGTTTGCCGAGAGACCGATCGACAGCGTGCCCCACTTCGAATCCATGCCGAGATTCTCGAGCGGGAAGCTGTAGTTCGCACCGAGGTCATAGCCCTTCACCTCGAACTTGCCGAGGTTGGAGATCGGCGTGACCACGCCCGGCGAGTCGACGCCGTTGAAGGTACCGGTGAACGGGCTACGCAGCACGAGCGCGCAAGCGGAGTTGAAGGTCAACCCCGGATTACGCGAGGCGAGATAGCAGTCGTTCAGGATGTCCTGCGCCGAGGGGCTCGACACCGCCTTCTCGAGATCGATCTGGTAGTAGTCGAAGGTCACCTGCAGGCCGTTGATGGCAGCCGGCGTCCAGACGAAGCCCACCGTGGTGGTGTCCGCTTCTTCCGGGCCAATGGCCGGGTTGCCGCCGCTGCGCACATTGATCTGGCCCGCCGAAGGATTCGGCAGGCTGCCAATGAACGCCGTCGGGACGCCGGTCAGACGGCAGAGGTTCGACAGCGTACCGGCCGAATTAGCCTGACCCGCATTGATCGCCGTGCCACCGCAAGGATCGACGGCGAGGTTGGCCAGACCCGAAACGCGCGGCGCGAACAGCTCGTTGACGTTCGGCGCGCGGGTGGCGCGCTGGAACATCGAGCGCAGACGCAGGGTTTCGACCGGCGCCCACTCGAGACCGACCTTGTACGACTCGTAGCTCTGCGAGCTCGCCACCGTGAACTCGGTGTGACGGTAGCCCGCCTCAAGACCGAGCGAGTGCACGAGCGGCGCGTCGCTGATCAGCGGCAACAGCGCTTCGATGTAGGCTTCCTTCAGGTCGAAGGAGCCGCTGCGATCCGGCAGCGGCGCGCCCGTACCGAGCACCTCGCCCTGAATCTGCGAAGCACTGTCCGACTTGTTGCCGGCGGTGACTTCGCGATACTCGACACCGACCGCAACGCCGACCGGCGACTCGGCGAACGGGCTCTTGAAGCCGCCGAGATCACCCGACACCGAGGCGCTGAACACATCCTGCTGCACGCTCTGCGTGAGCAGCGCATCGAGGTTGATGAACTTCACCATCGCGGGGGTGATTGAGCCCTCTGGACCGAACAGGTTCAGCGGGACGCAGCCGTTGGCCGGGCTGATGCAGGTGGTGGTGTTCACGGCGCGAAGGGCCTGCTGGACCTTCGAGAGCGAACCCCAGTTGCCGCGCGTCTGGATCTGATCCGACTCGCCGTGCTGCCAATAGGCGTCATAAGCCCAGCTGCCCGTGATGTCGCCACGCACACCGACGGTGTACTGGAACATCTTGTTGGCAAACTCGTTGAGACGAGGGCCAAGCTCGGTGATACGGCGACCGAGCGACATACGCACTTCTTGCGTGTTGCCGGCGACGCAGTTGGCGAGCGGGATGTTCACCGTCGGCAGCGCACAAAGCTGTTCGCGAGCAGGCTGCGGGATGAACGGGTTGCCGATCGGCACGAGGTAGCTATTGAGGAAGGTACCGCTCGAGGCGAGCTGGGTGCCGACATCCGAACGGGTGTACATGCCCTGGGCGTACACTTCGACGTTGTCGTTGATCTCGTAACGCCCGAGCATCGTCGCCTGATAGCGCTCGACCGGAGTCACGTAGAAGTTTTGCGGGTTGAAGTTGAACGGCCGGTTGTAGGCTTCGATTCGGCCGTTGGTGGTATTGATCTGGCCGAGCAGCGGCGCGGAGATAACCACCGGAATCGCGGTGGCGGAGCCGTCTGCATTACCCGTGACGGAGTTGCGCGACACGAGACCGAAGGAGCGATCGCCCTGCAGCAACTGGTCGGTGTCGGTGTAGCCGAGACTGATGACCACGTTGCCCTTGCCATCGGCAGTGTTGGTACCCATGGTGAGATCGACGCGCTGCCGCTTGGCGTCCGACTCTTCGGAGCTACCGATGCCGTACGACAAGTCCACGCCTTCGAAGTCGCGCTTCAGCAGGAAGTTGACCACGCCCGAGACGGCGTCCGCGCCGTACACGGCCGAGGCACCGCCGGTGACGATGTCGACGCGCTCGATGAGCGAGACCGGGATGACGTTGGTGTCGACCTGCGAGTTGAGGTCGAAGGGGACAATACGGCGACCGTCAACCAGCACCAGCGTGCGGGTCGCACCGAGACCGCGCAGGTTGATGGTGGCACCACCGCCGTTGCCGTTGTTGGTACCCGAACCGATGCCCGGCAGGGCACCAGGGAGGACCTTGATGATCTCTTCGACGTTGATGGGCTGCTGCAGCTGGATGGACTCGGCAGAAACCGAGGCAATCGGGCTGTTGGCAATCACACCGGGCGTACGAATACGCGTGCCGGTGACCACCACCTCTTCGAGCGTCTCTTGTGCATAGGCGATCGAACCGGCAACTCCGGTACCGATCGCGCCAGCGGCCAACATCGCGACTCTGACGCCGCGTGCAACCTGGCGAAGATCCCTCATTAACTTGTCCTCCAGTCTGGGATTTGATCGAACAGCGAATCCCGTCGTACCGCGCTACCCCTTGGGCCTGCACGCAACAACGGCAAAACTTTGGTCAAAAAAACGTGATCGCCCGGAGAGTGTACCCGCGAAAGGCTAAAAATGACCAGAGCAGGCACCACCGACATACTCGCAAAGACGCAGTAAATGATTTTTTGTTGTAGGAATACAACAGTCGGACGGCACAAGGTCGCTGAACGACTCGGCGGCCCTCAATCAAGCACTCGCAAAACGCGAGCGAGATAATCCGCCTGCAACTGAGTGCGTTGTTCCTGGGCGAGCTCGTTCGCACGATATTGATCGATGTCGGCCTCCCCCACGACGCCACGACCTGCCAGCACCCGCTCGAGAGTGTCGAGGCGGGTTCGGGTAACGGCAAGCTCGGCGACCAGCGCCAACGTGACGCCGTACAAGCGATCGACCATCGGATCCGCGGTGAATTGCGGCGAATCCGGACGGCGCCCGGGGGCCGCGGTGACGCCTGGCGGGGCGGGGTCAGCGTCAAACGGGAGGGAGTGATCCATGTCCATGCTATCCCAGAGCGGCGAGTCCATTCGCCGCCTGCCAGGCACCCACCGCGTACCACGCGGGCGCTCGTCCGAAATCTTCCTGCTGGCCAAACCACTGCCAGGCTGGCGCAATGCACTGGCTCTCGAAAACACGGTGCTTATCGAAACCCGCACGCTCGAGCATCGCCGGCAAATCGCTGTCGTGCAGCGCACCCCAAAACGGCTCGTTGTTGAACCTGCCGTCCCAATCGCGCCTGAACTGCTCGAAGGGCTCGAGACCGCGGTAGGTTGGCTGCTCGAGGTGGAGCGTCAGTCCGCCGCAACGCAACAGGCGATGCGCCTCGGCGAATATTTTGGGTAGCGCCTGATGCGAGGTTTCGTGCAACACCATGGTGGTGAACACGAGATCAAAGGAATCACTGGCAAGACGGGTGTCGGCGGCATCCGCCTGCACGAACTCGATATCCATGACGCCGAGCGACCGCGCACGCGCATGGCCGTAACGCAGCATGGGCGCTGCCGCATCAATTGCCACGATCTCGGCCTGCGGAAAGGCCGCACGCAGCGGCAAGGTGTTGTGACCGATGCCGCAACCGAGATCGAGTATCCGTCGCGGCAAAAAATTTGGATGCTCGCGTTGCAACCAGGCGATGAGCGCACGACCCGCTGCATTGCTCCACGGTCCGCCGCTGCCGCCGATGGTGGCGTAGAGACCGGCATCGTAGTTCGCGGGATTCGAGACATCCTCTGCGAGCTGCTCGCTCGTATAACCGCCGCGCATCAAATGCTGATCGACGGCCGACACGTAACGCGGCGGCCGGAAATCGGGGTCGAGACGCAGCGTGCGCGCGTCCGCATTGAGCTCGCGTGCGCGCTCGCGCAACGCCGAGGCCTGACGGCCGACCAGATCGCGCCCTGCTTGCTGGCGGATTTCCATGGTGTTGCGTCGCACCAGGCTGTAGGTCTGCCAGGCGGGCTCCGCCTCCATCACAGCAGCGACCTCGCGACGCTCGATCGGCTCGCGACTATGACGCTTGAGCCAAAGATTTCGTCCCCTGCGCTCCCAGGCCTCGCGTACCGCAGGCCCGAGGCGCTGCGCCACATGAGCGTTGAGCTGGGCCACGATGTCGAGGCGCGCAATATCGTCATGCCCTGCCTCGGGAAGCAGGGCATGACGACCGATAGTCTGCCATGGCGCGGGGTAACGCATGGCCGGCAGACTGCCTTCGCAGCTGATTTCGGGGAAATCGATTATTCTTTAATCGTCCTTCGGTTTTCTCGAAGACTTGGCAGCCCTGGTCGGAGTCCCATGCGACATCTCAACTACACGCATCTGCTCTACTTCTGGACCGTGGTTCGCGAAGGCGGTGTGACCGCCGCCGCCGCCGCGCTGCACATCACGCCGCAGACGGTCAGCGGGCAGATCAAACTGCTCGAAGATCAACTGCAGGGCGCGCTGTTCGAAAAACAGGGCCGACGACTGGTGCCGACCGAACTCGGACGCATCGCCTTCGCCTACGCCGAAGATATTTTTCCGAAAGGCCTCGAACTCGCCTCGGTGTTGCGCGGCGCTCGCACCCGCGGCAGCCGACAGGTCGCCATCGGCGTCGCCGACGCCGTACCAAAGCTCGTCACCTGGCGCGTGCTCGAACCCTTGCTTGCCGGGGATGGCCGCTTTCACATGATCTGCCACGAGGGACCTTTACCGGTGCTGCTCGAAGATCTGGCCGCGCACCGTCTTGATCTCGTGCTCGCTACGAGCGCAGTACCCGCCGATGCCGCCATCAAGGCCTTCAGTCACTTGCTGGGCGAATCCGAGTTGGGGTTCTTTGCCGCCCCCTCACTCGCGAAGCGCCTGCGCAAACACTTTCCGCAAAGCCTGCAGGATGCACCGCTGCTGGTCCCTACCGATCGCAGTGCCAATCGGCGAGTGCTCGACGCCTGGTTCGACGGGCTCGGCATCACCCCACGAATCGTCGGCGAACTCGACGACAGCGCGCTCGTGAAGACCTTTGCGCAGCACGGTGTCGGCGCCTTTGCGGCGCCGCTTGCGATCGAGACCGAGATCATTCGTCAGTATGGCGTGGTGCGTATCGGTCGAATCGAAGAACTGAAAGCGCGTTTCTTCGCGATCTCGACCGAACGGCGCATCAAACACCCGGCAGTGGCCATGCTCACCGAGAGTGCGCGCACGGGACTTTTCACCCGGCGCTAGCGCGCAATCATCAACGCACTCGATCGACGCGATGCACTCAATCGACGCGCGCGGTCGAAACGCTCTCGAGAGCGCCGCGCTCGCTGACCTCGAGGCGCACCTCGATCGGTCGGCAGCACACCTGACAGTCCTCGATATAGCTGCGCGAGGCATCGGTCAGATCGAGCATTGAACCGTACGCCTCGCCGCACCACGGGCACTGCAGTTCGACGAACACACCGAGTTCGGCCGAATCGAGCCCGGCCTCGCCGGGCTCGAACACGGGCTCGAGCCCGTAGAGCGCATCGATCTGTGCCGCATCGAGCGTCGTCACCTCGGCCAGCACCCCCGAGAGGGGCGTTGCGCGGGCTATTGAATCACGCGGCTTGCCACGACCTTGCATGGCGCGATGATAGACTGCGGCGCGGAGTCTTTGGAGCAAGCTTCGGAGCACAACATGCACGCAAAGCGCAGGGACTTTGCATTTTCATTGAGCGCCAACAGGACTGCCATGGCGGGTGCCGTACTGCTGGCCGTGCTTGGCTCGCATCCGGCTGAGGCCGCAGCCGCAGGCACCGCATCGCTCGCCACGAGCCATGCGGGCTTCTGCACCGAAGTGCAGCGCATGCTGGTCGATACCTCCTTGCCGATGCGCAACACCCTCCAGCGCAGCAAGGACGAGTTCACCGAATCAAAGGCTGCCGTGACACCCCTGACCACTCAACAATTTCTCGTTTCCACGGCTGACGGTTTGCCCGAAGAGTTGTCTTGCAAGACCAAGACCGCAGACCATCTGCGCGCGGTACACGGTGCGACTGCAGCGCGCGATCCGGCCTTGCCGCCGCGCAGTTGTCGCGATGTGCAGCGCGCCGTGGTGCGGCAGGTCTGGGAATCATTGAGCGCTGATGAGCAGGCGGGCGCTGCGCATGCGCCGCAGCGCATCATGTTGGTCGCCGATACCCTGAGCTACACAGGCTCCGGCTGGATCGGCTCACCCGCCGAGGTCTGGTTGGGCGGCGACGGCCAGCTGCGTCTGCGCGCCTCGGCGCTCTATGCGAATTGGGAAGACTGGCGCTGGAAAATCATGCCGCAAAGCTTCCGCGGCAATCATTACTGTCATCTGGTCGCGCCCGAACGCGTCCGTCGACTGATGCTTGGCGAGGAGCGACTCAGCCCGCGATGAGCTCGATCTCGAGGTGCTTGCTGGCCTTGAGTGAACTTGAGATGAGACACAGCTGCTCGGCTTTCTCGAGCAGCTTGCGCGCGCGGTCCTGATCGGCGCCGGGCAGCAGGCTGAGCCTGGCATACACGGTAAAGGCGGTGAACTGGGTCACCCGCTCGATGCGATCGAGCGTGCCCTCGGCGCGGCACTCGAGTCGCGTCCAATCGAAGCGCGAGGCCGCCGCCACCGCGCGAAAACTCAGCACGAAGCAATCCACCAAGGCCGCAGTCAGCAGCGTCTCGGGCGACCAGCGATCTCCGGGGCCGCCGAATTCGCTTGGCGGATCGCTCTCGAGCGGCGCGAGTCCTGGTGATTCCAATTGAACCCGACCGACCGCGCTGGCGGCGGCGGAGACGGTGTATCGATGTGGCAGCGGAAGCATGCAGTCATTATCGAGCGCGGTCACTCGCCACCACAACCTCGCCAGCGCACGGATCGGCCGCTTGCTGCACCGTGCGCCGCCGCTCACAATGTCGCGATGAGCGACGAAGCCCGCAGCGCACCACGACGTCTGCCCTCGACGACCGACGCTTCGCGTGAGGCGCGGGATGTCCGTCGCGCCCGTCTGCGCGAGGATGGTTTCGTCATCGATGCGCTCTGTGGCGAAGCAGCCGAACTCGACCCCGAAAAGCTGGCCGGCAGCATCGAAGGCTTTATCGGCTACGCCCGGATTCCTTTGGGGGTCGCCGGACCGGTCCGCATTCAGGGCCGTTATGCCGCGGGTGATTTCCTGGTGCCGCTTGCCACCACCGAGGGCACGCTGGTCGCTTCATTGCAGCACGCTTTCAATGTCATCAATCGCTGCGGCGGGGCTAATGCGGGCTGTAGCCGGCAACTCGTCGGCCGTGCGCCCTGCTTCGAGTTCGCCGATCTCGCCATCGCCATGCAGGTTGCCGAATGGCTGCCCGCTCAGTTCGCCGCCATGCAAGAGGCCGCAGCCGCGACGTCGCGCTTCTGTCGTCTGCAAGGTCAAAAAATTTCCGTGCTCGGCAACACCGTTTATCTGATGCTCGAGTACACCACCGGTGATGCTGCGGGACAGAACATGGTCACGCTCGCCACGCAGGCCGTTTGTCGATTGTTGTTGCCCTCCATGCCCGCGCAGCCGGTCAGCTGGCTGCTCGAATCTGCGCTCTCAGGCGACAAGCGTTCTTCGGCGCAAGCTTTCCTCGGCGCACGCGGTCGCAATGCCTCGGCCGAAATCGTCATTCCGGGTCGCACCGTCAATCGCTACTGGCGCGCGGATGCCGCGGCGATGGTGCGCTGCTGGGACCAAGCCGTCGCGGGCGCGGCACAAACAGGTGCCGTGGGTCTGCAGGCCAACGTGGCCAACGGACTCGCAGCACTCTTCATCGCCTGTGGTCAGGATGTCGCCTGCGTCTCGGAGGCCACGACTTCGATCACGCGCTTCGAGATCAAGGGCGATGGTGACCTGTATGCCTCGGTGACCCTGCCGAATCTGATCATTGGCACCGTGGGTGGCGGCACCTTCCTGCCGACCGCGCGCGAATCGCTGGGTCTCATCGGCTGTCAGGGCAGCGGCACGGCGGCAAAGTTCGCCGAGATCTGCGCCGTTGTCGCGCTCGCCGGCGAATTGTCGCTGATTGGCGCCATGGCAAGCGGTGCATTTGCCGATGCGCATGCGAGCGGCGGCCGCAAGGGCCGCGGTACCGGCGACGGCTGACCCGTGGCCAAAGAAATCGCGGCGGTACCGCGAGCGCGCAAACCGGTCCGTCGATTCATCCTGCACAAACTGCTGCCGCCCGTAGGCTGGCGCGCCTATCGCAGCCTTGGTCGATCATGGACCTATCGTGAACATGACCTGCATCTGCTGCACGATCTCGTGGCCGCGAAGCAGCCCGTGGTCGGCGCGTTCTATCACTCGCGCACCTTTGCCCTGCTGCACTACTTCAGTCTGCCGGCGCAAGGCCGCTGGATCCTGATGTGCTCGCAAAGCCGTGACGGCGAAGCGATGACGCGGATCGAGGAAGGCCTGGGTTTCCGCGTTGCGCGCGGCTCATCCGGCAAAGGCGGCGCAAGAGCGCTCGTCGAGATGATCAAGGCACAGCGCGAGGATCGCGGCCTGAACTCATGCCTCGCGATCGACGGCTCGCGCGGTCCGCGCGGTATCGCTCAACTCGGTACCCTCACGCTCGCACAGAAAACCGGGAGCCTCCTGCTCCCGGTTGCCGCCTCGACCGACCGCTACTGGCGCTGGAATGCCTCGTGGGATCGCACCATCATCCCGAAGCCCGGAGCAACGGTCGCCGTGCGCATCGGCACCCCGATCGAAGTTCCGCCCAAGCTCGATGACGCGCAACTCGAGGCCCTGCGCCGCCGACTCGAGGACAGCATGTTTTCGTTGCACTCCGCACTCGACGCCGAGATGGGGTACTGCGATCCAGAACCGCTGCGCCATTGCTCATGACCACCAACCGCGTCACCCCCGCTGCGGCGGCAGCAAACATTCTGCTCGAACCTTGGACAGGTCCTTTTGGCGGCGTACCACCCTTTGACGAGGCAACGCCCGCACTGCTGCAGCCGGCATTGGAAGCCGGGATGGTCGAGCATCTCGCCGAGCTCGAGCGCATCGTCGATGACCCCGCGCCGCCCACCTTCGCCAACACCATTGCTGCAATGGAACGCTCGGGCCGTGCACTCGATCGTGCAGCGACCGTGTACTACACCTTCAGCGCCACACTGAGCGACGAGGCCGTGCAGGGGGTGGAACGCATCATCGAACCAAAGATGGCAGCCTTCCGCGACTCGATCACGCAGAACGAAAAACTCTTTGCGCGCATCGCGACAGTCTATGAATCGCGCGCGCAATCCGACCTCACCGCCGAAGAGCAGCGTCTCACCTGGCTCGCGTACACGAACTTCGTGCGCGCCGGCGCCAAACTCGATGCCGTCTCCAAGCAGCGACTCAGCGAAATCAACCAATCGCTCGCCGGCCTGTTCACAAAGTTCAGCCAAAACCTGCTGGGCGATGAGAGCGAGCGCTACACGGTGCTCGAATCCGCCGCTGATCTCGCGGGGCTCCCCGAGGCCCTGCGCGTCGGTTTTGCCGCTGACGCCGAACGTCGCGGTCAGCCGGGCAAGTGGTTGATCGCCAATACGCGCTCGTCGGTGGAGCCTTTTCTCACCTACTCGACGCGTCGCGACCTGCGCGAAAAAGTGTGGCGTGTCTTCGTCAAGCGCGGCGATAACGGCGATGCGCGTGACAACAAGGCGATCATCGGCGAAATCCTGCAGTTGCGCGCCGAGCGGGCGCGGCTGCTCGGCTTCCCGACGCACGCCCACTGGCGACTCGAGAACTCGATGGCGCGCACCCCGGAGCGCGCCATGGAACTGATGGAAGCCGTGTGGCAGCCAGCGGTCGCGCGGGTCCGCGAAGAGGTCGCCGATATGCAGAAAATCGCTGCGACCGAGGGTGTCCACCTCACCCTCGAGCCCTGGGACTACCGTCACTACGCCGAAAAAGTCCGCAAGGCGAAATACGATCTCGACACCAACGAGCTCAAGCCCTACCTGCAACTCGAAAAATTGCGCGAGGGCATGTTCCATGTCGCCGGCGAACTCTTCGGCATGCAGTTCACCGAACTGCCTGCGGGCAGCGTTCCGGTCTATCACCCGGACGTGCGCGTCTGGCGAGTTGACGACCACGTCGACAACCTGATCGGCCTTTGGTACTTCGATCCTTATGCACGCCTCGGCAAGCAGTCGGGCGCCTGGATGAGCGCGTATCGAGTGCAGGAACGCTTCGATGGCGACATCCAGACCATCGTCTCCAACAACGCCAACTTCGTGAAAGGCCAGCCGGGCGAGCCGGTGCTGATCAGTTGGGACGATGCAGTCACGCTGTTCCATGAGTTTGGTCACGCCCTGCATGGCCTCTGCTCAAACGTCAACTATCCGAGCGTCTCCGGCACCAATGTGGCGCGCGACTACGTCGAGTTCCCTTCGCAGTTGCTCGAACACTGGCTGCCGGTCAAAGAGAGCCTTGATCGCTTTGCCGTGCATTATCAAACCGGCAAGCCCATCCCCGCAGAGCTGGTCGCCAAGCTCGAAAATGCCAAGACCTTCAATCAGGGGTTCGCCACGGTCGAGTACCTCGCTGCGGCGCTGATCGATATGAAACTGCACCTGACCGCGACACCCGACACGCGCATCGATCCCGAGGCCTTCGAACGCCAAACTTTGGCCGCCATTGGCATGCCGCGGGAGATCGTCATGCGGCATCGGACGCCGCAGTTCGGTCATGTTTTCTCGGGCGATGGCTACTCGGCGGGTTACTACAGCTATCTCTGGGCCGATACACTCACCGCCGACGCCTGGGAGGCCTTTACCTCGGGCAAAGGTCCCTTTGACCAGGACCTGGCCAAGCGCTTGCGCGATCACGTCTTCAAAGTGGGCAATACCGTCGATCCGGTCGACGGATACCGCGCCTTCCGCGGACAGGACCCGCAGATCGAAGCACTGATGCGAAAGCGAGGTTTTGCGGCGGCCGCTCCTCGGACTCGATGAAATCTTTGTAATCTTGGCGGCCGGAGGGGCGACAGCGCACCGAAATTGCGTAGGCAAAAGATTTATTTGCCATTAGAATGCCTCCCGTCGAAATCATAGGACTCTACTTACATGGCCAAGAAAAAGACCCGCGCTGTTGTTCGCGCACCGAAGAAATCCAAGCGAAATCTCTCGGCGTGGACTCCTGCTGATGAACAAAAGCTCCGCAAGCTCGCCGGCAAAATGCCGACAGCCAAGCTTGCCAAGATGCTTAACCGCTCCGTGGCGGCTGTAACCTTCAAGGCGTTTTCGCTGCGTCTTTCGCTGCGGCTGCCGAGCAGCAACCGCGGTCGCAGACTCAAGGTCGCGAAGCGTCGCGCAGGCTGATTATCCGGCGTAGCAAGCCGAGCACGACGAGTGCTCGGCTTGCGAGCCGCAGGGCTTTCGCGGGCCCCGCCATCAGCACCAGCAGGGCTGAGCCGGCGAGCAACACGGGCGCGCGGGTCACCATCTGAACCGCCGAAGCGATCCGTCCCACGCCGGAAAGGCGTGAGCTGATCTCTTCTGTGGTTTGGGCGATGTCCGTGCGCAAGCGCGTACTGCGCTCCAACAAAGCGGCTCGACGCAGGGCGAGTTCTTGCTCGCGAGGGGTCATGTCGATCCCGTATCGCGGGCTCGGTCTCGAACCGCCGCCAGCGCATCGCGATCGCGGCGCAGTTCTTCGAGCGTGGCTTCGAGTAAACGGGGACCGCGGATCACCGCACGCCAAGCCTGCCAAACCGCCAGCGCGGCGACGCCGAGAAACACGAGCGTGACGAGCGCGCTCGCCAGTAGGCGATGCTGCTCCCAGACGGCGACAATCACCGTCACGGCGAGCATCAAAAGACCGAGCGCGCCGAACAACAACGCGACGAAGGCGAGCACCAGCACGCGCACGGCGCGCTGCACTTCGGCCGACAACTCTGTCGTGAACAGTTCGAGCCGCGTCTGCACGAGCGCCAGCACCTGGGCAAGCAGCAGTCGCAACGAGTCGAGCATGTTCTCCCTCCCCCCGACGAGTCGCTGATCAGCGTCGACTGATGAGCACACCGATGATGAGGCCGATGCCCGCAGCGATCCCGACGGACTGCCAAGGATTGTCGCGCACATAGCGGTCGGTTTCACGCGCCGCATCGCGCGCCCGACCGACGACCTCCTGTTCGAGGGTCCCGAGACGCTCACGCGCTGCGCGCACCGTCTCGGCGGCACGCTCGCGTGCCTCGACGGCTTTATCGCCGGCCAAGGTCGCTGTCTCACGCAACAAAATTTCTGCGTCATCGATGACACGCTTCAAGTCTTCGACGATTCGATCAGTACTGCTCACGGACATATATTCCTCCGGTCAATGTCCCGCCCTCTGCAGAGCGGTAGTGATGGCTGTTGCCTGCCAAGCGTCCTCATCGACGCGCGCCAGCAGATCGAGATCACCCGGCTTTGCACCGGGGTCATCGACCCATTCGCGCAACCGCGGCCCTCCGTTGATGATGTCGATCGCCAGACGGTCGTACTCGTATTCATAGGCGAAATCCCGCCACAACGGATATTCCGGCCAAAGATTGCGAATAGCCTTGAAGCCGAGGGCCTGCAGACGCCACGGACGAAAGGCGTGATGGTCATACGCCGTATCGTCGGTGTGGATCTGCAGACCGCTGCAAAGTTTGCCAGCGTACTTATGGAAGGTCGGTTCGAACCAGCACGTTCGCAGCCGACAACCGGTCAGCCAGTCAGGCGCGAGGCGCTGCATTTCGGCGAGCATCCTGTCCGCATCGATATCGGGCGCACCGTACACCTCGAGAGGACGCGTGGTACCGCGGCCCTCGGAAAGGGTCGTGCCTTCAACCATCACCGTGCCTGCGTAAGCGCGTGCCATGTATGGATTCGGTGCATTCGGGCTCGGATTGATCCAGCTGCGCTCGCCGAGCGGCCAGCCCCAACCTGGGGCATGCGCGGGTTGCCAGCCCTGCATCTCGACGACGACCAGCTCGACGTCTATGTTGAAACGACCCACGAACCAGCGCGCGAGTTCCCCCATGGTGAGACCATGGCGCATCGGCATCTCACCAGCGCCCACAAAACTCTCCCAACCCTGGCGCAGCGCAAGCCCCTCGACGGGGCGGCCCACCGGGTTCGGCCGATCGAGCACCCATACCGCCTTGCGCGCCCGCGCGGCTTCCGCGAGCAGGTAACGCAGCGTGGTGAGGAAGGTGTAGATGCGGCAACCGA
>SXGQ01833414.1_pt1 | contig 14740 bp, 14 predicted proteins | sample 3178371 | NCBI WGS metagenome assembly SXGQ01 (sample SAMN11356859, study PRJNA531348) | freshwater metagenome | isolation source: freshwater sample F1-20 | place: China: Fuxian Lake, Yuxi | collected 2017-12-25
GAATCCGAAGGTTTTCAAACCCATAGATTCCAGGGCGCAATTACCTGCCAAAATCATCAAATCGGCCCAAGAAATGGCTTGTCCATATTTTTGCTTGATGGGCCATAACAACAAACGCGCTTTATCTAGGTTGGTGTTATCAGGCCAGCTGTTCAACGGAGCAAATCGCTGCATTCCAGCACCGGCGCCACCGCGACCATCGGAGGTACGGTAAGTTCCAGCACTGTGCCACGCCATACGGATAAAGAAAGGACCGTAATGTCCGTAGTCTGCAGGCCACCAATCTTGTGAGGTGGTCATTACTTCCATGATGTCTTGCTTCAATGCATCGTAATCAACGCTTGCAAAGGCCTCCGCATAGTTGAAATCTTCTCCCAAAGGATTGGAAAGGTTGCTGTGTTGGCGTAAAACATTGAGGTTTAGCTGATTTGGCCACCAGTCTTGGTTTTGGGTGCCGCCACCAGCCATTTTTCTCATGCTTCCGTGATTAAAAGGGCATTTTGCTTCGCCCCCGTCTTCTTTATAATGTGATTCAGTCATAACAGTGTTTTTACAACACAAAGTTCACGATTTTGTTCGTGTTTGGGTCGTTTAATTGTGTAATTTTTTGATTAAAAACATCAAAATCAGGGGTTGGATTTGGGTTGGTTTTCAACGTTGAATCCAATTCTGTGAGATACAGTAGATTGGCAGGGTTTACATGTAACCCAGCGTTTTCAACATGCTCTTGTAACTCTGTTCTTTCGAGAAAAGTCGGAAGTGGTGTTCTCCATTTTCGTCGCGATCAATGATCACATGTTTGGGGGCTGGCGTAAGGCAGTGTTGAATGCCACCGTAACCACCGATGCTCTCTTGGTATGCACCTGTATTGAAGAAGCCGAGATACAATGGATCTTCTGGATTGTATTTGGGCAGGTAGATTGCATTTACGTGTTGCTCGGAGTTGTAATAGTCGTCGCTATCGCAGGTGATTCCGCCAAGAAGTACACGTTCTTGTTCCTCGTTCCAACGGTTGATTGGCAACATGATGAATTTCTTGTTGATGGCCCACGCGTCGGGAAGGGTGGTCATGAAACTTGAGTCAATCATGTTCCATTTCTCCCTGTCGTTTTGGGATTTTTGATCCAATACAGAGTAAATGTTTCCTCCCGATTCACCCACAGTAAATGATCCAAATTCAGTGAAGATGTCGGGTTCAGGAATGTTGTTTTCAGTACATACTTGTTTGATCTGACTCACAATCTCTGTGGCCATGTATTCGTAGTCGTAGTCAAAGGTGAGCGAGTTTTTGATGGGAAAACCGCCACCGATATTGAGTGTGTCGAGGTCTGGACACTCCTGCTTCAATTCACAATACACTTTCAAACACTTGTGCAATTCGTTCCAATAATAAGCGGTGTCGTAAATGCCAGTATTGATGAAAAAGTGGAGCATTTTCAACTTTACATTTTTGTTCCGTTTTACTTTGGTGCGATAAAAACTTACCAAGTCTTTGTATCCGATACCCAGTCGAGATGTGTAGAATTCAAACTTAGGTTCTTCTTCTGCGGCAATTCTAATTCCAACGGTTACGGGTTTTTCTGTGTATTTGGTTAGCAAGTCGATCTCGTTGCTGTTGTCCATCACAGGAATTACATTGCTCCAGCCGCTGTTGATGAGGTTAGCGATGTTCTCAATGTAATTCTCTTTTTTAAAGCCATTGCACACAACAAACTTGTCTTTGCTGATTTTTCCTTGTTCGAAAAGGTTCTCAAGGATATTGATGTCGAACGCAGAGGAAGTCTCAATGTGTACATTGTTTTTCAGCACTTCGTCGATGACGTGCGAGAAGTGATTGCTCTTGGTGCAGTAGCAATAGTAGTATTTACCTTGGTAGTCTGCCTTTGCGATGGCCACGTTGAACCATGTTCTTGCCTTCTGAATGTTCTCGGATATTTTGGGTAAATACGTGAATTTCAATGGTGTTCCGTATTGTTCGATGAGATCCATCATGGGGATGCCATGAAATTCAAGGTTGTCGTTGCTGTCAAGCTCGAACTCTTCCGTGGGGAAGTAAAAAGTTTGGTTAATTAGGTCGACGTACTTGTTTTTCACGATTGTTTTTTTGGTTGGTTTTTAAAAATTATACAAATGTAAGTCAGTTGGATGGTATTTTTTAGATATATGTAACTGAGTTGGAATTTTCGCAAATCGCTATAATTGTTTTTGTAAATTCGCGCTGACAAAATCAAAATGAATACGCCATGAGTAAAATTAGTGTTATCGGAGCAGGAAACGTAGGCGCAAGCTGCGCGGAGTACATCGCAATCAAAAATTTCGCAGCAGAAGTTGTGTTGTTGGATATCAAAGAGAACTTTGCTGAAGGCAAGGCGTTGGATTTGATGCAAACGGCTGCCCTGAATGGTTTTGACACGCGCATTTCAGGTAGCACAAATGATTACAGAAAGACCGCTGGTAGTGATGTTGTTGTGATTACAAGTGGAATCCCCCGCAAGCCTGGAATGACCCGTGAAGAGTTAATTGGGATCAATGCGGGTATTGTGAAAACGGTTATGGAGAATTGCTTGGTGCATTCGCCCAATGCTATTATCGTGATTGTAAGTAACCCCATGGATACCATGACCTATCTTGCAAAGACCACCTCTGATTTGTCCAAGAATCGCATCATCGGTATGGGTGGAGCCTTGGATTCGGCCCGCTTCAAATACTACTTGTCTACGGCGTTGGGATGTCCTGCATCTGATGTAGATGGAATGGTTATTGGTGGGCATGGTGATACGACCATGATTCCTTTGACCCGTTTTGCCTCTTACAAAGGAGTTCCAGTGACTGAGTATCTGTCTGATGAAGTATTGGCAAAGGTAAAAGCGGATACCATGGTGGGTGGTGCTACATTGACCGGCATGTTGGGTACCAGTGCGTGGTATGCTCCAGGCGCCGCGGTGAGTGTGTTGGTTCAGAGCATTGTTTGTGATCAAAAGAAAATGATGCCGTGCTGTGTATCGCTCGATGGCGAATATGGTCAGTCTGATATCTGCATTGGTGTTCCTGTGATTTTGGGAAAAAATGGTTGGGAGCGTATCGTTTCGTTGAATTTGAACGATGCCGAGAAAGCCGAATTTGAAAAGAGTGCCGCCGCGGTGCGTAGTATGAATGCTGCGCTGTAATATTGAATCCATTCGAATTTCATTTCGTATAGATTAGCAACAAAAAGGGCCGAAAGGTCCTTTTTGTTTTAGTGGTAGCTTCATGCCGGATGATGGGAAATGTTGCCCATTGAATTCAAGTATCTTTGCACCATGAAACTGTCGCGCGGAGTCTGGTTGATGTTGTTGGCTTCGCTTTCTTTCGGCCTGATGAACGTTTCTGTGAAGTTTGTTCACGACATGCCAGTTTCAGAAGTGGTATTCTTTCGTGGTCTATTTGTTATTCGATGAATCTTGGCGCATGCCGGTGGGGATCGAATGGTTTTGGTTGCTCATGACAGGGTTTACAACGCAATTTGGTCAATTCTTTATGACGAGGGCATATCAATCGGATAAGGCGTCGAATGTTTCAGCCATCAGTTACGCAGGCATCATCTGGGGAGCTGGTTTTGGCGTGTTCTTGAATGTGCGTATCAACCTTCGCCGCGAAGCGGCTCAGTAATCGCAAAAACTGCCTCCATGACGCTTTTTTCAAAATCGCCATAGGTCCGTTTTCTGCGTGGCATCACCAAACTTGCCGTTTTGTGTACTGCATCCAATTTGTGTGTGACAAATCCTTGCGCACCGCCCCAACTAAAATCAGGCACGAACTGCCTTGGGAAGCCCGCGCCATACAAATTACATCCCACGCCCACAACGGTGCCGGTATTGAACATTGTGTTGATGCCACATTTGCTGTGATCGCCCATAATCAAACCACAAAACTGCTGACCACTGCGGTCAAATCGCCCTGAAGCATAGTTCCAAACTTTTACTTCGTCGTAGGTGTTCTTCAAGTTTGATGCATTGGTGTCGGCGCCGATATTGCACCACTGACCCAAAACGGCGTTACCCAAGAATCCATCGTGACCTTTGTTGCTGTAACCCCAGAAAACCACGTTCGAAATTTCTCCCCCCGCAACACAATAAGGACCCAATGTGGTTGCACTATATACCTTGCTGCCCATTTTAAGCACAGCGCCTTCGCAGAGTGCCAGCGGACCGCGAACGAGCGATCCTTCCATAATTTCTGCATTTTTTCCAATATAGATCGGCCCATCAGTGCTATTCAATGTGCAACATTCTACCTTGGCGCCTTCTTCCAAAAAAATGGGGAAATCGCCGATGGTTTGGTTGCTATCCGATAAGGGTGCAGAACTTCTACCTCCGGTTATTCTTGCAAAATCTTGTATGATTTCCTTTCCGTTGAGTGCGAAAATGTGATAAGGCCTGTCAATCCAGTCAATTGAATCTTCCAAGGCAGTAATTTGAGAAGGTTTGTCGGATGGGCTATTGCCGCGATACGCAACCACCTTTCCTGCGTGTGTTAACGCATGTCCGATGGGTAGCTGATGGATGGCTTGGACCCAATTGGGGTTGGGGAGTGCTGAGCCATTGATGAACAAAGATGCATCGCCCGCGCCGAGGCAAGGGTAGGGACTGCCTGCGCCCTGCAAGTAATCACGGGTGATGAAACCAGTTTCATTCTGTTGAACCCCGAGGTCATGCATCCACTTTTCTGCAATGGTCAGTATGCCACAGCGAAGGTCAGCCGCCGGACGTGTAAGTGTGAGCGGATAGAGGTTGGCTATGTTTTCGGGTTCGATGAACTGTAAGATCATGAAACAAATTTACAGCAAAAACAAAAAAGCCAACCCACAGGGTTGGCTTTTTGAGGATTTCAATGTTTGAGAGACAAGAATTACTTCTTGTTGTAACGCTTCATGAACTTGTCGATACGTCCCGCAGTGTCGATCAAATTTTGCTTGCCAGTGTAGAAGGGGTGAGACATGGAAGAAATTTCCAATTTGTACAAAGGATACTCGTTGCCATCTTCCCATACAATGGTTTCTTTGGTGCTAACACAGCTGTGTACCAAGAAACTGTGGTCGCAACTCATGTCTTTAAATACAACTTTGCGATAATTTGAAGGATGAATATCGGGTTTCATGAGATTTTTTACTTTTAAAGGGGTGCAAATATAATGAATTAATTTAACAAAAGCAACTTATTCGCCGAGTCCGGGAATATTTGCCGGTGATTGTTGGGTTGAGGCTTCGGCTCGCCGACTACAATCCAATATGCGGGCGTCAAATCCCTCAGGCATGTCCAGTGCATCTGTGACGATACCTGTTGATTTATCGGCAAGCGCAGCCTTCAGGAAGTAAGCATAAATCGGCAGGCTCATGTTGGATCCCTGCCCAATCAGTGAGCCACGAATCCGCACCGTTGGATCATCTGCACCCACCCAAGTGGCGCATACCAAATTCTTTGTCAAGCCCATGAACCAACCATCGGCAGAACCCTGGGTCGTACCTGTTTTTCCTGCAATGTGTCCTTCAATGGCAAACTTTCCGCCGCGAATTCGGCTGCCCGTACCTCCATTCACCACATTCTCCAACATTCTGAACATCATGTAAGCCTTACCCGCACTCAGTACTTGGTCGGTTCTGGGCTGATTGAATTCTTCCAATACGTTGCCATTTTTGTCTTCGATGCGCAACAGGAATGAAGGTTCAACCCACAATCCATTATTGGCAAATGCGGAATACGCACTGGCCATTTCAAAGGGCGACAATTCCATGGTGCCCAGGCAAATCGAAGGAACTTTTGGTATGCGGTTTTCCTCGATACCAACGCGTTCTGCAAATTTTACCACAATTTCCGGGGCGTCTTCACCCAAACTTTTCATTACCTGCGCGGTAATTAGGTTGTCGGAAAGTGCTAAGCCACGCGTCATCGTCCAAACACCGCCCGACTTACCATCGGCATTCCGCGGACTCCATTCTTCGCCGTTGCTCACGAAAACCGTGCGCTCTCGCGGGAATTCCGTGCAAGGTGTCATCTGGTTGATGTCGATCGCTGTTGCGTACACGATCGGCTTGAATGTTGACCCAACCTGTCTCCTCGCGCGCTTGTTGACGTGGTCGTATTTGAAAAATTTGTGATTGATTCCGCCCACCCAAGCTTTTACATGGCCTGTTTCGGGTTGAACGGCAATGAAGCCTGCCATGAGTACTTTTTTGATGTAGGCCATGCTGTCGTAGGGCGACATCAACGTATCGATATCTCCACGCCAACTGAAGACGGTCATTTTGATCGGCTTTTTTAATTCGCGAATGATCTTCGCCGAATCATCACCCATTTCTTCGGCCAATGCTTTGTATCGATCGGTTCGTTTCAGGGCACTTTCAATGAAGCCAGGGATGACTGCCCGCGTGGTGACATATCGCCAAGGTTTTTCTTGTCCCCAACTTTTGTTGAATTGCGATTGCAAGTCGGGCATATGGGTTTGCACCGCTTTCTCGGCATATTGCTGCAATTTGGGATTGAGCGTGGTATAAATCTTCAACCCACTGCGATAGAGGTCAATTCCACGCTCTTTGCACCAGGGTTTCAGGTATTCACCCAAGTAATATTTGAAATATTGGGCCATACCATCCATCTCGGCGCTGCGATAATTGATTTTAATGGGGATGCTTTTGAGTAATTCAATACTGTCATCGGACAAGAAGTTGTATTTGTTCATTTGCTCAAGTACCGTATTTCTGCGTAAGAGCGATTTGTCGGGATTGAACTTGGGATTGTAACGGTGATTTGCTTTCAACATTCCGATGAGTACCGAAGCTTCCTCAATTTTTAAATCCTTGGGCTTTTTATTGAAGAATTCTTTGGATGCGGACTCAATGCCAAATGATATTCCCGAGAATGGTACCGTGTTGAGGTACATGGTGATGATTTCATTTTTGGTGTAACGTCTTTCCAATTCTACCGCGATGACCCATTCTTTGAATTTTTGCATGACCATGCCAATTTTGGTCGATGGTTTTTGAAAGCGATAAAACAAATTTTCAGACAACTGCTGCGTAAGGGTGGATGCTCCGCCATCCTGTCCCAGAGCGGCCACAGCCCTGATTGTGCCACGAATATCAATGCCGGAATGGGAACGAAAACGCACATCTTCTGTGGCTTCCAACGCTTGAAAAACACAAGGTGCGATGTCTTTGTGTGCTGTATTTATGCGGTTTTCCAAGTAAAAACTACCAATCAATGTGCCGTCATCGCCCAAAATTTCAGAACTCAACGCATTCTTTGGATTCTCAAGGTCTTCTACGTCAGGCATGTCGCCAAACAATCCAAAAGTCACCAAAAAGAACAATAAAAAAACGGTGATCGTGCCACCAATCAAGATTTGCCAAAAGCGCTTAATGAATGAAAATTTAAACTCGGGTGCTGCCATGATTTCAATGCGAATATACGCAGTTTTTTACAGCAGAATTGGCGTGCTTACCGATTACTGGTTTTCGTAAAAAATCCGGTAACCATTGAGGTCGAGAAGTTGTGTTAGCAACAAGTAGTTTGATTCAGTGATCCACATTGCTTGGTATTCGTAGAGTCCTTTCTCAGCAAAATAACTGGTTGATTTTGACAAGAAATTCACAAATTCTTTGGCCACCTCCGCTTTGGAAAATTGCGAAATACGAATCACATTGTTGCTGCCTATTGCCGTGCTCGTGTTCACCAAAAGGTTTTCAAATACAAACTGTTTTTTGGCGAAATCGCTCAGCGCGGCACGAATCATGTTTGTGTTGGCGCCTTTGGGAAATGTAAAAATACAGTCGATGGTTTCTGAGGGCTTCGCCGCTTGAAAGGATTGGCCAGCCGCAGTGACAGGTGTAGAAGCTGCCTTGGCTTGGGCTTTCAATCGATCATTGGCTTCAATGATTTCTTGGGCCTTCAGCGCAATATCGGTTCCGGGGTAATCAACGACCAGTTGTTGAAGCAATTCAATGCCTTTTTCGGTGTTGCTCGATTTGATGTAGCAGATGGCTTGTAGGTAATCAAATTTGGTTTGAAGTTGGTTCCCTGCATAGTTTTTATCGGTTAGCAGTTTGATTTCCAAGGCTTTACCGAAATCTCCCACTTGGTAGGCAGTGAGCATTTCATTGAATAAACTGTCAATGGTTTGATTTCCAGAATTGTTTTTGGCGACATCGCTCAAAGATCCGCCCGTTTCCAACATGCGAACGTACACGCTTTTGGGGTGATTGGTGAGCAGCTTGGATTTCCATTGGTCTGCTTGTGTATAATCTCCGGTCAGTCTGTTGACCTTGATCAATTCATAGAGCGCTTGGGGTACGTTTTCGCTGAATGGGAAACGCTCTACCAATTCTTTGAACAAGCGAATGGCTTCTGGATACTCTTGCAATCGGTCTTGGTAGATTTTCGCTCCGTCGAACAGCGCTTTTTCAATGGCCATCAACGATTGCTTCTGGGCTTTCTCGGTCAATGGTAATTGGGCATAAAATCTCTTTTCATTCTCCGCAATGTTTGCGGGGATCTCGTTTACCACTGAGTCTTTTTCCTTCGTTACCGTTTGCTTATTGCTTGTTGCAGCACTGTCTTTTGTTTCGGATTCGGGCTCCTCTGCGTTGACTTTTTTGGCTGCGTATTTCCAATAATCCCGATTTTCTCTCTTGCCCCAGGTTTTCTCAAATTCTTGAGCACTCTTGCTTCGGTTCAGTGCATTGTAAAAAGGGAAAGAGGCATTCCCACTGTTCATCGATTGCATATCGCCACCACCCATACCACCCATACCACCCATGCCACTGCCACCAATGGGAGGCATTCCACTGTTGTCTTTTTTGGCTTGTGCCAACTCTTGGGCTTTTTGTGCGGCTTCTGCAGCTTTCTTTTCCCTGTCAATGGCTTCCGCAATTTTTTCAGCACGCCACTTGGGGTCTTTGACCATGCGCAACAAACTGTCGTTGTTGTAGACGGTCATGACCTCCTTGAGCAAATCGCTAAGGATGTCGTTTTTCTGAACAATTGCGTCGAAATTTGGGTGAGATTTGTCAATAATTGCGTTGGCGGAATCGTAGTAAATGGCCGCGTTTTGAAACTGACGTTTCGAGAAGAAATGGTCGCCCAATGCCAAATAAGCATTGGTTCTGTGTTCGTTGTTGGTTGATAATTGTATTGCCTGATTGAAACGCTTGAACGCCATGGGGAAGTTTTGCGCTTTCAATTCGTTGTTTCCCATGTTGACATAAATCTGCCCCAAGAAATCAATGTTCTTGTCGTCTTTCAGCATTTTTTGCAATACTTTATTCGCTTTTGCGTAGTTCTCTTGTTTAACTGATAGAATATCTACCTGTGCCATTCTCGCGGCAAACGCCAATTCATAAGGCGGATTGAATCGCGATATCACGCCATAATGTGCCTCTGCTTTGTCGTATTCCTTGGTGAATTGGTAACACTGACCCAATGCAAAATGTAGGCGGTATTTGTCCATTCGATAGTGGGTCGCTTGCAGCGCTTTTCCCAATGGCTCCTTGGCTTGCTGATATTTGCCCAAGGCGAATTGAAGGGCTCCATATACCCATTGGGCGTCGCCTTGCAAAGAAATTGGAAATTCAGGGTCTTTCAAGATGTTTTGCACCAAAACTTCTGCATCGATGTTCCGTCCTTTGATTGAAAAACAGCGTGCAATCCAAAGTTGTGATTCAAATTTGATTTCGGGCTCGGTGAAGTGACCGTTTACATATTCAAACAAATCGATGGCCGCACTGATTTCCCCCTTTAAAAAATAAGCTTTGCCATTAAGTAGGTAAGCATCGTCAACCCAACGACTCTTTGGATGCTTATCGATCATGGTGGATGCCTTTTTGATGACCTCATCCATCGTGCTCACATTTCCTTTCAACGCATCGATGCTTCCGTAATTGAAAAGGACAATGGGTTTTCTAAAATCGTCTTTAAACCCTTCCCGCGTCAGTTCCATGGTTTCTAACCACTTTTGTTCTGCGTTGAAGAAGGTATTGTAATGTGCCAGGGTGTTGTGCCACGCTTTGTACGTCCACGAGGCTTCATTGCTACAGCCACTGAAAAATGCAGAGCATCCTACCAATGCTGTAAAAATGAGATTTTTCCTTGCCACGCGCATTCTTTTGTGTTGATTAAAACGCTATTTTTGGTTTTTTATTGACCCAGTTTTTAAAAATGTCTAAAACCTCGCGCCGACGCAAAATTATCGCCAATCTTCGGAACAAACATCGTTTTGTGTTAATAAACGACACAACTTTTGCGGAAGTTTTTTCTGTTAGGCTCACGCCCATGAATGTGTTGATGCTGTTTTCGAGTCTTTTGTTGGCTTTCACCGTGATTGTGTTGTTGTTGCTTTCTTACACCCCCATGCGGGCGATTTTGCCCAACGCGGTGACCAAGGAAAGTAGAGAAGAGATCTTGATGCTCAATCAACGGATCGAAGACATGAGCCGTAAATTGGAGGTTCAGCGCAGCAAGCAAGAAGTTTTGAACGCCATTCTAGAGGGCAAAGATGAACAATTGGATTCAACATCGGCGAGGCCAACAGCCAAGCCAGAAAAATGAGCAAGCCCTTCTATTTTATGTGCGACGCAAAATGAAGCAGGTGTCCTCGATTTTGCTTTTAAATCCGCAGTGATTTTCTTATATTTGTGATTATCGTTAACCTTACTATTATGGCAATATTTCAATCCAATACCAACAAAAACGAAAAGGCGATTCAGTCTCAGGGCATTTTGAATATCATCGGTCAGGGAACCCGCATCACGGGCGACTTGATTTCGAATGGTGATTTTCGTGTGGATGGTGCCATTGAAGGCAATGTGAAAGTGGGTCAGCGCCTCGTGATTGGTGGTACGGGCAAGATACTCGGTAACATTGAAGCCGATTCTGCAACTGTAGCCGGACATATTAAGGGAAACTTAACTGTAAAGAATGTGTTGGAGCTGAAGCCATCCGCCAAGATTGATGGGGACATCATTACAAATAAAATGGTGATTGAGGCAGGTGCGCAATTCAACGGACGTTGTACGATGAACGTGGCGGTGAGTGTTCCTCCGACGGCTGCGGGAAGTCCCATAAAATAAACTTTCATGCGGGAGTGGGGTAAATACACCGGAGTGGCTTTTGAAATGATCGCCACCATGGTACTGTTTGTATTTGTGGGTCGATGGATCGATCGCCAATGGCCGCTCTCGTTTCCATTGGGGACCTTTTTTGGCGCATTGTTGGGCGTGGGCGCCAGTTTGTATGTAATTTTGAAAAAATTTTAGCGTGAGAGAGTACAATATCAAAATCGTGGGGTTGGGGTTGATGATGGCCTTAAGTACCTTATTAGCCGATTGGGTGAGCAAGACAGTATCTGTGCCCACAGACGCCTATTTGGGTTTGCTTTATTTGGTCATTATTTTTTGGTCGCTCCAATATTATGTGAGCAAATCCAGCGTGTCAAACCCCAATCAATGGGTGAGAAGGGCAATGACATCGAGTATGCTCAGGCTTTTGGCGGTTCTTACCTTTTTGTTAATCACACTCATAAACAGAGGAAAAGCAGATTTGGTATTCGCTTCTGCCTATTGCTTGTATTTTCTTTTGTTTTTGTTGTTTGAAATGTCCGAAAAGCGCATTAACTTGCGCCCCGATTCAAATGATGGGCCACCCAAAGAAAATGCCTGATTTTATTGCACCTTTAAATACGTCTTCTGTAAAGAAAACGCTAGTAACTTTTGTTTTTTCAGCGTTTTTAATCGTTACAATTCTCGCAAACCACCCTAAGAGTGAAGAACAAATTGCATTGGGTAATCCTGAATCAACCCATGAATCTTCGAATTCTCATGAGAAGTCGGCTAAATATGATCCTGGTAAAATGATTATGGATCACGTAACTGACGCGCACGATTGGCATTTGTGGGGTGAAGGTCATGAAGCGGTATCTATTTCATTACCCGTAATTCTTTTTGTTAAATCGAAAGGCCTGATTAGTTTTAGTTCTGCGAATTTTCAACATGGCCACGCTGCTTACGAAGGATTTCGTTTGAACGACAAGGGAATCGTTGTTTGGGAAGATCAAAAAAACACAGAAGACATTTATGACATTTCTATCACAAAGAATGTTTTGGCGATGCTGTTGGCCGTTTTTGCGTTGATGATTATCGCCATCGGCATGGCTAAGTCGTACAAAAAAAGACAAGGTAAGGCCCCTAAAGGCTTTCACAATTTGGTTGAGCCTTTGATTTTGTTTGTCCGTGACGATGTGGCTCGTGCTTCAATTGGACACAAGGCGGATAAATATTTACCCATGTTGTTGAGTATTTTCTTCTTTATTTTCATCAACAATATATTTGGGTTGATTCCGATTTTTCCAGGTGGTGCAAACGTAACGGGAAACATTGCGGTTACCATGGTGTTGGCGGTAATCGTATTCTTAACGGTGAATTTGCATGCAAACAAATACTATTGGAAACACATTTTTGTTCCCGATGTTCCGGTTTGGATGTACATCATTATTATCCCCATTGAAATCTTAGGGGTTGTGTTAAAACCTTTCGTATTGATGTTGCGTTTGTTTGCAAACATCACCGCAGGACATATTATCATACTGGGATTCTTTAGTTTGATATTTATTTTTGGAGCGATGAAACCAGGATTAGGATTGGCAGTGTCTCCATTGAGTGTTGCATTTACTGTGTTTATGAGTTTATTGGAATTGCTAGTTGCTTTCTTACAAGCATTTGTATTTACACTATTAACTGCCATTTACATTGGCAGCGCCATCGAAGAGCATCATCATTAAAATTAATAAACCTATATAAAAAACAATCAAATAGTTATGAGTCTAATGAACACTCTCCTTCAAGCAGCAGTTGACAACTCAGCCGCTGCCTACAGCAAAATGGGTGCCGCTATTGGCGCTGGTTTAGCAGCAATCGGTGCCGGTTTGGGTATCGGTCGTATCGGCGGTAGCGCCATGGAATCCATTGCTCGCCAACCAGAATCTTTGGGCGACATTCGTGCAAACATGATCGTAGCAGCAGCTCTCGTAGAAGGCGCTGTTTTCTTTGCGATTGTTGTTTGCTTGTTGATCCTATTTTTGTAAAAAAACCGAAATGGGGCCAACAGCCGTTGGCCCCTTTACTTAAAAAACCAAAAAAATGCAGTTAGTTACACCTGCCATAGGACTTTTATTTTGGATGTTGGTAACATTTTCTTTGTTGCTATTTATCCTTAAAAAGTTTGCTTGGAAACCGATTTTGGAATCGATTCGCGAGCGTGAACAAACCATAGAGGATTCATTGTCGTTGGCGGAGAAAACCAAGGCCGACATGATTCGTTTGCAAGGTGAAAACGAGTCTTTGTTGGCAGAAGCCCGCAAAGAGCGTGACGCTTTGTTAAAAGAAGCGCGTGAAATGCGCGACAAAATTGTGGGTGATGCCAAAGCGGTAGCCGACGAAGAAGCCAAAAAGTTGTTGACCCGTGCTCAAGATGAAATTGAAAAGCAAAAGGCTGCAGCCATCGATGAATTGAAGCGTGAGGTTTCTGTTCTTTCTGTTCAAATTGCTGAGAAATTGATGCAACAACAGCTGGAAAACAACCAAGCACAACAAGCCATCATCGAAAAACAACTTTCACAACTGAACTAATTCAGCGCGCGTTGTATGTCAGAAATTAGAATTGCCCGTCGCTACGCCAAAGCACTTTTCGAAAAGGCGCTGGAAGACAAATCCTTGGATGCGGTTGTAGCGGATGTATTGACCATACAAACAGCTTGTGCTGAAAGCCAAGACTTGATTGTGTTTTTGAATAGCCCCATGTTAAGAAAAGGGGTGAAGAAAGACGCGCTCGCCAAAATTTTTACCTCATGTTCTGATTTGTCCAAGCAGTTGATGATGTTGATGACCGACAAAAATCGCGAGTCATTCATCCCTGCAATGACCGTTGAGTTCATGGTGTTTTTTAACAAACACAAGGGCATCACCACGGCTGAAGTAACCTCAGCAGTTGCCTTGAGTGAACAAACACTGGATGCGGTAATAAAATATGTGGCACAGACTTCTGGTGCCAATGATGTAGTGTTGAAACAGTGCATCGATCCTTCCGTGATAGGAGGGATGAACATCGTTTTTGATGGTAAAATTTATGATGCTACCATCTCAAACCAAATTATCAAATTGAAAAAAGACCTTCAAATCGCATAAAAAACTGTTATGTCAAATATTAGACCCGACGAAATTTCCAGCATATTGAAAGACCAGATCTCTGGTTTTAATACCGCTGCGAGTTTAGAAGAAGTAGGTACCGTACTCCAAGTGGGTGACGGTATTGCCCGTATCTACGGCCTTTTGGGCGTACAATATGGTGAACTTGTTGAATTCAGCAACGGCGTTCGCGCAGTGGCTTTGAACCTTGAAGAAGACAACGTTGGTGCCGTATTGATGGGTAGCAGCGGTGAAATCAAAGAAGGCGACAAAGTAAAGCGCACAGGTAAAATTGCATCGATCAAGGCCGGTCACGGTTTGTTGGGTCGTGTAATCAATACCTTGGGTGAGCCTGTTGATGGTAAAGGTCCTATCCCTGGTGATTTGTACGAGATGCCCTTGGAGCGCAAAGCCCCTGGTGTATTGTTCCGTGAGCCAGTAACTGAGCCCTTGCAAACAGGTATCAAAGCGATTGATGCCATGATTCCAATTGGAAGAGGCCAGCGTGAGTTGATCATTGGTGACAGTCAGACA
>SXGQ01554497.1_pt1 | contig 14738 bp, 12 predicted proteins | sample 3178371 | NCBI WGS metagenome assembly SXGQ01 (sample SAMN11356859, study PRJNA531348) | freshwater metagenome | isolation source: freshwater sample F1-20 | place: China: Fuxian Lake, Yuxi | collected 2017-12-25
GCCCGGGGAATCCTGGGAGGGCGCCCTTGTCCGGGAACTGGGGGAGGAATTGGGTGTCGACGTGGTCGTGGGACGTGAATTCTGCCGGGTCCAGCATGCCTATCCTGAGCGAGAGGTCCGGCTGCGCTTCTTCGTCTGCCGGATCGTCACCGGAAGCCCCCGCCCGATCGGCTGTTCCGCGGTGGCCTGGGTCGGACCCGATGAACTGGACCGCTTCGAGTTCCCCGAGGCTGACCGCCAGCTCCTCGATCAACTCCCCACGGCGCCGGAATTCGGCGTTGGGCCCTAGTCTTCCGCGCGTTCGCCAGAGGGAGCCATCTTGACGATGCGGGGGTCGAACCGGCCCAGGACCTCCACGAGATCCGACTGGGCGGCCATCACGGCCTCGATGTCCTTGTAGACGCCTGGGGCCTCGTCGAGGCCCGCGGAGAGCAGATGGACCCGGTTTTCCCGGAGCTGGCGTCGGATCCGATCCCAGTCCATGCACTCGAGGGCACGTCGTCGGCTCATGATGCGTCCTGCGCCGTGCGATGCCGACCTAAGCGATTCCGGGTTGCCCTTGCCCCGGACGAGGAAGCCGGGTGAGGCCATTGATCCAGGGATGATCCCCAGCGTGCCTTCGCCGGCCGGAGTGGCCCCCTTGCGATGCACGATGACTTCACGGTCTTCGCCCTGGATCCGGTGGGTCTCCTTCCAGGCGAAGTTGTGGTGGTTCTCGACATCGAGCAGGACGTTGGCGCCTAGATGGGTCGCGATGTGTTGGTGGATGAGTTCGTGGTTCGCGGCGGCGTACCAGCCCATCAGCTCCATGGCAGCCCAGTATTCCTGGCCGTCCTCCGAATCGAGGTCCAGCCAAGCCAAGTGGGCGAGCTCCTTCGGAAGGTCCGGATGGCGCTCCATCGCGAGGCGGCTGTAGTGGTCACAGACCGCTGCTCCTGTTCCGCGGCTGCCGCTGTGACTCAGGAGGGCCACATGGGTTCCCGCAGGAAGGTTCCCGATGGGCGCTTCATGGGTGAAGGTTCCGAACTCCACGAAATGGTTCCCGGAACCACTGGTGCCGAGTTGGGCCACGGCACGATCCCGGTTACGCGCCGTGATGGGGCTGACGTTCCAGTCGGCATCCAGCACCGCATGGCTGCGCGGGTCCTCGAACGAGGCGCCAATGCCAAAGCGGGTCTCGGACTCGATCGCCCCTGCGAGCCGTTCCCGGCGCCTGTCGAGGTCCCGCACCTGCAGGTCGAGAACCGTCAGCTTCATGCGACAGGCAATATCGACGCCGACCCCGTAGGGGATGACGGCGTTGTGGGTGGCGAGCACGCCGCCGATGGGGAGGCCGTATCCCACATGGGCATCCGGCATCAGTGCACCGGCCTCCGCGATGGGCAGCTGGCAGGCTCTCGCGAGCTGGTTCACCGCCTCCGGCTCGAGACCTTCGCCCCACGAACGCCACGGGGCCTTGGCGGCTGTGATCACACGTGGGGATCGGATCAGGGCCTCTGCGAACTCACGCGTTAGCGGGGCATCCACGTGGGCCGACGGATTGGCCACGATCTGCTGGAGGGACTCGCCCAGCCGGGCACGGTCGAGCCCCTTCAGGACGTAGCGAGTGATGTAGTCCATGCCGCGCCGTGTGCATTCCCCGGGCGGAACGCCTAGGCGAATGAGGTCATGGGTGTTCATTTAAGATGCATAGAAGAGAGGAAACCCTTTGACACAGGGCGCTGGATTTTTATGGTCTCCGCGCTTTCGGAAACGGGGTCGTAGCTCAGTTGGTAGAGCACCACAATGGCATTGTGGGGGTCAGGAGTTCGAATCTCCTCGGCTCCACCATCCGAAAAGAAAAAGCCCGCAGGTCTCCTGCGGGCTTTTTTACGCCCTGGAATCATTGAGGTGCCCAGGGCTCCAGTTGCTGTTGAACGCCACACGAAGGTCGCACCGATGACCTCGTCGAGACTGGACGGGCAGGCCTCGCAGTCCTGCCGGAAGCATCAGATTTCGGGATCGACCACGGTCTTCCGGAGAGTCCCGCCGGACAGAATGCGTGCCCTCAGCCCTCCGCGTCCCTTCAGCAGATCCTCGGCCCCCGCACCGAAGGCGGTGTTCATCCAGTAGCACGGGCTCGCCTCCTCCGTGCCCTCGAACCGGATGCCCTGGATCTCGAACTCCCCGCCGATCCACTGGTTGAGGTCGATCCCGTGGGTGATCACATTCCGCCGGTACACGGATGCAGGATGACGGACGTCGAGGCGCTTGCAGAGATCCGCGTGGGTCTCCCAGGCAAAGAACGTGATCTGTCCCTTGAAGCGGTCCCGGAAATCGAAGTAGCGGTCACCTCGGATGCCCCGCCCCGCCTCGCAGTGCAGCTCCTGTTCATCGATCATCGGGTGTTCCCGCGGGGTCTTGCCGTGACGGCCGACGAAGTTGTGTCCCGGAGAGCGGTAGAGGTGGACGAGTTCGACGGCCATGGGAGGGGGGCCGGGTTTGGACCCGGATCAGCGGCGGGCCAGCTTCGCCTTGGTCGCCGACTGGATCTCGTCGATCTCCGCCTGCCAGTCCTTGCGGGATGCCGACTCCATCCGGTCGATGAAGAGGATCCCGTTGAGGTGGTCGACCTCATGTTGGACGGCGCGTCCCAGGAGGCCACCGGCCCGGAAGGAGAAGGATTCCCCCCGGAGGTTCTGGGCGGTCACCTCGACCTCGCCGGGACGTTGGATGTCGGCGTAGATCTCCGGAAAGCTCAGGCAGCCCTCGGGCTCCTTGAGCTGGGGACCGACGGGCTTGATGACCGGATTGATCAGCACCAGGGGCATGAACGACTCCGGGTCGGCCGGTTGGTTGTCGATCCAGAGCGTCGACGGGCGCTCCTTGGCTCCCCGGACATCGATGACGGTCAACTGGAGGGCGCGGCCGACCTGCTGGGCGGCGAGGCCGACGCCATTGGCGGCCTCCATCGTCTCGAACATGTCGACGATCAGCTGCCGGATCTCTGGCGTCACCGTGGGGATGCGATCCCCGCGCTTGCGAAGGACCGGATCCCCGAATTTCACGACAGGGAGCACCATGTCAGGCGGAGGGCCAGGCCCGCATCAGGTTCACGAGATCGTTCACGCGCGGACTCTCGGCCGTCCGGACGTAATGTCCACTGGTGCTGACGCCGCAGAGCACGCTGGCGGCGTTGTCCAGGCCGAGCAGCTTGCCGAGGCAGAACCCGCTGTTGAAGTGGTCACCGGCTCCGGTCGTGATCTTTGGGCGACGGCAGATCGGTCCGGCGACCACGTCGGCCTTGCCTCCAGACACGGCCAGCGCGAAGGCGGTCGGGTGGACCACCAGCGTGGACACGGGAACCTTCTTCTGGATCTCGATCGAGAGCTCCGCGAGACCCTGCCAATCCCGAGCGGCATCGTTCAGTCCCACAACCCGGGCGATCTCGTAGGCCTCCTTCTCGTTCAGCCCGAGGATCACGTCGAACTTGGACTGGAACTTGGCGATGAGCTCGAGGGCGGCAGCGATGTCCGAGGCCAGACGTTTCTCGGGATCGGCGAGATCCACAAACAGGGTGCGCCGTTGCCCGGAAACCGAGGGCAGCATCTCCGACTGGATCGACGACCAGATGTCGGACATGTAGGGCAGCATGGTCCAGTTCACGAAGGCCACAAGCGACGCCGTCTGGAACTGCCGTGCAAATTTCTCCCGGCCGTAACGCGCCATCAGGTTCTCCCAGGTGACATGCTTGAGCATGTAGTGCTTGCCGAGCATCAACTTGCCGTCCTCGAACTCGAGCGCGTCGGTCAGTCCGGGTTCCGAGATCGAGTTGACGTCGGCATGCTGGGCGAAGTTCTCGAACACCGGATGGAGGGCGGGCCAGCCAAGGGAGCCGACGTAGGTGACCTTGAGGCCGAAGCTCGACAGGGCGTTGCCCATGATGGGGCCGTTGCCGCCCAGCTTGGTCATCACGTTCACCAGCTCGACGTTCGTGCTCTTTCCGGCGGCAGCAGCGAGACGGGCGGCGTAGGCGGCGATGGTGGGAACGCGGTCGAACCGGCTCGCATCGTACCGCTTGTCGACCACCTGCAGGATCTCGTCGACGAAACCGTCGAGCCCGACGAAGGCGGTGAGGTTTGGGACACTGGGTGCAGCCGCCTCGAGTTTCTGGGCGGTCTGGCTGCGGAATTCAGGGGTGTCAATCATGCGGGAAGGGGTTGAGGAGGACAGCAGGTCGACGTGGGGGGTCAGTCCAGCGAGACACCGAGGATGTCGAGGATCCGGTTGAGTTCGGCATCGGAGAAGTAGCGGATCTCGAGCGCCCCTTTTCCATCCCGATGCCGCAGGTGGACCTGGGTGCCGAGACGCTCCCGGAGCCGTTCCTCGATGCTCCCGACGAGCGGGTCCCTGGTGGTGCTAGACGGCTTGGCAGGCTCCTTCTTCGTGTCGGTGCCGACCTCCGTGGCCTGCGCCACGATGCGTTCCGTCTCTCGCACGCTCAGGCCGTGGTCGACGATCCGCTGGGCGAGCCGCTGCTGCTGGTGGATGTCCGGGAGGGCGAGGAGGACTTTGGCGTGACCGACACTCAGCCGGTTGTGTCGGACGAGGTCGCGGATCGGTTCCGGGAGGCGGAGGAGGCGGATGGCATTGGCCACGACGACCCGGGACTTGCCCACGCGTCGTGCGATCTCCTCCTGGGTCAGCTGGAACTGGTTGTTGAGCTGAACGTAACCCAAGGCCTCTTCGATTGGGTTGAGGTTTTCCCGCTGGAGATTCTCGATGAGGGCCAGCTCGACGACCTCGCGGTCGGTGGCCTCCCGCACCACGACCGGCACCTCGGTGAGCCCTGCCAGTTGTGAGGCGCGCCAGCGTCGCTCGCCGGCGATGAGTTCGAATCCGGTGCCGATGGGACGCAGGACCAGAGGCTGGATCAGTCCCTGTTCCCGGATCGAGTCGGCCAGCTCCTGCAGGGATTCCGCCGGGAAATCCTTCCGGGGCTGGAGCGGGCTCGGATGGATCTGGGACAGGGGCAACCGACGGAGTCCCGGTGCGGCAACAGGCTCGGGTGCCTTGGTCTGGATGGGTTTCGGCGGCGTCGCGGCCTGGGCTGGGGAGGGGGCTGCCGACGTGGCACCTCCGAGCAATGCCCCCAGTCCACGTCCCAAGCCTGTTTTCGCCATGCGGCCGAGAGTAGGAACCCCCCTGTCGCCTTGGCAAAAGGGTTTTTGGCCTTCGACACGCCTGATGCGTCAAAGCACCCGTCTGGCCCAGCCGATCCACTCCACCCGCGTGGGGCATACTGGGACGGGAAGCCGGGATCCACTGGAGCATCAGAGGATCCCGACCACACGATCCGGCCTTTTCGACCCTCGCGGGGAAGATGAGAACGCCACGGAGGTCCTCCCTAAAAGGACCTCAGACCCCCATGAGATGGTTCAGCACCAGCTGGTCGAGGTCTTGGTAGTTGAGGTCGTCGATCAGCGCCTGCGCCTTGGCCTCGGGGAAGGAGCGTGCCTTGTCGACGAGCCGAAGGAAGGTGTCCCGGGAGTTGCCGAGATGCTTGAGCCAGTGCTCGGGGCGGGTTGTCCGGAACGGGTGGACATCGAAACACACGTACTCGCCCCGGCGACCGTAGCCATTGCGCTCGAGGGCCCGGACCTGATTGAACGCCACCCGGAGGTTGTTCGAGCCGAACGGCTTGTCCTGGTCGAACTTGAGCCCGTTCTGGTCATTGAGGTGGAGCGACCACAGCTTCTTGAAGGCCATGGCGAAGTCGATCTCGTCGGCCGGATCCAGACCCGCGAGGATGGCGTGGGCGGACTCGATCAGGGCGCCGACCCGCTTCGGATCCCGGGTCAGCTGCGCAATCGCAAGGGCATGGCCGATGGTGGGCACGTAGGCGACGTCGGCCGGCTCGTTCGGCTTGGGCTCGATGGCGAGGCGGATCTTCGGGTCATGGCCCAGCATGGCGTCGAACGCCTGCACGAGGTACTCCACCGAGCGGGCCCCTGATTTGGCCTCGCGTAGGTAGGTGCCCTCCCGTGCGAGCCACAGGACGAGGATGTCGGTCCCGAGGGCGTTCGCGATGTCGATCGACCGCTTCGAGCGGTCGATGGCGTACTGGCGGTGCTTCTTGTTGTTCGACGTGTACGCCCCGTCGACGGTCTGGGGAGCGAACCAAAGGCGGGGCGCCACCATCTCGGCCACGATGCCCTCACCGGAGAGGCGCTTCCGCAGTTCCTTGGCCTCCTTCAGGATCTGGGCCGAGGACTTGGAGTCGATGTCCGGCACGGCGTCGTCGTCGTGGAACATCATCGCCTCGAAACCAAGCTCCTTCAGGGCGGAGAGTTTCCAGTCGAAGGACTGTGGCGAACGGGTGGGGGGTCCGTAGGGGTCCTGTCCCTCGCTGAAGTTCCAGGGTCCGGCACAGAAACGGTAGACGGTGGGCTTGGCCATAGTGGTTCGGAAATCCTATGCCGCCCATGGAACCGAGGGGGAGAGAAAAGACGGGCGTCCCGGGCGCTCTGGCAGGCCCGTTGCGGATCAACGGCGGTCCTGGCGTCGCAGAGATGTCAGCAACCCCGCGATTCCAAGGCCCAGGAGCGCGACGACCGAGGGTTCCGGGACCACCGTTCCGGTCACGATGAAGGCCTGGTCGTAAAGGGTGCTGTCCTTGAAGGTGGACCGCCAGGGCTCGACTGGATTGATGGCCCCGTCGCCGTGGTTGTTGGCGTAGAATTCCCCGTTCGGGGTGATGCCGTCGCCAAACGAGACGGCGGCACCCCGGTACCATCGCGGATCCGTGGTGCTGGAGAGGTCGAAATTGTAGAGGGTCAGATAGTAGCTCCCAGGACCGAGGGTGAGACCCGAGAAGAGCTCCGTGCTGGCAGGAAGGCCAGTGGACTGGGGGATGGAGACAGTCGAGGTCGCGATGAGGGATCCCGCGCTTGGACCGATCGCGGAGGACAGAAAGGCGGTGACCGTGGAGCCTGACCGGGAATCCCCGACGAATGCCGAGACCCGGACGTCGGTGTAGGCCACGGACTGGGACCAGCCCACGACCTCGGCCTGTTGCTTGGAGCCGCCCACCCCGAAGGAGCGTTCACTGGGGGGCGGCAGCGTCCCACTCAGATCTGAGATGTCGACCATCGTCGCGGCGGTCGTTGGGAGGACCAGGGAGGCCGAGGCGATAATCCAGGACAGGTGATGGGTGGTGGATGACATGGACATTGCGGAGTGGGTGGTGGTTGGAATTCTTCCGCAGAGTCTTCGTGGCCGGGGTCTGAACTCCAGCATGAAGTCCCCATCGATCTCCCCATCCAAGGGAGCGCTACTGCTGCACGAAGTAGCTCAGGTGCTCGAGTTCGATGGCGAGGTTGACGTTCTTCACCATGACGGTGTCGGGCACGGACAGGATCGACGGGGAGAAATTGAGGATCCCGGAGATGCCGGCGTCGACGAGCTGGTTGGCCACGGCCTGGGCCGAGGCGGCGGGAACCGTGAGGATGGCCATCTTTACCCCGTGCTCTCGGAGGACGCGGGGCAGGCGCTCCATGCCATATACCGGGGTCTTGAGGGGGCGATCCCGTTCCCGGTGCGGCTCGGCATCGAAGGCCGCGATGAGCTCAAACCCCTCCTGCTCGAATCCGCGGTAGCTTAGGAGCGCCGTTCCAAGGTGGCCTGCCCCGATCAAGACTACGGGTTGCAGGCGGTTGGTTCCGAGCAGGTCACCGATCATCGTCGAAAGCTGGTCGACGTCATACCCGAGCCCTCGGGTGCCGAACTGGCCGAAGTAGGTGAGATCCTTCCGCAGCTGGGTCGATTTCACGCCGGCGGCGCTCGCCAGGGCCTCGCTGCTCACGGTCTGGATCTGGTTCTGTTTCAGCCTCTGGAGGCAGCGCATGTAGATCGACATCCGATAGATGGTCTTCGGCGGGATGACGGGGCGGATGTTCTTCACGGAGGAATCGATTCGATCATTCTGCCTTGGAGCCATCGGTCTGGTGGCTGTGGGTTCTAGTCCACGAACACGAACTCGTTGGCGCCGAGCAGGACCTGCGCATAGCGCTGCCAGGCATCGAGTGGGAGCAGAGGAGTCTGGGGGCCGGCGAAATCGCGTCCTGCCTTCCAGGCCGCCTGAGAGCCCAAGGGTGGATCGAGCCGCTGGATCGTGGGCGCCCAGCGGAACGAGTCCGAGTTCTCGCTGGCCTTGGGTTCCACGACGAAGTCGAGCGTCTCGCCGGGCTCGACGGTCACCCACCTCAGGTCGGTCACGGTCTTGCCCTGGACGAAATTCCACTCGGCCAGCTGGCCTTGGCGACTGGAGACGATCCGGCCCACGATGCCATCACCCTCCTTTGCGGGATGCTCGAGGTCGCCTTCGATCTGGACGACCCCCTTGAATGGAGAGGTCCAGCGTCGGATCGCCGCGTTCTGGGCCCCGGATCCCGGGTGCCCGCCCTTGGCGTCCAGCATCGTCCATTTGCCGTCCGTGGACGGGAGCTTCGAGTCCCATTGCCAGGCCTTGCCGGTGAAATGGGGCAGAGGACGCCACCCCTCCACCCGACCCGTGGCCGGGTTGAATCCCCCGGTTCCGTATCGCCACGCTGCCGTCGGAGGAGGTTCGGGCGGAGCTGCCGAGGGACGTGAAATGAAGTCGAGGCCGAGCTGGATCTCCTGATGCGATGGCTTCCGCTGGTAGGCAAGTTGATACAGCCGATGGATCCGTTCAGCGGGTTTGGACAGCGAGAGAACGTCGGTCCGAGCGGTGAAGTCCCGGGCCCTGTCGGCGAGGAATGGGCTGTTCATCAGGAACAGCGCCTGCTGTGGCGTCGTGGTCTGGAACCGCAGCGGGGCTGTGGTGTCGGGACTCGCGAAGTCGAAGGCCCGGAGGAGTCCGGGCAGGTTCTGGCGGTCGATGAAGCCGTACAGTGTCCGTCGTGGCGTCGAGGTCTCCTCGAACATCGGGACCGGCTGCCCTCCGATGTCGCCGTCCAGTTTCCCAGAGACCCACAGGAGGCTGTCCCGCAGAGCCTCGAAGTCGAGGCGTTGCCGGTTCATCCGCCACAGCAGGGTGTTGCCCGGGTCGACCGCTTCGCCGCGGTCGAACAGGGCCTGGTCCTCTGGATTTCCGGGATCGCTCCGCTGCTGGTAGGTGTCGGACAGCAGGATGTGGCGGTGCAGCGCCTTGAGTGACCATCCGTGATCCATGAACCAGACCGCGAGATGGTCGAGGAGTTCGGGGTGGGTGGGCTTTTCGCCCCGGACACCGAAATCACTCGGGGTCCGGACCAGGGGTGCACCGAAGTGCCACATCCAGACACGGTTCACGAGCACCCGGGCAGTGAGCGGGTTGTCCCGGCTGGCGATCGCCTGGGCGAGTTCGAGTCGACCGCTACCTCGGGTAAACACGGTGCGGTTGGTGCCGCTCAGGATGCCAAGGAATTGTCGCGGCACCTTGGTGCCAGGGTTGCCGGGATTGCCGCGCTTGAAGACGACGGGCTCGATGGGTTGGGAACGGTCCAGATACGCCATGGCGCGCAGCGGAGCACCCGGATGCGTGGCCTCGAGTTCGTCGGCCTTCCGTTTCAGTGCCCGGATCTTCTGTCCGGTGGGCGTGTCGAAGAACCGGTCGATGTCCTTCATCGCCGCCGTCACCGGTGAGTCGGGCGCGGTCAACACCAGTCGAAGCCCCTCCAGGGCGGGGTCGGACAGGGACTCAGGGGCCGGAAGTCCCTGGGTCTTTGCCAGCTCGAGCGCATCCGACCACGCACGATCCGCCTCGACGAGGAGTTCTCCGTAGCGCTTGGCCACGTCCCCGAACGAATTCGGCATCGGGTTGCGCAGTCCCTCGACGACCCGGGCGTTCCACGCGGCGTTCGTACCAGCGGGTAATGTGTGGGACTCGAGGAGTGCCTTGGCCCGGACCGCGAAGTCGTTGGTCCCGAGGCGTGCGAGGGCGAACCACGGGCCAAAGACGGAATCTCCACTGCCCTGCCATTGCTCGAGTCGCCCTTTCCATGCGCCCACCAGGCCTGGATCCAGGCTCCGGACCCGGGCCAGTCCCTCAAGGTTGGTCCAGTCCAGGGCCATTGAATCCTGTGCCGCCAGCAGGTAGTCCCCCACGCGTTCCCGGAGCTTCCTGGCGATGTCACGGGTCCGTTCCGCCCGGAACTCAGCAAGTTCCTTCTGGCGATCAGCCTTTTCCTTCAGATAGGCCGCGGCGTGTATGGGATTTGAATTCGGCCCCAGGAGGGGTTTCTCGTCGGGTTCCTGGCTCGAGTTGAAGACCCCGTAGAGGGAGTAGTAGTCGGCGGCCGGGATGGGATCGTACTTGTGGTCGTGACAACGGGCGCAGCCCACGGTGAGGCCTAGGGTGCCGCGAGTGACGACGTCGATGCGGTCGTCGATGATGTCGTGGGTGTTGTCGAGGAACCGGCGTCCGAGCGTCAGGAACCCCTGTGCCGCCATCGGCCACGGGTTTTCGGGGGTCGCGATCTGGTCCCCGGCGATCTGTTGGATCAGGAACTGGTCGTAGGGCAGGTCGCTGTTGAGCGCCTGCACGACCCAGTCGCGATAGGTGAAGCTGTGACTGAAGCGGCGTTCCTGCTCAAAAACATAGCCCTTGGAATCGGCGTACCGGGCGATGTCCAACCAGTGGCGTCCCCAGCGTTCACCGTATCGGGGCGATGCGAGAAGCCGGTCCACGGCGGACTCGAACGCCTTCGGCGAGGGATCCGCTAGGAACGCCTGCATGGTCTCTGGGGTTGGCGGCAGGCCGGTGAGGTCGAAAGCGGCCCGACGGAGCAGGGTGTGCCGATCGGCCCTCGGAGCAGGGACCAGACCCTTCGGGGCAAGCTGGGCCGTGATGAATCGGTCGATCGGATGGGAGAGGTGTTTGACTCCTGCCACGGGGGGTGGCGGCATGGAGCGCGGTGGCTGGAAGGCCCAGTGGCCATCGACAGACCCCGACTGATTTGTTTCGCCGGTCCGGGGATCCGGCGCCCCGGCACGGATCCAGTCGGCAATGGCTCCGATCTGTTCCGGCCGGAGCGGTCCGCCAGCCTTCTTCGGGGGCATGGCTCCGATATCCGGTACCGTGCCATGGAGGACCTTCAGCAGCAGGCTCTCCTCGGGTTTCCCGGGGACCAGAAGCGCTCCGGAGGCTCCGCCCTTGAGGACGCCTTCCCGGGTATCAAGGCGGAGGGAACCCTTCAGGTCCTTCGCCTGTGCGCTGTGGCAGGGGTAGCAGTGTTCGACCAGCACGGGGCGGATCGAGGTCTCGAACGCCTCGAACCGGGCGGGATCAGCGGCGACGGCGACCCATCCTGCCCAGAGGGATGCCCCGGCACCGAGGGTCTTGGAGAGCAGCCGGTTTCGGAGTCCGCGACTGGGTTTGGAGAATCTCATGAAGGGTGCACCGTTCGGGAAGACAGGACCATCATGTTCAACGGGGATGCAGTTGGCCATATTCGAGGCATTGCCGGTTTGGAGTGGATCGGTTGGCTCCGGAGGATCTTCCCGGTCCCCGGCTTGCCTCCGGGGACCGGTTTCCGCGAGGGTTTCGGTCTTCGCATGGGTTACTGGTTCCGAATTGCGCTGTGGGTGGTCCTCGCCGAATGGGGTGTGCACGCTGCCGCCATGCCGGAGGTCGTGTCGGCCGCGCCCTTCCAGGTCGGTCCCCTCTTCACGGAGTTCCCCACCGTGTGGGAATCCGGTCGGAAGACCGAGATCCTCGGGCCGTTGGCGATGTGGGAGAAGACGGCGGACGAGCGGAACTGGGGCGTCTACCCGCTCATGAGCTACCAGTCGGCCCCCATCGTGGAGGTTGAGGAGCTGGACGTTCTCTACCCGCTGTTCACCTGGCGCAAGCAGGGGACCGAATCGAGGTGGCAGTTTCTGCAGTTCCTGAACTTTGCCGGCGCCTCCTACCAGTCCGAGGACCCCGTGGTCCGGCGGACCGTGTTCCCGTTCTATTTCCAGCAGAAGTCACGCAGCGGGACCAACGACTACATCGCGGTCCTGCCGTTCTATGGACACGCCCGCAACCGGATGTTCCGGGACGAGTTCGATTTCTACATGTTCCCGCTCTACCTGCAGAGCCGGAAGGGGGAGTTGGTCACGCGCAACTACGTCATGCCGTTCGTCCACACCCGACATGGTCCGGGCTGGGACGGCTGGCAGGTGTGGCCTCTGTTCGGGTGGGAACGGAAGGAGATCGGTTGGGCCACCAACCACCTGGGGGACCGGGTTTTATCGCCCGGGGGTGGGAAGGTCTTCGCCCTCTGGCCCTTCTTCTTCGACGAGAAGCTGCGTCTTGGCACCCCGCAGGCGGTGACCAACTTCGCCATCCTGCCGTTCTATTCGCGGCAACGCGGCACAAACCTCCACCAGACCTCGGTGCTCTGGCCCTTCTTCAGCCGTACGGAGGACCGGTCCAAGGGCTTCGTGGACTGGGGTGCGCCGTGGCCGTTCATCGGCTGGGCGGACAGCACCAACAAGATCTCACGACGCTTCTTCCCGTTCTACGGAGTGGCCAAATCCCCGGGAGTCGAGTCGCATCTGGTGATGTGGCCGTTCTACACGCATCGGAAGGCCGAGAATGGGGCGATGCGACGCGACCGATGGCGTGTGGCGTTCTTCCTTTACGATGACGTCCGGCTCCAGAGCAAGGAGGACGGACGGTATCGCCGCGAACGCGCGTTGTGGCCTTTCTTCGTCTCGAAACGGGATCTCGATGGCCGCGAGCGGTTCCAGGTTTTGGAGCTGTTCGAGACGGTCTTCAGGAACCGGGAGTCCGTGCAGCGGAACTATTCACCCCTCTGGGCGCTGTACCGTTCAGAGAACAATCCCAACACGGGACAGTCGAGCCAGTCGGTGCTCTGGAACCTCCACCGCCAGGATGTGTCATCCTCGGGAGTGCGCACCTCCTCCCTCTTCGGCCTGATCCAGACCCTCCGTGGGGAGGACAATCGCCTGCACTGGCGTTGGCTCTGGATCCCGAACTCCCATTTCTCCGCTCCCCCCTCCTCCGCGGCAGGTGTCTCGGGAGGCCCGGAGTCCCCCCGTCCACCTGCGCGCTTCCTCAATGTCGACATGGAGCGTGGCGCCGGGCAGTTGGGGACCCTGTCTCGACGTCGGGGGGAGGCCCCTTGAGCGGCAGGATCCTGACCACGTTGATCCTGATCGGTCTGGCACCGATCCTCGCCCTTCCTGCATTCCTCGCTGGGCTGGGGGTGGGTCTGCTCGCGCTGGTGTTGCCGATCGGAGTTGCGGTGATACTCGTGTTGAAACCTCGACGGCAATGACCGCCTCCAAGACATCAGGGCGAGGATCCCGGCCGGACCAAACCTCGCTTCCTCTCCGATCCAAATCCTGCTCTCCTTGCGGCCCGGTCTGGGAATCCTGACGCATGTTCCGCAATATTGGTGAATTGGTGCTGCTGTTCGTCGCCACGGTGAAGGCCCTGCCGTGGGCGTGCCGGGAGCGTCGGAAGATTGCGGAGCAGCTCTTCGACATCGGGAACGCCAGCCTCTTCATGGCCTGCGTCCTCTCCCTCTTCATCGGAGGCGTGCTGTCGCTCCAGAGCGGTCCGGTCCTGGTCGAGAATGGCATCGGCTCCGCCCTCGGAAATCTCGTGGCCATCGCCATGTGCAAGGAGCTGGCCCCGGTCATGATGTCGATCCTCGTGGCCGGGCGGGTGGGTTCCGCCATGGCAGCGGAACTGGGTTCGATGAGCGTCTACCAGGAAATCGACGCCCTCCGGACCCTTGCCATCAATCCGATCCGCTTCCTGGTCCTGCCTCGGGTCATCGCCATCAGCATCGCGGTGCCGTGCCTCGTGGTGTTCTCGAACCTCGTCGGTTGGCTCGGGGGGGCCTTCGTGGCCGCCCACAACGACCGGATTGCCGTTCCCGCCGAGACCTTCTTCACCAGCCTCCGGGAAGGCGTGGATCCCGGGGATGTCGTGAACGGCCTGATCAAGTCCTTCTTCTTTGCCCTCTGCGTCGGGGTGATCTGCTGTCATCAGGGACTTACCACCCAGGGTGGTCCTCGGGGGATCGGCCGGAGCGTCACCAAGGCCGTGGTCAACTCGCTGGTCCTGATCCTGATCCTCGATTACATCCTGACCCGGGTCCTCCTGCCGTTCGACAAGGGATTTGCCTCCTGACCATGTCCGACTCCCGATCCACAGGCATCCCGCTCAAGGTCCGGAACCTCCGGAAGTCCTACGACGGCCGCGTCGTGCTGCAGTCGATGGACCTCGACATCGCGGCAGGGGAAATCTTCGTGCTGATGGGGCCCAGTGGGTCGGGAAAGTCGGTGTTCCTAAGGCATCTGATCGGACTGGAGGCGCCGGACTCCGGGGAGATCCTGGTGGGGGGCGAACGGGTCGGCCCGGATATCGACCAGACCCGCCATCGGCTGGCCATGGTGTTTCAGAGCGGTGGTCTGCTGAATTCCCTGACGGTTGAGGAGAACGTAGGGCTCTACCTGCGGGAACATCGCCTCAAGGCCCCGGAGGAGATCAGCCGGATCGTCCTCGAGAAGCTGGCCCTCGTCCGGTTGGGCCCCAGCGATGCCGCCAAGTATCCCTCGGAACTCTCCGGCGGCATGCGCAAGCGGGTGGTAGGAAGTTGAAACAAAAATCAACATGGATATCGAAATGTTAGTTAGTAGAATCACAAGACGAAATGTTAGTTTAATCAAGATAGAAAGTGGAGTAGGAAGTTGAATTTAAAAAAATAGAGGAACAA
>SXGQ01158821.1_pt1 | contig 14736 bp, 14 predicted proteins | sample 3178371 | NCBI WGS metagenome assembly SXGQ01 (sample SAMN11356859, study PRJNA531348) | freshwater metagenome | isolation source: freshwater sample F1-20 | place: China: Fuxian Lake, Yuxi | collected 2017-12-25
CCATGGCCGACACGGCTGCCTTTTTACAGAAAGAGATTTCGGGCAAAACCATCGTGCTCACCGGCGCGATGATCCCCATTAAATTCGGCAGCTCAGACGGATTATTCAACCTGGGTTCGGCCCTGGCCTTTGCCCAAACCTTGCCGCCAGGCGTATACGTCGCCATGAACGGACGCTATTTCGAAGCAGGTAACGTGCGAAAAAATCGGGAAAGCGGGGCGTTTGAGGAAGAGAAGAGCATTTAGAGATGAGGGGATGAGAAGATGAGAGGTTGAGCTCACCCCTCTCATCTTCTCATCTTCTCAACTTTACTTCGGTGTTTCCAACAACTTGAAGAACTGATCCAGCTGGGGCAGTACCACAATACGCGTGCGGCGGTTGGCAGCTTTTCCTTCCTTCGTGGTGTTGTCGGCAACGGGACTATATTCTCCGCGACCGGCGGCAACCATCTTGGCCGGATCCAGTCCGTATTGTTTTTGCAACAGGCGAACAACGGTCGTGGCGCGCTTCACGCTCAGATCCCAGTTGTCGCTGATGGGGCCATTGGAGGTGAAGCCGATGTTGTCGGTATGTCCTTCCACCATGAACTCCAGGTCTGGCTGATTCTTCAGCACCATGGCTACCTTCCCTAACACGGTTTTTGCCTTATCGGTGATATCATAACTACCGGTAGTGAATAAGAGTTTGTCGGAAATGTCGATATAAACAACGCCCTTGTCGATCTTGATGTTGATGTCCTGATCGTCCAGATTACCAATGGCACCCTTCAGGTTCATCACCAGGGCCATGTTCATGGAATCCTTCTTGGCCATTTGCTGTTGCAGGGTTTGGATGTAGGCGTCCTTCATGCCCATGTTCTCCATGGACTTCCGGATGCTCTCTGCCTGTTGGCTGGAGATCACCGACATGGTTTCGAGCTGCTTGATGGCCTGGTTGTTGTTTTGCTTGAGAAAATCGATCTGGCCGTTCAGCTCGTTCACCTTGGTAGCCAACAGGGCCTTTTCTCTTTCACAGGCCTCTTTCTGACGAGCCAGGGTGGCTTTCTCGGTGGCGCAATCACTCAGATCGGTCTCAAGGGTCTTGTACTTTCCCTGCAGGGATTCCAGATCTGCCTGGGCAGATTTCAGTTTTTTACTGCTTACACAGGCACTCATGGAACCTAGGAGCAGGAGGGAAAAAAGATAGAAACGGAATGGCATGGTTTTTTGTTTTGATTATTAGAGTGTATTGGATTAAAAATTCACACTAAGGTCCAAAATTCGGCACAAATATAAGCCCTGTCCGAGAGTCCGCCCCTTTTTATCGCTACCTTGCAAATGAATTTTAACACTATGGGAAAAGACCAGGTTTTCCGAACCGAGATCGAAAAAGCCAGCGATTTTAAGTTTGGGGCCAACGTGGCCAAGGTTTTTGACGATATGGTGAACCGTTCGGTCCCCTTCTACGGGGAGATCCAGCGGATGATGGCCGAGCTGGCGGCCGACCATGCCCAGGTAGGGACTGACGTCTACGATCTCGGCTGCTCCACCGGGACCACCCTCATTGGGATGGATACCCTGGTTGATCCCAATATCCGATTCGTGGGCATCGACGACTCCCAGGAAATGCTCGATAAATGCAAGTCAAAGTTGATGGAGATCGGATTCTCCCGGAACTACGACCTGCGCTGTGCCGACCTCGGTGAAGGTGTACAGATCACCAACGCCTCGGTGGTCGTGCTTTGCCTGACCCTTCAGTTCGTTCGACCGATCTATCGCGAAAAATTACTGCGCGACATCTACCAAGGGCTGGTACCCGGAGGCGCTCTGATCCTCGTGGAAAAGATCCTCGCCGAAGACAGCCGCTATAACCGAGATTTCATCCGCTACTATTACGACTACAAGCGGCGCAATGAATACAGCGAAATGGAGATCTCACAAAAACGCGAGGCCCTGGAAAATGTGCTGGTACCCTACAAACTCAGCGAAAACATCACCCTGCTGCGCGATCAGGGATTCGCCCACTGCGAAGTGTTTTTCAAATGGTACAACTTCGCGGGACTGATCGCCGTGAAAAAATAAACACATGGTTTCCCTCGGTAATTTTTTCTTCAAACACCGCAACTGGCTGTTCATCGCTTTCTATGCAGCCCTGTTTCTCCCTTCCCCCAGCCTGTTCCCGCCCGGCCAAGAAGGATGGGCCATCGGCCTTGGATTGTTCATTACCGTTCTCGGGCAATTGGTACGCGGACTCACCATCGGACTGGCCTACATCGTTCGGGGCGGAAAAGAAGGAAGGCCCTATGCCGAAGGACTCGTGACCGAAGGAATCTTTCGGCATTGCCGCAACCCGCTCTACGTGGGCAACATCGGCATGCTGCTGGGTGTCGGTATCCTGGCCAATTCCCGCTACTACGTGGCCATCATGATCCCCCTTTTCCTATTCATCTACCAAGCGATCGTGCTGGCTGAAGAAAATTTTCTTCGCGGGAAATTTGGAGCTGGCTTCGATCGGTACTGCCAAGATGTGAACCGCTGGTGGCCGCGATTGGGAGGGCTCTCCCAAACCTTGAGCAGCATGGAATTCAATTGGAAACGCTGGATCCTCAAAGAACATACCACTCAGTACATCTGGCTGGCCGGCATTACCCTGCTACTGCTGTTCAACCATCCCGCCCTTACCCAACACGATCCGAACTGCCGGAACAATTGGCTGATCGGAATCCTGTCCGGTCTCACGATTGTTTACATACTAATCCGGATTTGGAAGAAAAGGGAGAGTTTAAAGAACAAGGTTTAGAAAAAAACGTTTAGAGAACAGGGTTTAGCGTTTAGCATAAAAATCCAGCTCTTCTAAAGAATTGTCATTCAGGGCTAAACCCTGCTCGCTAAACCCTAAACTTTTCTTTACTAATTTTACACTCTAGAATCTATCTCTATGATAAAGACCGGAAATCCCATTATCAGCATTTACACAGAAATGACACCCAATCCGGAGACGATGAAGTTTGTCGCCAACAAACTCCTTTATCCGGGCAAAAGCGCCGACTTCCCAGATGTTGAATCGGCGACCCCGTCGGCACTGGCCACGGAGTTGTTCGGATTTCCTTTCATCAAGGCGGTGTTCGTCGCCAGCAATTTTGTGACCCTGACCAAGACGGCCGAAACAGATTGGAACGATGTGATCCCCTCGATTCGGCAATTCCTGAAAGATTACCTGGAAGAAGGCAAACCGGTGATCAACGAGGAAGAAATGGCCCAACGCCGCACGCAGCAAAGCAGCAATGAGGTATCGGCCGATGACGATGACGTGGTCAAGCGAATCAAAGAGTTACTCGATAATTACGTTCGTCCCGCTGTGGAAATGGACGGCGGTGCCATTCAATTCAAAAGCTACTCGAACGGAACGGTTAGCCTCGCCATGCAGGGAAGCTGCAGCGGTTGCCCCTCCTCCATGATCACCCTGAAAGCCGGTATCGAGGGCATGATGAAACGTATGATACCCGAGGTTCAAGAAGTGGTGGCAGAGTCGGAGTGATCCACTGCGATCAAAAAAAATCTCCCGGTTGCCCGGGAGATTCGTACAAACAGGGTAGATATCCGGTCAGAGTCTAAAACCCACACCACCGGTCAGATTCAACACAGACATCCGCTGTTTGATCTTTTCCGTGAAGGAGTCATCATAGGATGTAATCGTAAAATCAGGTTCGAGATACGTAAAGTCAGCGTTGGCAAAAACGTAGATCCGGGAATTGTTGGTCTTCACCCGAATATTCGCCCCGCCTTGCATAACAGGCGTCGTACTCCAATCCTCTTTCAGTAAGGCGTTTCCCTGATATTTCACCCGAGGAGCATTGGCGGAGGCCACCCCGGCCATGGCCCGCAGATCCAAACTCACTTTATCATCGAGATCAAGCGTAACGACGGGTCCCACCGTCAACCCAAAATACTGCCAGTGGTCCAAACTTACCGTAATGGTACCGCCATTGTCGGGTACACTCACCGTCTTGGCCGCATTGAAATAATTATAAAAGGCACCGGCACCCAGTCCCAAATTCTTACCAAGCTTGTATCCATACTGCACCCCGATGTTAAAGCCTGTCTTGGCAAATCCAGCTTCTTCATTGGAGGTCGTATTGCTGCCAAAATCCCCCACCGGAAATCCGGCCCCCAAGTGTACCGCCAGGTATTGATACTTCTCGGGCGTGGTCGACGTTTTCTCCTGCGCCCACATGAACAGGGGTAAAATGATCAGGATCGTAGTGTAAAAATGTTTTTTCATGCGTTTGAGTTTTGATGATGAATGAGTCGCAAACTACTCGTCCCATCCGTGTGCGTCAATGACGGTAAACGGAGCTTTCCCTGACCGGCATCAGGCCCTTCCAATTACCTTTGTGGCCTATGTGGGAGATCGTGGCCGCCCTGGCCGGAATCGTCAGCGTCTGGTTCAGCAAAAAAGAATCGGTGTGGGTATATCCGATCGGACTTCTCAATACCCTCATCTATATCTGGATCAGTCTCGAAGCACACCTCGCCGGTGAAGCAACCGTTAACCTTTATTATAGTATCATGAGTCTGTATGGCTGGTATCAATGGTCCCGCCGCGATACCCAACAACAAGTTATCCTGCAAATCAGCTTTAGCAACCGCCAGCTGATCGTGGGACAACTAGCCTTTTTCTTGGGCTGCTTCACCATCCTATTTTTCAGCATACAATACTTGAAGACCGCTTTCTTCGAAGGTGCCATCCCCTGGGCCGATGCACTCGCGGCCGCCACCGCATTCACCGGCATGTGGCTGATGACCCGAAAAAAAGTGGAAAGTTGGTACTGGTGGATCGCCACCAATTTCTGCTCCATTCCTCTCTATTATATAAAGGGGCTAACCATCACGAGCCTCTATTACCTGATCCTGCTCTTTCTGGCGGTCGCCGGATTGAACGAATGGAAAAAACGCGCGCACTCATGATCCGTAAAGTCGTTATCATCGGACCAGAAAGCACTGGCAAATCCACCCTCTGCGAACAACTCGCCCATCACTACGAAACACGCTGGTGTCCCGAATATGCCCGTGCCTGGCTGCTGCAGAACGGAACCCAGTACAGTTTTGAGGACCTGCTGACGATCGCCGAAGGTCAACTACAACTGGAAGATGAGTACACCCACAAACTCGAAACGGAATCACTGCCCCTGCTCGAAAGCGGCGGAAACATCCCACTATTCATCGACACCGATATGTATGTGATGAAAGTGTGGGGTGAATTTGTTTTCGGAAAATGCCATCGGTTCGTACTCGATAACATCCTCAAAAGAAAATACGACCTCTATCTGCTTTGTGATGTGGACCTGCCGTGGACAAAAGACGAGCTGCGCGAATATCCCGACCTCAAAACCCGACAAACCCTGTTCCGGATGTACCAAGATCTGCTCATCAATCAATCGACCCCCTGGTCCCTGATCAGCGGCACCGGCGAAGAAAGATTACAATCCGCTATCCACGCGGTCGATACGATGCTGTCCCAATCCGTCCTAAATTCGTAAGGATGAATGCATCGCCCATCCGTTCCTTCCATCCACTCTTCTACCTGCTCTGGCTGTTGGTTGGCCTGATCCAAGCCAGCCAAACCGAACTGCTCGATGACGAAGCCTATTATTGGGTATTCAGCCAGCACCTCGATTGGGGTTATTTCGATCACCCACCCATGACCGCCCTGCTGATCCGCGCCGGATACTTTCTCTTCCCGAACGAACTGGGCGTTCGGCTTATTTGTATTCTGCTCTCCACCGCTACGATCTGGCTCCTGGAAAAAATGACGCGCCAAAACGATCCGCGTCTTTTTTATTCGATCGTCCTTTCCATGGTCGCCCTGCAAATCGGCGGCCTACTCGCCGTACCCGACATCCCCCTGCTGTTTTTCACCGCGCTGCTTTTTTATCGATACGAACTGTTTTTAAAAAATGAATCTTGGAAAAACGCCATCGCGCTGAGTATCGTCGTTGCCCTACTGCTTTACAGCAAGTACCACGGCGTACTAATCCTGCTTTTCATTCTCCTGTCCAACCTCCAGCTGCTTCAAAAACGATTGATCTACTTGGTGGGAATATTGGCACTGCTGCTATTTCTTCCACACCTGTGGTGGCAATTTCAACACGACTGGGTCAGTTTCCGATACCACCTGCAAGAAAGCAATGTCAATCCCTATAAATTCTCCTACACCATCGAGTATCTGATCGGACAGATCGTATTGCCGGGTCCCCTGATCGGCCTGCTACTCCTCCCGGCCGCTTTTTTATTCAAAACCAGCAACCCCTTCGAGCGCGCATTACGATTTACAGCAGTGGGCATCTATCTGTTCTTTTTATTGAGCTCGTTCCGAGGAAGGGTAGAGGGCAACTGGACCGCCCCCGCCCTGATTCCCCTGATCTTACTGGCGCACGGATATCTGGCTGAAAAGAACAACTGGCAAAAGATCCTCTACCGGCTGCTGCCACCGAGCCTGCTGCTCATCCTGATCCTCCGACTGGGTTTGATGGTAGATTTTATTCCATCCAACGCGATCGCTTCCCGCTTTCACAGTTGGAAACATTGGCCCGATACGTTGAGACAGCGAACGAACGGACTGCCCGTCGTTTGGCTGAATTCCTATCAACGCGCCTCCAAATACGCGTTCTATTCTGGGCAGGTCACCCACTCCTTGAATTTTTACCGCGAACGCCGAAGCAACTACAATTTTTGGCCCATCGAAGATTCACTTCAAGGAAAACCAGTAGCCCTGATGGATATATACGACATGCATCGATTCACCGATTCCATCCAAACCCCACTCGGTTGGGTAGGCTATCGAATTGATTCTTCTTTTCAAGGCACCTCCAAGTATTGGTTTGAACCTTTCACGGATCATCTGGAGGCACGCAAGGGCGATTGGGTTCGCTTATCCGGAGAAGTGTTTCAGCCAAGCCCCGGGGGGCGGATCGATTCCTGTCGGATCGGTGTTTTTCAACAAGGAACGTGGTTGATGGATTGGATGATCCCGGAAAAGTTTTGGTATCCGTCCAGCGATGGCACAGAGTTCGAAGTACGAATAAAACAATCCCTGCCGCCGGGGGAATATGTGTTGGTCTTTGCCCTGAATGCGCCCGGACTTCCGCCGACCCATAACAGCCGAAAAATTAAACTACGCGTAATTCAATAAGTGCCCGGGGCCCCGGAGCGCAGTAGCGCACGAATCTCGGGAACGGGTGCGAGATAGCTCATCTGCGTTTGGATGAATCGTGCGCGGGCCGCTACGTAACCGGAAAGCGGCTTGATCTTATATCGCTTCGGGCTGGGGAGGATGGCCGCGATCATAGAGGCTTCCTGCCGACTCAGTCGGCTGGCTGGTTTGTTGAAATAATGTCGCGCGGCGGCTTCAATACCAAAGATCCCTCGCCCCATCTCAATGACATTGAGATACACTTCCATGATTCGTTCCTTTCCCCAGAACAATTCAATCAAAAAGGTGAAATAGAATTCCAATCCCTTTCGGATATAACTGCGGCCTTGCCAGAGAAAGACATTTTTCGCCGTTTGCTGGCTGATGGTACTTCCGCCGCGGAGTTTGTCGGGCCGACGCTCATTGTGTTTCAGCGCCTGCCGAATTCGATCCCAAAGAAATCCGGAGTGTTCGTGAAAAAGCTGGTCCTCGGAAGCCATCACCGCCAGCATGGCTTGTGCAGAGATCTTCGAATGGTCGACATAATCCCGCTTCAGGCCATTGCCCTGCACCCAATTGGTGAGTTGGGTGATGGTAATGGGCGGATCGACCCAGCGCAGCAGGATCACATAGCAAAGATGAAAAACAAATAAAAAATAAAAGGCCCGCTTGGCGATGCGCCACAACCGGTGGCGAAGGGTGTTCGGGGTAGTGGTGGATGTGGTGGCTGGCATGTTGTCAACGTCGACTTAAAAAAGCTTCCCAATCGGTCAACATCTTGCCTTTCATTACGCGGGGAAATTTATGCTGGCTGCCGACCTTTCCTTTCTCCTGCATGAATTGAAGAAATGTTTCTTCGGGTAACACCTCCAGAAAAACCTCCTTGAGGGCGCTGTCCCGTTCGATCGCATAATCATCGTTGATCTCCCGCAGAATAAGATCGATTCGATCACGCAGTGCCTGCGAATCCACCGAATCGTTCGTGGAGACGTACCAGCGGTGGGCGAAGAAATTTTCATACGGAAATCCGACCACTGTGTATTCCGGAATGCTGATGTTGAACTCCCGGCTCACTTGCTCAACCGCCTTGTTCATGTTATCGACACTCAGGTGCTCACCGGTCAGACTCAAGAAGTGTTTGGTACGGCCGGTGATGACCACTTCGTGATGGTCGAGATCTACAAACCGAATCGTGTCTCCAATGAGATACCGCCACGTACCGGCATTGGTGCTCATGAGCAGGGCATATTCCTTTCCGGCCTCTACCTCGTGGATCATTTTGGTCTCCGCACCCGGACGCGGATTGCCCTCCGCATCAAAATTCTTTTCATCGAACGGAATGAATTCAAAGAAGATGTTATTATTGAGAATGAGCTGCATGCCTTTGGCGTGTTCGCGGGTCTTATACGCGATAAAGCCTTCGCTGGACAGATAATTCTCGATATAAACGATGGGCTTCCCCAGTAATTTCTCAAATCCCTTCTTATAGGGTTCGAAGGCTACGCCACCGTGTACGAAAAAGCTGAAGTTGGGCCAGATCTCATGTATGTTCTTCAGTTGGTAATGCTCCACGATCATTTCCATGCACATCTGGCACCAGGCGGGCACGCCAACAATATATCCGATGTCCCAATCCTTCGCGTGTTCAACGATCTCATTCAGTTTATCGTTCCAGTTGGAGATCGCCGCGATGCGCCCCCCGGGCTTATAAAAGGTCTGAAACCAAAACGGCCTTTTTTTGGCGAGAATGCCACTGAGGTCGCCGGCATACCATCCCGCTTTCCCTTTTTTGAGATCGGTAGCACCACCGAGCATTAAAAATCCTTTGGTCATCGCCCGCCGATTGGCTTCTTCGTAGCGAATGATGCTGATCAATTGTCGAACCGAATTGATCATATTGCTCCGCACCATCTCCTGTGTCACGGGGATGTATTTACTGGCCGCCTCGGAAGTACCCGAGCTCAGGGCATAATATTTGATCTTTCCTGGCCAGACTACATCCGGAACGCCCTCCAACGTTTTTTTCCACCATTTTTCATAGATGGCATTATAATCATGGAGGGGAACTTGTTCTTGAAAGCTCTTTCCGATGTGTCGGCTTAGGAGGATCTCGTCGAATCGGTGATGCTGGCCAAATTCGGTGAATCGGGCCTTCCGCAAGAGCTTCCGCAACACCCGCAATTGCTGGCGGCGGGCATTGTTTTCCGGGATCCGCAAAGCGGCAGCCAAGGCCCGAGGCAGTTTGATATCAATGATGGTTGCCATGAAAGAAGGATCAGCCAGTGCGAAGATAATCAATCACCTTGTCCGCAGCGGGAGAATACTCTTCGTGCCGGGTGCATAGAATCGGTAGGAGAATCGTCTGCCCCATTGCTCCATCAACGAAAACATCTGTTGATACGAAAGATCCCCCGAACAGAAGACCACATCACTGAAGCGGATCAATTGGTTGTATTCCTTCAGGCGCCGGCTAAGTTGTTCGGGAGAGGAATCGGGTTCCAATTGAATGAAGGCGGCGGCGGGTTGCTCGGGATAAAGTTGCTGGAGGTTACGGCAACCGGCTGCGGTGCCGATCAAGACAACAGGAAATTGCAGCCGGCTCTCGGTTGAACGAGAGAGAAGCTGAAGCCTCAATAGAAACAAGCGCCAGAGTGCCAAAACCGCAACGGAAAACAGCGCGCCGAAGACCACAATTCCTCTGGAGTATCGATAGGATTCGGGCAGGAGGGAATAGGTGACCAGTAGGAGTCCCGTCGACAAAATCATTGCCTTCCAAAATTTTCGCCAGCGAAAGGGGATGCTCCGGGATCCGGAAAACAACGTGATCAGAAAAAAGAACAGCGCGTAGGAGATAATGGGAAGGGTAAGGTTCTCGGGGTAATGGACATCCGGTCGAACGTAAGCCGACCAGCCCAGGCGGACCGCCAAAAAAGTGGCAAGGATCCACACCCAATCCAATACTGGTATGCTGATCTGGTCGATTCCCCGTCGCAGCAGCGCGATCATCGCTCGCAAGCCGATCGCCCCCTGGATGCCCAGCGTAAACAGGCCGTTGTGCAACCGATGTTTTTGGACGAATTGCCGCATGGCCCCATAAAAAAGTTTAACGTAGCGGAAGTGTTGCTTTTGGGTGCTTTCTCCTTTGAAATGAAGGATGGTAGATCCGGAAAAATAATAATTGATGTAGCCCGCCTGCTGGATCCGATAGCTCAGGTCGATATCCTCGCCATACATAAAAAATTGCTCATCGAATGTTCCCACTTGCTCCAATACCGATCGCCTTACCAAAAAATAGGCGCCGGCCACCACATCGATGGAGTGATCTTCCCGAGGAGATAGATGACCCAGATAATATCGTGCAAATCGGGGGGATCGCGGGAACAGGGCGGATAGCCCGATCATTTTATAGAGCGCGGTAACGGGATGGGGAAAGGCGCGCTTGGACTCAGGCAAGAATTTTCCCGCCCCATCGATCATCCGGATACCAACGGCTCCGGCCTGAGGCTTGGATTCCAAAAACTCGATCGACCGACGCAGCGTGTCTTCCGACAATAGCGTGTCGGGGTTCAAAAAAAGAATGTAGCGTCCCCGACTCTCCCGAAATCCCCAGTTACAGGCCTTTCCAAAACCCAGGTTTTGTTCGGATGCCAGAAACCGTACGGATGGAAAACGGAGGGATAGATGTTCGATCGAGCCGTCGCCCGAGGCATTATCGACCACGATCACTTCCACGTCCAGTCCCGCAGACCCCGCTTCCACCGAAAGCAGGCATTGCTCCAAAAAATGGGGCACTTTATAGTTGACTAATATGATGGAAAGCGCAGGCATGTCAGAACGTCGAAGTAAAACCATTTCAATCCCCCTGCAAAATACGGGTCTTCAACAAGGGATTTCATGAGGTATCTTTGCGCATGCTCCAATCTACGCTGATCGAGGCCGCCCAAGCGGGGGCCGCAGAGATCCTTCGCTTTTTTCAGGGTACGTTCCGCGTCGACAACAAAGAAGGGGTAAATAATCTGGTCACCGAAGCCGATCACGCTTCCGAAAAGGCCATCCTTTCCGTCATTCGCGCCGCCTATCCCGATCATATGATCCTCGCGGAAGAATCCGGTAAATCCCAACAAACCGATGCATACAAGTGGATCGTAGATCCGATCGATGGCACCGTGAATTTTGCACACGGCATTCCGCTGAACGCCGTCTCGATCGGGATCGAAAAAAACGGAGAGGTCATCATGGGCGTAGTGTACAATCCTCATCTAAATGAAATGTTCTTCGCCGAAAAAGGGAAAGGCGCATTTCTGAACGACAAACCCATTCGGGTCAGCCACGAAAAGAAAGTGATCAAATCCTGTTTGGTCACCGGGTTCCCGTACGTATACCTCGATCAGCCCAATGGTCCGCTCGAAGTCTTTGCTCGTTTCGTCCGAAAGGGCGTACCGGTTCGTCGCATCGGTTCGGCCGCGATCGATCTGTGCTGGGTGGCAGCCGGACGTTTCGATGGGTTCTACGAACATAAGTTGGAGCCATGGGACAGTGCCGCCGGCGCCCTCATGGTTACGGAGGCGGGCGGAAAAGTGACCAATCACCAAGGAGAAACATTTACCATCTATGAACATCCTGTGCTGGCCAGCAATGGCTGGATACACGATGAATTAGTTGGCGTACTTAATAATACACAGGAACTATGAGTCAGGAACGCACTGAGATCGGCCAGCTCGGGGAATTTGGTCTGATCGAGCACCTCACGAAAAACATTGAGTTGAAAAACGCCTCGTCCCTCCTGGGCGTGGGCGATGACGCCGCCGTCATCGATCACTTCGGGAAGCAAACAGTGGTCTCGACCGACCTGCTGCTGGAAGGCGTGCATTTCGACCTCATGTACACGCCACTCAAGCATCTCGGATACAAAAGCGTGGTGGTCAATCTGTCGGATATCTATGCCATGAATGCCACGCCAACGCAGATCCTGATGAGTGTGGGCATTAGCAATCGGTTCAGCGTGGAGGCGGTGACCGAATTCTACGAGGGGGTTTATGCCGCTTGTGAAAAATACGGGGTGGATCTGATCGGGGGCGACACCACGGCCTCTCAAAAAGGATTCATGATCTCCGTCACCGCCATCGGCGAAGTGACACCAGACAAATTCGTGAAACGAAGCACCGCACAAAAGGGAGATTTGGTCTGCGTCAGCGGCGATCTGGGGGCGGCGTATGTGGGACTTCTATTTCTCGAACGCGAAAAAAAGATCTTCCTGGAAGCGCCCGGCGTACAGCCCGATCTCGAGGAGGAATCCTACGTAGTGGGCCGCCTCCTCAAGCCGGAGGCCAGAAAGGATATCATTGAGTTTTTGGATGATGCGGAGATACGCCCCACGGCCATGATGGATATCAGCGATGGACTAAGCTCCGACATCCTGCATCTCTGCAAACAAAGTAATCTGGGCTGTATGCTTTACGAAGAAAAGCTCCCGATCGCCGAGGCGATGCGAAACGCGGCATTCAAATTTGAGATCGACCCTACCGCCTGTGCGCTCAGCGGCGGAGAAGATTATGAACTGCTGTTCACCGTATCGCAAGCCGACTACGAAAAACTTACCCTCAACGAACAGATCAGCGTGGTGGGCTATCTAACCGAATCAGAAGCCGGCACACATATCCAAACCAAGGGTGGCAGCAAACACGCGATCACGGCACAGGGATGGAATCATTATAAGAAGTGAATGAAACGATTCTTCTGTTGTTGGATCTGGGTGATCGTGTTATCGGCCTGCCGAACAGCGCGATTCGTTTTTAATCCCCAAAAAACCTACGACCCTTCGATTTTAAAAGAAGACCTGGCCATTTTGACCGGTGCACTTGAAACACATCATCCGGGGTTGTATTGGTATCAATCCTCCGAGGAATGGAATCACCAACGCAACTTGGCCGCAGCAGCGATCGATCGCCCCCTCACGGAACCGGAATTCAGAAAAATACTTCGTCCCCTGGTCTCTTCGATTCGCTGTGGCCACACCAGCGTCCGAGCTTCTAAAACATGGCAGCGGTACAGCGATACGGTGCCCATAAAAAATCTATTTCCCCTCAGTGTCAAGTGTTGGGCGGATACGATGTTGGTGTTGGGAAACCTGGACCCGAGGGATTCCGTGCTGGTACGAGGCACCCAGGTGGTGTCAATCAATGGGCGTAGTCCCCGACAACTTTACGAAACACTATTCCCGTATGTATTTGGAGACGGCTTCAATGAAACACACAAGTACCAGCTTTTGAGTGGGTGGGGGACGTTTGGAAATTATTACCGCCAATTTGTGGATACGTCAAGCGTTCTTCAAATAGAAATATTGGATTCGCTGGGCAATCAACGGTCGCTGACCCGAACACTATACACCCCGGTGAAGGATACGACCAAGCGAGTACCAACTCAGCCGCTCACCAAAAAGGAAAAACGAGTGCGTCGGTTAGAGGGAATAAGAAGTTTACAGATCGATCGCATAGAGAAGCAGGCACTTTTGCGGGTCAATAGTTTTAGTCAAGGGGGACAATTGCGAAAATTCTTTCGGCAGGGATTTGCCCTTTTAAAAAAGAATCAGGTGGCCGATCTGATCATTGATGTCCGAAACAATGGGGGCGGACGCGTGGGTAACTCGACAGCGCTGACCCGCTATTTGGTAGACCGCCCGTTCAGGATAGCAGACAGTCTTTATGCCGTTCGACGAATATCGCCCTATGTTAAGTATATCCAGCACCATCTTGGTATTCAGGCCTCACTTCCATTTCTAACGAGGAGGATGGGCGCTTTTTATCATTTCGGATATTTTGAAAGACATGCCTTTACTCCAAGGAGGAAAAAACATTTCGCCGGAAGGGTATATGTGTTGACGGGGGGAAACAGCTTTTCAGCAACGACACTATTTGTTAACGGGATCATAGATCAAGAAAATGTTACGGTGATCGGAGAAGAGACTGGCGGTGGTGCCTATGGAAATTCTGCCTGGATGATCCCCGATCTCACGCTGCCGCATACGGGCGTGCGGATGCGACTGCCGTTGTTTCGGATGGTCATGAATAAGGATCTGCCCAATAATGGAAGGGGCGTAGTGCCAGAGGTGTCGGTTGGACCAACCGTTGAATCGGTTCGCCGGAATAACGACAATAAAATGCAAAAGGCGGCGCAGCTCATTCGGGAAACTCGTCGGAAAGGATCATAAATCCGTCCGCATCCCGAAGAAAAGGGAATCGCTCCCGTGAATCTTTCAGCAGGGAAGGGTCCAGTTTGGTAGCATACAGTTCGGCCCGGCTTTCACAAGAATAGAGAATGTTACCCATCGGATCAATGACTTGGCTATCGCCAGCATGGTCAATGCCATTTCCGTCGGCTCCGATCCGATTTACTCCGATCACATAGCATTGGTTCTCGATGGCGCGGGCCCGCAGCAGAGTTTTCCAGGTATCGGACCGGCGAGCAGGCCAGTTGGCCACATAGAGGAGGATGTCGTATTCCGGTTGAAAATTTCCTTCCTCGTCGTAGGCGGATCGTTGGCGCGACCAAACCGGAAAGCGCAGGTCG
>SXGQ01277302.1_pt1 | contig 14731 bp, 11 predicted proteins | sample 3178371 | NCBI WGS metagenome assembly SXGQ01 (sample SAMN11356859, study PRJNA531348) | freshwater metagenome | isolation source: freshwater sample F1-20 | place: China: Fuxian Lake, Yuxi | collected 2017-12-25
ACTAAAATTTAATCTACTAGCTAAATTATCAATAGCTGATGATACTTCAGCCTGTGAATATGCTCTTAGATTTTTGAATATATCTGTGTCTATTTTATTAGCACTAGGCTGGAATTGATCGCCGCCCTTGGTGCCAACCGCAGCATTTATGTCTTGTACGTATTGACTAAATTCAGATGATGCTCTTAGCACAGAGGCTATTGTATTCTGTAAACTTTGAGAATACTGATTTGATGATTCAATTAATTGACGAGTTATAGCTATATTTTCTTGTTTTGCTGTAACTTCTGCTCTATATGATTCTACTAATCTACTAGTTGTTAGTGCTATAGCTTGTTTAATTTCTGCTTCTTTTTTATTTCTTACAGTTTCTGGTAAAGTACGATCAGATTGTACAGCAGCTAACCTTGCTTCCAAATCTGTTATTGCTGAACCACCTTTGGCTATTGCAATATCTCTATCAGTTGCTCCAACAGCAGTTCGTGCTTGATCAAAAGTTAACCCCCTTTTCAAAGCTTCTGACATTGCTTTTTGAGTAGCTTCAGCCGCTGGTCTAGCTGCTGATTCTAACTCTTTACTATATGATAATTCTTCTCGTTTGTCCATTTTGCCTATTCCAGTATCAACCAGATTAAGCATTGCAGCTTCAATAACTGTTCCTATGGCAGAGTAAACAAGTCCTTCTGTAGTTGCTGCTGGAACAAATTCTTCTGTTTTTGCCTGAGATATAACTTGTCCAGCATTTCTCAAGCTCTCTATCGTGGTTCTAATCTCTCCAAATGAATCTGAAGTTGTATTGATTGTTTTTGATAATCTATCAAAAGCTTGATTAAGATTATTTGAGAATGTTTCAATTGATTTTTGAGCAGAAGCTATGCTTATCTCTCTAAGAGAGGCTAAATATGCTGATGCTGCCCCGGCAACAGCAGCAAGACTTACGGCAACAAGCTTCAACTGTGGGGGTAGGAACGCTAATGAGTCTACAACAGTTTTTGTAACTCCTGCTGCGCCAGCACCACCAGCAACAGCAGCACCCAACGCAGGAGCACCAGCCTTAGATAGTAAATCACCAGCTACTCCAGCTCCTAAAAGAAGACTAGTAGGACTTAGAGCAGTGGCCTTTGCGGCCTTTTCTTGTCCTATTATATCTCTTCTTTCTGCTCTATCGTATCCTTGTGCTTTTAATTGTCTGGCTCTTTGTAATGTGTTGGTATCCGTTAATTGTTTAAACGACTGAATTACTTTATTAATAGATGATGTTAGCGAATCAAAAATAGATGCGCCACCACCAGCAGCATAAGACTGAACAAAGCCAACAGAACCACCTTTATTATATCCACGAATTTTATCAGCATTATTTAATCTATTTAATTTATGATGGCCAATTCTTTGTGCTGCTTTTTTATTGATAACAAATTCACCAGGAGTTAGGAGTGCTGGAACAGTGTCATCAACCGATCCGCCACCAGCTAATTTAGTATATTTTTCTAATGGTTTGTATTTAGCAAGATTGTATGCTATTCCGATATTTCCCAATTGAATCGAGTCTGCTTTTTGATTTTTTTTCTTTGTGAATCGTTTAATATAGTCTGTTTGCCCATCCTCAAGATAATATCTCATTAACTTATCTGCTAAAACAAAATCTGGAGTTCTTTCAAGTCTATTTCTAACCTCAACTGGTCCTTTACCAGTGCCTATAATATCTACTGGATAATTACCGCCTTTATGAGTACCACGACCCAATTTATTTTTAACTAATTCTTCGAATGTGTTTGATGTAACATTTTTGGAGGATTGAAGACCATATATAGTTTTATTAAAATTAATTGTATCTATACTATCTAAATTTTCTTCTACATACTTCTTCATTTTCGTGCTGTATAGTTTTTGTGGAGACACAGGGCCTCCACCAGCATATTTATTCATCTTATGTAGATTATTAATACCAATAGTCTCAACAGCTTTCTTTCTTATAACAAACTCACCTGGAGTTAACATTGCTGGCACAGTATCTCCACTACCACTACCAGGAACCAATCCTCCTCTAGCAAATCTGCGTCTACCACCACCACCACCTAGGGACGAAGATAAACCGGTAACAAAGCTACCAATATTACTGATTCCTTTAACAGCAATAATAGCGGTTAATGCTGGTAAAACACTCTTTGCAGCATCAGCTATAGATATTAAAGCGCTAGCTAATTTTAATGATATATCTACAAAAGTTTGAAAGCCTTTGCTTTGTCCAACATCACGAACAAGACTAACAAATTGCTCTCTTACCTTTGTAATCTTAACCCCAAGTCCTTCTTGTGCTGTAGCAACGTCTTTGGCTAATGATCCAGCGCCTCTTTGAGCAACATTTAATGCTTCTTGAGCTGTTGCAAATTGCTGAATTAATGGAATAACCTTACCAACCTGACGAAAACCACCCAGTTCTTCTATAATAGCAGAAAACCTAATATCTCTTGTATCCAATTTACTTAGTCCATCACTAAGTCTTCTTACAGCTTCATAGGCTCCTACGAATTTACCTTCAACATCAGTTAATTCAACACCATATTGTTTAAGAGCTTCTATTGTACCTCCTCGTTGTATACGACTAAAAATAGTACGTAAACCTGTAGCAATAGTTTCCGCACTTTCACGAGTAGTTGCTCTTACGCTTGTAAATACTGCTATAAATTCATTTAAAGCGTCTTTACCTTGGCTTACACCCTGACTAGCAGAAGCAAAAACACCGCCAGTTCTTTGGATAGCAGTGATAATATCACTCGCTTCAACAGCAAATTTAGCAGCAACTGCATTGATTGAGCCCAATGCGCTTTCTAAATCATTTGCGCTAATTCCGAACTGTTTCATTAAAGCAATACTGCCCTCAACTGTGCTATTCATATCATCAAAAGACGGAGCTAAAGATGACTTTGCCAATGCTTCTAAAGCAGTTTTAGTTTCTGCCGCAGATAAGCCTGCCTGAGATAGTGTTACTGATACTTGAAGTAGAGATTGAGATGTAACACCCAAGCCTTGTGATAATCTTACAATTTCTTGAGACAATCCTTTAAGACCAGTTGCTGTTTCAGCTGTGACTTGTTGCAGTCTAATAAATTCTTTATTAAAATTTAAAAATTCACTATATGCTGAACCAAAAGCTTTTGCAATAGCATATATGCTTCCTGTTACTATAGAAAACGCGGCAAATCTACGAACAGCCAACCCGGCTTGCCTACCAAATGCTTCAATTTCAGATGTAGCCTCTGCTGTTCTTGTTCTAACATTATTAATAGCATTATTAGCATTATTAAGATTATTGCCTAAGTTTCCAATATTTGTGGAAGCACTACCAATACCAGCTCCTAGTGTTCTCAAAGTAGAATTAAGAGAGGCGGCGTTTGATTCAGCGTCCCGTAGCGCCCTGCTTAAATTATTTATATTAGAAGTAATTCCCTGTATATTACTAGACGCTCTAGGGTCTATTTTCAGATCTAAACTTACAGTAGATAATTGTTTACGTATATTTCCAACAACTTGATTAAGATTACTAGGTCCTCTTAAATTAAGTTCTGCTGTTAAGTTAAAAGATGATGCCATTTATTTCACCGATTAAAAATAAAAGACACCACAAGCGATTAAACTTGAGATGTCTTTTGATTTATATAGGGTAGTATAAGTATTAATTATCTGATTTGGTAATCTCTGAGACTGGTTGAGAAGACAAAGACGGCGAAGCTGTTTGTGGTTTTTCATCTTCCTTTTTTTCCTCGTCAACTATTGGGTTACCATTATCATCAATGAATGGTTTAAATTCTGTGATATAATCTCCATTTACGTCTACTGCATTACCATTCTTGTCAACATATTTGCCTTGCTCATCAACGAATCTACCAAACTCATCAATCAATCTACCATCAGCATCTGTTAATTGTCCCTTTTCATTAACTAATCTTAGTTTATCATCAACAAATTTGTATTTAATTAAAAATTTATTTTCTGGTAATTTCTTTTCATAATCATTATCGAGACCATACAACATATTGGCCAATATCTGGGCAGCTTTTACTGCAACAGGTTCTGCTGCGCGAGATAAGTAATCTTCATAATTTTTAAAATATTTATCTTTAGTATCTGAATACACCAATGATGCACTAATTAAATAGTTAAATCTAGCATTATCAGCCTGCCCTTCTGCTGTATGATTATCAAGATTGGTTCTAACAGAAATTAGATCTCGAATATCATCTCTAACATTTTTCATATCAATAGCTACTTTTTTAGCCTGTTTTAGACTAATACCACCCTTAGCAAGAGTTTTTTCATGATCCATTAATTCTTGTTGTAAAACAGCAAGCTTGGCTTGTTTAGAATCATCCCATAATCCCTGATCCTTTAATAAATCATCAAGTCTAGCTCTTACAATGCATCCAGATTTAACAGCATCAGAGAAAGCCTGATTGTAAACCTTCTGAGCCTCTCTTTGATCAGCAAGTGATGGCGACTTAATTGTAAAGTTTTGGTTTTTATTATCAATTACTATATCAAAAGAATCTGTAATCATGATTGATCTCCTGTGTCATTTTTATGTTTTAAATTATCATTTATTAAAGTAACTCTATATTTATTTTGCTGATTTTCATCCTCAATATAATTAATGATATCATCAAGTGCCATTCTCATTTGGTTATTACCATGATTAAGAATAGATGTTCTAAGTATTTCCCACATATCTAAAAAATCCTGTTCTTTAGCAGTGAGGGGTTTATTAGAGTCCAATCCCCATAGATAACCAAAAGATTCCTCAAATCTAACCAGTGATCCAATAATAGTTGTCTCAAATCTTTTACTAATCTGTTGAATTATTCCTTTTTTATTTCTGTTCATATTATTTAATTCCTGGGTTCTGTTCTGATAATCTATTTAGTAGTTCTTGTTTTACAATCGGAATATTTTCCCACTTTTCTTCCGGCTTTGCCTTTGCTGTTTCTATCAGTTGTTCTGCAAAAAGTTTTTCTCTTGGATTATTAGAATCCATAATAGCCTGAGCTTCTTCTGGACTACTAGCAAAAATAAAATTATGTTGATTATTTTTATTCCCAATTTTATTCTGTATAAGATTCTTTTTCTTTTCTTGTTCTGCTTTTCTATTATGAAATAAAAACCAACCATCTAAAGCATCATCATCATTTATTATATCTTCTGATGGGGCTTCTGGGTGTTGTCTAGCATTATCATACATCTTATGTAAATTTATTAAATATTTATAATCATCAGTTATGCTAATTAAATCTTTTTCTAATTTACAGCTTAATATGTACGATCTCCAAAGATCAGACCTGGCTAATGCTTTCATATCTCTAACTTGTATGGTTTGATCAATAATTTCTCTAATAAATATATTATGTAGTTTATTATGATTGCAATTATCTTCTTTTTGATTAAATAATAAATTATTATTTTTATCATAAATACAGTTTTGTATAATAAATTCATTTTTAATTGAAGAAGCGTATTCCTTAATTCCTAGAGAATCTAACGATCTTTTTTTATTTAATAATTTAATATACTGATTTTCTAATGACTTTAGTTGTCTTTTAAATTTATCTTTAATTTTAAAATTTATAAAATTTTGAAAAATATCTATCTTTGTATCTTCTATAGATTTTTCAACAGCTTTTAATGTTGCTTCTTCATTTTTATTCCATAGATTATTAATTAATAAATAATATTCGATTTCATCATCTGTTAACCATCTTTTATCATATTTATTTTCTTCTATAGTTTTGTCGTATAGAATTTCTGATAAATATTTAATTTCAATAGAAGGAGATAAAACTTTATATGTTTCATTATGAATATCTATATAGTAATATCCTAATATAATTCTATATAATATTTTTTCTAAATTTAACATGATGATACTTCATCAAACTTAATTACTGGTTTTAATCCTGATATGGTTTCATAGCTTGTAAAAGTAACAGATCCTGTTTGTGGTTTAGAAGACTGACTAGCCTCACCACCAGAATACGACAAATCTGTGATAAATGCACTATTTACAGCAATTGAGATTCCACAAGAGCTAGCAGATAATGAATATTTAGTAGTATCTGGATCACCACAAGCCTGAGAAAATGCGTCAAGCACATATGAATCAACACCCTCTGTTAAAAAATCATATTTAATAGATGTTGTCATAGGAAACGACACCATGGAGGCATAGGGTTTATGAGTAGCAAATTCTGAAATATTTTCTCTGTTTACTGTAATATCAACAGTTACTGCTGTTAAAAGGGTGGAATTTATTCCTGGCGGAGATGAACCAGAATAATCTTTTCTCATAAAAACTCGTTTTGCACCACCACAAGTTGATGAGCCTGATCCGGCTGCTGCTTTACTATATCCAATATATGATTTTGTTACTAAAAAAGGACCATCTATAGTAAAAGAATATGAAATTCGATTTAATAATGCCAAGTCACAAACAGCAGACCCTGATCTATTCTTCAGTTCTATTTTAGAAACTTCATTAAAATCTGATGCGCTGTGAACACCAGCAGAGTCAAGATACTGGCTGTAAGATAATGTTATGTTTGGTATTTCTCCAAACTTGGCTATTGGACTACTATTATTAGGGGCAAAAATAGACTTAATAGATCTATTTAAACTATACTCAGCTGAATATAATCCACACAATTGACTTCCACATTTACTTACGCCAAGCTGTGGAAATTGATTTAATAAAACAGTCTGTCCTTGAGCCATAAACTTTTTCCTGTAAGTTTATTTTATTATATTAATTTAATAATAAATATTTATGCAACTATTAGATTGTTCCAAGATGAGTAAGTATACTGAACTTCAACATTACCACCACCTGTATCACCACCACTAAAGCCGATACTACTTAATCTAGCATCACCAATTGTCCAAGAAGAATTACAAGCTTTAATAACTTTAGTGAGTTTTTCTGCGGGTGCTGGAGCGCATTTTTGTGGCTCTGTTGCACTAATAGACCCGCCTTGTGGAATTAAAAGACTATACTGTAGTGTGCATTCAATTGGGAAGGTTACTGTTCTTAGAAATGGTTTGAATTGACCTAGCCTGTATTGACTTTCACGATTAAAATTGACACTAACACTAGCAGAAATAGCTCCGTTCATGCCTTGTGTTTCAAAGTCTTGGCGTCTTGGTAAGTGTAGATTAGTATCATTTAGTGGAGAGAACGATCCACCAGTAATGACTTCTTCTCCGGTATATGATAATTCTTCAGTGAATAAACCATCAACACCAAAGTTAACACTATAGGAATTTAAATATGCGTTCTTAATTGTGAAACCTGTTGCTCCAGAAGCAACGCCGATTATAATTTCGTTTGTTTTTTGTAGTTCTGCTTCAATTTGTACGATATCGCCTGTTAGATTTAGCTTTAAACCTGGGCCACCAACTATGGATCTAGTGATAGTAACTTCTACTTCTGGGGTTACTGGAACAGCTTCTACGTGTTTAAGTTGACCTAGTTGGAAAACTGGCTCAATATTAGAATTTGATGTAAAACCAACGCTCTGAACTCCTTTAAGTGGAGTACCATTGAGTGAAACACCGTGTGTTGCATAAAATATACGCTCTAAAGCCATAGGAGTCTCCAGTATCTTGAATTGGTGCTATTGTAATTTTAATAAGAACAACAGTAAACTATACACCAGTATTAAAAGGATCCGCATATAATTTCATTAGTGATGCGAATAACAGCACCAAACATTCTAATGTTAGTAAAATCAATATCAGAAATTGTAATGTTTTTTAGTCTACATTCTTTCCATTTATAGCTATCATTTTTAACAATAGTATTGTAATTTTGTCCATTAATATTTATAGAACCATCATAATTTAGTGGATAAACACCACTGTTGACAACAATATCTGTTTTATAAAGCTGCAATAGTCTATCTTCTTGAATCCTAATAATATCTACTATATTATTTTTATCTGCGGGATTATCGGCCAATACATGGAGTAATATGTCCTGATTAAAAATTAAGTCTTTGCTACCTAATTGAAATGGTTCCTGAATTGATCTTGTTATAGTCTCAATAACAACAGCTGGTAATTGTATTCTGTATTCGCTACCTATAGAAAAATTACCCTTATCTACATTTAATATTCCAGTTTTATCTTCTAGTGATCTAAATTGAATTTCTTTCCAGTATGGAAATTCTTCTGTTTTGTATACTTGAATGTTTCTATAACTATATTCTAAATGAACTGTTCCTGTTGCTGGTATTGCCTGATTAAATATCACTTTTCCTTCTGGATAATTGATTTTATATCCAAGCGTTGAGTTACCGGTTGGAGCAGGATAAAGAGTAGAATTGACATAAATTCCACTAATATTTATTGGAGATTGATTACTAAAAACTATTCCAGTTTCATAAACCCAATCTTTACGCGGTGTTTGCCAAACCGTATTAGTAGATTGATTTTTGTCTTCTGTGGGTTTTAAAACATGAAGATTAAAATTTGAAATATTTGTAGTTGGTATTTTAACATTTGTAAATCCACCGATTTTTATAAAACCCCAATCTAAAAATGATTTATAGTTATTCTCAAGTTCATTAAGAAATTTTGTGGATCCTATATTTGTTACACCAGTAAATTCTGGTTCAAAAATACATTTAGACATTATTATATCCTTATGTTATTAATTTTTTTATAATATCATTAATTTGAGCAGATGACGCGTCTATTGCTCTTGTTATCCAATTATTGTTTATTGAACCAGCAAACTCTGGAGGCACTCTCCATCCACCGCCACCTTGTCTCATTATACCCAGACCTGTGCGAGAGAATGGGCTGGGTCCAAAAATAAATTCATGACTACCAATTATTATGGAATCTCCTTCTGTTAATAACCATCTTAGCCATTCTAAATTTGATCCCTTCTCTGTGCTAAAAGAAGCTGATCCCAGACTAAGCAAGTCTTGTAAATCTTTTCTAACCATTTCTAATTTAATACCACCTTTAATTTTTTGGCCCACAATAGAAACAGGAGTTTTTGTTACAACTTTCCCATTTTTAATAGTACTTAAAATATCATTAATTCTACTTTGTGGATCAACAATACCAAATTCACCCTGTAACTGACCACCAAGTAATGATTCATATTCTGGTTGAGCTTGTATACTATTTATTAATATATCTGGAATCTCATTTGACATTCTATTATATATTTTATCTAAATATTTATTTAATTCGGGAATCAAAGCATTTAGAATAGCCTTGTTCACAGTTGCATCAGAATCTACTAATTTCATATTAAATTTTAAAGAACTCATATTTTCTTCCAGTATGTGAAAAAATAAGAACTCTCTCCAAATCCAGCTGGTTCGGAATCACTATTTCGTTGATAAAAATTATCTGTATAACTTGATATATTAGTATCAACAATTAATTTAGAACATTTTTTTATTTTAGGATAATCAGTTAATTTATTAATTGTTTGAATCGTTCCTTCTGGATTATGAACCTTACTATTGAAATTTGTCCAATACTTAGAATTGAAAACTACTAATAAATCTATTAGATCATAAGCTTCAGAATATGTTCCGCCTAAACCTCTACAGTACGAACATATTTGACCATTAGCAAATTGCAATGGTCCATTTGGCTTATATCTATTGCTAGACTTACCAGATATTGGATCAATATAGCAATTTGAACATTCTGTAAATAATGATCCCTCATAAATTAATTTACAAGGAAGGGATAATGAATTATTTCTTAATAACTCATCAATAAAAGAATTAAAGGTATTTTTAAGATCAGAGGTTATAATATCTAAACTCATTGTGTTACTTCTGGAATAAAGGTGATTAGTCCTGTTACTATCTTTGATACTTCTCCAATATTATTAATTAATTCTATATCATAAAGTGCAATAGATTGAGTTACCTTGCGAGTAAAGCTTTCTGGTAAATTCATTTCAATTGTACTATTCGAATTATTTATTTTTAATAGCAAATTAGCAGATGTCATACTTAGTAAGATAGTTGGGGACGAAATTGATGGTCTGATTTGCCCACGCAAAGAATATCCAGTTAAGTTAACACTATTATCATCTTTGGATAATAGAAAAGAAATTCTATAACTACTTCCTTTATTTAATGTTAAGTTTTTAGTAGATGTAATAAAACATGCATCACTTTCTGATGGATTTTCAATACTATCAAATATAGATATACAAAATGAGGCCATATTAGTATCCTTAAAAAATTAAAGAATTATTAATTTAAATACACCCTCTGTTGTTTTTTATTCTTATCCTTTATTTACCTTATAAGATGGAAGCATTTTATGCTATAAAAGATAAAGAAAGTAGTCAATTTTATTATTTGTTTCTTCCCAAAACTGTTTGAAACTGTTGCAGAGCTTGATAGTAAGACAGTTGTTGATCATATGTTAAAAATGGCCCAAATGAATAAGAGGATATATGACCAGTACCATAAGTATCGTTTGATAAGCAAGAAAAATCGTTGGGATCAACTGCGATATGATTATATCCAAAAATTGTTATACTTAATCCGATACCATTTAAACTATTGCTATTCATATCTCCAAAGGTAAAGTCATTGTCATAAGCTCCGTTTCGATATGTACTAGAATTAGCTCCGCTTTCACCAGTATCACAACATCCTAAAAATAATCCATTATCTGAAGAACTAAGAAATTGTCCAGTATAATTTCCACCGCTATCAGTATCTCCCATGTAATATTGTGAAGCATTATTAATTGAATTAATCCATAGCCATATCCAACCACAATTACCAGCACAGCATCCATAACTATCATCAACACCCATATAAAACTCATTAGATCTATTCATCATATAAGCGCTCATATGATTGTTAATACCCGTAAAACCATTATTATTATTAGGTAACACTCCCGTGTCCAAATATTTGGTTCCGCCCCCACCAGCATTTAATCCGCCGTTACCTCCTCTTTCAGTATAGTCTCCATCAACAAAATTAGTATTTGTATCTATACTATTTCCATACTGAGATCCAGTAAAAGATAATCCTCTATATAAAGGAACTCTGGCAGCAGTTAGATTATCTCCACAAATTAAATTTAATCTACTAAATTTCTCTCTTATACCAGCAGCATCTATTCTATAACAAAAATCACTAACGGCTTTCAGAGTATCTTTAGAGACTCTACCACCATTAGATAAAACCCTATTGTGCCAGTCTCGTGCTTCTCTATGAATATTAACACTAGAGAATAATTTACCATTTAGCATATTTTATAGCACAGTAACTGTGCCATCCTCGTTCATAGTAAAATTACCAACAACAGTGTTTGCGCTATCAATAGATCCTGGTTTAATACTATTTAGTAGTTGTCCTAGTTGATAGTGTAATAAAAATAATTCTTGCCCTTTATTCCCAAGGCCATTTGCTATTTCTTGTGGTGTTAGTAAAGGATGCTTCCAAAATCTATAAGTACCATTGGTATATGTCTCATTCATATGATTATATAAACCAATAGCTTCTGAAATTAAGCTGTCTGCAACTATTTTAGCTTCGTCTTGATTATTATTTTCTAATATACTCATTTTTTTATTCTCCTAATTATAATACTCTCCATCTACTATCAATTGTATCGTATAATATAGTAACCGTGCCGGTTGGTGGAATAATATGATCTCCACCAGTACTTGTTATTATACGATTACCTGATGTTGCAGTGGTGGCTTGATGTTTTAGTGTGATGTTGTGTGTGGTGCCAATATTAATTACTACTCGTGTATATTCACTACCTAATACTATACCGCTAATATTAACTCCGCTGGTTGATGCGCTGACTCTGACAATATCGCCAGCACCAGGATTCCAATTTCCTTGACTGGTTGATAGGGCTGATGGAGATATATATGTTGGTACTGTATTAAGTGTGGTTATAGTACCACTTGTTGCAGTTAAGATTCCACTAATATTGGTATTACCAACAACATGAAGCGCAGCATTTGGACTACCGGTATTAATACCAACTCTTTGACTAAATATTCCAGTACCAACTACATGGAGTTGACCGCTTGGAGAAGTGGTGCCGATACCGAGATTTCCAGCACCGGTTAATCTCATTCTTTCAATATAGGATGCTAAAAATATTAAATTAGCATCAGATATAAATCCGAGACGCATGTTGGCTGATGATGCTGGAGATGCAGCTTGTTGAAATTCTAAAAATGCGTTAGCATTATTATATGATTGAAATTGTTTGGTTGCTAGTTGAGTAAAACTACCAAGAAATAGTCCTCTATTACTAGTATCAATACCAAAAACATCATTGCCGCTTCTGCTAATAAAGAAGTGGTCCTCATAATTTCCGGTGCTTCCAATTCTAAAATCAACATATGTTTTTTGTGATGGATTACCATTTTGTAATCTCATTATATTTCCAGCACTAGTCAAATTACCACTAACATGAACAAGTTGCTGTGGTGATGCTGTTCCTATACCTAGTCGATTGTTCGTGGCATCCCAGTATAATTGACCACTATCAGCAACTATTCCACTAGAGCTATTCCAGTATGCAACATGACTAGCAACTCCTGTTCCAGTAACAGGATTAGTTAGTGTATTCTGTTTAGCGTTCAATTGGGTTTGTATTGCGCTAGTAACATCCTTAACATAACTCAATTCAGTTAAGCTTGGATATGTTCCAGTAGCTAGAGAGGTGACATTTTTATTAGCATCAAAACTAGCTATGGTGTTTGCTGTTTGATTTGTAATACCAAAGTTATTATTAGAAGTTACTCCGCTACTTACAATACCTATTGTGCCATCATTATTGATACCAATATAGTTAGTGGGGCCAGATAGAACAAGAGTATCATTTAAACTATGCACATAGCTTATATTCTCATCGTCATCCCAATATATGTTTAATTTAGTATTATCATCATTATCTTTAAAATTAATACTTGGTCTTCCATCACCGCTATCATTAGTATATAAATTAATTATCGCTTCTGCTCCACCAGCACTACCAGATGATCCTATATTCAATGTTTTATTTTCAAAAGTTAAATCACTTTCAGCATCTATCCCGGTGGTTGTGCCAGTACTTGTGAGTATTCTATTATTGGTTGGGTTATTAACTAAACCACTAACGCTAACCGTAAAGCTATTTCCAGCATCATTGTAATTTAAATTAATACCAGTTCCGGCCACAAACAATCCGCTACCAATACGATCATCTACTGCTTCATTAAAGTCTGTTATCTGAGATGCTGTATGAGTATGACCGCTAACGCTAACATTTATTCCACTAACTTGTAATGTTGAGAAATTTCCACTAGAGCTAGCAACCCAATAATCTGTGGTACTATCGTATTGTAAAAATTGACCATTAGTAACTCCGCTAATATTAACATCATGATTATAACTAAGATCACTAAAGTTTGTTGGTCTTACGAATAATTGACCATTAGCATTACCATTATCTAAAATAATAGCCAGACTAATAGCGTGTTTTGGTTTAACATTAGTTAATTTGCCAGCAACTGTTGGATGAGCATATAGAATATCTCCATCGTTCCAAGTCTCATCACCAACAGCATAATTTGTTGCTGATCCATCAAGATCTAAATGTCTGAGATGACCAAAATCTATAACATATCCATTATTATTATTGTTGATAGTATCCCAAATTAATCCAATAAATCGTATTTCATTAATAGTATTATTAGCAATATATAAGTTTGGAGTTATAATACCATTAGGATGAACACCACTAGCATAAACTACTTGTCCTTTATATAAAGGACTTCCTGTGGTATTTCTTACTCTGAAAAATCTATGTTGACCAATCTCCATTATTGTTGAATCAGTAAGAGCAATATCAACTGTGCCTTCGGTACTATTCCAGCCCATTTGTCCTTGAGATCCCACAGGGCCATTATTAGTATTAAATTGTATAATATCTAATGTACCAGTATTAGCAACAAGATTTCCGCTAACACTTAACAAGCTCCCGTCAAACGTTAAATTGCTTTCAGCATCAATTCCAGTGGTTGTACTATCTCTGCTCGTAAGAATCCTATTACCAGAAGGATTTGCTATTAAATCTGTTACACTAACAGTAAAGGTGTTTCCAGCATCATTGTAAATTAAGTTAATGCCGGTACCAGCAACAAATAAACCAGATCCTATTCTATCGTCTACAGCCTCGTTAAAATCCGTAATTGAAGAAGCGGTATGAGTATGGCCGCTGATACTGTAGTTCGTTAACAAGCCACTCACAGCATTGTTAAAATCCGTGATATTACTAGCAGTATGAGTATGGCCGCTAATACTGTAGTTCGTTAACAAGCCACTCACAGCGCTATTGAAATCCGTGATATTACTAGCAGTATGAGTATGGCCGCTGATACTGTAGTTCGTTAACAAGTCGCTCACAGCATTGTTAAAATCCGTGATATTACTAGCAGTATGAGTATGGCCGCTGATACTGTAGTTCGTTAACAAGCCGCTCACAGCGCTATTGAAATCCGTGATATTACTAGCAGTATGAGTATGACCGTTGATACTGTAGTTCGTTAACAAGCCGCTCACAGCATTGTTAAAATCCGTGATATTACTAGCAGTATGAGTATGGCCGCTAATACTGTAGTTCGTTAACAAGCCACTCACAGCGCTATTGAAATCCGTGATATTACTAGCAGTATGAG
>SXGQ01350284.1_pt1 | contig 14730 bp, 15 predicted proteins | sample 3178371 | NCBI WGS metagenome assembly SXGQ01 (sample SAMN11356859, study PRJNA531348) | freshwater metagenome | isolation source: freshwater sample F1-20 | place: China: Fuxian Lake, Yuxi | collected 2017-12-25
GATGCGTCGACAACGACCACCGCGCCCGGTCGCCGTCCGAGTTGCTGGGCGGTGTTCAGCGCTTCGCGGACCAATTGGGATGAGGCGGCGATGGGCAGGTTGTGGCCGACGCTGAAGCGGACAACATCCATCACCGGACGTAGCAGCCCGCCGAGCAGGCCGCCGGGGTGGCGGCGTGCGAAGTCGTCTGCCGTGAAGGAGCGTCTCCGGGCGACGGCAAGCGCGAGCGCATCCGCCAGGGCCAGGGTCGCGGTGGTGGAGCAGGTCGGGGCCAGCCCCATCTCGCTGGCTTCGGTGATCGGCCCGAGCGTCAGGGCCACCGTCGAGAGCCTGGCGAGCGAAGAGCCCCCCTCGCCGCCGGTGATCGAGACGATGGCGACCCCGTCCTGTCTCACGATCGACGCCAGCGCCACGACCTCATCGGTCTCGCCGGAGTTGCTGAGCGCCAGGATGCAGTCATTGGATCGAATCTTGCCCAGATCGCCGTGGACGGCCTCCGCGGGGTGGATGTCGTGCGACGGCACGCCCAAGCTCGCGAGAGTGGCGGAGATCTTCTTGCCGATCAGCCCGCTCTTGCCCAAGCCCGAGACCAGTACCGTGCCGCCCAAGTCCGCGCAGCGAGCCAGGACATCAATCGCCTCGTGGACCGATGGACCGATGCGTTCCAGCAGCCCGGCGACGGCATCGGCTTCGGCTCGGAGGACCTGTTCGATGAACCGGCGCTCGCTCGGGATGTCGGTGGGGGGGGGCATCCGGGGATACACTACACTTGGCATGTGCGTCGGTCGCGGCGGGACGTCCCCGGCGGCTCAGAAGCGATCCCAGGACCCACGGATGGAGGGGCGGTCCCCGTGCTCACTCAGGACTACAGGGTACGGCTGGAGAACTTCCAGGGGCCGCTCGATTTGCTGCTGTTCCTGATCCGAAGGGCAGAGGTCGACATCTCGACCGTCTCCCTCGCCGAGATCGCCGACCAGTACCTCGGGTTCCTCGAACGGATCGAGCGTATCGATGTCGACGCCGCTGGCGAGTTTCTGGTCACCGCCGCAACCCTCATCGAGCTCAAGTCGCGTCTAGTCATCCCGGCGCTGACCGATCGCGCGTCCGACGATGAGACCGGCGCCTCCTCCGCCGCCTCGCTTCTGGCTGAGGTTGATACCGACAACCCGGCGGCCGAACTCGTCCGCCAGTTGCTCCAGTACAAGGCGTACCGCGACGCGGCCGACACCCTGGACCGCCGGCGCGACGATTGGCTTGCCCGCTACCCCGCCGGGCGGGCCGGATCCGACCGCCTGCCGCCGCCGGTCGAAGACACGAGCGACCTTGAAGAGCTGGAGATCTACGACCTGATCGAGGCCTTCGGGCGCATCATCGAAACGGTGCAGTTCGACCGGCTGGGCGAGCATCGCATCACCAGCGACGACACACCAATCGAGCTCCATTGCGAGGATGTCATCGATCGCCTGCGCCGTGACGCCGGGCCCGGCGGCACGCTGACCTTCCGGTCGATTTTCAGCGGCCGGACCCGGGCGGAGATGGTCGGCCTGTTCATCGCGCTGCTCGAGCTGGTCCGGCAGCGCCGGATCCACGTGCTTCAAGAGCGCATCAACGACGATATTGCGATGCAACTCACCGATGCCCCGGATGAAGTGGGACCGGGGGGCGGTTCGATCTCGGTGCTCAGGCCCGGCGAGTTTGACGCCGATCAGTCGCTCTGAACTGAATCGCTCCGCGCCGCTTTGGCAATCGCCTCGGCAAGCCGCTCAAGTTCCCGCCGGATCTCGTCGCGCGTCCGTTTGACGGCATCATCGGCCGGACCACCCGCCGCTGAAGCGATGGCCGGCTCCTGCCGCAGCGGGGCGCCCGCCGTCACGACGCGATCGGCACGCGCAACCAGTTCCCGCAGTTCGCTCGTCACCGTTCGCAGCGTGTCATTGAGCTCCCGAGCCTCGCTCAGGCGCGATTCCAGCCGCCGGGCGAGCTTCTCGGCCTGCTCAAAGATCGCCGACGCCTCGCCGCCGACATCCGAGACCCGTTCCAGTCGCTCCTCGATCCGGCGCTCGGCATCCTCGACGCGCCACTCGATGCGCTCGATGAGCCGGCGTTCGAGAGCGCCAAGATCATCCGCCGTCACCGGCGGGCGGTGCTCGTGACCGGGGGCCTGCGCCTGGTGTGGTCCGGCGACTCGCTCCTCAAGCGTGCTCAGCAGGGAGCGCACATCGCCCGATCGTTCGTCCAGCGCCTGAACGAGCTTGGCGGTGAGCTGTAGCTGCGTCCTTTGGCGGGCCGACGCCTCGTGCCAACTGGCCCGTGCCTGGGCCGACTCGGCCACCGCCCGGCTCAGTTCATCGATCAGGGTGCGGAGCCGGCCGCTGTACTCCTCGAACGCTTTCTGGTCCAGGATCCGCGGGGTCAGGAGCACCCGCTGGCCCAGGTCCGTCACCGATGTGGCCGCGGCCGTGAACCCGGGCTGCGGCTTGTGTTCGAGTTCCGGCATGGCGTGCATCCGGGGGTACGAGCGGGCCGCACATCGGCCAACAGCCTCGGCTATCGACCAACCCCCTCCTCCGGCTGGAGACTGGCATCGGCTACCATGACCCCACATGCCCCGCACTGGAGCCAATCCCAAGAACCCCGGGCGTCGCCCGGCTCCCAAAGCCCGCAAGCCCGCCGCTGGCGGCCGAGTCAGGCTCCACAAGCTTCTGGCCGATGCGGGCGTGGGCTCGCGCCGGAGCTGTGAGCAGCTCATCGAAGAGGGCCGTGTCAAGGTCAACGGGCGATCGGTCGTCGAGAACCCAGTCCTGGTCGACCCCGCGGTCGACATCATCACCCTCGACGGACGACGGATCACGCAGGCCGACCGGTTCATTTACGTGATGCTCAACAAGCCCCGGAGCACCGTGACGACCGCGTCGGACCCCGCGGGTCGGCCGACCGTCACCGAGTTGGTCAAGCACCCCTCCGGCGTTCGCCTCTACCCGGTCGGGCGGCTGGACTACGACACGCTGGGGCTGCTGCTCCTCACCAATGACGGCGAACTGGCCAACCGACTCACCCACCCCCGGTACGGGGTTCACAAGACCTACCACGCGACCGTACGTGGCTCGCTCACGGACGAGGATGTCGCCAAGCTCGAGAAGGGCATCTTCCTGGCCATGCGCCGTGAAGGCGAGACGCAGGGGGCCGCACGCACCGGCGCTGCCAAGCTGAGCTTCGTCCGCCGGGGTAACCCTGCGGGGCGCGGGTCGGTCCAGGCCGGCGACGTCAACTCGTCGGTCATTGAGGTCACCCTGTCCGAAGGCCGCAATCGCCAAGTCCGCCGAATGCTCGCCAAAGCGGGCTGCCACGTGAAGAAGCTGGTCCGGGTTCAGATGGGCCCGCTGCGGCTCAAGGGTGTGCGGATCGGCGAGTGGCGTGAACTGACGCCCGCCGAACTCCGCTCTCTCCGCCGCGCTGCCGACCGCCAGCCCTCGGACGCCGGCATCATCGAGTCCACGCCGCTCGACAAGTCGTCGGCTCCCGCGCCCTTGCGACAGCACGTGGCCAGGAAGAAGTCGGCGGTCGCCCCCGGCGGGTCCAAACCGCGTCCCAAGTCGCCCAGGCCGTCGGGCGACCGGCCCGGTGCACGCCGCTGATATCGTGTCGCCCGGATGGTCGCGGGGATGTCCTGCGGCCGCTCGCTCCCCTGAGCCGATCACGCCCCCATGCTTGTCCACCTCAACGGTCGGCTTGTTCCCCGCGAAGAGGCTGCGGTGTCGCCTTTGGACCGCGGGTTCCTCTTTGGCGACGGCCTCTATGAGGGCCTCCGCACCACAGAGGGGGTGGTCATTGGCCTCGATCTGCACATCAAACGCATGCGCGAGGGGCTTGAGGAGACGCGGCTGGACCGCGCCGACCAAGCCTTCAATCCGGATCGACTGGAGGAACTGACGGTAGAACTCATTCGGGCCAACGGCCTGACTGAGGCGTTCGTCTACTGGCAGGTCACCCGCGGCGCCCCAGGTCCAGCCGACCCGGTGCGCCAGCGGCTCCCCAGCCCTGGCATGCGACCCACGGTCTTCGGGTATGCCGTGGCGGCCGCCCCTGTGGCCTCGTTTCGCGAGCCTGAGACCAAGTCCGCGGCGTTGATCCGCGACTCGCGATGGGAGCGCGGGCATGTCAAGGGCATTTCAATGCTCGGCAATGTGATCGCCGCGATGGACGCCGCCGAGAGCGGCGCCGAAGACGCGATCCTGCACCGCAACGGCGTGGTCACCGAGGGAACATCTACCAACGTCGTGATCGTGCCCCGCGGCGCCTCGCACGCGGTCACCCCTTCACTGGCGAGTGCCCCGATGCTCGCCGGTGTGACGCGGGCCCTGCTGCTGGAAGCCGACCCGACGTTGGAGGAACGCCCCGTCACCGTCGACGAGATCCGGGCCGCGGACGAGATCATGCTGATCGGGACCCTGACGATGCTCGTCTCGGTTGTCCAGCTCGACGGTCGACCGGTCGGGCCGGTGTCGCACTCCGGCCGCCCCGGGTCTCACGCAAGGCGATTGCTGGGCACGCTCGTCGAGGCGATCCGACGCGACGTACACTCGCACCGACGCCACTGAGACGATCCATGGAAGAACTCCACCCACGCCTGCTCGCGATCACCGTCGGCAACACCAACACGCGCTTCGGCGTCTTTGAGAAGGACGACCCGACGCCGCAGCGCGTTGGTGCGCTCCCCTCCGACGACATCCCAGCGCTTTGCGACGCCATCATGGACGCCGCCCGTCGCCTGGGCGAATACGACGGCTCGCTCGTGGCTCTGGCGTCGGTCAACGACACCGCTGCCTCGGCCCTTGTGAACGCGCTCGAACCCAGGCTCAACCAGGAACTGCTCCGCATCGGGACCGAGGTCAAGATCCCTGTCCGGGTCGCCACCGACGCTGGCGCCAAGACCGGTCAGGACCGGCTGCTCAACGCTCTGGCGGCATGGGACGTTCACCAGCAGGCCTGCGTGGTGGTCGATGCGGGAACGGCCATCACCATCGACTTCATCGACGGCGACGGCGTGTTCCAGGGCGGGGCAATTGCCCCCGGAGCCCGGATGTGGCTCCGCGCCTTGCACGAGCACACCGCCGCGCTCCCGATGGTCGAACTGGCACGCCCGGCCGACGGGTACTTCGGGCGCAACACCGAGCAGGCCATGCTTCAGGCGGTGTACTTCGGGATCCGAGGGATGGTGCGGTCGCTCGTCGAACGCTACGCCGAGGCCTTCGAGGCCTATCCGCCCGTCGTGGCCACCGGCGGCGATGCCATCCTGCTGTTTGAGCAGGACGAACTGATCGACACCATCGTTCCCGACCTGACGCTCCGCGGGATCGCCGCGGCCTGCGGCATCATGCCCAAGTCCAACGATCGGCCAGGCGCCGACGAGGAACCACCGCTGCGGAGGTGAACCGTGACTCAGTCGCGACTCGATCATGACCCCGTCGGTGCTGCCGGACAAGCCTCGATTGCCGGTGCCAACCTCATGATGAACCGGATGATCCTCGCCGGCATGATCATGGGACAGGTTGTCTTCGCTGGAGTCATGGCTGTTGCAATGGGAGTCCGCTTCAACACCTCCGGCCAGCTTGTGCCCGGGGCCCCGGGGATCAGCCCCAGTGTGATCCAGATGCTCTTGCTGATCTGCACGATTGTCGCGGCGGGAGCGATCCCGACGGCATTTCTGATGCGTCACTTGATCCGCCGGCGCATCTCGCCCACTGCGACGCCCGCCGAGAGAGCCCAGCAAGCGACCTCGGGACTCATGATCAGCGGCGCGCTCATGGAAAGCTTCGGGATCTTCGGGCTCGTCATCTGCCTGCTCAGCCACAACTTCTGGCCCGGCGGCATCTTCCCGATCATCTCGATCATCGGGCTGCTGCTGCTCATGCCCAGGCGTGACGAGTTCGATGCAGCAGTCGGTGGTCGCGCCGGAGTCAATACCCGATCGGACTCGGTCGGCGGGATCTACGGGGAGCCCGAGCGGTGGAATCGGTGAGCAGTTCGCTCGGATCGGCGTCCTACGCGGTGATGACGCCCTGGACGCCGGGTGCACACGCGGGCGGGGCGGCCATCGCGATCATCCAGTTGATGGCTGACCCCCCTGCGGACCTCGATCTGGCACTGCAGCGAATCGGCCTGGGCCAAGTTCCAGTCGGATCTGTGGCGCTCCGCGATCTCTGCGCGATCGACCGTGGACTGGTCATCCGCTGGGACGAACGAACGGTTCAACTCACCCCGCATGGCGGGGCCTTCGTCGTGCGCCGGCTGCTCGAGTCGCTCTCCGCGGCAGGGTTGGCGACCACGGCGGTCGTGGCGAGCGATCCGCAGAAGTCGTACCCCGAATCAAGAGGTGTGGTTGAAGCCTGCATGCTCGATGCGCTCGCCCGCGCTCCAAGCCCGATGGCCGTCGACGTGCTGCTGCGCCAACCCGGGGTGTGGCGGATGTGTTCCGGCCAGACCGATCCGATCCTGGATCGAGTCCTCAACCGCCTGCTCGTGCCGCCCACCGTCGTCGCCGTCGGCCGTCCGAACGTGGGCAAGAGCACGCTCGTGAATGCACTCGCTCGGCGGCAGGTGGCGATCGTGTCGCCGCAGGCCGGAACCACGCGCGACCACGTTGGCGTCACGCTGGACCTTGATGGGTTGGCAGTCCGCTGGGTGGACACGCCCGGGATCAGGGCCGAAGGCGAGCCGCACGATGAACTCGAAGCCGCCGCCGCACACCTCGCGTCGAACATCATCGCCGGTGCCGATCTCGTGGTGCTCTGCGCCGACTGGCAGCACGACTTCATCAGCCCCGACACCCTCGGATTGGCGCCGGGACCACTGCTCGTTCGGTGTGCCACCCGGTCGGATCTGGGTCCGCCGGCAGGGCAGGTGGATGTCGCCACCGCCGCGAGCAGGGGTGAGGGCCTCTCGGACCTTGCCCGCCTGATCCGTCGATGGCTGGTACCCGACGAGGCCGCCAACTCGCCAAGCCCCTGGCGGTTCCACGCCGGCCTGCCCTGAGCGGCCGCTTCCGGCCGGGGGGTACTGACAGAACCCGTTCGGGCAGCTACTCTTACGGGTTCCCCCGCGGGCGATCCGCCCCGGGGTATCACCGGAGAGTGTTCCCTCATGGATCAACGCCAGCAACAGGTGCAGGTCGGCGCCGGCCTCCAGGAATCGCGGCTCAACACCGAGTTCATCGCGTTCCTCGAGAAGTACGGCACGCGTGCCCTCTACATCATCCTCATCATCGTCCTCGCCTACGTCGGTTGGCAGCGCTGGCAGCGGTGGAAGAGCGCCCAGCTCGATCAGGCCTTCGTGGCGCTCAACGCGGCCATGGAGTCGCGCGACCCCGACAATCTCATGCGCGTCTCGGCCGACCACCGCGGGCAGGGCTCGGTCTGGATCGTCGCGAATCTCGCCGCGGCCGATCAGTACCTCGATGCGGTCCGGCGTGGGCTGGCTCCCGGCGCCAACCTGATCACCCCCGCTGAGACCGACCGCCTCACCGAGACCCAGCAGCAGGAGCTGCTTGTCAAGGCCAACGGCATCCTTCAAGAAGTCATCGACTCCGTCGGCACGTCCAAGGGACACGTGGTCTTTTCGCAGGCGGCCCGCTGGGGGCTCGTGACCGTGGCCATCGCGAACAACGACGAGGCCAAGGCCCGCACGCTGCTCGAGGAGTACATCTCCACCGCCGAGAAGGCCGGACTCAAGGCACAGGCCGAGATCGGCCGCGCCCGGCTGAACGCGCTCCCGGGTTTCCTCGCGCCCAAAGCCGTGTACGCCGAGGCCGAACTTCCCGCATCAGCGCGCCCGTTCCGCCCGGCAGCCCCATCGCCGTTCTCGGTCCAGGGCGGCACCGGTCAGGAGATGTCGCTGTCCATGGAGGAACTCCAGGAGCTTCTCCGCACCGGTACCCCGGTGCCAGTGCCGGGCACGGGCGCTGAGGACCTCCCGCCGCCGACCATCGAAGATCTCACCCCTCCTGCCCCGCCCCCGTCCGAGCAGCCCGCGCCCGCGCCGGGCAGCGACGGCGGCTGATGCCGGGCCCCGGCAAACGATCGGGCGACGACGAGGAGCCGCTCCCCGGCGGCGATTACGTGCGCCCCGGCGGCAAGGTGGATCCCGATGCCATCCGCGTGGCCATCGGCGCGGGCACCGACGAGCCGCTCGATGATGAAGAGTCAGAGGGGCTGCGCCGGGTCACCTTCAAGCTCTCGCGCGAGCTCGACAAGCGGCTCGACAAGTACCTCACTGACCGCATCACGTTCATGAGCCGCAACCAGCTCCAGCGGCTCATCGAGTTCGGCGGCGTCACGGTCAACGGGCGGGCCCCCAAGGCCTCGACCAAGCTCCATCTGGGTGACGTGGTCGAGGTCGTCGTGCCCCCACCTCCTTCGAGCGAGATCCAGCCGGAGGACATCCCCCTCAACATCATCTTCGAGGACGACTACATGCTCGTCCTGAACAAGCAGCCCGACTTGATCGTCCACCCAGCCCGCAGCCACAACTCCGGCACGCTGCTCAACGCCCTCGTCCACCACTTCGCCAGGTCCGGCGCGCCGGGCTCGCTCTCGTCAGTCGGCAAGGAGTTCGCACGCCCCGGCGTGGTCCACCGCCTTGACCGGCACACCTCCGGCGTCATGGTCATCGCCAAAGACGACGAGGCCCACTGGCGGCTGGGGCGACAGTTTGAAGACCGGCGGGTCGACAAGCGGTACCTCGCCATCGTCGAGGGCGAGATCGGCGACAAGCTGCCCTTGGCCGATGTGATCGACGTCCCCATGGGGCCGCACCACAGCCGGGCCAAGGGCATGCGCGAGAAGCAGGTCGTGCGCCACGACGAACTCGGCAAGCCCGCCGTCACCATCTACCGTGTACGCGAGCGGTACAACGGCTACACGCTGGTCGAGCTTGAGCTGAAGACCGGGCGCACGCACCAGATCCGCGTCCATCTGAGCCACATCGGGTTCCCGCTGGTCGGCGACGACATGTACGGCGGCCGACGACTGACCGCCCAGCAGTTCTTCAGCGGCATCGCGGCACGCCCCGCGGATGCCGGGCTCGACCCCGCTGACCCCCTGATGATGCGCCAGGCCCTGCACGCGACGCTGCTGGGCATCCGCCACCCCATCACCGGCGCGCCGGCCGTCTTCACCGCCCCGCTCGCGCCGGATCTGGCCCGGCTCATCCACTTGCTTCGTACGTATCGCCCGCCCCAGTCAGGGGTGCTTCGTCCAGACCTTGCCGGCGCCACCATCGATCTTGATCAGGCCATCGGGCCCGATCACGGGCCGACGCTGTAGCGCTGCAACGCCCCGCGACTATCGCTGAGGCTCGTCCGCGGTTTCCAGTTCCAGTGCGACCATGTCGCTGTAGCTCGACGCCACCGGCTCGCCCAGCGCGAGGCCGAAACGCTCGCGGACCTCCTGGATCAGCTCATGGCACTTGCCCACGTGCTGCGACGGCATGACCAGGGCCTCAGCCTCGAAGAACACGCCGAGGTGCTCGACGTGGTCCATGTGCAGCCGCACGTTTTTGTACATCCAGATCTCACGCTTCTTCCGAACGGTCAGCCACACCGGGAGCGGACGCTCTCCGAACCGGGCCCGGGCCTCCTGCTCGGTATAGATCGTGAAGTGGCTGAGCTTGGGGCGTGAGCGGTTGAGCCGGTGGTAGAAGATGTACTCGGTCGGCTCGCCGCTGGTCTCGCGCTTCTTCAGACGCCCGTCGGGTACGCGGTAGTAGGTGTCGATCTGGGTCACCTCGCCGACGAACTTTGCGCCAAACCGGCGCGCAACCGTGCGTGCCAGTTCCGGGTCACGAAGCTCCGACTTGAACTCCACGTTCTGCATGGGCGCTCCCGCTTCTATCGGCTGTTCCCGGCCGCGACTGAACCGCCCCCATGCGGTCGCCGAGGGCGGTCGCGATCCCTCTCACGACTCCCCAAGCTCCCGCAGCAACCGGGCCTCGTCCCAGATCTCGATGCCCAGTTCCGTGGCTTTCTCGAGCTTGGACCCTGCCGACGCCCCCGCGATCACCAGATCGGTCTTCTTGGAGACGCTCCCGGTGACCTTCGCGCCCAGGGCCTCGAGCTTCTCCGACAGGTCAGCTCGCTCGAAGCGTTCCAGGGTGCCGGTGAGGACGATGGTCTTGCCCGCAAAGGGACCGTTTGCCGCACTCGCGCCAGCGCGGAAGTCCGGGTTCGGCATGGTGACGCCGACGTTCCGCAGCTTGTCGAACGTGGCCCGGCCCGCATCGCTCCGGAGGTACCTGGCGACCACCTCGGCCCGGATCGGCCCGAACCCCTCGATCGATTCCAACTGCTCCGGGGTTGCATCGAGCAGGCCGTCGATGGACTCGAACTGCCTCGCCAGCAGCTTGGCGTTGGAGGCGCCCACGTGCCGGATCCCCAGCGATCCGAGCAGCCGCGACAATGGACGCTGCTTGGCCTCCTCGATGCCCGCGATCAGGTTGTCGACCTTCTTCTCGCCCATCCGTTCGATGTCGAGCAGCTTCGCCCGGTAGAGCGGCAGACGGAAGATGTCCGCGAAGTGGTTGAGCGGGATGTCGGACTCGCCGCGGATCTGATCGATGGTCTTCTCGCCCAGCCCCTCGATGTCCATCTGTTTGCGCCCTGTGAACCAGATCAGCTTCTCGCGGATCTGGGCCGGACACTCGGGGTTGATGCAGCGACGGGTTGTCTCGAGCGTGGGGTCGCCCTCGGGTGGAACAGCCTCGGGAGGCTCGATCTCAAGTTCGCCCTTGCACTCCGGGCAGCACGCCGGCGCATCGAGCTTCCGCGCACCCCTGGGACGCTCCTTGAGCACCACCTCGATCACCTGCGGGATGATCTCGCCCGCCTTCTCGACGATCACAGTGTCACCGATGCGAAAGTCCTTCTGTCGCACCAGGCCGTAGTTATGCAGCGTGGCGTGCTGCACGGTGGTCCCCGCCAGCAGCACCGGCTTCATGACCGCTCGGGGCGTGATCTTGCCCGTCTTGCCGACCTGGTGCAGGACGTCAGTGAGCGTCGTTGCCTTGCGTTCGGCGGGGTATTTGTACGCGATGCACCACCGCGGGCTCTTGGACGTGACGCCCAGTTCCCGCTGCTGCGCCAGCGCATCGACGCGCACGACCACGCCGTCGATCATGAAGGGCTGCTTGTCCTTCTCCTTGGCGAACTCATCAATGAACGCCAGGACTTCCTCGCTGTCGGCGCACACGGCGCTGCGCCCCGTCGGCACGCCCATCGCACGAGCCGCCTTCAGGAAGCGGGTGTGCGAGTCATACGTTGAAGCGGGTTGCACCTGCCCGAGCCCGTGGGCCACGAAACCAAGCCGCCGTTTGGCGACGATCCTGGGATCAAGCTGCTTGAGTGTCCCCGCGCACGCGTTACGGGGGTTCATGAAGGGCTCCTCGCCCTCGGCCTCGCGCTCTGCGTTGATCCGGTGGAACTCCTTCAGCGGCAGGTACACCTCGCCGCGGATCTCGATCACCTGGGGCACGTGTTCCCCGGCATCATCCCGAAGCCGCAGCGGCACGGCCTTGATCGACCGCACGTTGGGGGTCACGTCGTCGCCCGTCGTGCCATCCCCTCGGGTCACCGCCGAGACCAGCACCCCCGCCTCGTACCGGAGGCTCATCGCGACACCGTCGATCTTGGGATCACAAACGAATCGGGGTTCGTCCGCCCCGGCTCCGCCCTCCGGGAGGAGGCCAAGCCCCTTGCGCACCGAGCGCACCCAGCCCCGTACCTCGTCGGCCGAATAGGTGTTGTCGATGCTCAGCATCGGGACCGTGTGGCGCGCCTGCTCGAATCCCCCGATGGGCTGGTCGGCCATCCGGCGTGTCGGGCTGGCCGGGTCGTCAAACTCGGGATGGGCCCGCTCCAGCTCGGCCAGTTGGGCCAGCTTCTCGTCGTACTCCTGGTCCGACATGAAGGGCTTGAACTCGACGTAGTAGGCGTGGTTCGCCCGGTCCAGCGACTGGCGCAGGTCCCGGATCTGCTTCTCCACGCTCGTCGCTCGCGTCGCCACGTCGGCGCTCCATCTCGGGTGCGGGTCTGTTCCAGTCGATATGGTACTGGCGATGACTGCCCGACTGATCGACGGCAAAGCCCTCTCCCAGCGCGTTCGCGCCGGAATTCGCGAGCGTGTCGCCGCTCTGCGCGCCCGGAACCATGATGTCCGACTCGACGCCGTCCTGGTCGCCTCCCCCGGCGATGCCGCAGCCCGGGTCTACGCCGAGAACCAGGCCCGCATGTGCCGCGATCTGGGGATCGAGTACGACCTCCACGATCTCCCCGCCGCCAGCGGCTTCGACGAGATCGCCGGCCGGGTTCTCCTCCTGTCGAACGACCCCACCTGTGACGCCATCATGGTCCACCTGCCGCTGCCCCCGGCGGTCGACACCTACCGCGTCCAGTCGCTGATCGCCCCGGACAAGGATGTCGAGGGCGTCAACCCGTCCAACATCGGCAACATCATCTACGGGCGGTCGTCCCTCGCTCCCTGCACCGCACTGGCGGTCATGAAGATGATCGACGAGACGGGGATTGATCTCCACGGCGCAGTCGCGGCGGTGGTGGGTGCCTCGGACATCGTCGGCAAGCCCATCGCGGCCATGCTGATGCAGCGCGAGACCACTGTCTTCTCGCTGAACAAGTACACCCGGGGCATCACCGAGATCACGCGGACCGCCGATGTGCTGATCGCCGCCGCCGGCGTGGTCCGGCTGATCACGCCCGAGTGGGTCAAGCCCGGGGCGGTGGTCATCGATGTGGGCATTCATCGCGTGACAGGCCCGGACGGTCGCCAGGTGACGGTGGGGGATGTGGACTTCGAGCCCGTCTCGCAGGTCGCCGGCTGGATCAGCCCCGTGCCCGGTGGCGTCGGCCCTGTGACCGTTGCCATGCTGCTGGAAAACGTCGTCGCAGCAGCTGAGCGTGACCGATAGACCCTTTTAGGGGCGTACGGGGCCGTTGCGGCAAGTCCTGTCTGCCCCGTGCGTTGACTCCGGGAGCGGATCAGACTTCAATACCCCGAACGGTCACGTCCTGACCCGTGGCCCGCCCGACTGACCCGGAGACCGATCCAGTGACGCTCGCTTTCATCACGATGCCCGGCGGCTGGGAATGGATCGCCATCGCGGTAGTCGCGCTGCTGCTCTTTGGACGGCGCCTGCCCGAAGTGGGCCGGGGCATCGGCAAGGGCATCGTGGAGTTCCGCAAGGGGCTCAAGGGCATCGAGGACGAGATCGAAGCCGAGTCCAGCAAGCCCTCGACGCCCAGGACGCTGCCCGAGCAGACCGCCACGCAGGCCCCCATCGAGGCCGAGCGCCGCGTGAGCCGCGACGACGTCGTCACCCAGTAGGCCCGCAATCGACAGACGCGCTCTCCAGCGCATCCGCCGCATCGAGCAGGATGTGAACGCTGAGCTTGTCCGGCGTTCCCCGATGAACCAGGCAGTTGTGAAGCTGCGTCTGGGCGAACATCCGCGCATCCGCATCACCATGACGGGCCGACAGTTCCGCGAACACATGGATCGCCCAGGGGTGATTCGTGGCATTGTCGGGCTGGGTGTTCTGGAGATGCCACCGGGCCGCCTGGTCGGCTCGGTCGGCCCACGCAGCCTGTCCGCGTTCACGTGCGAGCCACCACAGCGCATGCAAACCGCTCAACTCAACCTCGGTCCACACCTCGATCGCGGTCCATGTCGTCGAGCGGAACAGCGACTGTGCGTCGGTGTTGGTGCGTCCGCCTTCGTGGTCGGCCAGCAATCGGGCAGGATCGATTGAGGGGTCGGTCAGCGCGGCCCACAGCATCACGTCCGGATCGGCCTTGGGGGCGATTTGTATCCCCTTGACAGGGCCTCGGGATCGCCCAACTCGCCACGCCATCAGAGGGCCGTCGACGCCGCGTCGATGCCCGGCCTCGTCCGAAAAGGCCCCGTTTCCCAGCTCAATAGGGGGCACCGGTCCGGCCGCCTGCCGAAGCATGTTCGCCCAGTTTGCCAGCGTCATGGCCTGCCGCATTGTGAAGCGTTCCCAAACCTATCCACACCGGCCGACTGGCACTTGGAGGCGCGCTGCCCAGCGGTATAGTAGCAGTCATGTCCCGCGCGCTGACGTCAAGCCCGACGTGGCTCCATCGCAAGATGTGCCTGTCGTGTGGCTTTGACGGCAAGGAGCTGCAGGGCGATCGCGATCAGCGAACGTTCTGTTGCCCGTCCTGCGGCAGCGACCTCTACGCCCGCCCGCCCAAGTCGTACGCCGCGATGGAAGGGCTCGCCCAGCCCAGCGCCGATGCATGTACCACCGACGAGACCTGCATTCAGCACCACGAACAACGCCGACGCAACCGCTGGCACCGGGGTGCTGCCCGATTCGAGTCGATGGTGGTCTGGAGCATCGGTGTGCTCCTGATCGTCGTCGTGGCCGCGGGGGTCGTGCAGGACCTCATCGCCCGGTCGTGAACCGGCATCGAAACGTCGCCTGCGAGGCCTGATAAGCTCCACCGATCGCGGCATCTACCTTGCCGCGACGGAGGATGCCGCCATGTCCGTCGACGCCGTGCTCGCCCACCTCAAGGCCCAGGAACGCAAGGCCATCGACCGCCTGATCGACTGGCTCCGCATCCCCAGCATCAGCACTGATCCCGCGGATCGCAGCGAAACCCGCCGTGCCGCCCAGTGGGCCGCCGACGAGCTGCGTCGC
>SXGQ01391474.1_pt1 | contig 14730 bp, 14 predicted proteins | sample 3178371 | NCBI WGS metagenome assembly SXGQ01 (sample SAMN11356859, study PRJNA531348) | freshwater metagenome | isolation source: freshwater sample F1-20 | place: China: Fuxian Lake, Yuxi | collected 2017-12-25
ATCGAGGCGAAGGCGCCGGACATCTTGCCGATCGGCGTGCGGGCGCCGGTGAGGATCACTGATCCGGACATTGGAGAACTCCCCCGTCGATGGTTGTGCTGGTCGGAACGGTAGTGAGACAGGTGTATCGGGCGGTAATGGCGATCACACCAGGTGCTTGACCGATTCCGGCATGTCGTCGGCGACACGGATGATCGGGATGCCGGTCTGGGTGTTCTCGTGCATCTCCTGGAAGCACCGCGGCATGTCCTCGAACGAGTAGATCTCGTCGTGGATCGTGGGCTTGAACACCGAGCCGTAGAGCTCGGTGGCGGCCACGCAGCCGATGGGCGTCTCGTAGTGGGTGTGGTCGATGGTGACCTGCTTCACCGACTGGACCGTCGAGTTGTAGGTCACGACCTGGGAGAGCTGCCAGCCGGCGCTCACGTTGACGCCCATGCGGGCCTGGACGGCGAGCCCGGCCTCGAACACCGGGCCGCGGAGCATGTCGCAGACGAGGTGCATGCCGACGCCGTCGGTGAGGCCCTTGACGTGCTTGTTGAACGCCTTGACGTCGTCCTTGCCGGCGAACCGGTTGAACTCCTTCTGGTCGATGCCGACGATGCCCTGCTTCTCGAGGGCGTCGCGGCGCTCCTTGGAGCCGGCGCAGAAGAAGGCGTTGTGGCCCTCGGCCTTGGCCAGCATCAGGAACAGCTCGCCGACGCCGCCGCCGAAGCTGAGGACGTTGAGGCGGGCCTGCTGCTCGTAGGGGACCTTGACCCGGTAGATGCCGATGGCCCGGCGCCAGAGGTGGTAGGCGGTGGGGGCACGGAGCGGGAGGGCGGCGATCTCCCAGAGGTTCAGCCCGGACTCGAGCGGGGCCTGGATGATCTGCCAGTCCTCGACCACGGCCTCCTTCGAGTACCAGCCGATGGAGTCGGGCATGTCGTAGGCCCAGATGCGCAGCGGGTAGCCGAACCGGTCGGGGTCGCCGTTGCAGTGGGTGATCACCACGTCGCCCGGGGCGAAGGACGTGACGTCGCTGCCGACCTCGATGACCTCACCCACCGCGGAGTTCCCGGGGAACATCTTGCCGCCACGGGCCTCGGCGATGTTGATGGTGTCGGCGGTGGCGGCGTGGTCGATGTTGTGCTCGGCGGAGACGGCCAGGATCTTCAGCTTCACGTCACGGGGGCCGAGGTCGCGGAGCTCGAGGTCGTCGAGCTGGACGACCTTGGACACGTCGATGGCGGTGACGTCCCCACCGTTGGCCTCCGTCTCGGCGGCGACGGCGTCGGCGGTGATGGCGTAGGCCTTGGTCATCGTGGGCATCTGGCGGGTCCTCCGGTCAGGCTCGGTTACCGAGCGGTCATCATGTCGGATCGGGCCTTCGCGATGGGATTCCGGCTGGTCCGATCGCGCTACGTTCCGGCCATGCTGCTGACCGAGATCGACCACGTCGCCATCGCCGTCAAGGACCTCGAAGCCGCCATCGCCTACTACGGCGAGGCCTTCGGGGCCGAGGTCCACCACCGCGAGGTCGTCGACTCCGACGGCGTCGAGGAGGCACTCGTCAAGGTGGCCGACTCCTACATCCAGCTGACCGCCGCCACACGCGACGACTCACCCATCGCCAAGTTCCTGGAGAAGAAGGGCGAGGGCCTGCATCACATCGGGTACCGGGTCGACGACTGCGCCCAGGCGCTCGAGTCCATGGTCGCCGCCGGCGCCACCCCCATCGACAAGGCGCCCCGCCCCGGCTCGCGCGGCACCACGGTCGCCTTCATCCACCCGAAGGGCAGCTTCGGCACGCTCATCGAGCTGGTGCAGGAGAACGAGGGCTCCGGCCACTAGGCCAGGGCGGTGTACCGCTGGCCGGGGTCGAACACCTCGGCCGCCACCGGGCGGTCGAAGAGGTAGCCCTGGCCGAGCGTGCAGCGCCGCTGGCGCAGGTAGGCCAGCGCCTGGTCGTCCTCGATGCCCTCGGCGGTGACGAGGACGTCGAGCCGCTGGGCGATCGCGATGACCGAGTCGACGATGGCCTCGTCGGTGCGGCTGCGGCCGAGGCGCTGCACGAAGCTCTTGTCGATCTTGAGCTCGTCGACCTCGAAGACCCGGATGTGCTCGAGGCTCGAGTAGCCCGTGCCGAAGTCGTCGATGGCGACCTTGATGCCGGCGCGGCGCAGGTCGTCCAGGACGTCCTTCGCACCGACCGCGTCGGCCAGCATCGTCTGCTCGGTCAGCTCGAGGACGAGGCGGTCGGCGGCCACCCCAGAGTCCTGCAGTGCGGCGAACACGTCGTCGGTGAAGCGCTTCCGGCGCAGATCGCCGAGCGAGATGTTGACGCACATGGCGAAGTCGGGGTCGCACTGCGACGAGTCCAGCCACGCAGCCACCCGACCGAGGGCGTCGCGCAGGACGGCCCGGGTGACGGCCGGCATGAGGTTGGCCTCCTCCACCACGCCGAGGAAGTCCGCCGGGAGGAGCAGCCCGCGCTCGGGGTGCTCCCAGCGCACGAGCGCCTCGGCCCCGACGATCTTCAGGTCGTCGAGGCGGACCTTGGGCTGGAAGTGCGTGACGAGCTCGCCGCGCTCGACGGCCTCGTGGAGCTCGGCGACGAGCCGGGCCCGGTCGCCCGCACCTCGCCCGCCGTGATCGGCGTGGACGGCGCTGCGGTCCGGGTGGGTCTTGGCCTCGGCGAGGGCGGCCTCGACCGCGCGCAGCATCCGAGAGCTCAGGGCATCACCCCCTGCGTGCCCGTCGAGCGGGATCCGGACGACGCCGACGGCCACGCTGACGGACAGGCGGCGGTCGCTGTCGTCGAGGGCCATCGGTGCGCTCGCGCCGTCCTGCAGGCGCTCGACCAGGGCGGCGAGGTCGGTCAGGCGATCCCCCTCCGGGAGCCGTTCGCCCTCGAGGACCACGACGAGGACCTCGTCGGCGCCGTGGCGCCACAGCCCGATCGCCTCCGGGACGGTGGCCTCGATGCGGCGGGTCAGCTCGAGGAGCACCGCATCGCCGGCCGAGCGGCCGTGGAGGGCGTTGACGTCGCCGAAGCGGTCGATGTCGACCAGGGCGACCACGGCGGACAGCCCGAGGACGCTCACCTTCTCGAGCCGCTCCATCTCGGCCACGAACATGCGCAGGTTGGGCAGGCCGGTGGCGTCCTCGGCGAGCGCGGCACGGAGCTGCTGCTCGCCCCGGACCCGCTCCGTGACGTCGCGACCGTTGACGACCGCGCCCGGGCGGCCGTCGTGCAGCGTGATCGCCGACACGGTGATCTCGACGGACCGGTGGCCGCCGTCGCTGCGCAGCATCTGGAACGTCCGGCGGTTCCGGCCGTTCCGGGCCGCGCTCTCCCGGAACGAGACCGACGACGCCCGCTCGCTCGGGTGCAGCAGCGTCGTGCCCTGGCGCCCCACCAGCTCCACTGGCGTCCAACCGAGGATGTCGGTGACCGCCTCGCTGGCGTACTCGACGGCGCCGTCGGCGCCGAAGATCAGGATCATGTCCGACGACGTGCGCAGGATCGACTGGTAGAAGTCGCGCTGGGCCGTCACCGTGCGGGCGAAGAGGCGGTCGAAGGAGCCGGTCAGGCGCCGGACGACGACCCACAGGACGGTCGAGGAGACGACGACGAAGACGAGGCCTTTGGCGACGTCGGCGAACTGCTGCTCGGCCGACTCGCCCCGAACCGAGCCGATGGCGAAGTCGCTGGCGACGATCCAGAGCGTGGAGAGGAAGGCGTACCAGAGCACCACGCGCCGAGCGATGGTCGACAGCTGACCGCCGCCCACCGGCGTCGGCGTCGCTGGCGCCCTGGCTCCCGCTCGCGTGCTCTCGTCTGCAGTCATCGCCCTCCGGGCCAGCGCTCGGACGCCGGGGCGAGTGTAGGGGCGACCTCCCGAGGGCCGCCCGAACCCGCTGGCGCACCGACCACCGGAGCGCCGAGGCTGCGCCATGCCCGCCCATGCGACGGACCGCCTCGAGCTGGTCCGCTACGACGTCTTCACCGACACCCCCTACGCCGGGAACCCGCTCGCAGTCGCCATCGATCCCCCCGAGCTCACGGCCGCCCAGATGCAGCGCGTCGCCGCCGAGCTCAACCTGTCCGAGACGGTCTTCCTCCGCCCCCGCCCCGACGGGACCTGGACGGCGCGCATCTTCACACCGGTCACCGAGCTGCCCGTCGCCGGGCACCCGACCGTCGGCGCTGCGCTCGCCCTGGTCGACGAGGGCCTGGTCGGTGACGGGACGGTGGTGCTGCACGAAGGCGTCGGCGCCGTGCCGGTCGAGGTCGCCGACGGCGTGGCCACGCTGACCACGCCCGGTCCACCTCAGCCCGTCGACGTCGCCGATCCGGGCGAGGTCGTCGAGGTGCTCGGCCTCACCTTCGCCGACCTCCACCCCGAGCTCGGACCGCGTGGCTGGACCGTCGGCGTGCCGTTCACCATGGTCGGCGTGCGCGACCTCGACGTGCTGGCGCGAGCTGCGGTCGACGCCGCCCGGTGGCAGGTGGAGGTGGCGCACAGCGGTGCCCCTGACCTCTACGTGCTCGCCCCGCTCGACGGCGTCCGAGGCGAGCGGTGGCGGGCCCGGATGTTCGGACCGGCCGTGGGCATGGTCGAGGACCCGGCGACCGGTTCGGCTGCCGCCGCTGCTGCCGCCTACCTGGCGGCCCACGCCGGCGACGTCCGGCTCGACGCCGGCTGGACCATCCACCAGGGCGTGGAGATGGGACGCCCGAGCGAGATCCGGATCCAGCCGGTCCGACGCTCCGGCGAGCTCGTCGCCGTCCGGGTCGGTGGCTGCGCCGTCCGGGTGGGGTCGGGGGAGCTCGTCCTGCCGCCGGCGTGAGCAGCCGGGAGCGCTCCTAGCCTCGGGACGCGTGACGCACCCGTCCCCGCCGAACGCCGCACCGTGGCCGCACGACCACGTCCCCACCGAGTTCCAGCGGGCCGTCGTCACGGCGCTGCGGCAGCTCCCTGCCGGCGAGCTCGTGACCTACGGCGAGCTCGCCGACGAGATCGGTCGCCCCGGCGCCGGCCAGGCCGTGGCCAACGTGCTGCGCCGCGCCCCGGACGTCCCCTGGTGGCGGGTCATCCCGTCCGACGGCCGGCTGTACTGCAGCCACGCACCCGTCCAGGCGCCGCTGCTGGAGGCCGAAGGGCACCGCGTCGACGAAGAGCGCCGGGTCGACCCCACGGCGGGGTGACCCGGCGGACCGGCTCAGGCGGCCAGACCCAGCTCCTCGGCTTCGTCCCGCAGCTCCTCCATGGCCCGCTTCACCATGCGACGAGCCGCTTCGGCCGTGACGCCGAGCTCCTCGCCGACCTCGCGGAAGCTGCGCTCTTGGCCGTCGGCGAGGCCGAGGCGGAGCCGCACCGCCTGCTCGGCCCGTGGGTTCAGCCGGTCGAGGAGGGTGAGCACGGTCTGCTGGTGCAGCTGTTGCACCGCGACCGCCTCCGGTCCCGGCTCGTCGTTGGCGAGCAGGTCGCCGAAGTCCCCGTCGCCGTCGTCGCCGAGCGGGCGATCCAGGCTGGTCGGCGACGTCAGCCGTTGCAGGTCGGCGAGCTGCGGATCGAGCTCCACGTTGTCCGCAGCGGCGGCCCGGACGGCAGCCCGCAGCTGGGCGGACCGGTCACCGGGGAGCCGGATCAGGGTCGCCTTCTGGTCGAGCGCCCGGCCGATGGACTGGCGGATCCAGAACGTCGCGTAGGTCGAGAACTTGAAGCCCTTGCGCCAGTCGAACTTGTCGACGGCGTGCTCCAGGCCGAGGTTCCCCTCCTGGACGAGGTCGAGCAGGTCCATGCCGGCGGGCAGCGGGTACCGCTTCGCCACGCTGACCACCAACCGCAGGTTGGCCCGGATGAACTCGTCCTTGGCGCGCGCGCCCTGGCGGACGGCTCGCTTCAGCTCGACGGCGGTCTCGCCGGCGTCGAACCGCTCCTGTGCGTCCCGGCCCGCCTCGATGCGCTGCGCGAGCTCTCGCTCGCGGGCGGCATCGAGGAGCGGCACCTGGCCGATCTCGTGCAAGTACTGACCCATCGAATCCCTCATGTTCATCACCTCGGTAGGTGGAACGCCGCGCATGCCCGGGCCATTCCGCCCGGCACGGGTTTCTCCCGGCGATCGCCGTTCAAAAGTGCCGGGGACGCACGGATCGGCGACCGCCCGCTCCGACCTGGGAGGATCCCCCGATGGCCCACGACGTGCACCTGGTCGACGGGACCTACGAGCTGTTCCTCGCAGGTACGTGGATACGGGGTTGAGTCTCTGACCTGGCCGTATGCGACCGCTTGTGACCGTCGCTGACCGTCTCTGACCGCCAGATCGGGGGTGGTTGTGCCCTCGGTTTGTGCCCTCGGGCGCCGGAACAGTGTGCCGGGATGCAGGTTCCACCGCACACGTCGCGCCGGTTCCGGAGCGCAGCCTTCAGCTATCAGTAGTCCGGGCCAAGATCATCGCCACCGGGCGCAGCAGGAGGAGCGCTCGCGACAGCCGATGCCCCCCGGGCATGTGCCGGTCCAGGTCGTCGTCAGCCAGGCCCCTGGCAGCGGCCACCAGGAATCGCGCGCTGGCGGGCAACAGACTCGCCCTCCTGTCCAGCACGAAGTGTCACCACGTCGGGCTCACTGAACGGGGACAGATGGGGCGTTCGCTGGTACCGCTTCGTTCGGGACCGTGTGGCGGAAAGCGTTCGGGAGCCCGGCGACCTCCGGTGTCTCGCTGATCCAGGTGGCACCCTGTCGAAGCAGTGAACTGTGGTTCTGCTCGCAGTGCGGTCTGCTGGGCCTACCGCAGGAGTGCTCGACGTCACGGGCCCACGGTCACGCCGAGGCGACCACGGGACTGGTCGCCGGATTTCAGGTGTCTTTCAGGTTGGGGCGGCGAGGATGCTGGTGGAGGTCGTGCCCATGCGCGTGTTGGTGGTCGAGGACGAGGAACGGTTGGCGGCAGGCATCCGTGCTGGCCTGGAGGCCGAGGGCTTCGCGGTGGACGTGGCGCACACCGGCACGGATGGGCTGTGGCTGGCTCGGGAGGAGCCCTACGACGCGATTGTCCTGGACATCATGTTGCCGGGCATGAACGGCTACCGGGTGTGCGCGTCGTTGCGGGAGGAAGAGGTGTGGACGCCGATCCTGATGTTGACAGCGAAGGAGGGCGAGTGGGATGAGATCGAGGCGCTGGACACGGGCGCTGACGACTACCTGACCAAGCCGTTCTCCCACGGAGTGCTGGTCGCTCGGCTACGGGCGCTCTTGCGGCGTGGTGGCACGAAACGGCCATCCGTGCTGGCCGCAGGTGACCTGCGGTTGGATCCGTCTTCCAGACGGGTGTGGCGAGGAGATGTCGAGGTCGAGCTGACCGCCCGGGAACTGTCGCTGCTCGAGTTCTTGTTGCGCCAGGCGGGGCAGGTGGTGTCGAAGCGGGAGATCCTGGAACACGTGTGGGACTTCGACTTCGAGGGTGATCCGAACATCGTCGAGGTCTACGTCCGGCATCTGCGCAACAAGCTGGACCGGCCGTTCGGGCGGGAAGCGATCGAGACGCTGCGCGACCAGGGCTACCGCTTGGATGTCCAGGGTGGCTGAACCTCGGATGCGCGCAGCGCTGCGTCGGGCGGGCAGCGTCCGGGTGCGGACGACCTTGGCGGCGGTGGCCGTGGTGGTCGTGGCGATCGGCGTCGGAGCGGCGTTGCTGCTGGGCGCGTTGCGGTCGGCGTTGGTGGACGACGTCGAGCAGTCCGCAGAACGACGCGCCGCTGAGGTGGTTGCAGCGCTCGTCGAGGGTGCGGATGAGCTGGTGCTTGCTGTGTCGGACGACGACGAGGAGTTCGTGCAGATCGTGACCGGTGACGGGGACGTGCTGGCGGCGAGCAGCAACGTTGGGCGGAGCCCGGTGGTGCCCGTCGATGCGGTCGATGATGCAGCGACCGTCGACGTCGTCCTCGATGACGAGGCCGAGGAGATGCTCGTGGTCGGCGAGGACGGCGAGGTCGACGGCCAACAGGTCGTGGTGCTGGTCGGTCGTTCCCTGGAGGAGGCCGTCGAACCGACCGAGACCGTTCGCTCGCTGCTCTGGATCGGCGCCCCGCTCCTGGTCGCGCTGGTCGCAGCGACGACGTGGTTCGTGGTGGGTCGGGCGCTGGCGCCCGTCGGGCGGATCCGTCGGGAGGTCGAGCACATCACGTTCTCCGAGATGTACCGGCGGGTGCCGGTGCCGACAGCACGCGACGAGATCGCTCGCCTGGCCGAGACGATGAACGGCATGCTCGCCCGGCTCGATGACGGTCAGGACCGTCAGCGTCGCTTCGTGGCCGACGCCTCACACGAGCTGCGCTCACCGGTGGCCTCGCTGCGCCAGCACGCCGAGGTCGCGATCGCCCACGGGGACCGGGTCGAGACCGGCGAACTGGCCGAGGTGGTGCTGGCCGAAAGTGTCCGCATGCAGCATCTCGTCGATGACCTGCTGCTGCTGGCCCGCACCGATGAGGGATCGCTGAAGTTCGCCCGACGTAGCGTCGACGTGGACGACATCGTCTTCAGCGAGGCCCGGCGGCTGCGGGATGGCAGCGCAGTGCGGGTCGACACCAGCCTCGTAGGCGCCGGACGGGTGCGGGCCGACGAGGCAGCCCTGCGGCGGGTGATCGTCAACCTGGCCGACAACGCCGCCCGCCACGCCGCAAGCACCGTCGCGTTCGCGCTGGAGACACAGCGTGACGAGGTGGTGCTGCACGTCGACGACGACGGAGCGGGCATCCCGGCCGGCGAGCGGCACCGGGTGCTGGAGCGGTTCGTCCGCCTCGACGAGGGTCGGGCACGCGACACCGGCGGAGCCGGGCTGGGACTGGCGATCGCCAGCGAGGTGGTCGCCGCGCACTACGGGACCCTCACCGTCGCGGACAGCCCGACGGGCGGGGCCAGGCTCACCGTGCGACTGCCGGCCATGTCTGACTGAAGACCTGAACGGGCCTTCAGCGACGTTCAGGGTCCTTTCAGGGAGCTCCCCGCATGATGGGTCTCGTACAGGAGAAGCCACCCGACAAGGCAGGAACGAACAGATGGAACGCAAGACCAAGTGGATCGCAGGCGGCGCACTGGCCCTGGCCCTCATCGGTGGCGGCACCGGCGTCGCCGTGGCCGGCGACGTGGTCGGCGGCGACGACGACGCACCCCTCACCGGCAGCACCCTCGACGACGCCACCGCTGCGGCACTGGCCGAGACCGGCGGCGGCACCGTCACCGACACCGAACACGACGACGGCAGGTACGAGGTCGAAATCACCCTCGACGACGGCACCCAGAGGGACGTGACCCTCGACGACACCTTCGCCGTCGTGGGCTCCGAAGCCGACGACGCCGACGATGTCGCCCTGACCGGCGCAACCCTGGAGCAGGCGACCGCTGCGGCTCTGGCCGAGACCGGTGGCGGCACCGTCACCGACTCCGAGCAGGAAGCCAACGGCGGCTACGAGGTCGAAGTCACCCTCGACGACGGCACCGACATCGACGTTCACCTCGACGACAACTTCGAGGTCACGGGCACTGACACCGACGACGACGACGACGAGACCAACGACGACGACGAAACCGACGATGATGATGACGAGACCGACGACTGATCGGTCCCCCAGCCGCGTGACCGTTCCGGTGGCCCTACGGTCACCGGAACGTCGATGGGCCGGCTCGCATCTGCGCATCTCGCTGCGTCCTTGCGCCCATGAGATCCTGGGGAGCCTCACCGCCCCAAGGAGCGAACAATGCCGAACCGCGACAACGTTGCAGTCATCGTCGGTGTCGCCTCCATCGCCGCCGTGGCAGGGTTCGCCCTGGGTGACGCCATGTCCTCGGACGCGACGACGGTCACCGAGGTCCGCGTCGCCCAGGACAGCGTCGAGACCGGAGGCGGCATCCAGACCGCCGGCCTGGTCGCGCTGCAAGGCATCGTGGTCCCGGACCAAGACGACCTCGACGAGTTCGCCATCGACGGCATCGACCTCGATCTCGGCCCTGACCGCTGGGTGGCAACCGCTCCCGCCTTCGACGACTACGACCGCGACGGCACCCGTGAACCGCTTCTCGAAGAGCTCGAGGGCCTGCTCGGCACGGAGGCCACCGTGCTGGTCCGAGTCGACGACGAAGGCGACGACGCCACCGTCTACGCCATCAACGGACGCCCATACCGCGACGTCGGCGGACCCATCCCCTGGCACACCGGCGCCGCCGCCGACGAGGAAGCGATCCGAGGTGCCGCCGCGGACGCCGTCGGCCCCAACGCCCGAGTAGTCGACCTCGAGTCCATCAACGGCGACACCGTCGCATGGGAAGCCGAAGTCGTCGACATCGAAGGCCGCGAACACACCGTCGTCCTCGACGCCAGCGGCACCATCCTCACCACACGACCGGACTGAACCCACCCACACCGACACCGACACGGACGTCGACCCGGCGACCGCAGAACCCAGCCACCACCCGACGCGACGACTGCTCACAAGCACCCGGCAGCTCCTCGACTCGGGGAACCGACCACGCTCGTCACCGCGTCCTGGCGGGTCGCGGCGGCGATCACCCTGACCGCCGGCGTCGTCATCGCCGAGCTCGGCCAACAGACGGTCACGTCGACGGACAATCGTCACGTCAAAGTAGGGGGTCGGTAACGCTGTGGTGGCGCAGCGTGTAGTACACGTGCTTCGGTCGGCGGTCCGGGCCCTGGGGGCGCTGACCCTTGCTGGCCCTCTGCCCGTTGGGGTCACGCTGCACGGCAACGGTCTCCCAGCCGGCGTCCAGGGCGGCCTCGATGAACAGCCGCCGTGACAGGGACTCACCGAGCGGCCGGTACGGATCGTTCGGGTCCGAGAACAGGAGCGCGTCATCGGCCAGGCCAGCGGCCCGTAGCTCGATGGCACGTGCGACGAGCCGGTCGTAGCGGGATCGTGGCAGGCGGACCCGGCGGCTGCGACGGTTCTTCGTCGGCGCCGACAGCGGCGCCTCGCCCTTGCGGCCACGGGGGCAGGTGAACGTCTCGTCGATGCGGACGATGGGCTTGCCGGGGACGACGTCGAGGTCGTTGATCCGCAGCGCATCCTGTTCGCTCGGCCGGAGCCCGCCGTAGGCGCCGGTCGCGGCCCGGTCCGCCAGCCATGGAATCCCGACCCGCTCGCCGATCTTGTCGTAGGCGGCGAGGAGGCGTTCGACGGCGTCCGTCGACGGACGATCCGACTCGGGAACGAAGGCCAAGGACTGGCCCTGCTCGCCAGGAGCGGCGACGTAGGGAACGTCCTCCATCGGGTCGGTGCTCCTGGGAAGCCACCGTTCCCGCCACGCCTGGCTGACGAGGCCCCGCATGAGGCTCCCGACGTTCTGGACGCTGGCGGGTGCGAGCCCGTCGGTGAGGGCGTTGCCGATGACGATCTCGCAGTGCTCGGTGCTCGAACCCCAGGCGCGTACTCCAAGGTGACCGATCACCGGGCGGATCCGGTTGGCGTACAGGTTGGAGCGGTTCTGGATGTAGCGCTCGGAGCGGTGAAGGCGCCGCCACCGTGCCTCGAGCTTGGCGAACAAGTCATCGACGACCGGGCCACCGGAACGGTCGACGGTGGCTGCACCGTCGGCCGGCGTGGCCCCGAGCTGGGTGGCGTGCCTGGCGGCGGACAGGTACTCGACGGTCTCGTCCCAGAGGGCGAAGGCGTCGGCCTCGGCGGTCCGACGCGGCTGGTACCGCTGCCCGGTGAACGGGTCGGTGTAGTCGACGCGGAACTTGTGGTTCGACGGCGTCGGGCCGTACAGCCTGATGCCGAGGTCGTCGTCGACCTTGACCGGCTTGTTGCGGGTCTTCTTGGAGCTCATGTCAGGCCGCCTTCCGGTTCGAGGCGGAGCCGGGCTTGGGCCCGGGACGGCCGGCGGCGGGGCGGGCGACGATCACCGGCGCGGTCGCCGCCGCGGTGAGCGCCGGGTCGGCGATCGTGCCGGCGAGGGCGACGTGGAGCTCGAGGATCTCCAGGGCAACGACCGAGTACCGGTGCATGCCGGGGACGACGCTGTTCAGGAACCCGGGCTCCTGAACGACCTCGGTGGCCTTCGTCTTGCCGATCCGGTAGCGGTCGGCGATCCCCTCCAGGTCGAGGACGGCGGCGGATGTGGTGTGCGCTTCTGCGCTGTGTTGGTTGGGCATGTGACCTGACCGTCCGGACGGCCCCTGCCCGTGCAATCGCGGCACACTGCGGGTGTGACACGACCACGCAGCGTCCCAACTTTGTGCCCTCAGCGTTGTGCCCAACTCAGCGCGATGGCACCGAGATCCGTACGTGGTAAGGCGGTCTGACATGCAAGTCCATCTCGTCGACGGGACCTACGAGCTGTTCCGATACCACTACTCCTCCAACAACCGCGACCTCGAGCGGGGCGCGGTGCGCGGCGTGGTGAACTCCATGCTCCAGCTGGTCGAGGACGGCGCCACCCACATCGGCGTGGCCACCGACCACGTCATCGAGAGCTTCCGCAACGAGCTGTGGGCGGACTACAAGGACGGCTCCGGCGTCGATCCCCAGCTGAAGGCGCAGTTCCCCGTGCTCGAGGAGACCCTCGAGGCGGCCGGCTTCGCGGTGTGGCCCCAGACGACCTTCGAGGCCGACGACGGCCTCGCCGCTGGCGCAGTCCTCGCCGCCGCCCACGACGACGTCGAGCGAGTGGTGATCTGCACGCCGGACAAGGACATGGCGCAGCTGGTCGGCGGCAAGGTCGTGCAGTGGGACCGCCGCCAGGACAAGTGGTTCGACACCGCCGGCGTGCAGGAGAAGTTCGGGGTGCTGCCCGAGTCGATCCCGGACTGGCTCGGGCTGGTGGGCGACGCCGCCGACGGCTTCCCCGGCCTCCCCGGGTGGGGGGCCAAGTCGGCCGCCACGGTGCTGGCCCGCTACCTCCACATCGAGGACATCCCGCCGGCGGCCGGCCAGTGGGACATCACGGTCCGCAGCGGCGCCAAGCTGGCCAAGGTCCTGCAGGACAGCCTCGACGAGGCGCTGCTCTTCCGGACCATCGCGACCCTGCAGCCCGACGCCCCGGTGAGCGCGTCGGTCGAGGACATGACGTGGCGAGGACCGCAGGCCGGGTTCGCCGAGGTCGCGGCGTCCCTCGACGCGGACCGGCTGGCCGAGCGCGCCGACCGCCTCGCCCGCCGCTGATCGGCGGGGGTCAGGCGTCGGGCGGGACCAGCACGTCGGCGAACGCCATGGGCGGCACCACGTCGAGCTGGTCGAACGTGCACTGGTGCGGCTCCTTGTCCGGCCGCCAGCGGACGAAGCGGGTCGTCCCCCGGAAGCGGCCGGCCGTCATGATCGTGTAGCCCACCTCGACGACCCGCTCGGTGCGCAACGGCACCCACGACTGGTCGCGCTGGCTGTTCCAGCGGTTCGGGGCCCCCGGCATCTGGCCGGACTCGTGCGCCTCGGCCTCGTACCAGCTGCTCCACGGGTGGTCGGCGAACTCGTCGGAGTCGAGGTCGATGACCAGCGGTGCCAGCTCGTCCACCAGCTCGGCCCGGCGCTTCGCCGTGAAGGAAGCCGACACGCCGACGTGGCGCAGCTCACCCGGATCGTCGCCGTGCCCGGCGTGGATGCCGAGCAGGATCGAGCCGACCCCCTTGCCGTCCTTGTGCCACCGGAACCCGGCGGCGACGCAATCCGCGGTGCGCTGGTGCTTCACCTTGCGCAGGATCCGCTTGTCCGGTTGGTAGGTGCTGGCTGGGTCCTTGGCGATCAGTCCGTCGAGCCCGGCGCCCTCCACGCGACGGAACCAGTCGGCCGCCACGTCGGGATCGGTGGTGATGGGCGTCAGGTGCACCTGCCCGCCGGACACCACGGCCCCCTCCAGGAGCGCACGTCGCTCGGTGAAGGGACGCTCGAGGAGGGCATCGTCGCCGAGGGCGACGAGGTCGAAGGCCACGAAGGCGGCCGGCGTCTGCTCGGCGAGCATGTTGACGCGCGACTCGGCCGGGTGGATCCGCTGGCCGAGGGCGTCGAAGTCCAGGCGGTCGCCGACCGCGACGACGATCTCGCCGTCGACGATGCACCGATCCGGGAGCGCGGCGCGCAACGGGTCGAGCAGCTCGGGGAAGTAGCGGGTGAGCGGGCGCTCGTTGCGGCTGCCCAGCTGGATCTCGTCGCCGTCGCGGAAGACGAGGCATCGGAACCCGTCCCACTTCGGCTCGAAGACCCAGTCCCCGGTCGGGATCCCGTCGTTGGCCTTGGCCAGCATCGGCTTGAGGGGGAACGGCACCGGGAGGTCCATCGACCCCACGCTAGGGGCCTCGGGTCAGTTCCTCGGGCGGGGGTGCGGCGATGCACCATGGCGCCCGAACCAAGGGGGAGCCCAGTGCCCAGCGACCACGTCGACGTCCTGATCATCGGTGCCGGGATCTCCGGCATCGGCGCCGCCCACCACCTGCTGGCCGACCGGCCCGGGACGAGCTTCGCCATCCTCGAGTGCCAGGACGGCTACGGCGGGACGTGGCGGACCCACACGTACCCCGGCGTGCGCTCGGACAGCGACCTCTACACCTTCGGGTACTCGTTCAAGCCGTGGACCGGCGCGCCGATCGCCACCGGTGACGAGATCCTGTCCTACCTCGGCGAGAACATCGAGGAGGACGGGCTCGAGCAGTACATCAGCTACCAGCACCGCATCGCCACGGCGTCGTGGTCGACGGCGGACCGGGGCTGGACCGTCGAGGGGACCCGCACCGACAGCGACG
>SXGQ01751434.1_pt1 | contig 14730 bp, 8 predicted proteins | sample 3178371 | NCBI WGS metagenome assembly SXGQ01 (sample SAMN11356859, study PRJNA531348) | freshwater metagenome | isolation source: freshwater sample F1-20 | place: China: Fuxian Lake, Yuxi | collected 2017-12-25
CACCACTCCTGCGAATCCGTCATCAGCGCGTAGAGGTCCTGCTTGATCGCCTTGAGATCGAGCGTTTTGAACTCCGCCGCATAATCGAAGTCCGCGCCCATCGGATCGGACAATTCGGAGTTCTGGTGCAGCATCTTCAGATTGAGCTGATTCGGCCACCAGTCGCGGTTCGACCGGCCCCCGGCAACCGTGGGCGTGGGTTTTGAAGTCGTGCCGTGCAAGTGAGGGAACGGACATTTGCCGCCGGTGCTGCCATTTGGATTTTCCATGAGAATATCGGATAGGGAGGTTGTTGATTAGGCCAAGACTTTGATTCGAAAAAAACGGACTGAGTCTGACAGACTAACAGCTCGCATCATAGTCGAGAAATATTATGAAATGCTTGCAGTAATAGAGACCAACTATGGAGCTGCATCAACTGCGCTACTTCCTCGCCGTCGCCCGCACGAAAAATTTCAGCCGCGCGGCCGAGCAATGTCATGTCGCCCAGCCTTCTCTCAGCCAGCAGATCATGAAGCTGGAAGACGAGTTGGGCGAACGGCTCTTTGAGCGCACGAAACGCGAAGTGTCCCTCACGCCCGCGGGCGACTTGCTGCGGGTCCACGCCGAGCGGGTGCTGCAAGAGGTGGAATTGGCGCGCGACGGCGTGCGCGAGTTCCGCGGCCTGGTGCGCGGACGGGTCGTGCTCGGGGTGCTGCCCACCGTCGCGCCTTACTTCCTCCCGCAGCGCCTGCGCGCGTTTTCCTCCCGGTTTCCCGCGGTCGAGGTCGTCGTGCACGAGGACACCACGGATCAGCTGGCGGCGGCGGTGCTCGCCAAAGAGGTCGATCTGGCGCTCGTGAGCCTGCCGGTGGAGCGGGTGGGTTTGGCGGCGGAGGAGTTTTTCGACGAAAAACTGCTCGTCGCCTTGCCGGCCGGACACGCGCTGGCGAAAAGACCGCGGCTCACGTTCGACGATCTGGAGCGGGAGGCCTTCATCCTGATGAAGGAAGGTCACTGCCTCTCCGGGCAGGCGCTTCAGTTCTGCCGGATCAACGGCTTTGCGCCGCAGATAAGTTTTCGCAGCGCCCAGATCGAGACCGTGTTGGCCTTCGTTGCAAAGGGTTGGGGCGTATCCGTCGTGCCCGAGATGGCCTGCACTCGCCCCATGCGCGGCGTGCGCTTCCGCACCCTCGCCGGCATGACGCGGTCCATCGGCATCATCCACCGCAAGGCGAGACCGCTCAGTCATGCCAGCCGGGCCTTGGTCGATTTTCTCCGCGATGCCGCCGAAGGCGAGACGCTCAAGCCCGCCCGCCGCTAACTCGCACCGCTTTTCGGGGGCAAACGCTCTAATCCATGCCCGGCCGCCCGCGCCCGGCCTTGGTTCCGGCCCGGTGCCGCTTCGCCTGAATCATCCGCAACTTCTGGCCCCGCGACTTCGGCCGATTCCTTCGGCGCTCCGCCTCTCGCCCGGCCACGACCGCCAACCGCGCCGCGCGAATCCTCGCCTCCAGCTTCAGCACCAACTCCGCCCAAGCGACCGCCCGATTCGCCGTTTGCGAACGCTCCCGCTGACACCGCACTTCGATTCCCGTCGGACCATGCCGCAACCACACCGTCGAGCTGGTCTTGTTGATTTTCTGCCCACCCGGCCCGGTTCCGCGCACAAATTTCTCCTCCACCTCGCTTGCACTCACCCCAAGGGCGGCCAGCTTTTCGAAGATTTGTGATGGCAAGGTCATCGCGGGCGGTTTTCTTAAGGGAAACTCTTTGCCTGTCGCCGAGTCAAACCGGCCTCCTATCTGCCCTAGCCTCCAACCTCTCACTCCTTCCGCTTTCAATTTTTCTCATGCTCACCGGTCCCGCTTGGTCCCAAAAACTCCGCACCGAAATTGCCAAAGCCGTCATCGGCCAGGACGCCGTCGTGGAACGTCTGCTGGTGGCCCTCCTCGCCAACGGCCATGTCTTGCTCGAGGGCATGCCCGGCCTCGCAAAAACCCTGCTCGTCAAGTCCCTCGGCACCGCCCTCGGCGTCCAGTTTGAGCGCGTTCAGTTTACCCCCGATCTCCTGCCCAGCGACGTCGTGGGCACCATGATTTTCTCGCCGAAGAACGGCGAATTCACGGCCCACCGCGGCCCCATTTTCGCCAACCTCGTCCTCGCCGACGAAATCAACCGCGCCCCCGCCAAGGTTCAATCCGCCCTCCTCGAGGCCATGCAGGAGCGCCAGGTCACCATCGGCGGCCAGACGCATCCTTTGCCCAAGCCGTTCTTCGTGATGGCCACCCAAAATCCCGTCGAGCAAGAGGGCACCTACCCGCTGCCCGAGGCGCAGACCGACCGTTTTCTTTTCAAGCTCATTGTCGATTATCCGACCGCCGAAGAGGAATCCACCATGATGCTGCGCTGGGGCCAAGTTACCAAACAGCCCGCGCTGGTACCCGCCTCCAGCGGCGAGGAACTGCTTGCACTCCGCACCGAGGTCGACCGCATCCACGTCTCGCCCGCCATCCAAAACTACGTTCTCGCCCTCGTCCGCGCCACCCGCGCGCTCACCGAGGGTTCACCCGCGCAACGCCTGCTCACCTTCGGCGCCTCGCCCCGCGCTTCCCTCGCCCTTTACCAAGCCACCCGCGCCCTCGCTTGGCTCCGCGGCCTCGAATTCGTTTCACCGGCCCTCGTGCAAGAGATCGCGCCCGACGTCCTCCGCCACCGCATCGGCCTGACCTACGAGGCCGAGGCCAAGGAAATCACCGCCGACAAAATCGTCGCCCAAGTCATCGCGAAAACTCCCGTTCCCGCCGCCTGATTACCGCTGCGCCGAATCGCGGATGACTTCCATCTATTCGCGCTCATTCGCGTGATTCGCGGGCAACCCAGATGCCGACCGATACTCCAGGATCGAAAATCGAGAATCCCTTGGCGCTCCTGCGCCAGTTGGAGTGGCGCGTCCGTCACGCGGTCGAAAACGTCCTCAGCGGCGAATACCGCTCCGCCTTCCGTGGCCGCGGCATGGAGTTCGATCAAGTAGTCAAATACACCTTCGGTGACGATGTCCGTGACATCGACTGGAACGTCACCGCCCGCCTCGGTGAACCCTACCGCAAGAAGTTCGTCGAGGAACGCGAGGTCACGCTGCTCGTCGTTTTCGAAGACACGCCCAGCCTCCAGTTCGGCTCCGGCGCCCAGTCGAAACGCGAAGCCCTCCTCGAGCTCGCCAGCCTCGTCATGCTCCTCGGCGCCGTCAACCGCGACCGCGTCGGCTTCGTCCACACCACCCCGGGCGGCGACTATCTTTTCCGCGAGCCCGTCCGCGGCCGCGGCGCCATCCTCCACGCCGCCGCCAGCCTCCTCGCCTGCCCCGCACCTCAACTCTCAACACTCAACGCTCAGCCCTCAACTTCCTCCGCCATCCCTTGGCGCCTGATTTCCCGCGCCGCGCCCAAACACAGCGTCTTGCTCTGGCTCGGCGATTTCGCCCCGCGCCCCGAGCCCGAGGGCTGGACCGTCCTCCGCCGCCGCTACCAAACCATGGGCTTCCGCGTTGACGATCCCTGGGAACGCGCCCTGCCCGACCAAGGTGCCTTCGCCGCCTACGATCCCACCGCCGGCCAACTCGTGACCATCGAGAACTCCTCGGCCGAACGCGCCGCCCATGCCGCGTGGCGGGCCGACCGCGAAGCCACGTGGACGACGCTCTTTCCCGACCTCCTCAGTCGTCTGGTCGTGAGCACGGAAGAAAACCGCCTCGACGCCCTCGTCCGGTTTTTCCACGCCCGCATGAGAGCAGGCTCGATCCGCTGAAGCATGCTCAACTACACGCTCCACGATCCCCTCTGGTTTCTAGCCCTCGCGCTTTTGCCCTTGAGCTTCTGGCTCCGCGGTCGTCGCCGCGTGCCGGTCCTTCTCGTGCCGTTTGCCGCCGCTTGGCACCGCCCCTCGCTCGCTTCGGCCTCCCGTTGGCCGACCGGCCTCGCGGTCACCGGGCTCGTGCTGCTCGTCGCCGCCCTCGCCCGCCCGCAACGCGTCGAAGACAAACGCGAGGTCCGCTCCGAGGGCTACGACATCGTCCTCGCGATCGACCTTTCCTCCTCGATGCTCGCCGAGGATTACGAGCGCGGGGGCGACCGCATCAATCGCCTCCAAGCCATCAAGCCCATCATCCAGGCGTTCATCGAAAAGCGTCCCTCCGACCGCATCGGCATCGTCCTCTTCTCCGGCCGCGCCTACACGATGGCGCCGCTCACCACCGACCACGCTTGGCTCGCCGCCCAACTCGAGCGAGTGAAAATCGGCCTCATCGAAGACGGCTCCGCCATCGGCGACGGCCTCGGCGTCGCCCTCACCCGCCTCGAACAGGCCAAACGCGACGCCGGCGGCAAACGCCAAGGCGCGTTTGTGATTCTCCTCACCGACGGCGCCAACAACCGCGGTGCCCTCGCCCCGATGCAGGCCGCCGAGCTCGCGAAGTCCCGCGGCATCCCCATCTACGCCATCGGCGCGGGCAAGGATGGCATTGTCCCGTTCCCGGTCTTCGACGACAAAGGCAACAAAGTCGGCTACCGGCGCATGATGTCGGACCTCGACGAACCCGCCCTGCGCGAAGTCGCCGAATTCACCGGCGGCAAACTCTTCCGCGCCTTCGACACCGACGCCGCCGAGTCCGCCTTCAAGGCCATCGACCGCGCGCAAAAAATCGAATTCCAAGCCAAGAGCTACCTGCTCACCACCGAACTTTTCCCGTGGCTGGCGGTCCCCGCGCTCGCCCTGCTCCTCGCCGCCGCCCTCCTCTCCCGTTCCGCCGCTTCCGCCGCGCGCGCCACCGCATGACCTTCGCGACGCCCCAACTTCTCTGGCTCCTGATTATCCCCGCCGCCTTGGCGCTCTGGGAACTCACCCGCACCCGCCGCACCGCCGCCGTGACCCGGCCCAAAATCCTCCGCGCCGAAGCCGGAGCCGACAGTTTGGAACTCTCAGCTCTCAATTCTCAGCTCTCAACTCCGCGCCGCACGCGTCCGCGCGTGTGGCTCTTCCTCGGCCTCGCGCTCGCCGTGTTCGCCCTCGCCCGCCCTCAATATGGCCGCATCGACGAACCCGTCTTCGACCAATCCCGCGAAATCCTCCTCGCCGTCGATCTCTCCCGCTCGATGCTCACGCCCGACGTCAAACCGTCGCGCCTCGACCGCGCCAAGCTCCTGATCACGTCCCTCCTCGAGCGGCTTGCCGGCGAACGGCTGGGCCTCGTCGTCTTCTCCGGCACCGCTTTCCTTCAATCTCCGCTCAGCGCCGACTACGAGATTCTCCGCGAGTTTCTCCCCAACCTCGGCCCGGACTTTCTCCCCGAAGGCGGCACCAACTACTCCGCTCTCATCCAGACCTCCCTCGCCGCCTTCAATCAAACCGCCTCCGCCGACCGCTTCCTCATTATCCTCTCCGATGGCGAAGCCACCGATGACACCTGGCGCGCCGCCGCCGAAGAACTGAAAAAGAAAAATATCCGCGTCCTCGGCCTCGGCATCGGCACGGCCGGCGGCGCGATGATCCCCGACGGGCCCAACGCCTTCGTCAAAGATGAACGCGGTGCCGTCGTCCTCTCCAAGCTGGAGCCCGCTACCCTCCGCGACCTCGCCGATCTCACCGGCGGCGTCTACCGCGACGCGTCCGCGTGGGTCGACCTCGCCTCACTCATCCAATCGACCGTTGAAGCCGGCCAAAAAGGAAAGTTTATGGAGAAAAATTCCGTCCGTCTCGTCGAGCGCTACCAATGGCCCCTCGCCGCCGCCCTCCTTTGCCTGGTCGCCAGTTTCTGGCGCGAGTTCCCCGTCCGCCCCAAACCCCGTGTCCTCGGCTCTCCCCGCGCGCCCATGCCACCGCCCCTCGCTCCTGCCGCCACCACCACCGCAGCCGCTCTCCTTTGCCTCGTTCTCCTGTCCGCCTTCGCCTCTCCGCTCTCCGCCCAACTCACCCGCACCGACCCCGCCGCCAAAACCCCGAAACTCGAAACCCCAAAAACCGAAACTCCTCCGCCCGATCCCTCTGCCGCCCTCACCTCCATCGTCACCCGCCTCGCCGCCGCACCTGAGCGCTCCGGCCGCGACTGGGCCGAGCTCGCCCGGGAAACCGTCACCTGGGGCCAGCGCCTGCAATCCGGCCAACAGCCCGTCGCCCCGGGCCCCGTCAACGATGCCCTCGCCGCCGTTACCGCCGGTTCCGCCCTCGAGCCCAACACCGCCGACTGGTCGAAACTCCGCGAAGAACTCAACGCGCTTCTGAAAAAGCCCGACGAGAAAAACCAAGACGACCAAAAACAAGACCAGGATAACAAAGACCAAAAGGACCAGAATCAGCCCCAAGACAAAAACCAGCAGCAGCAGGACAAAAACAAATCCAAGGGCGACAAATCGGACCAGTCCCAAGACCAAAAAGGCGATCCGGCCCAAAACTCCGACGACAAGAACGAGAGCAAAGACTCGCCCGAAAACCCCGACTCAAAACCGCCGGAGGGCAAAGACGGCCAACAAGCCTTTGGCGACATGAAGGACAAAGAACCGTCGCCGCCACCGCCTCCGCCCGAAGGCGACACCCAGCAAGTCGGCGGCCAGCCGGACCAGGAGCCCGCAGACGCCAACGCCGACCCTTCCCTCGCCATGCCGCTCCAAAAACTGGAACAGCTCCGCAACCAAGACTCTCCGGCCAAACTCTTCCGACTCATGCAAGGCGACCCCGGCCGCACGCCCGACAAGAAAGGTAAAAACTGGTGATCATCCGTATGATTCGTCGTCTCATCCACCTCCTCCTGATCGGCCTCTCGGCCCTTGTGGTCGCCCACACCGCCAGCGCCCAGACCGTCCGCTGGAATCCTATTCAGGGCACCCTCGCCGTCGGCCAGACCAGCGAACTCCAGCTCGTTTTCGAAGACTGCTCGCCCACCGGGCAGCCACGTCTCCCCGGCATCGACGGTCTTACCCTCGAGTTCGCGGGCCAGTCCACGAGCACCTCGATCATCAATTTCACCCGCTCCGACTCTGTCACGTTCACCTACGCCGCACGCCTCAGCAAAAACCAGCGGGTAACCATCCCTTCCTTCGAAGTCGAAACCAACAAAGGTAAATTCCGCACCCCCGTCGCCACCTTCGATCCCGGCGCCGCCACCGTCGGCGGCACCGGGGTCGCCCTCGACAACGCCGCCGCCTCCCGCCTCGTGGCGACCCCTGCCAGCGTCTGGGCCGGCGAGGTCTTCACGCTCACCTACTCTCTCGACGCATCGCGCAACTACTTCCCCGATTTCGGCCGCGGCCAGATCGAGTGGAACGCGGAGCCTCTCGTTGCCGAGGATTGGTCCCGGCCCGAGCCCCTTGATTTCCGCCTCGGCAACGAGCCCCGCACCGGACTCACCTATCGCACCCGCGCCGTCGCCCGCACTCCCGGCAGCGTTCGCCTCAACGCCGTCAATCAGCTGCTCAACCTCTCCGTCGGCGTCACCGGCTTTGGCTTTTTTCAGCAACGCCAGTATCAGCAATACTCGGTCACCAGCGCCACTCCCGTCCTCGAGGTAAAGCCGCTCCCCTCGGCCCCGTCCGGTTTCAACGGCGCCGTCGGCGACCTCAAGCTCACCTCGAAAGTCGTACCCCTCACCGCCGCTGTCGGCGAACCGATTACCTGGACGCTCGAGCTCACCGGCACCGCCAACTGGCCCGACCTCCCCGGCCTGCCGTCCCGCGCCGTCTCCAAAAACTTCCAGGCCATCTCGCCCCAGGCCAAACGCACTCCCGCCGAGGGAAAACTCTTCGACGCCACGCTGGCGGAGGACGTCGTGCTCGTCCCAAGCAAGGCCGGCTCCTATACCCTCGCGCCCGTTACCTTCACTTACTTCGACCCCAAAGCCGGCGCTTACAAAACGCTCACGACGGCCGCCACCACCGTCACCATCACCGAGCCCGCCCCGTCCGGCCTCAATCTCAACGTGATGCCCGCCGCCACCGGCCAAGCCAGCGTCGAAGATCAGAAACCAAAAACTCCCCCCGTACCGGCCGCCGCGCCGCTGGCCCTCCCCCGCGAACCGGTCTTTGGCTCAGCCCACTCTTCTGTTCCCCTCGCCCGGCGCACCGTTGTTCTTCTGTGCGTCGCCCCCTTCGCGCTGCTCGGCGCATTCTGGTTCGCGCTGGCTCTCCGCCATGCCCGCGTCACCGACCCGCTTCGCCCCCGCCGCGAAGCCCGCGCCCGGCTCCAAAAACTCCTCAACGAGATTAACTCGTCTGTCTCCGGTTCCCCCGCTTCCGGCGCTCAACTCTCAACTCTCAGCTCTCAACTTTTAGCCTGGCAGCACGACACCGCTCTCCTGCTTCAAACCCCGTCCGCCGCACCCACCGCCAACGACCTCGCCCGCTCCCCGGCTTTCCAGCAACTCGCGGACCGAACCGCGGCCATCGAGAATCTTACCGCGCTGTGGCGCGAGTCCGACCGCGCGCTTTACGCCGAGAACATCCCGCTTCCCGCCGACTGGACGACTCGGGCTCAAACCGCCATCGCCGCAACTCCGCTTCCGGGATTCTCACCGCTGAGACTTTTCCTGCCCCGCAACCTCTTCCCTTTCGTCGCGGCGCTCTTCCTCTTCGTTGTACTATCTCCCATCGCATCCGCCGCCGAAACCCAAAACCCTGCCGCCTCCGCCGCCGCAGCGTATCGACGCGGCGATTTCCCCGCCGCCGAAAAGACCTACCGCGCCTCCCTCGCCAAAACCCCGCTCGACTCGCTCGCCCATCACAATCTCTCGCTCGCTCTCGCCCAACAAGACCGCTGGGACGAGTCCGCGGCCCACGCCGCCGTCGCCCTCGTCCAAAATCCCGCCCACGAATCCATCCGCGCGCAATTTACCCTCGCCGCCGAAAAGTCCGGCCACGTTCCCGCTCCTCTTGCAGCTTTCATCGCGCCCGGCTTCTTCCACCAACTCGTGCTCCTCACCTCACCTGCCCGGTGGCAACTCGGGCTCATCGTTAGCTGTGTGATCGCCGCCGGTGCCGTCGGTGGCCTGCTCGCCGGCGCCTACCTGCGCTCTCCCCGGCGCACCATCGCTCTTGCCTGGAGCGTGCTCGGCCTGGGCGTTTGCACCGCAATCACGAGCCTCGGTTGCTGGCTCAACTACGGTCCGGCGACGGACGCGCGCGCCGCGATCATCTGGCGCGCCGGCACGCTCCGTTCCATCCCGACCGAGGCCGACACCGCGCAAAAAACCACCCCGTTGGCCGCCGGCAGCCTCGCCCAAATTGACAAGTCGTTTCTCGGCTGGAGGCACCTCCGCTTTGAAGCCGGCCAATCCGGCTGGGTCCGCAACGAGGACCTCGTTCCGATTTGGCGGTGATTCCGAGGCTCCCCCTCCCGCCCAAGCCAACCGCGGTAGCCGTCGGCCCACGTCGAGCAATTAGCTGACGATCCCCACCCAAGAATCGCGGCCGCGCCGGGGCCGATCCGGCGGTTCCCGCGCCCGCGCGGATCAAACGGAAAATCCTTTGATACAATCCGCACGCACTGCTCCTCCGCCCTTGCCCCGGCCAACCCTCCGCGCACGTTAGCCCGGTCCTGCGGTTCAACGCCCTCCTCGTCTTTCTCCGCTATGAAGCTCGCCCCCAAATCCGTCGCCACGTTCACGGTTCTCCTTCTCGGTCTCGGAGTCGTTGCGCTCTGGAGAAATTCTCCCGTCGCCCTTCCCGTCGCCCCGGCCGAGCCGCGATTTGCCGACACTCTGCCGGCGGCACCCACCACCACGCTCACCCCCACACCGGCGCAGGCTGCCGAGCCCAACCCGTCTTCGGTGGCCTCGCGACCGCCCGGCCAAGTGCTCCCGCCCCGCGCCTTCATTTTCGGTGAGTCCGGCCCTGTCACCCTTGACGAAATTCCCTCTGGCCGTTTCCGCGATCAGCTCCTCGTCGTTTCCGACGTGGCCCGCGCCCGCGCGCTGACCGCTCTCGGCGCGCTTCGGGTTCCCATCAGCAATCTCGCTTCGCTCCACGTGGACGCCGAGGGCAATCTCTTCTTCGCCTGCCCGCACTCACCCCTCGCTCGCTACGACGAAGCCGCCTTCCTCCCCGCTTCCGGCCCAACCGCGAACGTCGCTGCTTCGAACGAATTCACCGTCTCCGTCCCAAACTCCACTCCGCCGGTCCGCCACAGCCGCCCCGGCGCCTCCCGGGTCATCTACCTCGATTTTAACGGGCACGTCGTCACGGGCACGTCGTGGAACTCCACCGCCGGCGCACCGTCGGCTTTCCTCTGCACGCCCTATGACACCGACGGCAATGCCGGTTCCTTCAGCCCGGCCGAGCAAGCCGCCATCGTGCTGATTTGGGAACGCGTCGCGGAGTCGTTCCGGCCGTTCGATGTCGACGTCACCACCGAGCAGCCCGCGACCTTCAACAATTCCACTGCCCGCGCCCTGATCACCAAAGCTCGCGACGCCAACGGCGTCCTAAACCCCGTCGCCGATACCGCCAGCGGCGTCGCTTACCTCAACGTGTTCGGCAACGCCACCTTCGCGGCCGCCACCAGCACGTGTTTCATTTACCAAGGCTCGATGAGCGCCACTAAAATCGCGTCGGTCGTATCCCACGAGATCGGACACCAAATGGGACTCAGTCACGATGGGACTCTGCCCAACGAGCCGGCCAACGAATACTACGCCGGTCACGGCGCCGACGATACGTCTTGGGCTCCCATCATGGGTAGCTCCTCACGCAATGTCCTCCACTGGTCGAAGGGCGAGTATCTCAACGCCAACAACACCCAAGACGACCTCGCCCTCATCGCCGCCAAACTCTCCGTCCGCCCCGACCAAGTCTCCGGCGCGGACTCCGCCGCCTCCACCCTCATCTTCAACGGCACAGCGTTGCGCCAAAACGGCCTCCTCGAAACCACCGGCGACATCGACACCTTCACCTTCTCGACCTCGGGCGGCCCGCTCTCTCTCCGCGTTTCTCCGCCGGAAGTTACCGCACTGTCCAACCGCTTCTCCGTCGATCTCGCCGCCGAGCTCCGGGACGCCGCCGGCACGCTCATCACCCGCTCTGATCCGCCCGACTCAGCCTCCGCCGCCTTTGAGCAAACCCTCGCCGCCGGAACATATTTCCTCCGCATCACCGGTGTCGGCACCGGCTCACCGCTCAACAATCCGCCCACGGGCTACACGTCCTACGGCAGCATCGGCTCCTACGAAATCACCGGCACCGTTCCGCCGCCGACCACGCCCTCCGCCGCCGCCATCGCCCAGAATCCCGAGCCGCAGAACCAATTCCCCGGCAACCCTGCGACGTTCTCCGTCGTGGCCCGCGCCAACCCGGCCGCGACCTTCTCCTGGCAACGCTCCACCGACGCCGGCGCCACTTGGACGTCCCTCAACGAGGGCAGCCCGTACACCGGGACGAACACCGCCGACCTCACGGTGTTTCCCCTTTCCGCCCCGATGACCGGAGACCGCTTCCGCTGCGTCGTCACCAATTCCGCCGGGTCCGCCACCAGCGCGGCCGCCACGCTCACCATCGCCGTGCCGCCCCCGCCCACCCTGCCCACCTTCGATCCGTTTCCGATCGTCAGCACCTTCGGCCGCGGACTGGCCGCCGGCTCCAACACCAACCTCACCATCACCCTCACCGGCGGGTCAGATCCACTCACCCTCCGTTGGCAACGCGACGGCGTGGATCTGCCCGACGCGGCCGGTCCCGTTTACTTCTTGCGCAACTGGCAGCCCACCGACTCCGGCACTTACCGCGTCGTCGCCACCAACGCCGCCGGCTCCGTCGCATCCCCCGGCTACCGCCAATTCGTCCAACCCGAAGGCGGCTGGCAATGGCGCCACCCCACCCCTACCGGCGCCAACCTCACCAGCGCCGCGTTCGTCAACGGTCGCTTTTTCGTCGGCGGTGTCCGCGGCACCGTTCTCACTTCCACCGATGGCATGACATGGACGGTGCGCACCCTGCCCGCCGCCAACAACATCTTCGGCTTCCAATACCTCAACGGCCTCTACATCGCTCTCGGTAGCTTGGGCGCGGTCTTCACCTCGCCCGACACGATCGCATGGACGCCCCGTAATTCGGGCATCATCGTTCGCGATACCGGCACCGGTCTCATCGATCTCACCCTCGGCAACGGCCGCATCGTCGCCGTCGGCATCGGCGGCCTCACCAGCACGTCCACGGATGCGATCAACTGGACGCCCGGCACCATCGGTGTGACCGAAGATCTCGCCGGCGTCGCGTTCGCTTTCGGCCGCTTCCACGCCGTCTCCGCCGAGAGCGGTCGCATCTTCAGTTCGTCCGATGGGGTCAACTGGACCTCGACCATGACCGCGACCTCGGGCTTGGGCGGCATCGCCGCCGGCGCCGGTCGGCTCATCGGGGTGGGCCTCAGCGGCGTCACGTTGACCTCCACCAATGGTACGACTTGGACCCCGGGCACCGTCTTCCCCTCGGCCAATCTCCTCGGCGTCAATTTCATCAACAACCAATTCGTCGCCGTCGGCACCGGCGGAGCCATCCGCACATCCCCCGATGGCGTGACGTGGACCGCCCGGAACTCCGGCGGCAACGCCAGCAACCTCCAAAACACCGCCTTCGGCCAAGGCATCTACGTCGTCCCCGGCTCGACCAGCTCGACCGCTCGCGGTGCCCTGCTCACCTCGACGGATGGCGTCACGTTTCGCGAGGCCATCACCACCGCCACCTCGACCAGCGGATTTAACCTCACCCTCCGCGGGATCGCGGCCAGCCCGACCGCCCTCGTCACCGTCGGCAACTCCGGCACGATTCTTCAATCCAGCGACGGCACCCGCTGGACCAACCGCACCTCCGGCACGTCCGCCCAGCTCAACGACATCGCCTTCGGAGCCGGCCGGTTCGTCGCCGTGGGCAATACCTTCGGCGGTGTCGGCACCGCGCTCGTCTCCGACAACGGCGCGACTTGGACCCCCACCTCCGTCCCCGCCAATTCGCTCAACGGTGTCCGGTTTGCCGCCAATCTCTGGATCGCGGTCGGGGCCTCCGGCCGGATTCTCACCTCGTCGGACGGCTCCAACTGGACTTCCCGCTTTCTCGGCGGCACCTCCGCCACCCTCAATAAAACCACGTTCGGCGCGGGCCTCCACGTGGTCGTGGGCAATGCCGGCACCGTCGTCACCTCGCCCGACGGTTTGACCTGGAACGCCTCTACCGCGCCCACGACCGCCAATCTCAACGACGTCACCTTCGCCTCCGGCACCTTTGTCGCCGTGGGCGCCGGCGGCGTGATTTTCACCTCGCCCAACGGCGTCACGTGGAGCGACCGCAGCTTTGGCAACGAAGCTCTCACGAGCGTCTCGTTTGCCAACGGCCAGTTCCTCGCCACCGGTCCCGGCAGCAACTATTTCGTTTCCCCGGATGGTATCACGTGGACCGCCCGCTTCACCGGCACGTCCGACGCCGCGCTCGACTCCGCCGCGTTCGGCGATGAGCGCTTTTTCGTCGGCGAAAACGCCGCGATCCTCGCCACCGGCGCGCCGCTCATCAGCGGTCCCGCGCCCCAAGTTGCTCTCGTCGGCGCACCGCTGACCCTTGGCGCCGCCGTCACCGCATCGGCCTACCCGCTCACCTACCAGTGGACCAAGGACGGCGTCGCGATCCCCGGCGCGACCGCACCCACCTATTCCCTCGCCCGCACGGCCGCGACCGACGCCGGCACCTATCGCCTGATCGCCAGCGGCCCGCTCGGCTCCGTCATGGCCAGCGCCGCGACCGTGACGATCGACGCCCCCACCCCGGGACGCATTCTCAACCTCTCCGTCCGTGCCGTCGCCGGGCCCGACGAACGCACCCTCATTGCCGGTTTCACGCTCTCTGCCGGCGGCTCAAAGAATCTGCTCATTCGCGGTATCGGGCCCGCTCTTATCCCGCTGGGCGTGCCGACCGCCTTGCTTGATCCTCGCCTCCAAATTTTCAACTCACCACCCGCCGCCCCGCTCGCCACCAACGACAATTGGGGCCCGAACCCGACGTTGGCCGCCCTCTTCCCGTCCGTCGGCGCATTCCCCCTCGATCCCGCCGGTCGAGACTCAGCCCTCACCCAGACGTTCCTCGCCGGCAACTACACCGCCAACGTCTCCACGCCCGGCACGGCGAGCGGAGTCGCGCTCGCCGAAGTTTACGACCTCGATGCTCCCGCCGCGCCCGCCCGACTCGTCAACCTCTCCGCCCGCGCCCAAGTCGGCACCGGGGCCGATCTGCTCATCGCCGGCTTCACGCTCTCGGGCAACGTCCCCCGCACCGTTCTCATCCGTGGCATCGGCCCCGGCCTCACCCAGTTCGGCGTGCCCAACACCCTCGCCGATCCGAAACTCGAAGTTTTCCGCGATACCACGCTCCTCCACGCCAACGACAACTGGGCCGCCAACACCACCGCCGCCGGCACCGCCGAGCTCGTCGCCGCCTTCGCCCGCACCGGTGCCTTCGCCTTGCCCAATCCCGCGAGCCGCGACGCCGCGCTCATCGTGACGCTCGCCCCCGGCAACTACACCGCTCAAGTCAGCGGCGTAAACGACACCACCGGCGTCGCCCTGATCGAAATCTACGAACTGCCCTGAGTCCGACGTAGGGCAAAAGCTGAGGTGGTCCGGTCAAGGATTTTTAGGCGTTTTTTTGTAGGGCCGGGGTGAGGGTGGAGCCGTGTCGACGCAGGGAGGCGAGGTAGCGTGATTCATCGTAAGGTTTCTGATCGTGCCAGCAGCGC
>SXGQ01395323.1_pt1 | contig 14729 bp, 10 predicted proteins | sample 3178371 | NCBI WGS metagenome assembly SXGQ01 (sample SAMN11356859, study PRJNA531348) | freshwater metagenome | isolation source: freshwater sample F1-20 | place: China: Fuxian Lake, Yuxi | collected 2017-12-25
CTCTTTGTCCCCCGGTTCGTCCTCGCCTTCCGCCGCTCTTTACGAGGCCGTCATCGGCCTCGAGGTGCACGTCCAGATCAAGGCGGCCTCGAAAGTTTTTGCCTCGGTTGGAACTGGCTACGGTCATGAGCCGAACACCCTCACCGATCCGGTGGTGCTCGCGTTGCCCGGGGCGTTGCCGGTGATGAACAAGGCGGCGCTCGACGCCATCATCAAGGCGGGGCTTCTGCTCGGCTGCCGCGTCTCGCCGGTGTGCAAGTGGGACCGGAAGAACTACTTTTATCCCGACTCACCGAAGAACTATCAGATCTCGCAGTACGATCTTCCCGTGTGCCTCGGCGGCGAGGTCGAGATCGAGTTGCCCGGGCCGTCGCGCAACGTGATGGGAGAGCACAAGCGCATCCCGCTCACACGCATTCATCTCGAGGAGGACGTCGGCAAGCTGAGCCATGGCACGATCGACTCCCTCGTCGATTACAACCGCGCGGGCACACCGCTGATGGAGATCGTCTCCGAACCGGCGCTGTACTCCGCCGAGGAGGCCTATGCCTACCTGACCTCGCTGCGCGCCACGATGATCTACGGTGGTATTTCCGACTGCGACATGGAGAAGGGACAGCTGCGCTGCGATGCCAACATCTCCATCCGTCCGATCGGCGAAAAGAAACTGGGCACTAAGGTTGAACTTAAGAACCTCAATTCGATCTCCTTTGTGCGCGACGGTATCGCCCACGAGATCCGGCGTCAGGTCGCGCTGCTTGAGCGCGGCGGCGTGATCACGCAGGAGACGCGGGACTACGACGGCATGGCCGGCACGTCGCAGTCGTTGCGCTCCAAGGAGGAGGCGCACGATGACCGTTATTTCCCCGCCCCGGACCTGATGCCCGTGGCAGTCGATGAGGCGTGGAAAGGGAGAATCCAGGCGACGTGCCCGGAGCTGCCTTTCGACAAGCAGCGCCGCTTTCTCGAGCGCTACCAGCTGCCGTACACGCTGACGTCGGTCCTCGTCTGGGACCGCGCGCTGGCGGATTATTTCGAGGAGGTCGCGGGCCTTTGCGGCAAGCCCCAGGCCGCCGGCAACTGGATCGTGAACGACCTGTTGCGCGAGTTGGGTAACGCCAAGGCGGCGCTCGCCGACCGCCGCGTCACGCCCCGGCACTTGGCGGAGCTGGTCAAAATGGTTGATGCCGGGACGTTGATCACCGCCTCGGCCCGCGAGGTTTTCGCGGAGATGTTCGCCACGGGTGAAGAACCCGTCGTGATCGCCGAACGCCGCGGCCTCAAGAGCGCGCCCACGGACGGCGGGGAACTGGAGCAGTGGTGCCGGGACTCGATCGCCGCCAACTCCAAGGCCCTCGCCGAGTTCAAAACCGGCAAGGACAGCGCGATCAACGCCTTCAAGGGCCCGGTGATGAAAGCCGCGAAGGGCAAAGCCAACCCGAAGGCGGTCGACGAGACGTTGAGGCGTCTCCTCGCGGCTTCCTGATATGAAGTGGCTCGGTCTGGATCCTGGGGCGCGCATCGCGCGTGGAGGCGAAGAGCGGTTCGTCGCGTTATCAACCGGCGGCGCTGCCTTGAAGGGCGCGGTCTCCTTTGCGGTCCTGAGTACCATCGCCTACGGGATCTGGGCGTTTCGAGTGTTGCCGTACGGACCTGGTATGTACGCTGCGATCGCCGTGGTTTACCTGGGGCTCGGCGGGCTTTCCCTGGGAGGATTGGTGGGAGGGCGCGGCGCAATCCCTCGTGTCACCGCTCTCTTTGCTTTGTCATTCTTTGCGTACGCGCTGATCTGGTGCGCGTTTTGGTTCGGACTCCGCGGAAAGCATCACGCGGATCTTTGGGGCGCGGCGATTGGCTTGGCGGCGATGTCCGCGCTGGTCCGCAGGGCCTTCAACGCCACGGGCAGCGCCCTCGAGGCATGGGCGGTGCTGTTCGCCTGCCACACGCTTGGATACACGCTGGGTGACGAACTCCATGCCGCTTTCCGCGGTGCCACCGGTCGACTGCTCTGGGGAACGGCGCACGGCGTCGGCTTCGGAGCCGGTCTGGGCTACCTGCTGGCCACGGCGCAGCGACGCTGAGCCGCGGGGCGCTTCAGTCGCCGATCGCCCAAAGGTACTCTTGGCGTTCAGGAACCGTTTTGGCCGCGCGCAGGTAGATGCGGTTGCCGCAGATGGCGGGTGAGGACAGCGACTCGTCGCCGAGCTTGTTCTGCGCGATAAGCTTCATGCCTTTCGGAGAAACCTGCAGCACCGAGGTCACCGCGCGCTGGTTCGTCACGAAGATGCGGTCCCCCAGCATGACGGGCGAACCGTAGAAATCGCGGTCGACCTTTTCGCGCCAGAGTTCCTCGCCGGTGTCGGATTTCCAGCAGACCGCCTGACCGGCATCGAGAATGGCGTAAAGATGCCCCTCACGAACGAGCTTCGAGGGCACGTAGACGCGGGTGTTGTTCTGCCACGCGATCTTCCCGGAGCCGTCGGCCTCGACCGCGGTGGTGTTGTTCTTCGGGTAGCCGCCGCTGACAAAGACACGACGTCCGTCGGTAACGGCGGTCGTGACGCATTCTTCGGTGGCCCCGGCGACCTCCCAGATTTTTTCCCCGGTCAGCGGTTCGAGGCTGGTGATGAGATTGCAGCCGGCGAGCACCGCCTGGACACGACCAGCGACCTCGATGAGGGCGGGGGTGGTGTAGTTGGGGAGCTTTGGGCGGTCTTGGCTCCACACGACTTCGCCGGTTCGGCGATTCAAGCCTTGGATCACACCGCCGCCGCGATGGTCGGCGCTCACGAGCACCACCTCGCCGTGCACGACCGGCGAGGAACCAAAGCCCTGGTGCATCACAAAGTCGCCGATCCGGCGCTGCCAGAGGATGCGTCCGGAGGCGTCCAGCGCCGATGTGTGGATGCCTTTGCCGTTAGGGAAATTGATGTAGGCGCGCTCGCCGTCCCACGTCACCGAGGAGGCCGCGGGGGAGGAGAGGCGGTGGCTGCCGGAGTCGAGATTTCCCCGGTGCACCACCGTCGACCAGAGTTCGCGGCCGGTGGCCCGGTCGAGGCAGAGCACGAATTGCTCCTGTGCGGCGGTGTCGGCGGCCGAGAGGAAAATGCGGTTACCCGCGATGGTGGGCGACGAGTGGCCGCGGCCGCGCAGGGGCGCGCGCCAGATGACCTTGTCCGAGTCGCTCCATTTTTCCGGCACTTTCTGCGCGGGGTCGGCGTGGCCATCGCCGTGGGGCCCGCGCCAGCGCGGCCAGTCGGAGGCAAGGAGGCTGGAAAACGGGCAGAGCAGGAGGAGGCAGAGGGTAAGGAGGGGGCGCATGGGCGAAGGTTTCCGGCACGAGGCAGTTCACCGCAAGCGCAACGTGAGCCGACGGAAAATGAAAAAGGCGGGGTGGTGACCCCGCCCTCGTGAAACCCGGCGTGTCCGCCGGTTCAGTTGCGGCCGAGGGTGGCGGGCCGGCGGCTCTTGCTCTCGACGAACTCGCGGATCACAGCCATGCGCTCGCGCTGGCGGTGTTCCTGTTCGATCTCGTCGGAGGTGCGGATCGACTCCCGCTTGGCCATGGCACGCCGCATCTTGTTCAGGGCGAGGTACTCCAATTGGCGGATGCGCTCACGGGTGACGTGGAAGCGTTTCCCTACCTCCTCCAGCGTGAGCTCGTCGCGGCCCTCGAGGCCGAACCGCAGCTTGATGATCTCCGCCTCGCGCTCGTCGAGCGAGTTGACCATCTCGGCGAGATCCTGATTCAGGTTTTTCTCGTGGAGGCCCTCCAGAGGGCTGAGGGTGTTCTCGTCGCCCACGATTTCGCCGAAGGTGGCGGAGTCGCTCTCATCACCGACCGGAGCATCGAGGGAGGCCGGACGCACGCTGACGGACTTCAGGTGGGCTACCTTGGAAGTGGGGATCTGCAGCTCGATCGCCAATTCCTCGTCCGTGGGCTCGCGGCCGAATTGCTCGGTGAGGGCCATCGCGGTGCGACGCATCTTGGAGATTTTGTCCACGAGATGGACAGGCAGGCGGATGGTTTTGCTCTGGTTGGCCAGGGCTCGCTTGATGGACTGCTTGATCCACCAAGCGGCGTAGGTGGAAAGCTTGCCTCCCTTGCGGGGGTCAAAGCGTTCCACGGCCTTCACGAGACCAATGTTTCCCTCGCTGATAAGGTCGAGCAGCGGAAGGCCGAAATCCTTGTAATCCATCGCGATTTTCACCACGAGCCGGAGATTGGCCGAGATCATGTGGTCGCGCGCCGCCTTGTCGCCGCGACGGATGCGGCGGGCCAAGGTAATCTCCTCCTCGATCGTCAGCAGGGGCGTTTTGGCGATCTCCTGCAGGTAGAGTTGGAGATTGCTACGCTCTCCGTGGGCGATCGGCTCGGACGGAGGAGGCTCGGGCTTCTCCAGAAAAGAGGGAGGGGTATCCTGAGGGACGGACGAGAGCACCGTCGTCTCAGTGCCGTTCCGGGGGGCCGCTTCAGTGGAGTTCGAGGAGCGGGGCGATTTTGTTCGGGAGGGCATGATCGCGAGGTCGATGGTTGGGAGAGGGGAGAACGGGCGATGTTCCGTGGGAGAGCGTTTTTCGTACCACTTTGGTTACGCGCGGGTCCCCTCGGTGGATGCAATCCTCTGTTCCTCGCGGAGGTCGCTTGTGACGCACTTCGTGTGACAGTAAGGCCCACGCCGGTCCTGTTCGCCCACTTTCGCGACGCATCTCCGTTCAGGGTAGTCCTTCCGTCCTCTCCACGAGGAGAATTCGCCGGGCGGAAGGGCTAAAAACGCCTTAGGATCGTCATCCCCCGTGATGCCAACGGGGGTTTCCCGGGGTCCATTGGCACCGGGTACTGGAAACCGGGACGAATTTTCCACGTTTCCCCGCTTCAGCTCCGAACGCGACGCCATTTCTCGCCTCCGAGCTCCGGTCGGGGGCACACGGGTCAGGGTCCAGTCTTCCGCGGATTCGTCCGTCGGAACCCTGGGTGGGATGTGCACCGGCCGTGGGCGGAGGCCAGTTGCACTTCCCCGGCGGGCCGGAGCGGATCCGTTTCGCCTGGGGCCAATTCAAGATGCCGTCTGGCCGGAGAGGGCGCCGAAAATGGCAAGCGTACCGTCCTCGCGGACCAAGGCGGCGCCGATCGAGGGATGTGTCGAGCAAAGTCCGGCGACCGCGGTCTCCTCCATCAGGAAAAACGCGGTGGATAGCGCATCCGCCCGAGCGGCCGTCGGCGCGAGGGCCCAGGTGCGGCGGGTGCGTTCAGCGGGTCGGCCGGTACGGGCATCGATGAGATGGGCGCCCTTCACCGCGGTGCCGGAACCGGCCAGGGAGGCGTCCCGCAGCGGGACGGCGCGATGATCGCCTTCCTCACCGACGCCGACCGCCCAGCCTCCTCCGGAAGCGCCCTCGTCCCCGAGCGCCAGCACGCTGCTCCCGCCGGAGTTGAGGCAGGCGGAGGAGATGCCCCACTCGCGCAGGGTGGCCGCCATCACGTCCAGCGCGTAGCCCTTGCCGACCGCGCCCAGGTCAAGACGCAGGCGGTTCGCGCGCGAGGTCAGCGTGTGGCTGGCGGGGTCCAGCGCGTAGGGCGGCAGATCGGGATCAAGGTCGGCGGGGCGCTCCGAGGCGTATGCCGGATCAAACGCGCGGCCGGTCGCCAGCGCGAGGTCCGTCGCGATCAGCAGGCATTCCATCGCGTCGGGCGAGAGCGTGACGGACTCTCCCGGCGCGAGCCGGTTGGCGCGGGAAATGTAACTCCCGTCGATGAAGCGGCTCAATTCCTCCTCGAGGCGTTCCAGTTCCGCGAACGCCGCCTGCGCGGCGTGCCGCGCGTAATCCCGCGGCTGCCCGGCGACGGCGATCTCGAAGAAAGTGTTCATCGCCTCGTGCTGGAAAACCGGATGCGTCATGGGCGCCTCCCGGTCCACATGCGCCAACGAAGCCCGAGCATGGCGACCGCCGGCCGCCATAGCAGCCGGCGGAAGCCGTACTTCGACTCACCGCGCGTCCGGGCATGGTGCCGCACGCGGCGTTCGGCGACGCGGAAGCCGGCCGCCTTCGCGAGCGCCGGCACGAAGCTCTGCATCAGCTCCATCGGATAGAGGGCTGAAACCACTTCGCGGCGCATCACCCGCAGTTGGCAGCCCGAGTCGTGCACCCCGTCGCCCAGGAAGCGTCCGCGCACCGCGTTGGCCACCTTAGACATCAGCCGCCGCAGTGTGGAGTCATGCCGGTCCGCCCGCCAGCCACAGGCGAGCTCGCAGGAACCGGATTCCACGGCCGCGAGCAGCTCCGGGATATCGCGAGCGTCGTTCTGTCCGTCGCCGTCCATCGTCACGATGAAGTCCCCCGCTGCCGCCCGCAGGCCCGTGAGCAGGGCGAGCGCCTGGCCGGAGTTCCTTTCCATCCGCAGTTCCCGGCACTGCGGCCAGCGCGCGGCACAGGCGGCGATCTCGTCCGCGGTGCCGTCGGTGCTGCCGTCGTTCACCAGGATGGCCTCGAAAGGGCGCCCGGTCGCGGTCAGCGCGGCGACACAGGCCTCCGTCAGCGGCAGGATATTGCCGGCCTCGTTGTAGAACGGGATGACGAGCGAGAGGGACGGTTTCACGGCTCCGGCGTGAACACGACGAGGAGGACGCCCGGACGCAAACCCAGGACGGATTCGCGGTGCGGCCGCTTGAGACGGGCGCGAACGGTGTCGGCGAGGGAGTTTGAGGCGATGACGAGGGCGCCCTCGCAGTCCGCCGGAGGCTCCGTCCAGTAGCCGACGTCGGGTACACCGCGGAAGTACCACGGCAGGGGCCAGTATTCCTCGGCGATCACCCGGATGGGACGGCCGGGATCGACCTGGCGCGCGGCTGCGGCGAGGGCGGTGACCTTTCGGACATCCGCTGAACTGTGGACGTAGGCCCACGGATTACGCCAGTCGGCCGGTCGCACGAACGAAGCGCGCCACGCTTGCTGGAAAAGCGTCGCGGTGAGGATCAGCCCGAAGGCCACGGCCACCGGGCGTCCGGTGGGTAACCGAGAGATCGCGCCGAGTGCCACCGCCGCAAGCAGCGCCAGCGGAGCCACCAAATGGACCGCGTGCCATGGTGTCTTGTAGGGTAGCAGGGAGAAGAAAGCCGCCACCAACAGGGTGTACAGGCCGAGTGCCCGGGGAACCGGATCGCGACGCACCCATGCGAGGACCGCCCCGGCGAGCGCGAGCGCGGAGAAGGGAACCTGGTGCCAGACGATCCCGTGTTCCCGCCGCCATCCGAAAAGGCGCAGATAGTAATCCCACGGCTTCTCGTGGCCCGTCGGTGGAGCAGAGTGCCCGAGCAGTCGTTCCGCGGCGTGAAGGTACGCGGTGAGGGCGTCGCGCAGGCCGGCCGGATTCGAGCCGAACGACGAGTAAAAGAGGGAAGCGGTCAGGAAACCGGCGATGATCGCGGTCCCGAGATCGCGTCCCGCCCGACGTGTCACCGGTCTAAGGCCCGCGATCCTCGCAGCGAGAAACGCAGCGACGAGGAACAAGGGTGCGCTCGCCTTGGTGGCCTGCATCAGGCCGGCGGCGGCGCCGGCAGCGATTGCCCAGCGGGTCAGGCCGGTGCGCCACCACGCCCGCGCCGCCACGAGGCAGGCGAGGGTGGAGGCCGCGAGCAGGGTTTCCTGGATGAAATAGCGGCTGTAATAAAGCGCCGGCGGCGAAACCGCCACGAACGCCGTGGCGGCGAGGGCGGGCCAGCGCGACGGTCGGCCGGATTCCCGTCCGGGGATCGAGGTGCCCAGCAGTGCGGTGAAAAGCACCGCCAGCACGCCCGCCACGGCGGGCACGAGACGTACGGTGGTTTCCGACAAATCGGCCAAGCTGTGCTCCCCGCGAAGACGGGCGGCGATCGCCGCGGCGTAATAGAGCGTCGGACCGTGGTGGTCGCGGGGATCGTACACGTAGCGGCCCGCGCCGAGCAGTTCGCCGGTCTTGACCGCCTGATTCGCCTCGTCGGCGTGCATCGGCCGGCGGTCGAGGTCCCGCACGCGCAGCCACAGCGCCGCCGCCAGCAGGACAGCGAGGGTCAGCGCGCGGATCAGGAGGCGGGTCACGCGCGAGAAGTGCCGCAACCCGGACGGTTTGTCACCTCGAACCCGTCTCCGGCGACGCCGCACGGTGCGGTTCAGGGCAATTCGTAGGCTTCTCCCAGCACGGTCCCGGAGATGTCGCCCTTGGCGGCGACCTGGAAGGTGTAATTGCCGGGTGGCAACTGGACGACGAGCGCGGCGTCGGCGGAGTTTTCCGGCAACGCGAAGGCCTGCACCGCCCTCGCGGCGGCGGCCAGTTCGTTCGTCCAGTGGCTTGCGCTCCAATCGTCGTTGCGGGCGACGACCGTCTCGCCGCGAAACACGGTGAGCTGCGGGTCGGCCAGCGCGGTGGAGACGCCGAACGGCGAGAGTCCCGGGCCGATGCCGCGTAGCAGGAACCAGCGCGGGGCCCCGGCGCCGACGGAGAGGCCGAGGGTGAGCGGGGACCCGGGAGCGATTGTGCCGCGGGTCGAGAGGTTGACGAGGCGCGAGCCCTCGCCACCCGCATCGTACAGTTCGACGAGCGTGTTGCCGGCCGTTCCATCGGCGCTCTCGATCTGCGCGGTGTAGCTGCCCGGGGGCAGTTCGGCGAGCATGGCGGCGTCGGCGCTGCCGGTTGGGAGAGGGAAGGCGCCCACGCGTCCGAACGCGGATCCCAGCGCGACCTGCCAATTGTCGTTGCGGCCGACCTCCGCGCCGTTCGATCCGCGCAGGACCAGCACCGGGTCACGCAGGGTGGAGGGCACGCCGAACTGGCCGACCCCGGGACCGACCGCGCGCAAAAGGACCTGCTTGCGGCCGGTCCCTCCGAGCGAAAAACCGGCGATCAGGCCGCCTTCCCCGGGTTGGGTGGCGTTCAGCGTGGAGAGGTTCCCCAGCCGGGCGGGAATCGTGGCGCTGAGGGAGGCGGCCTCCGCCGGGAGGAGCGGCTCCGCGCGGGATACCGTGAGGCGGATCCGGCCGCGCGCCACGGGTTGCGCGAAGTCGATCCCGATCCGCGTTGGTTTCGCCCCGCCGGGCAGGTTTTCGTCGATTGTCTCGGCGCGCACCGTCACGGGCCCGCCCTCCGCCTCGATCCGCACCCGGAGGCGCGCCGCACCGGTGCCGACCTCCAGCGTGGCGGCGTCGATCGCGCGCCATGTAGCGAATGTCACCAACGCCGTGCCGAACGACTCGGGGCCGGTGAACTCGAAGTCGTCGGTGATCACAAATCCCTCACCCACACCCCGCCGGCAGACGAACTCGCGCTCCAGCCGGCGCAGGGCGGGAACAGCGTAGCCGCCCCGAAGGTCGAGCAGCAGGCGATCGCGATCGCGGCTCCACTCCGTGGCCAGCACCCGGGCGGCGTAGTTCAGGCCCGTCGACTGCAGTTGCCCGGCGACCACCGGCACCGGGTGACCGTAGGAATTGAGCACCTGGCTGTCGTAGCGCTTCGCGCTGAAGGTGCGCGAGGTGTAGATCTCGCTGCCCGGATCCACCAGAAGGGCCGTCGTGCCGAGCGCCACGACGAATGATCCCAGATCGTTGTGATTGTGCAGCTCGTCGTTGTGGCCGCCCTTGATCGCGGCGCCGAAGTCATCGGCCGCGCGCGCGATCAGCACCTGCGCCCCCGGGAACCAGTGCCGCAGCTCGGGCTGCGGCGGCAGGGCCGTGGCCGCAATCGAAGGCGTCCACACCCGCGTCGCGCTGATGTAGAGCTGGTCGCGTGCCACCTCCGCCCACGCCATCGCCGGCAGCCGGGCGGGCGCGACCGCGCCGTCCAGCAGACGCCGGGCCAGCGGCGCGACCCAGTTCGCGGGCTGGACGGTTGTCGAATTGTCCGAAAAAGCCGGATACACCCGCGGGAGGATCGCCATGCCGACGGGGTAGGCGGCGATGCGTTCCAGTTTCGGGCCGGCCACGAGCCGGAGCCGTCCCGCGGTCGCCGTGGAAACGGCCTCCGCGAGCAGCACATGGTGCCCGAACCCGTAGCTCCAGTACCCGACGCCCTCGGTGCAGTAGCCGTCTTCCGTGAAGCCGGCCACGAAGTAGGGCAGGTTGGCCTCCGCGGAGGCCAATACCTCGGCGCGGACCGCGCGGTCGCCGACCGCCGCCAGGCTGGCTCCCACCACCCCGGCATGGCAGACCGCGTTCCAATTGCTGTTCGTGTGCACCCACCACATGCCGCCGACCGGTCCGTTGCGGATTGCCCGCAGGTAAGGGTCGGTGATGCGGCGCCGGATTTCCGACTGCAGCCGCTCCAGCCGGGCCGCGCCGAGGCCTTCGCCCAGCCAACCGCCGACCGTCGCCATGCTCCAGCCGCGCATCGCCGCGCCAAGGTCAACCTCGACCACGCGGCCGTTGAAATTATTCAGCGCCGCGTCATGCGCGGGCAGGGTCCAAGCCTTCTCGTCGAGGATGGCATCCACCTCGCGCTGCAAGGCGGCGAGGTAGCGTCCGCGCGCATCCAGGGCTTCCGCCCAGGCGAAGGTCGTCAGCCGGTCGCGCCGGCTGTTGTAGACGGCCTCATAGCCCGTCCTCGATCCGGTGCGGGAGTATTCGAGGTAAAGCGCGTCGGTGACGGCGGGCGGGGCCACATTCACCAGCCGGTCGGCCTCGGTGACGATTTCCCGCAGCGGCACGCGCGCGGCGACCGCCGCCCACGCGGCGCGATCGGAGGCGGGCCGGCCCACCGGGGCGGGCGCGGCCGGCAGCCAGGCGGAGATCTCGTCGGTCCGGGACGGCGCGGGTTTCACCGCCGCGGTGACCGTTACTGCGGCGGTGAGGAGGAGCCCGGCGATCCCCGCGAGGCGCGTGAACTGACGGGAGGGCGGGGATGGGGCTTGGGCGAGGCGCGGCATCAGGGAACAAATAGCAATCTTCAAGCGACGGGCCAGTGGAAGGAGCGGGCGACGGGCGGAAAACGCGGGCCCGGGGGAGGCCGTTTTGGGGCCTGGCCACGGTTCCCGCGCCGGCGTGATGGGACGGCTCCGAGGAGATTCCGCGTGCATGCTGGACGGCTGGTGGCGGGGCGGATCAGGGCGCCCGCAGCGTGCGGCCCTCGTGCCACGTCAACGAGCTGACGAGCGTGGTGTTGGGAACCGCCGGGACGCCGCGTTCGTTGGTCTCGATAAGGCGCATCAGCACGCTGCCGGCGGTGCGGCCCACCTCCTCGGCGTTGACCAGAATGCCGCTGAGGCGGCGTGCCGGACGCTCCTGATGGAAGAAGACGACGCCCGTGTCGCGCGGAACGCGGAGACCAATCCGTGTCGCGGCGGAGAGCACCTCAGGTTCCTCCGTGAGAATCACGTCCGGCCGCTCCCGGCGCATCCAGCGGGTGAATTCGCGAGAGTCCCAGCGGTCTTCGGGAAGAATGAGAGGTTCGACCGGGCGCCACCGCGGGTGGCGGCGGGCCTGCGCGAGGAAGGCCCCGAGACGACTGTGGCGGGTGCGGATGTTTTGGGGTGCTCGCAGGATTAGTCCGGGCCGGCGGTAACCGCGGCGGTCGGTTTCCTCGACGATCCGCTCGATGCCGCAGGCGTGATCGTCGACGACGCGATGCAGCACCGGATTGGCCATGGAGTAGTCGAGGCTCACCGCGGCGAAGCGCTCCCAATCGATGTCCATCGGCGGGTTTTCCACGGGCAGCGGTGCCACCACGAGCCCATGCACGTTTTGGGTCCACAGGATCTGACTAAGGCGCCGCCCGCCGATTTGTGGGGCGAAGAGCCAGACGGGTTCGACCAGGTAACCGCGCGCCGAGCAAGCGCTCTGGACGCCGGAGAAGCAGTCGGAAATGAAGCGGCTGCGTCGCCAGCCGTCGCGGGAGGGGAAAGCGGTCAGAAACGCGACCTTCGCCCGCAGTTTGGCAGCGGTGCGGGCCTGGCGCTGGGACATCAGCGCGGAGATCAGGGGATCGGGCCGGTAGCCGAGGCGTTGCGCGACGGCGCGCACTTTTTCCACCGTCGAGGGGGCAAGACCCGCGCCATTGCGGAGGGCGAGGGAGACGGCGGTCTGGGAAAGACCGGCGGCACGGGCGATCTCGCGCTGGGTGGCCATCGGGGTTTTAACCAGTCAATTCCGCCCGGCGCGCCGCGCAAGTGCTCCGCCCGCCGTGGATGAAAAAGGCGCCGCCTGGAGGCGACGCCCGTGAGGAGTTGGCGCGTCGGAGCCGGTTCAGAACCGGAAGTCGGTCGCGAGGCGATAGGTGCGCTTCTCGCCGAAGGTAGAACCCTCGGTGATGTAATCGCGGTCCGTGAGGTTGCCGATATTCAGGCGCACGGTGAGTCCCTGCCGTCCCTTCAGCTTGATGTCCTTCGAGATCACCGCAAACAGCACGCCGCCGCCGTCACTCCGGCGCTCGCGGGTGTTTAGGTTCAAGCCGGTGTCGAGCCAGGTGTCGTTGCGCCAGTTGAGGCCGAGCGTCCAGCGGGTGCCGCCGAGCGGACCGGAGCCGTCGACCCGGTAGTTGGTCATCACGTTGGCGCTCTTCTCGGGGGCGCGGGGCAGCTCGTAGCCGATCAGGGCCTCGCGACCCGGGGGCGCCCCCGTGATCTTTCCGCTGAACTGCGCGTAGAGCACGGTAAAGCTCAGCTGCTTCGAGGCCTGGTACCAGGCCTCGAACTCGAGGCCGTTCACTTCCTCACCGGGGGTCAGGATGCCGTAGGTGCGCGGGGGGTTGAGGCTGAAGTCAGTGTATTGGCGGCCGACGTCCTTCCGCTCCTGCGAGTAGACGACGATCGTCGTCGAGAGGCCGGTGCCGCCCCAGGTCGACTTGAGTCCGCCCTCGATGCCCTCCGCGGTGAGCGGGGCGAGGGGGTTGAAGTTGATGTCGAAGAGGAACTGAGGCTGGTAGCTCGTGCTGCGGTTGAAGAACAGCATGTGCTGCTTGCGGGCGTCGAAGACCCAGCCGAGGCCGGTCTGCCACACGGTCGCCTTGCGGTTGTCGGCCGCTCCCGTGGTCGTGTTGGTGAGGATGCTTTTCCCGCGCGCCACGCCTCCCAGCAGCTGGAGGCGGTCGTCGAAGGCCGACAGCACCTCGCTCACACGGGTGTTGGTCCACTCGCTCAGAAAACGATTCGGACCTGATTCCAGACGCCAAAGCGCGGGGTCGAGCTTGGAGTCGAGCCACTGGCCGGTGATCCCGTTGAACGGGCGGAAGTCGGCGACGGTCGGCTGGCGGGTCACCCGTTGGGTGACCGGATCATAACCGAGGTTGAGTGTGAACAGGTTGTCGCGCGAGTTGGTGGCGGCGTTCCAGCCGCGCCAGACGGAGGCGAAAAAGATGTTCTTGTTGTACTCGTAGCCCGCGACGGTGCGGGTCTTGAACGCCCCGAAGGTCCATTCCCCGAGCAGATCGCTCTTGTAGCCCGTGATGCGGTTGCCGTCCCGGGTGTTGGCACCGTAGTAGGGGGTCGGGACGGCGCGGAAGGGATCCCCGCCCGTGGGGACGATCTCATTGCGATCGCGGGCGTTCTTCGAGTAGACGGCGCGGAAGGTGATGTTCGATGTGAGGCGCGAGGTGAGGTCGGCCGTCCAGTTGGTCTGCTTGTTCTGGGCCTTGGCGTAGGGTCCGAACAAACCGCCGCGCGCGGCCCGGCCGAGGCCGCGGTTGCCCTTGTCGACGAACTCGACCGTCGACCCCGGCGGGCGCCACACGATGGGCTGAAACGCGCCGAAGTTGGTGCGGACATCCAGGTATTCCCATTCGAACGAGAGTTCGGTGTTCTCGAGCGGCCGGTAGAGCAGGGAGGGATTGTAGGCGATGGCCTTGTTGCGGAAGAAATTGAACTCGCGCTCGTTGCTGGTGAACGAAGCGGGCAGGCGGAAGCCGAGGGTCTTCGGGATGAGCGTGACGTCGACGTCAGCCTGGCCGCGGTAGAACGCGTAGTTGCCGAACGCGGCCGAGGCGCTGCCGCGGGCGTCGGCGGTGGTGCGGAGGCGTGGGCGTTTCGTGATGTAGTTGATGATGCCTCCGGCGTCGCTCTGGCCGTAGAGGAGCGAGTTGGGGCCGCGGATGATCTCGACGCGATCGATGCCGGTCATGTCGTACAGGCGCCCGCCGGGAGCGAAGCCGTTGCGCCGGGGAAGCACGGTAAAGCCGCGCGACGCGTACTGGGTGTTGTTACCGGTCCCCTCGGAGCTCGTCTGATTCTGGTTGGCGAGACCGGCGACGAGGCGGTTCAGTCCGTCGGCGTTGAAGATATCCAATTCCTTCATCGCCTCCGCGCTCACGACCTGCAGCCCCATGGGGAGCCTGTCGATCGGACGGGCCACCAGAGTGCCGGCGGTCGCCTCGGTGATGCGGTTGCCCTCGATGGCGGCGGTGGAGATGACGAACGGCGACAACTCGACGATCTCGTCGGCGGGGGCAGAGCGCTGGGATTGCGCTGCGAGGGTTGCGAGCCACGCGGCGGCGGTGAGGCCGGCGCGGAGCGGGCGGAGGATGCGGGTCATGGTTAGGGTTTTGGGTTTGTGGGCGGAGCTTGGTTCCGCCTTGGAGCGTGGGCTAGGCTGGGGTTACTGTTACCGATTAAAAGCGGTGCGGTCCCGGCTGGGCGGCCCAGGCGTAACGGGCCTCCGGCCCTCCGGGCACGGGGGATTTCCGAGAAACCCGTTGACAGGCCGCCCCGCGACCTTACCTATCCGCCCCTCACTCGTTGCAGGGTGGAGCAGCCGGGTAGCTCGTCCGGCTCATA
>SXGQ01496884.1_pt1 | contig 14729 bp, 14 predicted proteins | sample 3178371 | NCBI WGS metagenome assembly SXGQ01 (sample SAMN11356859, study PRJNA531348) | freshwater metagenome | isolation source: freshwater sample F1-20 | place: China: Fuxian Lake, Yuxi | collected 2017-12-25
CAAAGTGTTTGGTACGCGCTGGGTTATGGCGGCAATGGGGTGTCGTTTTCCACGTGGGCGGGCAAACGCCTGGCCGAGCGCATGGCTGGTAAGGATGCAGGCCAGGAAGTCTTTCAGCTGCCGATCTACAACAGCGAACTGACCTACCCGCACTTTTTACACCTGTTCCGCTCCGAAGCCCTCGCGCCCTTTCGTCGCCTGGGCCAGAGTTTTTTATACAAGTGGTACTGGTGGCAAGACGAGATGTGAAAACCCGTTGAGGTCTTTGCCAAGCCCGCACAAGCTGGAGCTGAAGTCCCGACCTGCGGGACGCCTGCACCGCATCAAGACACGATTTGGTAGTACAGGTTTTGCGGGTGGCGGGCCTGGGCGAAGAAGACCCAGCGTTCGGCCAAGAGGCCGATAAACTGCAGCAGCACAGTGCCCAGCCAGACCAGCGCCGACTGCGTTCCGAGCAGGCCCAGCAAAAGCAAAGGCAGCGCAAACAGCAGCAGCTGAAACACCCAGGGCATGAGGCGCACGGTGTGGGCTGTGGCGCCGTGGAAGAACTCGCGGGTGTTGAAGGAGCCGGCCGACATACCCATGGATTTTTGTACCAGTTGCGGCCGATGGATACCGGTAGCCGATTGCAGGCTTGACAGGGGGGACAGACGCGCGTTACGGCGCAAAGCCTGGCGGCGCATAAACCAGGCCAGCAAGGTGCTGACCAGCACCCACGGCTGTAGCCAGCCCAGCAGCGCCGTTTGCCCCGTGGCACTGGCCAGGGCGCACAGCAGCACGCTGCCCGAACTCATGCCCAGCAGGGTGAAGTTGATCACGGTGAGCGGGTGCGCCCACTCCTGCAAAAAACGCAGGCAAGCGTAGATCATGGCGGTGCACACCCACAGCAACAGCGTGACCACCACAACCGCTGCAGACAGTGCCTGCAAGGCAAGGGTTGACGCGCCAAAGTACAAAGCCAGCCACCACAGCGCCACCCCCCCCATGAGCAGGGGCATTACGATGACTTCGCGTGACATCCACGAGGTGCGCCACATGGCCGCCGCCCGCCAGGCACGGGTTTTTTGACCCAGGTGAAAGAATGAGGCCAGCAGACCACCGACCAGCAGCACTTCGGACAAGGCGATGGCCATGAGCGCAAAGCCCGATTGCAGGGGCATCAGCCAGCTGTAGACGGCCAGCGCCAGCAGCAGGCCCTGGGCCGTGCCGGACAGGGTGGTGAATAAAAGGATGGACCAGGCAGGACGCATGAAGACCTCAATGTGGAGAAGTTTTGCCCGCAGGGCTTGGCAGGGGCGTCACCGCCGCAGGGGTGACGCGGCGCGGCAGGTACTGGTTGGCCGGGCGGGTGTTCCATTCGGGCATCAGGGCATAACCGCCCCGCTCGCGGATGGCCTGACTGACTTCGCTGTTCGGGTCTTTCACGTCGCCAAACAGGCGGGCATTGGTCGGGCAGGCTTGTACGCAAGCAGGCTTGCGGTCGGCTTCGGGCAGCAGGGGGTTGTGGATGCGGTCCACGCACAGGGTGCACTTCGTCATGACGCCGCTGGTTTCGTCAAATTCACGCGCACCATACGGGCAAGCCCAGGCGCAGTATTTGCAGCCGATGCATTTGTCGGCATCGACCAGCACGATGCCGTCGGTCTGGCGTTTGTAACTGGCGCCTGTGGGGCACACCGGAACGCAGGGCGGGTCTTCGCAGTGCAGGCAGCTTTTCGGAAAGTGCACCGTGTCGGTGTTCGGAAAGCTGCCCGCTTCGTAGGTCTGCACCCGGTTGAAAAATGTGCCGGTGGGCTCGGCCGCATAAGGGTTGACATCACTCAGCGGCCCGGCCATGCCCGAGGTGTTCCACTGTTTGCAAGCCGTCACGCAAGCGTGGCAGCCCACACAGACGTTCAGGTCGATCACCAGCGCCAACTGGCGCGCCAGTGTGGGGGTCTCGGTGTCCACTGCTGGAGTCGCGCCACCGCCGGGCTCCATCAGATGGGGACTGACGTGGGGCGGAACATGGCCTTGTAAAAGGTCTTTGAGCCACTGGATCATGGTTTGGATTTCCCTGCAAAAAATCGCATCACCTGGGCAACACCACCGCGCACACCGGGTACGGGTCGCATGGTGTCCACCTGCGGAAAACTCTGGGCCGCCTCTTCAGGCTCGGCCGGTCGGATGCGCACCCGCACGTCGTACCAGCCCGCCTGACCGGTGATGGGGTCGGAATTGCTGACCTTCGCACCAGCTGGCGCGCCCGTGCCATGGGAAAGTGGCAATTCTTCCGAGATCAGGTGGTTGAGCAAAAAGCCTTTCCGCGCTTCGTCCGAACCGGGTGCGAGGTGCCAAGCGCCATCGCCTTTGCCAATCGCGTTCCAGGTCCAGACGGTGCCCGGCTCCACAGCTTCGCTGTAGCGCAGCATGCAGCGCACCTGGCCCCAATGGCTCTCGACCCATGCCCAGCCGCCGTCGGCCACGCCCGCCGCTTGCGCGGTGCTGGGGTGCACATGCAGGTAGTTGTGGCTGTGGATTTGCCGCAGCCAGGCGTTTTGCGAGTCCCACGAGTGGTACATGGCCATGGGCCGCTGAGTGATGGCATTGAGCGGAAAGGCCTTCAGGTCAATGGCTGCGTCTTCGAGCGGGGCATACCAAAACGGCAAGGGATCAAAATAGGAATTGATGCGTTCACGCAGATGCTCGGGCGGCTGTCGCCCTTTGGTTTTGCCTTGCGCGGCCAGGCGAAAGGACTGCAGGGTGTCGGAATATATGGCCAGTTGCACCGGGTCGTTGCGCTGACGCCAGCCTTTCTCTTTGGCAAAGTCCAGGTAGTCGCGGTTCCAATTGCGCATAAAGTGCATGTTCTCGGGCAGGGTGTACTGAAACACGCAGTTGTTTTGCGCATAGGCCTCCCACTGTTTGGGGTTGGGCGCACCGCGCAGGTGCTGGTCGCCGTTTTCGCCGCGCCAGCCCATCAAAAAGCCAATGCCCGGCTGAGCTTCAAAGTTCACGATGAAGTCGGTGTAGCCCTTGAACTTACGCCCACCTTCGGCCGTGGTGAAAGCCGGAAACTTCAGGCGCGAAGCCAACTCCACCAGCACATCCTGAAACGGCTTGCATTCGCCCAGGGGCTGCAGCACCGGGACACGCACCGAGTCCACTGGGCCGTCGAACTCGGAGATGGGCCGGTCCAGCATGCTCATGGTGTCGTGCCGCTCCAGGTAGGTGGTGTCGGGCAGCACCAGGTCGGCAAAGGCCACGGTCTCGCTCTGGAAGGCGTCGCACACCACCAAAAACGGAATCATGTACTCGCCCTGCGCGTCCTTGCGGTTGAGCGATTCGCGCACAGCCATGGTGTTCATGCTGCTGTTCCACGCCATGTTGGCCATGAACAGCATCAAAGTGTCGATGCGGTAGGGGTCGCCTTTGACCGCGTTGGTGATGACGTTGTGCATCATGCCGTGGGCCGACAGCGGGTGTTCCCACGAAAAAGCAGGGTCGATGCGCATCGGCGTACCATCCGCATGGATGGCCAGCTCTTCAGGGCTGGCCGGAAAGCCCAGCGGCGCGGCGTTCAGCGGTGTGTTGGGCTTGATCATGTCAGGGTCGTTGAAGGCGCGGTAGTTGGGCACAATATGTCGCGGATAAGGCGCTTTGTGCCTAAAGCCTCCGGGTGCGTCGATGGTGCCCAAGAGGCTCATGAGCACCGCCAGCGAGCGCACCGTCTGAAAGCCGTTGGAGTGCGCCGCCAGCCCGCGCATGGCGTGGAAAGCCAATGGCCGCCCCAGGGTGCTGGGGTGTTTTTTGCCCCAGGCATCGGTCCAGGGGATGGGCAGCTCAAAGGCCTGGGTGAGGGCCGTGTGGCCCAACTCTTGCGCCAGCAGGCGAATGCGATCTGCCGCAATGCCGGTGATGGCCTGCGCCCATTCAGGCGTGCAGCTGAGCACGCGCTGGCGCAACAGGGCAAAGGCGGGCACCACCCGCGTGCCGTCGGCCAGGGTGTAATGGCCTTCGGGCGGGACATCCAGCGCCGGGTCGCAACCGTCGGCAATGCCTTCGGGGTAGGCATTCAGGATGCGGCCGCTGGTGCGGTCAACCACCAGTTTGTTGTGCGGGTTGCGGCCATCGCCTGGCGGGCCTTTGGCCGGGTCGGGGTCAAAGGCAAACAGGCCTTCGCGCTCGCCTTCGTCCAGCACCACCAGTTGGGGCGCATTGGTGAAGCGCTTAAGAAAGGCATGGTCCAGCGTGTCGGTGCGGACCAATTCGTGCAGCAAGGCCATGAGCAACGCGCCGTCGGTGCCGGGCTTGATGGGAATCCACTCGTCGGCAATGGCCGAGTAGCCGGTGCGCACCGGGTTGATGGAGATGAAGCGACCGCCTGCACGCTTGAACTTGGACAGCGCGGTTTTCATGGGATTGCTGTGGTGGTCTTCGGCCGTGCCCAGCATCACGAACAGTTTGGAGCGCTCCAGGTCCGGCCCGCCAAACTCCCAGAAGCTGCCGCCCACGCTGTAAATCATGCCGGCCGCCATGTTGACCGAGCAAAAGCCGCCGTGCGCGGCGTAATTGGGCGTGCCGAACTGGCGGGCAAACAGCCCGGTGAGCGCCTGCATCTGGTCGCGCCCCGTAAACAGCGCAAACTTTTTCGGGTCGGTGTTTCGGATGTGCGCCAGGCGTTCGCTCAAAATGTCAAAGGCACGCTCCCAAGAAATCGGTTCGAACTCGCCCGCCCCACGTTCGCGGCCCGGATAGCGCAGCAGCGGCTGCGTCAGGCGTGCGGGCGAGTACTGCTTCATGATGCCCGCCGAGCCCTTGGCGCAGATCACGCCCTGGTTGAGCGGGTGGTCCGGGTTGCCGTCGATGTAGCGCACCTCGGGGCCTGTGTCGCCTTCAACCAAATGCACCCGAATGCCGCAGCGGCAGGCGCACATGTAGCAGGTGGTGCATTTGACGGTGGTCTGCGCCGTGGGGTTGGGCTCTGCCAAGGGGTCTTGCAAGGGCAGCCCGGAAGAATCGGAAAACAAGGACTTGAACACAGGGTTTCCTTAGGTTCAGTGTGTACGTCTGGCCAAGGTGCCTAACGCAACAGAAGCAATACGAGCCAACAACGAGTCAGCACGCGAGGTCAGCACAATGGGCACTTTAGCCCCCAGCACCAACCCAGCGCATTCGCCACCACCCACGTAAATAAAACTTTTATAAAGCATATTGCCGGCATTGAGGTCGGGCATCAGCATCAAGTCTGCGTCTCCAGCTATTTGGCTGTTCATGCCTTTGATGCCGGCAGCCTTTGAAGAGAACGCATTGTCAAATCCAAAAGGACCTTCAACCTGCGCTCCGGGCCACAAACCGGCCCGAGACAAGGCCACCAATTCCTGCGCATCAAGCGTTGCAGGGATGGCCGGGTTGACAGATTCCACAGCAGACACAATCGCCACCTTCGGTTCGGCGATATCCAGTGCTTGCAGCAAAGCCACTGCATTTCCCAACACATCGCGTTTGGTTTTCAGGTCAGGGGAGATATTGACAACGCAATCGGCCAAGGCCAACAGTTTGTGATACCGCGGCAAATCAAATAAAAAAGCATGACTGATGCGGGCCTCTGTGCGCAAGCCGTGATCTCTGCTCACCACCGCCGACATCAGCTCATCGGTGTGCAAAGCGCCTTTCATCAGCGCTGTCAGGCGACCCTCGAGTACCCCGTGCACCGCAAGCGCTGCAGCAGCTGCAGGCTCTGGAGCATGGGTGTAGACACATTCAAAGGCCGCCATATCGACCCCAGCAAGTTCAGCCGCACGCTCCATGTCCTTGCGCGGGCCAATCAACACGGGGCGTGCCACACGCTGCCTGGCGATGGCATCAGCCGCTTGCATCGCCAATGCATCGCAGGGGTAGACCAAGCCCAGCGGGGGTAAAGCTGCTGCCGCAAGTGCTTGGGCCCGTTCAATCAAACCCAACAAACGCGGGTACTGGGCTGGGGGCGCCCCGAGGTTCATGGACGGACTCAACATGCCAAGCTCTGCAAGGTTTAGACGTAGTCCTTGTACTTGTCCAAAAAGCGGATCGGCTTGGCCAGTGCATCGCGACGGAAGGGGTCGCCCAGTTCGCGGTTGCACATGATCTCGATCACGCAGGTCTTGCGCTGGTTCATCTGCAGATCAATGGCTTTCTTGAGCGCCGGGCCCACGTCTTCGAGACGGTCCACCACGATGCCTTCGGCGCCCATGGCCTGGGCAATGCCCGCAAAGCTCTCGCTTTCCAGCTCACCGGCTACAAAGCGGCGGTTGTAGAAGTCCACCTGGTTTTTCTTCTCGGCGCCCCATTGGCGGTTGTGAAAGACCACCGCAGTGACCGGGATGTCGTGGCGCACGGCTGTCATGACCTCAACCATGCTCATGCCCCAAGCGCCGTCGCCGGCATAGGCCACAGCGGGGCGGTCGAGCGCGGCGCATTTGGCACCGATCATGGTGGGCAGGGAGTAGCCGCAGTTGCCAAAACTCATGGGCGCAAAAAAGCTGCGCGGCTCGTCAAAACGCAGGTAGCTGTTGGCCACGGCGTTGATGTTGCCAATGTCGGTGGACACCATGACACGCGGCGGCATGGCTTTTTCCAGCTCGCGCAGCACCTGGCGGGGCGACAGGTAAGAGCCGCCCGTGGGGGTGCGCTCGCCCTTGGCCTCTTCCACCATGTCCAGGCTGAAGGGGTCTTTTTCGTGGGTCCAGGCGTCGAGTTCCTTTTCCCAGGCGTCTTTTTCGGCCTGGATTTTGGCGGCGCGCTCGGCCTTGTTGACGTCACAGGCGAGGGTGCGGGCCGACAGGCGCTTGAGCAGTTCAATGGCCACCGCCTTGGCGTCGCCGTGGATGCCCACGGTGATTTTTTTGACCAGTCCCAAATTGGTGTGGTCGGCTTCGACCTGAATGATTTTGGCGTCTTTGGGCCAGTAGTCCATGCCGTGCTGCGGCAAGGTGCCAAACGGCCCCATGCGCGAGCCCAGCGCCACCACCACGTCGGCCTGGGCGATCAGCTTCATGGCCGCCTTGGAGCCCTGGTAGCCCAGCGGGCCTGCCCACAGCGGGTGGCTGGCCGGGAAGGAGTCGTTGCGCAGGTAGCCATTGGCCACGGGTGAGCCCAGGCGCTCGGCCAGGGCCACGCACTCCTTGACCGCATCGCCCATGACCACGCCGCCACCCGACAAAATGACCGGAAACTTGGCGTTGGCCAGCAGTTCCATGGCGGCGTTCAGGCTGTTTTCGCCGCCCGCGCCGCGTTCCACGCGCATGGGCTGTGGAATTTCACAGCTGATTTCGCCATAGAAATGGTCACGCGGAATGTTCAACTGGGTCGGCCCCATTTCCGAGATGGCACGGTCAAAGCAGCGCGCGGTGAACTCGGCCATGCGCTTGGGGTTGTTCACATGGCCCTGGTATTTGGTGAACTCCTGAAACATCGGCAGCTGCTGCGCCTCCTGGAAGCCGCCCAAGCCCATGCCCATGGTGCCGGTTTCGGGGGTGATCATGACCACCGGGCTGTGCGCCCAATAGGCCGCCGCAATGGCCGTGACGCAGTTGCTGATGCCAGGGCCGTTTTGGCCAATGACCACGCCGTGGCGTCCGCTCACACGGGAATAACCATCGGCCATGTGCGCCCCGCCCTGCTCGTGCACCACCGGTATCAATCGGATGCCTGCGGGGGCAAAGATGTCCATGGCGTCCATAAAGGCCGAGCCCATGATGCCGAACATGTCGGTCACGCCGTTGGCGACCATGGTTTCCACAAAAGCCTCGGAAGGCGTCATCTTTTGCACGCCGCTGGCCACGGTGCGTTTGTTGGTTTTGGGGGTGCTCATGGGCTGCTCCTGAAAAAATAAGGGGACAACAAAGATTCGAAACCTGAGGGTCCAAAATCCGAAATTGAATGTGACTATAGACAGCCGCCCCCCACAAATCAATCGAAATTTCACTTATCGATGTGATTTGTTCCATTTTTCGGGTTTTCCACTATGATGCAGCGATGCCACTTGTCTCCGTCCCCCTGCCCGCATCGGCCCCCACTGAGATCAATGGGGACACGCCCACCCTGCGCCTGTTTGCCTTGCTGGAGGTGATCGCCAGCAAAAGCAGCTATTTTTCGCTGCAAAACCTGGCCGACGAAACCGGCCTGCCCAAGGCCACTTTGCACCGCATGCTGCAGCAACTCGAGAGCGCACATTTGCTGGAGCGCACGGCCGACGCCCGGCTTTACGGCACGGGCAACCGGCTGCGCAAACTGGCAGAAAACCTGCTCATCAACGACACAGCGCACGGCGCGCGCCACGCTGTGCTGCGCCACCTGGTTAACGAAGTGGGCGAGAGTTGCAATCTGACGGCCTTGAGCGGCAGCGAGGTGATCTACCTGGACCGGGTGGAGACCTCGGCCCCCTTGCGCTTTTACCTGCACCCGGGCTCTCGGGTGCCCGTGCATTGCTCGGCCAGCGGCAAGGTTTTTTTGTCACAGATGAGTCCGGCCCAACGCCAGCGTTTGCTGGCCCATGCCCCGCTGGACGCCTACACCCCCAAAACCCTGACCGACATGGCTGCGCTGAAGCAAGAGGTCAAGCAGGTCAAGCGCCAGGGCTTTGCCCTGGACAACGAAGAATTTTTGCCAGGCCTGATGTGCGTGGCAGTGTTGGTGCCTTCGGCGCAGGGCGCATCCAACCTGTGTGTGGCGGTGCAGGCCCCTGTGTTGCGCCTGACGCCCGAGCGCTGCCTGCAACTCTTGCCCGCCCTGCAACGCGCAGCCCAAGCCATCAGCGCCATTGAAACCGAGGCCATGCCATGAACATCCCTCCTGATATGCACCAAGAGCAGTACCGCCTGGACGTGCGCAGCGTTTTTGGCATCGACTGCCCTTTCAAGGTCACCGCCTTCCGCGAACACTCCGAGCATGTACCCGATATCGACCCCGATTACCGCTTCAACCGCGAAGTCACGCTGGCACTGCTGGCGGGTTTTGAACACAACCGCCGGGTCATGCTGCAAGGCCTGCACGGCACGGGTAAGTCTACCCACATTGAACAGGTGGCCGCCCGGTTGAACTGGCCTTGTGTGCGCATCAACCTGGACGGGCACCTGAGTCGCCTCGATTTGGTGGGACGCGATGCGGTGGTGCTGCGCGAAGGTCAGCAGGTGACCGAGTTCCAGCCCGGCATCGTGCCCTGGGCGCTTCAGCGGCCGGTGGCGCTGATCTTTGACGAATACGACGCAGGTCGTCCCGAAATCATGTTCGTGATCCAGCGTCTGCTGGAGCGAGATGGCCAATTCACATTGCTCGACCAGAACCAGGTGCTCAAACCGCACCCGCAGTTTCGCCTGTTTGCCACCAGCAACACGGTGGGTCTGGGCAACCTCAATGGTCTATACCACGGCGCCCAGCAACTCAACCAGGCGCAGATGGACCGCTGGAACATTGTGGCCACGCTGAACCACATGCCGCCCGAGCAAGAAATGGCCATCGTGCGCACCCGTGTGCCCACCATGCGCGACGACGCCCGCCAAGCGCAGCTGCAAGCCATGGTGCAGTTTGCCAACCTCACGCGTCAGGGCTTCAAGGTGGGCGACCTGTCCACCCTTATGTCGCCGCGCAGCCTGATCAGTTGGGCCGAGAACCTGGACATTTTTGGTGACCTGCAGCTGGCGCTTTACCTGAGTTTCATCAACAAGGGCGATGAGTCCGAGCACCCGGTGCTGGGGGAATACTTTCAGCGCTGCTTTGACCAGGAGCTGGGCACACCATGAGCGAGGTGGGTTTGACGGCGGTGCCAGGACAACACGGCCCCAGCGAGCAAGCCCTGCTTCGCCAGCAGCATGCGCAAGACGATTTGTGCGCCGCCAGCGCCCGCGCCCTGAGCGCAGAGCCCCAGCTGCACTACCGCCAACGCCGCCTGTACCGCAACCACCTGCGCCTGCCCGACTTTGCCCCCCACCTGCACCCGGTGCATGGCCAGGACGACTGGCGCTCGTTTCGCGCCGCCAGCGATGGCGCGGCGCTGCGTCTGCGCCATTCCGATGCAGCGCTGCACCGAGCGCTGTGCGAGCGCCAAACATTGATGCCACTGGAACGCTTGATCGTGGAAATGCTGGAGCAAATCCGCGTTGAGTCGCTGGCCAGCGCGCTGGGCCTGCCCGGTGCAGCGCACAACCTGCGCCACCGTTTTGAAGTCTGGGCTGTGGCGCTGGGCCAGTCGGACCTGGCCGAAACCGTGCAAGGCCTCACGCTGCTGACGGTGGCCCTGATCTGCCGCGCAAGGGTGCTGGTCGAGGCCGTGCCCGAGGCGCTGATGGACCTGATCGAGTCCACCCGCTTTGCCTTGTCCGAAGTCATTGGCCACGATGTGCGCGGCCTGCGCCTGACGCGCCACGACCAAGCCCGCTACGGCGAGCACGCCCTGAACATTGCCCGCAGTGTGGCCGAGCACACGGTGGCAGGTCAGGCGCAGCCCCCGGCCACGCGCATCAACCCGTCGCAAGCCACCCGCGAGCGGCTGTCGCTGTGGATCGACTTTGAAGGCGGCGAGGAGAAAGACGAGGCCATCGCCGCACCGGGCCGCAGCCTGAGCCCGGAAGAGGTGTTGCGCGGTTACACCATTTTCACCACCGCCCACGACCGCACAGTGCAGGCGGCGGATTTGGTGCGTGCGGCCGAGCGGCAAGCCCTGCGCCTGCAGCTGGATGCGCGCATCGCCCAGCAGGGAGTGGCCCTGCAGCCGCTGGTGCGCCAGCTCAAGGCGCTGCTGAGCCCGCCGCGCTGGCAGGGTCAGGACGATGGCCAGGACGAAGGGCGCATCGACGGCAGCCGCCTGTCGCAGCTGGTGACTAACCCTTTGCAGCGGCTGCTGTTTGTGCGTGAGCACCAACGCCCTGTGCCCGATGCGGTGGTGTGCTTTTTGATCGATTGCTCGGGCAGCATGAAGGCGCAGCGCGAGCCCATCGCCTTGCTGGTGGATGTGATGAGCCGGGCGCTGGACCTGGCGGGCGTGCCCTGCGAGGTGCTGGGTTTTACCACCGGTGCCTGGAGCGGTGGCCGCGCCCTGCGCGACTGGCGCAGAGCCGGTCAGCCGCCCGCACCGGGCCGCCTGAACGAACGCTGCCACATCATTTTCAAACCCGCCGAAAAAGCCTGGCGCTTGGCCCGGCGCGACATCGCGGCCCTGCTCAAACCCGATCTGTTCCGCGAATGCCTGGACGGCGAAGCCCTGCTCTGGGCCGAGCAACGTTTGCTGGCGCAAAGCGCATCGCGCCGCATCCTGCTGGTCATCTCGGACGGCTGCCCCAGTGACAGTGCCACGGCTCAAACCAACGATCCCTTGTACCTGGAGCAGCATTTGCTGGCCGTGACCGATCGCATCGAAGGCAGCGGGCGTGTAGAGCTGACCGCTCTGGGCGTGGGCCTGGACATGAGCGGCTATTACCGCCACAGCGATATGCTGGATCTGTCGGACTTGCAAGGCCAGCGGGTGTTCACTCAAATTCTGGGGGCATTGCGCCCACGACGAAGATGAACATGGGGTCTCTTTTCTCGTTGCCAGAAAACGCCAACGCCATCAGCCTGCTGCTGAGCAGCCTGGTGGTGCTGTTTGCCGGTTTTGTGCGGGGGCTGACCGGCTTTGGCTTTTCGGCCCTGTGTGTGAGCTGCCTGTCGGTTTTCTTGCCGCCTGCACAGGTAGTGCCCGCGCTGTTTGTGCTCGAAATTTTGGCCAGCATCAGCCTGCTCAAAACCTGCTGGCCCGATGTGCATTGGTCCTGGCTGCGCGTGCTGATTCTGGGCAATGTGGTGTTCATTCCGCTGGGGGTGCTGACCCAGCAAAGCCTGCCCGCCGACACCCTGCGCCTGCTGATTGCGGTGATCATCGGGGTGATCGCCCTGGCGCAGTTGCAAGGCCTGCGCCCCCAAGGCCCGCCCGGCAAAGCCTTGCAATGGGGCACCAGCATGGTCAGTGGCTGGCTCAACGGGCTGGCCGCCATTGGCGGCATTGCAGTGGCCATGGTGTTCAACCAAACTCGGCTGGCCCCAGCAGGGATGCGCGCCAGCCTGGTGGTGTTGTTCCTGTTCACCGATCTGTTCGCCTTGCTGTGTCTGTTCGGCTTGAGCAGCCTGGGCATCGTGCCTGCGAGCATGCAGAACATCACTGGCCCCACCGCGTTTTGGTCCGCCGCCTGGCTGCCCGCCATGCTGCTGGGCATCTGGCTGGGGCACCGGCAAATTAACAGGGTATCGCCCGAACGTTTTCGGCAGGGGGTGCAAATCCTGCTGGTGCTGATCGCCTTGCTGATGGGCCTGCGGGCGGTGACTGCCTGATTCACAGACGTGCGGTGCACGCCCATCGCTCCCGCCATGGCGGTGCGCCACGCCCACCTCAAGATTCAATGCTTGCAGCTTGTGGCATTTGCTGAGCCACAAATGAACGGAATACCGACATCACCGGCAACTCGGTGCGGCCCGCCAAAGTCATGAGAGCCAGACGCGCACACCCCAGAAACGGCGGGTCCATGTCCAAAGCGACCAGTGACCCATCGTCCAAGCCCTGGCGTGCCGCACCCACGATCCCCTGATAAATCGCATCGGTTTGACTGACCACCTCAATCAATCTGGCGATCTCCTCGCACTGCATGGTGATCAGCTGCGCCGAGTTCGCCCGGGGCCGTAAAGGTTCACCAGCAAGCGGGCCACCTCTTGCGACAAAGGTGTGGAGGCCAAGGGGTAATCCAGCAGCGCTTCAAACGGCACCGGCCCAGGGTGACGCTGCAAGATCGGGTGGCCTTGGCGGCACACAAAACAGGCGGGCATCTCGACCACGTGCGTCATGTTCAGGTCGGGCGCAACCGCCACCCGGCGCACATCGACCACCAGCGCATCCAGTTCGCGCTCACGCAACTGCACCAGTTGCAGTTCAGTCGGGCCACGCGACACGCTCACCTGCACCGTTGGATGGTGTTCGGCCGTGTAACGCAGCCAAGGGGTCGTCAGCATGGCCTCTGGGCCTGAACCCAGACCCACCCGCAAACTGCCCAAGCCGCCTTGCTGCAACAAGGCAGCGCCTTGTTTGAGCTCCTGGGCCTCGTGCACGATGCGCCGCGCCCGCTCCAACACGGAGCGGCCAAGGGGTGTGAGCTCGTTTTTTTTGCCTACACGGTCAACCAAGAGGCCCCCCAGGTCTTCCTCCAGCGCCCGGATGCTTCGGCTCAGAGCGGACTGGGTGATGTGCCGTTTTTCTGCCGCGCGGCTGAAGGAGCCGGTATCGGCCAGCGCCAGCTAATGTTCAAGGTGTTTGAGCTTCATACATTCATTTTACGAATGATTATCTGAAAAATAAGTCATTAGATGCATTGATTAGGAGTTTTTACGATGTGTTCATGGTCATTTCAACCATGCAGAACCCTTGAACCTTCCAGAGACACCATGAACAGCAAACACCTTTTCGCAGGCCTGGCCTTGGCCGCCAGCGCCTTCGGCCCTGCCCTAGCGCAAACCTATCCTGCCAAAACCATCAATCTGTTCGTGCCCTGCCCGGCCGGTGGCCCCTCGGAATTCTTTGTCCGCAAGGTGCAGCCCGATGCCGCCGCCAAACTGGGGCAAACGATGATCATTGAAAACATCGGCGGTGCAGGCGGTACGATCGGCATGGCCAAATTGGTCAACGCACCGGCCGATGGTTACACCCTGTTTCTGGGCAGCCCCATGGAATTGGTGCTGGCCCCATGGCCATCCAGAGCGTCAAGTGCAAATCCGAAGATTTCAAACTGGTCGCGCAATTTGCCACCACCAACACGGTCCTGGCGGTGCGCAATACGCTCAACGTCTAGACCGTCGAGGAACTGCTGGCTCTGGCCCGCCAAAGCACCGACAAGCCGCCGAGCTACGGCAGCGTAGGCCCTGGCTCGCTGTACCACCTGCTTGGCGAAAAGTTCTCTCAAATCACCAAAGTGGACATGCTGCACGTGCACTACAAAGGCATCGCCCCCTGCTGACGGACTTGATGAGCGGACAGATCGACATGGTTTTTTTGCCCATGGCAGGCTCGATCCCGCAAACCCTCATCGACGGCAGGGTACAGGGCTTGGCCGTGACGTCCAAAACCACGCATGCACTGTTCAAGCAATTTCCAGACATGGCGGCCATGAGAGGGCTAAAGGCCATGAAGTTTGACATTTAGGCCGGTGTCCAAGTCCACAGGAACACCCCGGACGCCGTGGTGAACACCCTGAACAAGGCCTTTTATGCATCGGCCGATGCCCCGGAAACCCGCAAAGCGCTGGAAGCCAGTGGTAATGTGGTCTTACCCCCGCGAAGCCCCGCCGAACTGGCCAAGATCTATATTGGGGAAATCGAGCGCTACCGCGCGATCGCCAAATCGATTAACCTGCAGGCTCAGTAAGCCACTTTGCAAATGAGGTCCTGCCATGAACGCCCCCAGCGAAGCTTTTCTGCACGACAAACTGCACGCCCTTGATGCCCTAGCGGATGAATTCATTGCGGTGCGCCGCGACATTCACAAACACCCCGAGATGGGCTACAAGGAGTACCGCACCAGCGACCTGGTGGCCGAGCAATTGAGCACCTGGGGCTACCAGGTGACACGCGGTCTTGGCGGCACCGGTCTGGTCGGTCAAATTAAAAAGGGCTCGGGCAACCGCGCCATTGGTATACGCGCCGACATGGACGCCCTGCCGATTGACGAGGCCACCGGCCTGGCATATGCCAGTTGCAAC
>SXGQ01073598.1_pt1 | contig 14728 bp, 15 predicted proteins | sample 3178371 | NCBI WGS metagenome assembly SXGQ01 (sample SAMN11356859, study PRJNA531348) | freshwater metagenome | isolation source: freshwater sample F1-20 | place: China: Fuxian Lake, Yuxi | collected 2017-12-25
CGGGTTCACCGCTATCAGTCCAATCCATTTCACCAAAGTCAGCACTGGTGATGAATGCGCCCTTTAGTGTCCATTCTTCTACCTTGTCACCAACTGGACCAAGAACATTAATTGTAAGATCTTTCTTATAGAAATCACTGTAACCATCACGGCCAGTTACTGATTCATGTCCAAGACGAATCCACTCCATTACTGCTTGAGCACCAGATGGTACAATTGGATCATATAGTTCCAGTGTGATATTGTCCCAAGTGGTTTTACCTTTGTAGTAACGTTGGATGTTGATGTGATCCAATGTCTTCTTTTCACTGGTTACTGTTGGTCTCTTGACTTTTCTGATCAAGAAGCTTGGAATACCATCACAGTACAATAGAAACCTGTTTTTAACCTTTGTTTCAAATTGTGTAAAAAATATCTCGTTGGAATTTAGTAGATCTGCCATAATTTTTATCCTTAAATAAGTTCTATCTTATAAATATAGTGAATAATTTGTTTTTATATAAAATTTTTAACATTCTTTCAAACTAGCTTTTTTATCAAATATATGATTGATACTGTTTCTGAGTTTATCTAGATGACCTCTGGATCTTAATACTTTAAAAACAATGTTTTCTGTACTGAATTCTCCGGCTTTATTAAGACCAACTTCTCTCATATCATACAAATCTTTAAGTACTTTTTTTAACTTATCCATACTTTCAGTTTCTAGTGCATTTTTAATTTTTAACACCATATCACTGTATTTTTGTTGGATTTGTTCTTTATCTAATTCAAATTCTTCCTTTTTTGGTTCAGTTACCCATTTGTTGTTTAACAAAGAATAAACTCCAGTAGATCTGTTTTTCTTAGATATATCTTGAATGTATACTTCTACGTTAAATCCTTTGATATGAATATCATGGTCTGCATTCCATTTGGCTTTAATTGCATTAACCATCTTTTCAACCATCTCAACGTCTTTGGATATATCTTTGAAGTCAATTACTATATGAACGTCAATATCACTAAAATCTGACCAGTTATAATTTGTACTGCTTCCTACCATTAAAATATCTTTAATTGACGCAGTTAATTCTGTATCCTTATAGAATGATAGTCCTATAGACTTTAATGATTCAGCTACATCAGGTTTTAATGTTAAATTATCCCAAAGCGCAGGATTGAGAGTGTTATTATATATTCTTACTTTCATATATTAGAATAACTATAACCAAAAGATTCTGGCAAGCTGTTTATTAACAATTGTAATTCATTTAATGATTTTGATGCGGTTGTATGAATAATACCTTTACCACCAGCTTCTACAAATGATTCTACATTTTTTGGCAAATCATCAATTAAGCAGCTATTTGGTTTAGCAAATTTAGCTTTACCTCTACCAGAACCGCTGAAATTAACTTTTAATCCTGACCAATGGTTTCTTAACCATTCTAATTTACCTTTTTCTATGTTTCTAATGACTTCTTTAGCTTCATCTCTAGGGTGGTTTTTAATAATCCAATTGCCACTAGTACTTGTTAAAACTTGAAGATCTAATTGGTTTTCTTGAGTAATTTTAACTAAACCAGCTTTAAGTTGATCAAAATCAGGCATCTTTTCCATACTAGACCAAAACAATTCACCTTTATCAGCAATTGCATTCCAAAACTTTAAAGTTCCATGTTGAGCTTCAAATTCTTTTGGTGAGGATCCTATCATTGTAGAGAATTGTAAATCAAAATTACACATCACACCATCCATATCACAAAATACAATAAATGGTTCAGATTGTTCTAGGAGATTAGCATCCCATACCTCAGGTAAAAGCGCTTTAAGCTTAATCATAATAAAATAAATATCAGGAGGTTAAAATAAGTTGACTTAAATCTATAAAAAGCATATATTAAAAGCGCAACATTAATTTATTAAAAGCATTAAGCATTTATTATAATAATAAGTAAAGCGCAATATAAAAAGCGCTGCGCTCCTGATAATTATAACTTTATTTGGGGTTTGGTATAAAAGTACCATCTTTTAAATTTAATGATCCTTCACCATACTTAGTGGTGATGGAGTTTAGCCACTCATCTTCATCTTTTTGAATCTTTTCATATTTTGATCTTAGATCTGATTCAACTCTACTTAGTTCTTTGATTTTTTCATCTAATGTCATTTTGTCTAAATATAATTGACCAAATGACATGATATTTTCTTGAAAACTAAGTTGAATGTTTTTTAGTGAGTCTAATTCTTGTTGTGTAAATTTGATAGGTTCTGACATATATATTATATAGTAGGTGAATATACGTTCTATCTTTTTTTAATGGATTTAATTTCTAATAATTTAGGTTATCATCACTAACAAAATAATTTTATCTGGATTCATTTTAAATATGAATTTTGCCTCTTTTACCTATAACTTTAGTTGGAATACCAACAATTTTATCATATTGTTGTGTGGAATTTTTTATAAAAGAATAAGCACCACAGGATGTGGCTTTTTCCAATATTACATTTGGTAAAATAGTAGAATTACATCCTACAATACTGTACTCTTTTATTAAAATATCACCAACTTTTACTTTTCTTAGTTCTATATTTACACATGGATTTGTAAGATATCCTTCCACATAATCATCATTAGCTGTATATAATGTACATCTTCCTGATACAGTAACAAAATCCTCTAGTGTTATATTTCCAGAATTACCATAAAAATAACATCCGGCTGAAATATGAACATTATTTCCTATAATAATTTTTGTATTTTTACCAGCTATTATAATACATTGTGAATCAATTCTTACGTTATTTCCAATAATAATATTATGTTGATTATGAAATATAACATCATTAGAAATGTTGACATTGTTGCCAAAAATTAAACCTGAATCTTTTAATTCAAGATTTAAATAGTTTTCAAATTTTTTAATCATCGTTTGTAAATATCAAATTTTGATAAATCTGGATAAGGCATTTCCAGATCCGCATTGTGTTTAGGCGTACCATCCGTATTATAAAATTGATTAATTAACAACATCCCTCTAGCGGCCAGTTCAGGCATCATATAAAAATTCCACCCTAACATATCAAAATTGTCATCATGATAACTGCATTCACGTCGTCCACTATATCTGGCTCGTTTAAACCATAAATGTGCTTCATAATCATCTGTTAATATAGCACCACCCTTACTTAACTTAAAATGTTTATATGGTCCTGTGAATGAAATACACATATGTGTATTTGGAATATACATGTTCTGAGTAAATCTCAACGCACTGTCCCATACTTTTGTAGGTTTTAATTGATATGCTCCTTTGATAGTTTTACCCTCAACCGGCTCAAATTCAACCTTACCACCGGCGTGAATGATTTCACATGGTACGGATGGATATGTTCGACAAGGAATTGTAATTTTTTTACCAGATATCTTTTCATACATTAATGATAAAAAGATTGCATTGCTAGCATTATCAACTGTAATTACATGTGGTGATCCTGTATATCTAGACAATGCGGATTCAAATTCTTCTGTTATTTTATAAATGCCATTTGCCATATATTTAAAATTTAAGTGATATGTGTTTCTGATATGTATTATGTATTCTCATTAATTTTGTTGGGGTATCACCACCTGCATGATATACAAATATTGTATTATTGATATTGTGATATTTATAAGGAAGAATTTTAATGTTTTCTTGGTTTATTATACATTCTAGATCATTTGAATGTTTTTCTAATAAATTTTTATTTTTGATTATTGGTGTTAAATATTCATCCAAAGCGGATTGTTCATGAAATCCGTTATAAAAATAATGAGAAAAATTGTACCATAAATTATCCAGTGTTTTAAAAGACCAATCAGAATTTTTCCATATCATAAATCCTGTACTTGTCATTGTATACATGATTCCTGATTCAGTAGGAGGATTTTTTGTTAAAACTAGATCTATATCTACGTCAATTAAATCTTCAATTTTTATATTATTTAAAAATATTGCATCCGCATCAATCCAAACAACATAATCATAAAATTGTAAATGTTTTTTTATTAAAATTATTTTATTCCATGTATTATGTCTATCAGTTAATTCATTTTGTAAAATTTCACATACAAAGTTATAATTATTATTAGTTGCATATTCTAAATTTATCTTTGCAGCAAATTTTCCAAAATCACAATTTCCATAATTGTTCCATACAACGTTTTTTGTAAATGCAGTTAATATCAAAATTTTCATACTGTAACAGTGAAGATTAAATGTCTTAAATAATAATAATAAGAATAATTTTGAAAATGCATTGTTATAATAGATTTAAATTTATTTAATTTTTCATTTAAGAATGAATCTCTGAAATTATCATTCAAATGTACGTTTTCATTTAAATAATACATTTTTAAATAAATTTTATTATTACACAATTTTAATTGTGTCAATACTTCATTCAATCCGTCTTCACTTTCATAGTAATTCAAAATCATGGAATATTGAATAAAACCAGAATATTTATTAAATTCTATATTTTTATCAATATAAATTTCTCTTATTTTATTTTTTTGATTATTACTTAATCTTGGTGAAATTAAACATATATTTTGATTAAGCGTATTGATATCAAAAAAAATCAATGAATTAAATTCTTTATAACACTCATTATAATCATAAATTGGTTCATGCGGATTATTTTTACATTTTTCATATGCAATATTAAAATTACCGTTAAAATTAGATTTTACAACAGAATGTGATTCTGAATCTGTTCTATAACTCCACTTGTATAAATTTCTTGGTATATGCAACCATTTACCAAATCCGTTTGAATACATAGTATGATATGAATCTTCTGCACATGCATCAAAATCATCAATTTCAAAGTCTAATTGTTTTAAGTTTTTAAAGCATCTACCATGTCCAAGACAATAATAACTTAAATTATTTAAATAATCAATATTTGGATGATAGTGTTCTAATTTTTTATATAATACATCATCATTTTTTACAAACCCTATTGAATGAACTTGTTCATCAATTTCATTAATTTTTTTGTAATCACATGATATTAATGTAACATCTGGGTATTTTTGAAAAAAATAATTATACACTGTTAATATATTTATGTCAACTAAATCATCACTGTCAACCAATAAGATATACTCATATTCAGATGGAATCATTGAATTTGGTTTCCAATACATTTGTTTTTTATAAGATTGTTCTAAATATACTATTCTATTATTCCCTTTAATTTTATCCAATAGTTTTGATTTTGTATTATCAGGACTAAAATCATCTGTAACAAACCATGTCCAATTTAAATAATTGATTGACATCAGATTGTCATAAAGTTGATCAATATAACGTTCAGATTTATAAAATGAGGTATAAATAGCAAATTTACTTTCTTTAATCATTTTACTAATGTTTTTATGTTATTAATTACAACTTCAGATGTGATAGATTTAGAACATTCAAATTGTCTATCTGTATTTTTTAACTTAGGACACCAATTCCAATCTCCTTTATCAAATTTAAAATTTGGATTATTCCAACAACCATAACAAACATTTTTATTAATTATTCTAAATGGTGTAAAGAACTCAGTTTTTTCCAAACTCATTCCGCTTATTAATATACAAGGTTTGTTTAATGACCATGAAATCCAAGATACCCCAGAAGACAACCCTATATAAAAATCACAAAAATATAAAACGTTGATAACGTCATTTAAATCCGTTTTGTCACATAAAATTACATTAAGTGATGGATCATCTAATAAATCAACTTTTTCTTTTTGAACAAGCACAACTATGTAACCAATATTATTTAAATATCTAACTACATCTTTCCATCCATTTTCAAAATTCCACTCTTTACAAGCTGCCGTAGATTTGGTTGATATACATACGTATTTTTCTTTAATTGGTCTATTTTTATTTAATAACGGTAAAGGAGTTTTTATTTCTTTAAAATCTATGCCCAAAATATTTGCACAAATTTCTTGGTTATTTAATAATTTCCAATTTATTTTTTCTTTAAATTCATCATTAAAACATCCAATACTATAAGACGCATATAAATTCTTAACTTCTGTACCTGGTGCAACAAATTTAATATTTGGATATATTAGTTTGAATATTTGATTTTGGTATGTAGAACAATAAACATTACATTTATGTTTTACTCTAAATTCTTCAACAAAAGGCATCCAAGATATGTTGTCTCCTAAAGATGAACTATCAAACCAAATATAGACATTTTTAGATTCTGCATTATAATCAATTTGGTCAATCAATTTTTTAGATTTTAAATCTATAATCTTGATTTTATAATCAATAAAATAACTATAAGAACTTTTTACCCACATGTTTGATTTGATGACATCATCATGTAGGATTGTATCTGTTTTTTTATCAATAAATTGTATATAATATTCTTTTTTAGAATTAACGTCTTTAACATCTAAAATTTCACAAAAAGCACCGTGTATAAAATTAATATTAATTTTCATACTATATTATTATCAAATAAGTAATTAACTGTTTTGATTACATCTTCAACTGAAGAATGACATTCAAATGTAGGTTTATTTTCTAAACATAACGTTAATGGTGGAACATTATTCATTGTTCCCCATTCTTTTATTGAATATTTCATATTATTTGTACAAAACAGATCACATTTACCTTTTATATATTTATATTTATAATTTCTACTTCCATTTCTATATGGTGATGAAAACCTAGGATCTTTTGCACTCCCTAACTGAAGTATAAAAGTATCAGTAGTTCCTGCTAAATGTAATAGTCCTGAATCAAATGTTATAAATAGTTTTGCATTATTCAGTAAATGCCATGTATCACTTAAATCTAATACATCAGATAAATCTGTTCCATTTAAATTATAAAATTGTTCAATTAACTTCTCAGTGATTAAATGTTTTTCTTTTTGTATTGTTTTTTTACCTGTTATTAATGTGGTGATATTTTTTTCTTTAAAAAAATCAATTAATAATTGCCAATTTTCATGTTTCCATGTTCTGTTTGGCCAATTTGTAGAAGGATGAAGAACAACATAGTTTTCAGGTAATTTAAAGTCATGTGAATAATCATTTGGAAAAAATTCACATTCAAGTTCATCATCAAATAATTGAAATCCTAAATCATTTGCATGAATTTGTCTTAAATCAACATGTTGAAATTTTCTTTCTACACCAAATTGATTTTTTAATCCAGGTAAAACATAAGTCTGATAATATTCTATTTCATTGTTTATTAAATAATTCCAATCTCTATTTTTAAATTTTTCATTGAATTCTTCAATGCTATATAAATTGTCAATATATGGATTATTAACAAAAATTCTTTTTGACTGTTGTGGAACTACTACATTTATTTTTTTATTATAAATGTAATAAACTTTACGCAATGATGGTGTAAAACAAAGGGTGTCACCCAATGTGTCACAGTTAATTGATATGTAAATATCTCTCATAATTCAATCAGAAGTTTTACTAAATAAAATTGCACTCTTATTTGCATCATAGACTATAAACGTTTTTTTACCAGGTGATCCGTGTCCAAACCAATACTCAACATTTCTAATCATATGTATGTCATCAAAGAAGCAGACATTATTTTTAATATCTCTGATTTCTAAAAAAACTTTACATGAATCAAAATAATTTTGTGTAATATAAATTATATTTTTATCATCTGAAAATTTGTTGAATTTAATATATCCTTCATTTGAAAGAGAAATTGATCCATATCGTTTATTGATTATATCATATAAATCTTTTGATACTTTATCTTGTGAATAATTTTTTATAAAATTATAAGATTTTTCCACATGGATTTTTTTATAACTTTCATAATTTTTATAACAATGTAACATTACTTCACTCAATTCATTAAAATTTGGTTCATCAACAAAACCATGTCCATAATATTTTTCTTCATGATTAAATGCATGTACCTTTTTTAATATATCCACGCCAAGAGGATATTCATTTGCAAATTCAACTTGGCCAGACCCTTTTGAATATATTGATGGTATACCACATGCAAATGCTTCTGCTAATGGAATGTTCCATCCTTCCCCTCTTGAACAGCTTAAAAAAACATTACAATTTTTAAGTAAATGTAAATACATTTCTCTCTTTGGAAAGTTATGAATGACAATCTTATCTGATGTCAAATTATAATATTTTAATCTTTCAATTGTTGACATTATCGTCGGTTGATCATTATCAACTGAAATATGAAGTTCTACGTCTGAAAAATTTTTAAATGTATTTAAAAAACACTGAATTATTTCTCTTGTTGCTTTTCTAAATCCCCATCTTCCAACTAGTAAAAACTTAAATTTCTCAGATTTTTCTTGTATAATAGGGAAACAATCATTTTCTATACCTTCATGTACAATATCAATTTTAGTTTCATCTAATCCTTGTTTAATTAAACATTCTTTTTGCCATTTTGATGGAACAATATTACTATCAAATGTTTTTATTAAATTAAAAAAAATTGGATCATAAAGATCTGTTTCCCATACTGTGTATGCAATTTTTGGACCATAATAATTATCAAAAAAGTAATAATGATAATTCTCTGCTAATATTAAATTTATTTTTTCACCTACATTTTTATCTAAGTAATCATCATTCCAAATAAAAGGATAATCTTGTCTAATAGATAAATCTTTCCATTTTGTCCAAAGTGTTTGTTCTGATAATATTTCTTTATCTACGTCATTAATGTAACTATTAATATTATGGTCATCTACACTAAAATTTCTAACATATACTTTTGCATATTTAGATAAACCTCTAAAAGCGTTTCTTGTGTGAGCATTGAATCCATTAATACCAAGATATGAACCATGACATTTTACAACCATAATAATTTATGATATATATGTATGGTTCAATTTAAAATATTAATTTAAATGAAAATCATACTATGTATAAAAGTAGATGAAAAATTTATATCATATAGTTACTAGATTTACACGTAATACTGACTGGTCTATTCGATGGTTAGATAATTGTTATAATAGTATTATAAAAACAAATATAAATTTTAAATGGTATATAGTTGGCGTTCCTAAATTATGGCACACTCATAAATATATAAATACTACTTACATACATTTTCCGTATGAGCCAAATTGGAAAAACATGTGTAATTATTATCTAGATCAAGTTACTGATGAAGGTCAATGGGTTTATATATTAGATGATGATAATCTAATGCATCCTAACTTTGGGAAAATTGAACAAATGATGGAATCTGATACAAAGTTAATAACGATGAGTCAACAGTATGATAAAGACAAATTCAGAATTACATCAGATGATGATATAATGGTTCAAAAAATTGATATGGCACAATTTTGTATTAAAAGAGAAATTATTGGAGACTTAAGATTTTGGGAAATTTATAGAGGAGACGGATACTTCATAATGGAACAAGTAATTAGATGTAAAGAATATGGACATAAATATCAAGTATTTACAGATGTAATGTCATATTACAACGCACAACATTGGTTATGATAAATTTTGAAAATATAAATGTAAGTGTATTAAAAGAGGAATTTTTAAATAAACAAAAAATCATCATAAATGATATATTAATACCAGAGTTTGCTGACACTTTACATAATTTTTATTTAAATGAAATGCCTCAAGATTGGTGGTATGCTTCATTTTTTCCATCAATTACCGGTGACCATCATGAACATATCCAAAATAATCTAGAAAATTATCATAAAATAAAAATACATGAAACATATGTAAAACAATGTTTAAATGATCCAATGTATTCTTATTTTTTTTATAGAACTTTAAGTAATCATTATGAAGCATGTAGTTGTTTACATTGTAAAATTGAGTCTGTTTTAAAAAGTGATAAAATGATCCAAATATTAAATGATATAACAGGTTTAAATTTAATAAACACAAAAACTATATTTGCAAATAGATATACGTCAAATTGTTTTCTGTCTACTCATACGGATGATGGAAATGGGAGATTAGCTTTTGTATTACATTTAACTAAATATTGGAATGCGTGTTGGGGAGGCCTCTACATGGATCATTCTGATTTAAATAACATAAAAACAATTATACCAAGTTTTAATAAACTTGTTATATTTAAAGTAGGACAACATGAGACTCCTCACAGCGTGAGTCCAGTTGCAAATGATATAACACACCAAAGACTTTCAATTACAGGATGGTATGAATAAAAAATTTTGTATATTAACATTGACGCATGAGTCATCAAACAGACACATTTATCTAAAAGAAACAGTAGAATATTTCTTAAAGAACACTGAGTATGATGAAATACTTGATTGGTATATTTATATTAATAAAACAAATGAAAACTTTATAAGTGTCTGTGATGAATTAATAAAAACATATAAGGACAGAGTTGATTTTAAAATTATTCATTCAAACGTAAATAATGGTGTTGGGTATGGTATAAATAAATTAAATGAAATATCATGTGATTACACATATTCATTATTTCTTGAAGGTGATTGGAGATGCATTGACCCAGAAACAAGTGGACAACCAAAAACTTGGTTAAAGTCATCAATTAAAATTTTAGAAGAAAATAAAGATGTAGATGCTGTATTTTTACGACGTTATATGAATGATTATGAAAGCAGATCTACTGGAATTTGGGCTCATTATTATACTGAAAATGCAAGAGTACAACATATTGACGGACTTAAGTATTTTATTGTTCCAATAAATGCGTACACAAACAATCCATTAGTAAGAAGAAATAAGTTATTTTTTGATAAAAAAATATTTCCACTTGATGAATTTTTTACTCCAGACGGAACACCAACTGAATTAAAAACAGATGATATAACAGGTGATAGTTGGGGACAAGCTGAAGTTAATGCATATAAACATGCTAATAAAAAATCAAAATATGCAATGGTTTTGTGGGGAATGTTTTGTCATATTGACAATATGGGTGACTTTGATGTGTCTACTCAATCTTTTATTGTTGATCCGTCAAGACAAGGGTGTAAAAAATATGAATATGGTAAATCAAAATGTAAATTTGGATATTTTAGTATTGCTCCTCATTTTTGTTCAATTTGTGGTATAGAAGTTTCACTATTAAATTTAGAAAAAATGTTTGAACGGGAAAGTCTTTTTTTAAACAAACTTGATGAAAATAAAGAAAATTGGACACTGGAACAAAAACTATCATATGTTAAACAACACAACCCTAACCCTGAATCTAATATTGAAAATTTTACAAAATATTATATATGATATCATTTATAATGCCTACATTGTGGAAAGCTAGAGAAATACATCATTTAATTGAAAATTTTAAAAAAATAACAAATAAAAACGTTGAATTGATACTGATTGATAACAAAAATTCAAATTTTAAAGACAATGACCCCAAAATTACAGTAATTAAATGTAGTAAAAATATATTTGTAAATCCGGCATGGAATTTAGGAGTAAAATTAGCAAAAAATGAATATATTTGTTTATTAAATGATGATGTATATTTTAATTTTACTACTGTAATCAATAATTTTGATAGAATATGGCGTGAATATAAAAATATAGGTATTATAGGATATAATATAGATGAAAAAATTAGATCAGAATATAATAGAGAATTAAATGATGATAATGATATATTAACATTAACTAATATTGATTATGTTCCAATGGGATTTGGATGTTGTATGTTTATGAAAAAAGATGATTATGTGTACATAGATGAAACATATAAAATATATTGGGGTGATACATTACAAATTGTATCTACTATTGATGAAAAAAGAAAAAAAATGTATTTATTTGACAATTTAATTAGTGTAGGTAGGTTAAGTGTAACCAGTCAGAGTTATGAACATACTATGGAAGCAGAAAAGGTATTGTTTGATCAACAATTAATAAAACCAAGATGTCTACCAAAACATAGATACAAAAATATACAGAAATTATCATATGATTGAAAGTTTTTTAAAAAATAGTAAAATAACAGTATGTTTTTTTGGCAAAAAAATAGAAGAAATATATTCAGATAAAAACGCTCCTGATTATGAAGAAAAATCTTTTAATATTTTAAATTATGAAACTGATATTGATTTAAATAATATTATTAAAAAATATGATCCCCATGTATTTGTAACGTTTGATAATTGGCAAAAATATGATTTACTTTGTAATTCACACCATGATATTAGAAGAAAATGGATCAATTGTTCTTCATCTATTTCAAATGAAAATTTAGGAAAAGAAATTTTAGAGTGTTATATAAATTGTACATTGAATTATAAAGAATTTTCAAATAATTCACCATTAGTTTCTGTTTTTACACCATCTTATAAAACAGGATCAAAAATATTTAGACCTCTACAATCTTTACTAGACCAAACTTATAAAAATTGGGAGTGGATAATACTTGATGATTCCAATGATAATGATCAAACATTTAATTTATTAAAAGAAATAAGTGAAATAGATAATCGAATAAAAGTTTTTAAAAACGCAAGATCATCAGGAAGTATAGGAGAATTAAAAAGATGGGCAGCTGGTTTATGTTCAGGTGAATATTTATGTGAATTAGACCATGATGATGAATTGACAAAAAAGTGTCTTGAATACGTAGTAAAAACCTTTCAAAAATATCAAGATGTAGGATTTGTATACACAGATTCAGCTGAAGTATTTGAAGAGGATGGGTCTAATGTAAAATACTGTGACGGATTTAGCTTTGGATATGGGTCATACAGACAAGAATTTTATAACGGAAAAATTTATGAAGTGTCAAATGGACCAAGAATTAATCCAAAAACAATAAGACATATTATAGGAGTGCCAAATCACGTAAGAGTTTGGAAAAGAGATGATTATTTTAAAATAAACGGTCACAATCCTAACCTACATGTATGTGATGATTATGAATTAATAATTAAAACATTTTTAACTACAAAAATTGCACATATTCCTAAATTTGGTTATATTCAATATAGAAACAAAGACGGTAATACCTTTCTTTCTCGTAACAAAGAAATACAGAGATTAGTAAGATTGATTAAAGATTCATATGAAGTTTTAATTCATGAAAAATTTAAAGAATTAAATATAAATGATTTTGTATATGATGAATTAACACAAACATCAAATCTTGATAAACAAAATCCAGAATATGAACAACACAGTTGTATCATATCTGATATACATTAATTATTTACTTTTTAATATATTAATCTCATTTTTCAGTGTTATAACTTCTGATTTAAGTACTTCAATGTCTTCTATTGATTTCTTTAACGCACTCCAAATTGTTGGTATGAAACTCCATGTATCTAACCCTTGATAGATAGGACGACCTCTTGAATCAACTGCATCTTTTTTACCAAATACAGCTTGTTCCAAACCACCTTCAGCTACTTCATGCGCAATAAATCCAGATTCAACTTTTTGCAATGGATCATTAATACGAATGAATGTTTTTGGTTGTATATTTTTTATAATCCCCCACCCATCATTATAATTTTTTATATCTTTTTTTAATCTATAATCTGATTGCGGCCCTTGTCTACCTTGTGGACCTTGTGGACCTGGTCCTCCGCTTGCACCAGATGACCCACTTGTTCCACTTGATCCGCTACTTCCGCTTGTTCCACTTGATCCGCTTGATCCGCTACTTCCACTTGTTCCGCTTGATCCGCTACTTCCACTTGTTCCGCTTGATCCACTACTGCCACTTGTTCCACTTGATCCGCTACTTCCACTTGTACCAGATGATCCGCTACTTCCACTTGTTCCACTTGATCCACTACTACCACTTGTTCCACTTGATCCACTACTACCACTTGTTCCGCTTGATCCGCTTGATCCACTAGTGCCATTATTTCCTGTTCGTGAAAAACTAACAGCTAATAAAGCGTTATTAGAAGGTAAAGTACCTGATATAGGAGTAACTGGTATTCGATAATAACCTGTCTGAACGGATACATTATTATTTACCCAAAATTGATTAACTACAGTTCCTGAATCTCTACTGTATATAGTCAAAACACCTCGTTCATTTGTTGTGGTATTATCATCCCATGTATTATACCACGCAGTTTGACTATTTCCTAATTGATCTAAATTATCTATATAAATTTGTTCAATACTTAAAAATATTGCATTGTTATATCTTAAAATACCATCACCTGGATCACTGTCTGTTGTAGTAGTTGAAAAATTATATCTTACTCCACCCGCAACACCACTACTTCCACTTGTTCCACTTGATCCGCTACTTCCACTTGTTCCGCTTGAACCACTAGATCCGCTTGTTCCACTTGATCCGCTACTTCCGCTTGTTCCGCTTGAACCGCTACTTCCACTTGTTCCGCTTGAACCACTACTTCCGCTTGTTCCACTGGAACCTTGTGGGCCTTGTCTACCTTGTGGACCTTGTGGACCTGGTCCTCCGCTTGTACCAGATGACCCACTTGTTCCGCTTGATCCACTACTGCCACTTGTTCCACTTGAACCACTACTTCCACTTGTTCCGCTTGATCCACTACTTCCACTTGTTCCGCTTGATCCACTACTTCCGCTTGTTCCACTTGATCCACTACTTCCACTTGTTCCGCTTGATCCACTACTTCCGCTTGTTCCACTTGATCCGCTACTTCCGCTTGTTCCGCTTGAACCGCTACTTCCACTTGTTCCGCTTGAACCACTA
>SXGQ01241529.1_pt1 | contig 14728 bp, 11 predicted proteins | sample 3178371 | NCBI WGS metagenome assembly SXGQ01 (sample SAMN11356859, study PRJNA531348) | freshwater metagenome | isolation source: freshwater sample F1-20 | place: China: Fuxian Lake, Yuxi | collected 2017-12-25
AATCAAATCAAATTCACCTGTTTCAATGTTAATGTTTATTATCGATATTTTTACTTCAAAATTAGCACTGTCTCCATCTGAAATAGTGATTATGTCAAATAAATCAACAACTTCACCACCACGAACTTCTGAAACAATTGTTGGAGAAACAGGTGTGTCCCATTTTGTTCTAAAAGAATTTGTTTCACTTTCATAGATTTCTGTTAAACTTAAACCTCTGATGTAACCTTGTTTGTAGGCCTCTAAAAGATAGTTAGGGTATGACTCGAAAACATAAATTGGAACATCACCTTTTAATCTATCATAAACGTCTGTACCAAATACTTTGGTTACGTATTTTGATGAAGTACTGTCCATACTACATGTAAAAGATTTTGCTCCACTTGTTGCACCTGTTACATTTACAGTAAACTCAGATAAAGGATTTGATGTTAAACCAGTACCACTGATATTAAAATTGGAATCGGTAGTTACTTCAAGATTCAATGTTTGTCCAACATACGAACCTCTCGGTCTAAAAGATAAAATTATCTTTCCATCGTAGTCACTATTCAAAGTTGCGTTATAGGTATATCTTGTTACATCAAACCTTGAAGTACCACTATTGTAAACAAATAAGTATGAATAAATTTCGGTATTACCTGTGTTAACTAAAACGTTATACCACTCTTTATTATTGTTATTGTTTGCGTTATCTAAACCTGTCAAAGGAGAAACTTCCTCCAAAGAGGTGGTTAATGATGTTGTACCTGAAGATGGTACATTTCCCATAACAAACCATTGACCATGGTTTGAAGAAGTATTACCACTAAAATTAGATACAATGTAATCGGTAATGTAATTTCCATCTACTGAAATTTTATCGGACAATTCCGAATATATTGTACTACCTGTAATTGTACTGGTAGTTGCGGACATGGTTAAACCAGATGTTGTTCCACTTAAAGTTCCCAAAGTAACACCACCAATAGTTTGTATTCCAAAACTTTTACTTGGCATATATCCTGTTAAACCTAATATCCTTGTAACAAATAATTGGTTTGATTCTTCTAAGTATGATTTAGCAAAATATGGCAATTCAAATTTTGGGTTACCATTCCCATCTTTAAGTGGAGACGTTGTTCCAAAATAGGACTTAAACTCGTCGAAATCAGTTATTAAAATCGGCTCAAATGCAGGACCTTTTAAGGTCTCACCTACTAAACCAAGTGTACTTACACCCACACTTTGAGCTACAAAAGTTAAATCTTTTTCTGATGTGTATACACCAGGAGATACAAAAACTCTATTTGAATTTGCCATTTTTATATTGTTTGGTTATATTATTTTATTTCTTTTTATAATAAATATTATCACATTTACCAAAGATTCCCTTTATTTTATAAAAAAAAATAGTTATATATATAAATTTATCTTTTTTTATCTATATTTATCTTTATGAAAGATAACACTTCTAAAAATATAAAAATAAGTGAATATCATCACAAAATACTGAAAGAATATTGTGAAATTAACGGATTAAAAATTCACAAAGTAATTCAAAAAAGTATTGAAGAAATTTGTAAAAATAACACAAAACAAATACAACAACAAAAAAGAGACATTTATGGGGATTAAGTTAGTTCATATGAATATGAATACTTTGATTTACCAATTGAATTAATGGTAACCCCTGAAAATGTATTATTACCTGTAATATTTGAATAATTTTCATTAATTGTGTATTGTGTTGTTCCCGATGTTTGATTTGTGTCAATAAACAATCTTACGGTTTGATTTATTGAATCACCTGTTATAGTGTTAATTACATCATTAAAAACAATCTCTATTGTTTTATCTACTTTATATTGTGAGGTTGCGGTATAAGTGGCAATAACTGAACCACTACTATATGAAGAATTTAAAGTTATTAAATTACTTTTATTACTACTTTTTAATTTTCTACTATCAACTTCAGTCATCAATATTGCTCTTGAAATCGCTGGTGAAACTTCAAACTCTTCTTCATCAATCAAAAACCCTAACATCGTAAAAGAATAATTTTGAACATAGAATCTTCTACCATCCATTGTATCCATTGCGGTGTTATCGTTTTCTATTCTATCTAAAATTATTGGTATATAATGTCCTTTAATTTTAGTATAGGCTTGTCTTGATGAAAATTTTTGTAAAACTTTTTTATTGAAAGTGTTAATATCTCTAAATTTTGTACAAACAATTGTTACATCAAATCCAATGTCAACAGGTACAGGTTGAGGTATTTTATACACATCGGCACCCATTTGATTCCCGTCCCAAGTTGGTACCGAGGCATAGAAAAAATCTCTCCTATCGGGTATGGTTCTTTGAATTGATGGATTAGTACCCAATTGAACATCAGGTTTTCTGACAACTGCAATAAATGGTAATTTTATATTACCATCTTCATCTGAAAAGTTCCAATTATTTTTAAATTCTGACCATCTTTGAATCGTTAGTATTTTTGGTATTATAGGTAACTCTTCACCATCAGACATTATTTTAAAATTCTCTTTTACAAATTCAAGCATACCCAAATCCATGTCATCATGCATAATTGAATCAGGTAAAAAAGTATCTGATTTTGTTATTTCTTCTAACAATTCTTTTCTTCTACCAATAACGGCATTGTCTGTATTTTGACTAACACCAAAAACTTTTATATCTGTTTTTCTTTTAGGTAATCCCATAATTAAATTCCTCTAAATTCAAATTCTTGTGCTGGTACGCAAAGAATAGTTCTATAATATGGTTTAAAACCAAACATATTATGTTTATTGTCTGATACAACTTTACCATCATTTGCGACAGTATAATATCTAATTTTTTCTTCAGATTCGGGATACCCAATAAAATCACCGTATTTAATATCTATTTGCATTTCTTCTAAATGTTTTAAATAGACAGATACCGACATATTTCCCGGTTCCAAATATCTGTTTACTCCTTTTGTATAACTATTGTTTTTTGGTTCTTCTATTTTTACCAAACCATAAAATTCAACAGGTGGGTAAAATTTTATTCCATCTTTACCCACTTCACCATATACGTTATCGGTATCCGTTTTTTGTCTATCAACTCTAAAAAGAACCAATCTCATACCTAAATCACCGTGTAGATACTCTTCACCCAATTGAACATTTAAATCCATATCTGTTTGGGAAAAAAATTTTGAAATTCTTGTAATGGGTAATTTGTTTTTCATATATAATAAATAGTTTATATTATCAATCTTATTTATTATTATTTATTAAAGATGCTTGATAAAGTACCGGAAATTGTTGCAAAAAATATTTTAGAGACCTACGAGGGTTACAATAACCAAATGCTCGATTGGAAAAAAAAATTTGAAACAAATAAAAGTTTTAAATTAACAAGACCTCAATCTGAATATGTTATCAAATATCATGAAGTTGTACCTAAAGTAGCAAGAAAAAATATTGTTATAGTTGAGAACTTTGGAGAAAAATTAAAAGAAACAAGGGAATTAGATTTTGTTCCCGAAAAAATATGGTGTGAAAAATTATTGTGTGAAACAGATAAGGCGTACCATATATGGGGTAAGATTTATGAAAACCAAAAAAATCATGCGATGTGGATTCCAAAATCCGCAATTATACAAGAAGAAAAAAAATTAAATAGAGAAATAGATTATTCCCCATATGATAATAGACCACCATTACCTCATCAAAAAATAGCTATTGAAAAATTACTATCGAATGATAGATTTATATTAGCAGATGATATGGGTTTGGGTAAAATGGAACCCAATAATAATAGGGTTTTTACACCATTTGGTAGAAAAAAAATAGGTGATTTAAAAATTGGTGATGAAGTTATTGGAAGTAATGGTAAATCATGTAATGTTATTGGTGTTTTTCCTCAAGGAAAAAAAGAAACATATAAAATCACCTTTAATGATGGTTATTCTGTTTTATGTGGTGATGAACATCTGTGGTCGGTATCTTCACCAAATTATGGTAAAAATAGAAAAAATGAAAGAAGAAAAAAAACATTGGTACTATCCACTAAACAAATGTATGAAGGGGGTGAGATTATAATAAAAGGTGACGGGTATAATAAAGACAAAAATTATGAAATTGAGACATATTACAAATCACCAAATGGTAATAATAAATGGCAAATACCGATAGTAGAACCAATCCAATTTGAAAATAATCACGAATTACCAATTGACCCATATTTTCTTGGTTTATGTTTAGGTGATGGTCATTTCACAAAATGTGGTGTAATTTTTAATGTACATAAAGATGATTACAATGAATTATTTTCTAATTTTGAAATGACGGAAAATAAATGTGTAGATAATAAAAGGAAAGGATATAAAAATTTAAAAAATAAACACACTTTATTAAAATTATCAGATACTCGTTCTCACAACAAATTCATACCTGATATATACAAATATACATCGGTTGAAAATCGGTTAGCAATATTACAAGGTTTAATGGATACTGATGGACATTGTATGTTATCAAAAAAAGGAAAATTTCATGGAACAGAATATTCAACAGTATCAGAAAAATTATGTGATGACGTTTGTGAAATCGTACAAACGTTAGGTGGTATTGCTAGAAAAAAAAGTAGAAAAAGTTTTTATAAAAAAGATGGCAAACGTGTTGAATGTAGAATCTCTTATAGAGTAAATATAAAATTACCACCGGGAATTAATCCTTTTAGGTTAAAAAGAAAGGTAGAAAGATATATTGAACCAAAAAAATACCCAACAGGTAGATACATTTCAAATATTGAAAAACATGATGAGTACGAATGTACATGTATCTCAGTAGACTCACCTGATAAGTTATATGTTACGGAACATTGTATTGTTACACATAATACCACATCAACAATAATTGCTTCATTAGAAAGTCAATCAAAAAAAATTCTTATAATATGTCCAGCCTCTTTAAAAATAAATTGGCAAAGAGAAATTGAAATTTATTCAAACAAAAAAACTCTAATTGTGGAAGGAGGTAAATGGGGTTCAACATTTGATTTTTACATAATAAACTATGACATTATAAAAAATTATCACACAATTGGTGAACCCGAAATTGGTGAAGAAAAAAACACACAAATTTCATCTACTAATTTTGACTTAGCAATAGTTGATGAAGCTCATTACATTTCAAATACAACAGCACAAAGAACAAAGTTAATAAATGATATCTTATCAAAGATACCTAAAGTTTGGTTACTTACAGGTACACCTATGACATCGAGACCGATAAATTATTTTAACCTATTAAGAATTGTAAATTCAAATGTGACTTTGGATTGGTCTTCATATGTTAGAAGATATTGTGGTGGATATCAGTTTACAGTAAACGGTAGAAAAATTTGGAATACAGGTGGGGCAACAAATTTAGAGGAACTAAGATTAAAAACAAAAAATACCATCTTACGAAGATTAAAAACAGATGTGTTGGACTTACCCGATAAAATTATTAGTCCCGTATTTTTAACTCTATCAAGTACCGAGTATGATAGTGGATTGGAAGAATTTATTCAAATTGCTCAAGAAAATAAAAATAAAGAGTCGTTATCTGTGACGATTAACAGGTTAATGAAAATTAGAAAAATAATTTCAGAACAAAAAGTAGAGTATACTTGTGAGATAATTGATAGGTGTTTGGAACAAGGAAAAAAAATTATTGTCTTTACTAATTTTACAATGGCTTTAGATATGTTACATGAAAAATATAAAAAAAATTCGGTTGTCTTAGATGGTAGAATGTCTAAAGAAAAAAGACAAAAATCCGTTGATAGATTTCAAACCGAAGATAAAATAAAAATTTTCATATCAAATATTGTTGCTGGTGGTGTTGGTATTACCCTAACAGAAGCCGAAGTTGTTATCATGAACGATTTATCTTTCGTTCCCGCACATCACAGTCAGGCGGAAGATAGGGCATTTAGATATGGTCAGAAAAAAAACGTAGTAGTTTATTATCCGATTTTTGAAAACACAATAGAAAAAATTGTTTACAATATTTTACAAAAAAAGAAAAATATAATCGACCAAGTTATGGGTGACGGTGATTTTAGTGAAAATTTCGCCCAATCACTTCTTAAACAAATCATTTAATTCTTTTTTTATTTTTTCTTTTTCATCCATATCCACAATATTATTATCAATTATTTTATTCCAAACACTGTAAATCATTTTTGGTTTGAATTCATCATCTTTTTTTGATAAACTTGCAGTGAGTTTATTTTCATTAGAATTATATTTTATTTTACTTTTTTCACTAATTTCTAAAACAAAATCAATGTTTCTTTTTGTACAAAAAAGAAAAAACTCATAAAATATTTTAGAATTAAATATATTATTGTTAGACATAGTGTACTGAATATACGAGTATTTATAAATAAAGTAAATTCATGAGTATAACAATAATTTCAAATACCGAAAAACAAAAACTATATACACAAGTTTTTCATTTATTAGGTTTACCTGTTAGAGGTGTCGAATTAACCGAAGAACAAATGGACACCTTTTTAGAGTTATCGGTATCAGAGTATGAACAGTACGTTAATGATTGGTTAATCGAATCTCAATGGTCGGCATTAGTTGGATTAGATGTGGATACACAATCCCTAACAAGAGCATTCACAACAAGAAGTTTGGATTATGAAACACAATATAGTCACTCGTACTCTAAGATTGTTGGATTACAAGCCGGTGGTGATAGTGAATTGAAAAAAGATTATATAACATTGTCAGCTAACACTCAAACGTATGTAATTCCCGCTGGTAGAGAAATAAACGAATTACTATGGTTTACAAGAGCCGAACTGACCGATTCCATTGTTGACCCGTTTTTGGGTGGATTTGGTGGTTTAGGTGGCGTTGCTTTTGGGGGTGTTGGTGGTTTTGCTCAACAAGGTGCATCAGGGTCATATTTTTTACTACCAGCATATGACCTTTTATTGAGAATGCAAGACAGAAATTTAAAAAACAGACTTATAGGTGGCGAACTCACATATCGAATAACTGCGGGTCCAAATGGAACCAAAATAGTTCATTTATCAAATGTGCCTGGTGGTAGATTCGATTTTGGTTCAATACAAAATAATAGAAGTAGAGTTTGGTATTGGTACTATGATACCACATCAAGTGATACTTGTTTAGATAAAAACAGTGGTATTGTTAAATTACCATCAGATGTGGAGGTTGAAGAATTAACATGGGATATGTTAAATAAACCCGCACAAAATTGGGTTAGAAAGTATCTTATCGCCTATTCAAAAGAAGGATTAGGTAGAATATGGGGTAAATTTTCAGGTGATTTACAAGTACCTGATAGTACAATAAAATTAGACTATAGTACATTGTTGACCGAAGGTAAAGACGAAAAATTAAAACTAATTGAAGAATTAATGAATCGTTTAGAAAGACTTAGACCAGATAAATTATTGGAGCGAAAGGGAGCAGAAGCCGAAAATTTAAACAAGGCTCTTAAATATAGACCTTTCCAATCACCATATAACGTAATTTAAGATTCCACCGCGTGGAATGCGAAATCGTTTCCGTTATTTTCGATATATTCGTCCTCATTGTTCTTAATACTTTCGGATTCTAAATTTACGACTCTTCTATTTAATTCAACCCAATGTGGATTTACAAGTTCTAAACTATCTTCTACATACATAAAGAACGGGTCTCTATTAACTCTATTCCAAAACAATACTTCACTGTCTGATAATGTCATCACTTCTTCATATTTATCTTGACCATCTTCTTTCAATGGATATCCACTAACCAATTGACATTGTGCTCTAGTAAAATATTGTCTTTTCTCGGGATTTTCGATTAAAATATCATGACGAATTTCAGGGTTAAAAACAACCAGTAGTGGTTCAATTCTTTTATTAAAATTATTCAAATATCTGGCAACATTATAATCACCTGTCATTTCGGGATTATTACTCAATTCCCTCTCTGAAATCATGTAACAATTTATCTCCAAATAATCAGATGGTATTTGTTCTCCATGTTTTTGAAAATATTCTTCTTGTTGTTTTTTAGTTGGTTTTGTTATTTTTTGAACATCACCATCAGATTTCTTTTTACCATTATTAATGTAGTATATCGTTTCACCTAAACCGGCGGGATAATTATTTTGAATAACTAATTCCATGTGAGCCTGACGAGACATCAAAGAACCTGATTTTGTTATTTTTTTAATATGTTTTTTATAATCTTCAACCGATTGTTTTACTCTTGATTTATTTGCAATTTTTGATAGAGGTATCTTTTGATTATAAATGTTTTCAGCATATTTGTAATATAATTCAATAAACGATAACCCATCACCATTTAGTAAATGTTTCAAACCTTCATCTAAAAATTCTACAATGTATTGTTGTAGTTTTTTAGATTTGATGGTGTTCCCCGTTAATTTAATTTTTTCTTTTCCTTTTTTAAGGAGTTTAATAATATAGTTTTTTCTTGATACATTAATACAAGCAGGTGCGGTATAATCAATATCAAGACCCATTTCGTTTCTCATAAAGATATCATTAAATTCTGCGGTGTCCGCCTCAATTCCTTTATATTCTTTATCTTTTTCTACCAATTCATTTAAACCTTTACCGATGTAAACATGAGTATCAATGTCTTCAGGAGTTGAAAAATTAACACCATCAGTATCCATAACCAACGGAACATAACCCTTTTTCTCAAAAAACATAATCATCATACGAAGACATTGTCGACCCGTACAGGTGATTGTTTCACCCATGTTCATATCACCCCACGGAAACACTTGAGGGGCAGATAATGAACCAAAATACGCGTTAATAAAAATTTTAATCGGTAATTGTTTACGGTCGTACATTTCTGCTTCAACAGGATTTGTTTTAGCGAGTTCACCGGCCAATCTTTTATATTTAATACGAATATTTCGAAAATACTTTAACATAGATTTCTGAACACCCATCACATCACATTCAGGAAAAACATCGTAAACCAATTGAATTGATGGGTAAAGGGACGCATAGTCAAATTTTACAATATTTTTGGAGTATCCCACATTTAGTAATCTTGATAGACCCCCTGTAATGGCTCTCTTTTCATCTTTAGAGGGGATTGCTAATCCATTTTCGTAAGACCAAGCTAACATGATAATTTTCCAAAGAGTGGCGGTACCCATAGTTGCAATTCTTTCATAAGTGGTTGGTACCAGTTTAGATAACAAAAATGTTGATTGTGAAAACGAATCATCAACAATCATTGTTTCGTACAAGTCATCGTCAAGATATTGTTCAACTATTCTTTGACCCGGCCATATTTCATATTTACCAGGATACTTGTCTAATAAGTTCTCAGTACCCGGTTCACCAATTTTTTTGTATTTACCCGTTTTCGGATTAATATAATAACTATCGTTTTCTAAATATATCTTAGAAATAATAGAACCCTCAACATAAACACGATTTGGTTTTTCTTTTTCTAAGTATTGGGTAATGTATTTCAACCCCCAAGATTTAATTTCCGAATTAATCGCTTGTGCTCTTCTAACCGAGTGTGATATATCTACAATATTGTGACCCCATATTACATGTTGGGTATAGGGTTCCACTTCATTTGCTAACTTTAATAGACCTTCTTTTTGTTTTATACCTTCGTTTGTGAAAATTGAAGTACACTCTTTAATATCTATACCCAATATTTCTGCCCTTTTTAAAATAAATGGAAAATCAAAGGAAGCCGAGTTATATCCACCAATTATTGTTGGTTTTAATTCTTTTATTATTTCAAAAAATTCTTCTATACATTTTTTTTCACCATCATCACCAAATGCCGATATGGTTTTTTTAAAACCACGATTATCTTTAACACCAATAAGGATTATTCTATTTTTTTCAGGTTCAAGACCCGTTGTCTCGATGTCAAAAACAAAACGATAGACACCTGAATAATCGTCAATACCCTTAAAGAGTCTTTTTTTCTTTTGAACTAAAAACTGTTCAACCGGTGACAATATTGTAAATAAATGTTTGAATTTTTCATTCCAAGGGTCAATGCCTCCGTATCTAAAAAATGAAACTAAAGACGTGTAATTTTTTAAACTTTTTACTAAAAAACATTGACCGTTTTCTAATCTTTCGTTACCATGTGTCTGTAATTTTTCAATTACAATACCAAACTCAGCCATCTTCCTTTTTTGAAGTGACTTATTTCCACTATAAAAATTATGTTCACTCAAATCACCAACCCATAAAAATGGTATTAATGTGTCTGATTTTACAATTTTACCTCTTTCGGGGTCCTGTATTATTTTAAAAATTTTGTTTGTTTGGTAATCATATTCGACTCCAACAATGTACTGCTCTGAATCTGAACCATTTAAAAAGTTCTCGATTATCTCTTGTGAAATTATTTTTGACATTTCTTATAATTTTAGTTTGACACATTAGCTTACAATGTAACATTGTAGTTTGTCTTATTTAAAATATAAGAAATAAAGTTTAAAAATCAAAATATTGTAATGTAAAGTTTTTCCTTTACCGGTAATATTAGTTTGGTTGTTGGATTTAAATTTGTATCTAAAAATTGAATGGTTATTTTACCTTCGTATTTTCCCAATTTTTCGGTTTGAGACTCCGTAAATTGATGAACAATATAATACTCATCAGTTGTTTGATTATATTTTTTATCTCTTGTGGTAATTTGACAACTTGAATTTAATATTTCAGGTTCACCTGTTTCAACATCATACATATCAAAAGTAATATCGCAACTTTCTAACATATCGTTAAAACCCGACTTATCGTTTTTTCCGTCATCGATAAGTCTCATTTTTAATATTGGTTCCGAAGCTCCTTGTCTTATAAAAAATTCCATGTTTTATTTTATTTAATATTCTCTACTTAAAACTAAAAGTTCGGTTCTTATGAAATTAGCTGCATTAGTTGAACTAAACTGTGCGGTTATATCTAATGTATTTGAAATGGTTGTATCAAATGTAGTATTGTTTAATGTACTAAAACTACCACCTTCAAAACCAGCGGATGCGTCTTTGTTGAATGTAAAAAAACCAACGGATATTATTGATGCAACACTAGTACCCCCAATTTCTCTTATTGTAAAATGAATGTCAAAATTAAAGTGTTTATTGGTTACGCCAGGTAGATTAATTGCACCGGTGGTTCCCAATACTACTGAATCTGTTTTTACCCTTAAAGTTAAAGTATCATTATTATTTGCACCCAAGTCACCACTTACGATACATCTAAAAGAATCACCAACAGAAAATCCACTCGCCGGTACTGATAAGGACCCAACACCACTACCTATAATTGTTGTTTCAGATGTCGTACCACTCACAGTTGTACCGTCACTTGTTTGTGCGAAAAGTCCTTCTTTTAAATAAGTTTTTTTTACTTTGTATGTGGTACCACCTTGTGCAACCGCGAACTCCGCATTTGGGGTTAGTCCTGTTGTAATTTCCGGTAGTTGTGATATTGGTAAATTAGCCATCTTATTTCATAAATATCTATTTTTATATTTTAATACGTTTGAGCTGTTTGATACGAGTTTCTTGTGGTGGTAGCACTAAATCCTGATACTGTATGTAACGTTGTCCAAGTTGTTCCATTGTTACTACCAGCAATCGTCCATGATTTAGGGTCCCTACTTTCTTCGTCATTCGCGGTACCCCATCTATAACCATTAAACGCTTTTGCGGTACTAAATTGAAAAATAAAATTAGTCACATTTCCGTTCGTTACAAAATTTAAATCCAATGCTTTAGTTGTTAAACTACCATCTACCAAATTCGGTGGAGTTTCACCAACAGGATTATTACCACTTGGGTTAGTCACTGTAACACCAACCATACTTTGGTCTACACCACCTATCTGAAAAACAAATTCGGATGCCTGTACACAATTTGCGTTAGGTGGTGATGTTTTACTTTCGGTAATCTGCCACCTATAATAGGTGTAAGCGGGTCTTGAAGGTGTTGGAGTGGGGGTTGGGGTTGCGGTAATTGTTGGGGTAACAGATGGAGTTCTACTTGGTGTAATAGATGGAGTTACAGAACTAGTAGGAGTAACAGATGGTGTTCTACTTGGTGTAATAGATGGTGTTGGTGTTGGGCTTGGTAAAGACTCTATTATAATTTTATAATAATTTTCTTGAAAAATATAATCACCATTTTCTTGTAATAAGAAATTACCCGAAGTGTCTTCAACATACAAAGTACATGTACTACCAAAAGAAGGAAAAAATAAAGTATATGTTCCATAAAAATATGGAGCAACATAATCATAGGGTAAAACTTGAGTACCAAGATTAATTGTCCCACCCGTGTCGGGATAAAACGTAATTACGGCCGACTGACCATTGTAGTTTGTTGAGACGATTCTTAAAGTATCCATTTAATTAATTTAAGGATTAGGTGGTTGAGGATAAAGTAACCGTGTGTAATGTCTGCGGTTTGACCATTGTAGTTTGTTCTTCCATTATTCAGACATTTAACTTACTTGTGGTGGAATTAAACTCGAAGTTGGTGTGGGAGTTGGTGTGGGAGTTGGTGGTGGACAATAAGTACCACATACTTCTAAAAATTCTAAAGATATATCTGAAGGATTGTAAATTAGACTATCAGGTCTAACACACGAAATAAGTGAAGCATTGGTACCTAAAGTTGCATTTAAAAAGAAACCATTACATTGATTACCTTTTATGTTTACGGGTACACGAGGATTACTTATATTTCTAAATCTTATTCGTTCACAATCAGTATAACCAATTGGACAGAACGACAAAGAAGGTGTTGGTGTGATGGTTGGAGTTGGAGTTATTGATGGAGTTGGAGTTATTGATGGTGTTGGAGTTATTGATGGTGTTGGAGTTATTGATGGTGTTGGAGTTATTGATGGTGTTGGAGTTATTGATGGTGTTGGTGTGATGGTTGGAGTTGGAGTTATTGATGGTGTTGGTGTGATGGTTGGAGTTGGAGTTATTGATGGTGTTGGAGTTATTGATGGTGTTGGAGTTATTGATGGTGTTGGAGTTATTGATGGTGTTGGTGTGATGGTTGGAGTTGGAGTTATTGATGGTGTTGGAGTTGGAGTTATTGATGGTGTTGGAGTTATTGATGGTGTTGGTGGTAAACTAACAATTATCTCAACATTATCTTGACATTCTTGGTCACATTCCATTATATTATAATTTGGTTTAGTATCAACCAAATAATGATGATTAACTCTAACATAATTTAATGGCTCCTCGTAGTATTGAATTCTTTTAAAAATAAAACAAGAAACACCTGAATTGTGTATGTTTCCTGAATATTGTGTTCCACCACCCCAAGATTGGACCATGGGTTGATAACCTCTTGTTGAAGGTATTACCTCTTCCCAATTAGTTATTTTATATATTTTTTTACCATTTAAATGTATTTTTAAAGTTCCCAATCTTTTACTTTTTTCTTCTGCCCATTTTTTATTTAAAACCTCAATATCGTCGTAAGATGGTGTTGACCCCGTTAACCAATCACTAATTGAACTTGTTAACGTTCTTCCTGTAATCAAATTGTTCCAACCACCCTCATTTTCTATATCACAACCGGTAAAATAATTATTTCTTTCAAATGAAATTGTAATGTTAAAATCTTCCGATGTTCCACTCGCACATAAAACCGGTGTTTGTCCTGATGATGTATAATAAGATTCGGTATATCCACTATCACTTAAACATATTCCCGAATATCTTAATGATTGCCATTGTATCCTACCATCATTTGTAAATGAAAAAGATAAATTATTATCTGCGTAATTTTTAACATCACTTTCACCTCTTACACCCAAATAATAAATTGTTTTACCACTTGACCAGGGGTTATCATTACGATTAAGAACTAAATCAATTGTCCACCCTTTTTCTGTTCTTCTTTTAACCTTATATGAACAATTATCATTACCACCCCCATGACTAATTTGATAGGCCCATGGCTTTGCTTCGGGTATTGAATCTTGAGGACAACAATTATCCGTATCATCCAATTTGGCAACACACACATAAGATGCTCCAGTTATACCTGATGTGAATCCTGAAGTACTAAGTGAAAATGGATTAGAAATTGTATTATTGTACCCATTATTTCTCAAATAGTGAGTTTCACCATTAAGTTCATAAGAATACACGTCATTTTGTAAAATAATATCGGAATTCCCTAAAGTTGCAGTAAAAGCCGAATAGGATAGTGTCCAAGTAATTGCCGAATATGTGTATCCCGTATCATTGATGGTGTTATCGTATTCAACCAATGTAATTGTGTCTCTTGTACATTCTGAATTTGTTAGACCTGTTGTATTAATAATTAAAGACGTATATGGTATCGAACTTTCTAAATTTAAAACCAACTCATCGTAATCAACTTCGGTTTTCGCTATTTCATAATCGTAATATTCTGAAGAATCAAGTTGGATATCTAATTTGGTTCCCCAATATTTAAGTATATTTTGAGTATTCATTATATTATAAATATCTTTTCTTTTTTTTGATATTTATTATTAAAGTAATAATTATATGGATAACTATATAAAATCAATAATTGAAGAAAAATTTGCATCAAAAAAACAACAAAGATATTTTTATGCGAAGGCTTCTGACGAATCAATTCCAAAAAAGGAGAGAAAAAAATGGTCAAAATGGGCTAAAGAATTTTCT
>SXGQ01639821.1_pt1 | contig 14726 bp, 26 predicted proteins | sample 3178371 | NCBI WGS metagenome assembly SXGQ01 (sample SAMN11356859, study PRJNA531348) | freshwater metagenome | isolation source: freshwater sample F1-20 | place: China: Fuxian Lake, Yuxi | collected 2017-12-25
AGCCAAGATGTCCCACAAGAACCCTGCAGCCTACCGCCCCTTTGCAACGGACCGCAACACGAAGCGTCGCCCGTCGTCATACACCTCGCGCTTCCATGCCAAGTACCCTGGCGTCACGGGATTGCCCGCGGTGTCCAAGGCCACTGGCGTGCCACTGAGTGTGTTGGAAAAGGTGTACAACCGTGGACTGGCCGCGTGGCGCACGGGACATCGGCCAGGTGCCTCCCAGCACGCGTGGGGCATGGCGCGCGTCCACTCCTTTGTGCTCCACGGCAAGACGTGGAGAACGGCCGATGCGGATTTGGCGCGTCGGAATTCTTCGCACTAAAGCACAATGCAGTTCAACCGTAACGGCGTCCAGGTGCGCCAGTCTCAGCCCGTTCGGGCGTTGAAGCGTGTAACTCGTGTCGTATCCATTGACTCTCGTGACCGTGACCCCACAAAGTACGTGATGGTGAACGGCGGCGCACGCGTCTCGGACCCTGGTGACTACGTGGTCTACCTGCCCCGTCCGTTTTCCAATGTGACACGCATTCGCCTGAAGAACGCGGTTATCAACGCGCCGACGGGCGGATGGGTGGCGGCGATTGACCAGTATGTGATGATTGGTGTTGAGGGACTGAACCGCATCGACGAGACGGCACCCGGTGCCGACCGCGCGGGCTATGCGGACTATGCGTTTGCAAAGATTGTGAATTACAACCAGTTGACGCCGTCCACGACCAGCACGTCGGCTATTTTCTACAATGACCAGACCTACGACGAGAACATGACGACATACAACCCCCCTATCGGGACGCTGGACCGCTTCCATATTACGTTCCGTCGCCACCTGCCGTTCGCGAACATCAACGGTGTCCCTGCCAATCCTCCCGTAACGTCTGCAATACCTCTCAACGCTCCGATTACATTCGGAACCGGTGAGAACAGCCTGACGTTTGAGATTGAGTACCTCGACAATGTGTTCGAGGACGTGTCGTCGTTTGAGACGTTCCTTCAGGTGCACGAGGGTATCCCTCGTTAAGTGCGCATGGACTTGCCCAGCATCACAAACGTGTCGAACGTGAACAGGAACATCACACCCGTCAGAACGTAGAGGAACATGTCGTGGTGCGAGTTCGGCTCGTAGCCCGTCTTGTTCTGCTCAACCATTTGCAGAATCTTGTCCATCTTCACCTTCATCGAGTCGTCCTGTGCAGTGAATGCTTCCTGCACTGGAATACCCGCGGGCCGCTGCTTGCCTTGATACTGAAACACCTTCTTTCCGCCGTCGCCGTACACGGTCGGCTTGAAGTTTGACGTACTGTCGTCGTCGTCCAGCGGCAGAACGGACACCAGGTCGTCGGCCGCCTTGGTCGCGGCAGGGTTCGTCAGGCGCTTCGCCTCGCGGAATTCTCGGCTCTTGCTCTCCCGAATTGCGGTGCGGCTCTTGAAGTCGCCACCATCGGGGTATGCATCCTCCAACAAGGTATAGTCCATACCACACTTGTTCTTGAGCCAGCAGAAAATTATAGAGGGTTTGTAGTAAAATGCGTCTGTCTGGAACCAACGAACTTGTTGCGATTGGCGTGGTGATTCTTGTTACGTGCTTCTTCCCGGGTCTCGTGACCCCGCTGGTTCAGTCCAAGGTCGGCAAGGCGCTTGCCCTGGCGGCCACGGCGTGGGTCGCCCTCAATGTCAGCCAGCCCCTCGCCCTGTTCCTCGCGGTCCTCATCATCTGCGCTCGCTCGGGTGGCGCTGAGTACATGGTGCCTGGCATGAAGGTCGGCGACGAGGAGGAGGACACGAAGGATTCGAAGATGCCGAAGAAGCCGAAGTATTAAACATATTTCCCGCTACTGAACAATGATTGACATCCTCAACAATCACAAACTCTTTCTGGGTATCATGTTGATTCTGGTCAATGTGGGGTCGCGGCACTTCATTGACGAACTCAGCGAGGACCCGAAGGTGTACGAACGCAACCTCCTCCTCCGACGCATCGCAATCTTTGCGGTGTGTTTCGTCGGCACGAGAGACCTTGTGTATTCCCTGCTGCTGACGGCAGGGTTCATTATCATTGCGTCGGGCATGTCAAGCCGCAGCCGCGAGGGCTATGAGAACGAGCCCAAGAAGGAGAAGACAGCCACCGCCCATGCCAAGGACAAGCCACTCGCCGAGGAGGAGGACTAGAAAAACGGATTGCGGTCGGGCTTCCGACTGAACGCTCATCATGGAGTCTCTCATCACCTACCAGGACGGCAAGTTCGGTCACCTTCACAAGACGCTCGGCCTCGTCTCCCTCGTCCACTTCGCACTTCAGTTCGGACACTTCTTCAACCTAGGTGCGATGCAGTTCGACAATCGCACGTGGATGTTTCTCGTCTTCCATCTCCTCCTGTCTTGGTCGTCCACCATCTTCCACCTTCCCGCCATTCGGTCCGTTCATGCGCCCATGATTTGGCCCGAGTTCCGTGCACACAGCATTCTGTTTGCCACCCGTTCAATCGCAGCCATGTGGATGATCCTGGAGGGCGTCTCCAGTCCATTGACGCGATTCGTCAATGTGTTGATGACGATGGCGCTCGCTGACCTTGCGACCATCTACTACAAGGTCACGGTCACCACCATGCGCGACATGCCGTTCCCTGACTGGGTAACGCAGACGACACGCGACCGTATCAATCTGTATTACTCAGTGAGTCAGGTGCTGGCCACGGGAATCCTGCTGTTCACTCCGTCCATGGAGAGGGCACTGTTCATTCTGTTCCCGATTCAGATTGCCGCGTTCCTGATGACGCTTGTTCGCAAGCAGATTATCAGTCCGTTGAGTTGGCACGTGCTGTACGCTGGGTCCCTGGGCCTGAACTACCTCCACTCGCTACTCGCGCTAGACAATCTCCCTGTCGGCTTCTACATTGGATGCCTGCTGTTCTGCCTGATGCGCTTCCGCTATCGCTGGAACAAGTACTTCCTGTGGACTCTGATTGGGTTCACGCAGATTGCTCTCCAAAACGAATTCATGCAGTCCATGCTGAAGCAGGGCGCAGGATGGACCTTCACGCTCTCTTCCTTCGCCCTCGGCCAGACGGTACCTCCTTGTTTGACCTGTTCCTAACCGAGTGCCAGAAGTGGTACGATGAACCTGCACACACCTTCACCGAGATGCGGACCCGCGACAACAAGAAGGTCCGTGGAGACGTATTTGAGGACTTCTGCGTCAAGTATCTGAAGCATGTCCGCAAACTGGACAATGTGTGGCTCCTCAAGGACGTGCCTGAGGACCTGCTGGCCAAGCTAAGCCTTAAACGCCCCGACGTGGGCATCGACATTATCGCGGAGCACGGCGGCAAGTACTACGCGGTCCAGTGCAAGTACAAGAAGCACGTGAGCCACAAGAAAAATGTGGTGACGTGGAAGCAGTTGTCCACCTTCTACGCTCTGGTGCTGCGAACGGGACCCTGGGCGCAGTACATCGTCATGACGAACTGCGACTATTGTCGGCACATGGGGAAGAAGACGGCCAAGGATGTGTCCATTTGCTTGAAGACCTTTCAGAACATCACTCAGGAGCAGTGGGTACAGATGTGTCAGTTGGAAGGTCAATCGGCTCGTACATCTGCACCCAAGCTAACGCCCGAGCAGATAAGAGCCGCTCGTATCGCTCGTTTCTCACCTCAATCCGCTGCTGGAGGTGGCGAATCCGCTCCATGAGACCCCGCGTCTTTGCGTCGTCTCCGTGGTAGTCGTCTGCCCTGCGGTGGCGCATGAACCAGTACATGGTGTTGACGGGCGGAATGGCATCAAGGTCCTTCTGGGCTTTCGCAAGCTGAACTTCAAGAGTCGGCATTTTTACATTGTGTTGCGTTGGTTGGGTCAAGTCCGTTTTCAGCGACGCCGTGTGCTGCGGGTTCCGCGACGGCGACGGCGGGTGCCACCCTGTTTTGCCTTCGCCTTCAGCTTCTCTATCTGCTCCTCATACTGTTTGATATGTTCCGCGATTTGTAACGGCAGCACATGGTTCGTTGTACCAACTACGCCCTTCTTGTTCACCGCGTCCCATCCCTCCTTAGCCTGCTTGAGCTTCTCCAGTTCCTTCTCGAGCGTCTTCAGTTTCTTCTTTCCAAGTCCGCGAATTGTCATTGTATTGAACGCAGATTTTAACGCCTCCGTGTGCTGCGGGTCCCACGACGACGGCGTGTACGGCGACCTCCCGACTCACCCTTCAATGCACGAATCTTACGCTCAAGTTCGTTCATCCTTTTTTGGGCTGCAGTCAGTTTGTCGTGTTTGAGGACGTGCTGTCGCTGCATCTTGTGCCAGTCCCCTTCCTTTTCCTTCTTGGAAAGCGTATCAAGCTCTGCCTCGAGCTTGGCGATTTTCTGCTCCTTTGTAAGCTTGGGCATTTATGATGAACGCAGAATTAAAGCTTGATAACCACGCTGTTCTTGCCCGTGGACCCGGGCTTGTTGGCTTTCTTCGGGGCGGGAGGCGCATTCTGCTTGATGTCTTTCAGGAGTTCTTCAATTGACGGCGGCGGGCGCATCTCCGGGGCCGCATTCACCACCGGCTGAGGCGCGGGTGCGGCCTGTGGGGTCTTGCGCACGCCAATCCGCACGGGCTTGGTCTCCTGCGGCGGGCGAGGCACCATGTTCGGCGGCGGCGGTGGGGGCTGAGACTGCTGCATGAAACTCATGAGACCCGCCAGCGGATTGGGTTGCTGCTGGGGCACAGACGGTTGAGCACGCATCTGCTGGGTCTGGTTCTGCATGGCGGCTGCGGCCAGTGAACGGGCAATGTCGGGGTTCTGACGCATGATGTCGTCAATGTTCGGGATGGGTGCCTTGCGGGCCATCTGGTTGGTCAGGTGGACCATGTAGATCATCATGCAGGTGCGCAGGGGAATACGGACCATCGGGTGCATCTTCAGGTTCTCGCCATACAGGTCGTACAACTCCTCAAAGTCATCCTCCAGGTCCGCCACGTTCATCTGGGCCGCCTCCGACAGACCGTCCAACTGCAGACCAAACGCTTTCATCATCTGGATGTTCTTGGACCCGTACTCCAGACCGCTCATGCCCGTCACGAACCACTCGGAGAACTGCTTGATGGTGGCATCCATCGACTTCTCACGCTTGATGAACTCCAGTTCCATCTTCATCTCCTCCATGGACGAATCCATCGTGAAGCGCTTGCGCATCGGCACACCCAACTTGGACAGACGCTCAAACTTACGCAGAATCTCGTACTTTTCCCGCATCATGGCATCGTCCGACACGTGCTTGACCTGCGGGGCCGACGAGTACGGCTCGGCATTGAAGTTGCGCATGCCATCCACGACCTCAGGACCCACACTCTCGAACGACGGGACCAGGTTGGGTGGGGCAGGGGCAGACGGAGCAGACGACCCATTGCCACCAAACTCCTCGAAATTGAGCGTAGGAAGGTCAATGGTTTCAATGTTGGCCATGCCGCCACCCATCATCTTGGGGTTCACGAGGAGGTCTGTCTCCATTTACTTCTCCTTCGGGTGCGTTTCTTAAGGTTGGAACGCAGTGAGGTAGTGCTTCGGGTCGAACGATACCGTACCCGTTGGAACGTAGAACGGGTCCGTCCACGCATCCACAATGCAGATGGGTAGTTTTTCGTAGAAGGAACTCAGGCTGTTGCGAAGCACGACTGGAATGGCACCAAAGTAGAGCGCCTCGTAGATGCGGTGGGTATCTGTGCCCACGCCTTCGGGACACAAGACGAACTTTGACCGACGAATGTCCGTGTAGTACTCAATCTGCGTGCGGCCGTGGGGGTCCTTGTAAACAAGCCTGGAGTCGCCTTCGAACGCATCCAGACATTCCTTCCTCTTCCCATAGTTCGTCATGGAAAAGTTCGCATAGAGTTCAATCGTCTTGAGTTGGGGTGGAATCGAGTGAATGTGCTGCAGGCCGCTGTCTGGAAACCCTAACGGAATTGTCGTCAGTTGAGGGTGTGTAACGGTCGTATTGATTGCATAGATGTGGAGGGCGCGAGGTAGCGTTCGAGCGAGTCGGTCGCTGTCGAACGGTATATCTGAATTGTGAATGACAAGCACGAACCGCTTCGGAGTAATGAACCGAATGGACAAGAATGAGTCCAAGTGGTAGCCACTCACAAACACCCAGTCACCCGTTCTGGACCCCATCTGCGAAAAGCACCGCTTGGTGTAGCGTGGCTCGTAATTCCAGGTACACAGGTCAGAGAACCCACGACCCGATATCATTTACTTTGAATGCAAGTCTCGCCATGGAACAATGAAGACGCGTCGTGTATTCAAGAAGAAGCGGTTGATGTCCCACAAGTACTGCAAGAAGACGCCGTGCCGCCACATGGGCTTTACCCAGAAGGCGAGCTGCCGTCCATACAAGAACTGCTACACACGTAGGAAGTGATTTAGGACGGGTGCTCTAGACACCACAAGCCCTGCAAGAATGAATCCGCCAAGTCGTCCTTCTTGGGGTGAGCCGCAAAGTGGACTTGGTTCGCCTGAGGCACGAGAGCGCGAGCATGGGCGATGCCTGTCGCTTTGCGCCCTTTATAGTTTGCAGTTGAATCTTCCGTTGTCACGATGTTCGACAACTTGTGAGTCGCTGAAACCCCTTGGACCCGAAACCCTCGGCAGCAAAAGTACATCTGGAGCATTGCCTGCACTCCAAACATCCTCCGGTCCATCTGGTTCTCCACACACACCAGGTCCGCCCCCTTCCAAGACCCCGCTCGCTGGTCAAGACTACGAATGAGAGCGCCCGCCAAATCCAAGACCGACCCCTGGATGGCGGACGACACGCACTTCTTCCACGTGTTCTGCTTACGGTGGTTGTACAGCAGATTGACCAAATCCGCCTTCTTGGTTGCCGCCGTCGTCAGGCCCTCGGCCGTTAACTGTTCATGCAGTTGGTTGGGACTCAGTTTGTTCAGTTCGGCCTTGGTGACCTTGGTCTTCTTCTTTGGAGTGTGACGAGCACATGCAAACGTTCCGTTCGATGCGTGCTCGTATCGAGCCGCTGTTTTGCACTGATGACATCTTGGAGCGCCGACGCCCGCCTGCTCTCCAAGTACGTCAATGATATTCCAATCTACAATTCGCACGTCGGAGCGGTTGGTTCCTTCAAGGACACAATATGCAAGATTGCGAAGTCCAACATCGAACGACACGACCTTCATTGGATGTTTGCTCTTAGTATGTATAAATGCCGTGTGACTGCACCAAGTACAAGGACCCGGCGCCTATTCGGATTACGTGGATTCGTCGGCCTCCTCCGCCTACGCCGTTGCCTTCAATAAAGAAATGAGGATGGGCTTGGCGTCCGTCTTGCTGAACGGGAGGCCGCGCTTGGTCAGCATGTCCTGCAGTTCCTTCTTGGACTTGGACTGGAGCGAGTCCACGTCCAGGGGCGCGGGCGGGCCATCCACAACCTCCGTCGCAGACTCCTCGACCGAGGCACGGTCATCCTCGTCCTCCTCGGTGGGCGCGGGAGCGGGAGCGGGAGTCGGCACCGTCACGGGACCCTCGGATTCGGCTTCGGCTTCGGGGGGCGGGTGCTCCATGGCACGGGTGATGTCGCCGATGGCCATGAGGACGGAGTTCATGTTCTGGAACAGGCGCGTCTGCTGCCAATACAGCCAGCCGACCATACCCGCAAGAACAAAGACCATGGACGCGAGAAGTGCAACGGCAGCGTGAAGGAGCTCCATTTGGCTTGAACGCAAGACGCGATTCCGCCCAATAGAAACGAAGAATGTTGCTATTCCATAAATGAAGACAGCCTATTGGATTGCAGGCTTGTTGATTGCGCTCATGGCGCTGCGCATGTACTTCAATGGCGTGGACCGCTTCACGTTGCGCGACGAGTACTGGGATGTCCCAGGAGGTACTCCTCAAGTGCGTGAAGAAGTGTGGAAGGATACAGGTGCTGGAAACAAGGTGGCTGAGTATCATGACCCGCCTAGCTAATGACGACGGGTTCCACGGCGGCTACGACGCCGAGTGCGACGACCACCCTGCTTGGCAGCCTTGGCAGCCTTCTTGGCGGCAGCCTCTTCCTTCTTCAGCTTGGCAATCTCCTTCTTGATGAACGCGGCGCGCCTCTCTTGCAACTTGACGTCCGCAAGCGCTGCCTTCTTTTCTTCACGAGACTCGTATGTTGCGCTGGGTCCAGGCATTTGTATACCCACTAGAAATCTTCGTCCAACCGCAGCTCGTCCCGAGTCGTTCCGATGGCTCGCGAGTAGTCGGACACCTTCTTCTCGAAGAAGTTGGTCTTGCCCTCCAAGCTAATCAGGTCCATGAAATCGAACGGATTCTGTGCACCAAAGATCTTCGGCGTGCCCAACTGGACAGCCAACCGATCCGCCACGAACTCAATGTACTGCGACATCATCTTGGCGTTCATGCCGATGAGCGAGCACGAGAGCGCATCGCAGATGAACTCCTTCTCCAACTCCACCGCGTGCTTGATGATTTCGTGGATGGTGTCCTCGGATACCTTGGTCTTCAGAGTGTGGAAGAGGGCCACGGCAAACTGCGTGTGCAACCCCTCGTCTCGGGAGATGAGCTCGTTGGAGAAGGTCAGTCCGGGCAGGAGTGCGCGCTTCTTGAGCCAGAAGATAGAGCAGAAGGCGCCTGAGAAGAAGATGCCCTCCACGCAAGCAAAGGCCACCAAGCGGGTGGCAAAGGACTTGTCGGAGCCCATCCAGTTCAGAGCCCACTCTGCCTTCTTTTCAATGCACGGAATGGTGGTAATCGCATTGAACAGTTTGGCCTTCTCTTCCTCGTCCTTGACGTAGGTGTCAATGAGGAGAGAATACGTCTCCGAGTGAATGCCCTCCATGGCGTTCTGGAAGGAGTAGAAGAGCTTAACCACCTGGGAATCCACTTCGCCCTGGAAACGCGTCACCAGGTTCTCCATGACGATTCCGTCGGACCCCGCGAAGAACGCCAGCACGCGACCGATGAAGTGCTTCTCGGGCTCGGTCAACTTCTTCCAGTCAGCAATGTCCTTGGAAAAGTCAATCTCGTCGGGGGTCCAAAAGACCGCGACGCTCTGCTTGTACATGCGATACAGGTGCTGCTCGGACGACTTAATCGGGAACAGAGTGTACGCCATTACTGTATACGGCGATTATTGCCTAAACGAGAAAGTGTGAGTACTACACAATGAGTAGCACATCCAACGTGCAGGCGTATTTGACGTCGGTTTTTCGGCCGGTCTACACCTACACAACCGCAACCTCCAACTTCAGCACGCAGTTGAATTTGTCCAATGTGAACACGGTCACGGCGAACCTCGTCGAGTGCATTCGCGTCGACGTGGCAGACTCGAACAGCAACGTGTTCGTGGGGACGAATTCAGGTGTGAACTTCCTGAACCTCCAGGCCTGTTACTCCAACACCGTGCTAGGGTACGGAACTGGAGGTCTGATGTCCAATACGTCCAACGTGGTGGCGCTTGGAACCAATACCGCCGCAGGTGTCACGAACACGAAAAGTTCTATCTTCGTGGGAAACAACGTGGGTCCCGGAAGCATTGACTTGTCCGGATGTCTGTGGCTCGACCCGACGGGCGGCGCGGGTGCAGGCAATGCGTCCAGCAATACCATTGCCATTGGCGCATCAACAGGTATTGTGGGTAGCAGCAATATCTGGATAGGTATGAATGCGGGCACTTCGAATACAGGTGTGGGAAACATCACGCTTGGACATTCAATTCCCGTCACGGTGCCTACAAACTACTTGCTCCAGGTAGGCGCGGGCTCCAACGTTGTCATTGCAGGCGACCTCTCGCAGAACGCAGTTGCAATTGGAAAAGCGGATGCGTCCATGTACTACATTGACGGGAATGGCCGTGTGCCTGGACTGGTTCTGGACGTCTCGGGATATGCGCGCATTGCGCAAGGTCTGGCTATCGGCATGGACCCACTGCAGTCCACACTCGATGTGAACGGCACCTTCCGTGCAAACGATGGCTACGGGTCGCTGTCGCTGGACCACGACTTGGCGGGCAATTCTCGGGTCTATACGTCGGGGTTCATGCAAATCAGAGGAGGCACCCACTCTCGCGAGGGCACGTCGGGAGCCGCCGGGTCACAGATTGGAACCCTGTGCGTGGGCATCACGATGATTGCAGTCGCAAACGACGCCCGCATTGTGTTCTGGGGTGGTTCGGGCGCGGCGGCAACAATCAGCGCCGGCGGCGGCGTGAACATCAGTGTGTTATCAGCCCCTGCCATCACAACGTCTCTGACCAATACACCCTACACCATCTCCTATTTCCCGTTACCCACTACTGGTCTCTATCCCCCGGGGGGCGGTGTGTAGTTTCTCCACCATCTTGCGAATGGACACGGACGAAACCCCCGAGACCTTGGACACGTCAGACAGACGACCCTTGAGCACGTGGCAGACGACACCCGACACAATGGTCTTGGGCGTGTGCTCCATCTCGGGCAACTGCGTCAGGACCAACAGAATCTGGGTTCGTTCGGACTCCGTCACATTCATCTCTGCGCAGATACGTTCCGCGATTCCAAGTTGTGTGTTCAGAACGGACGACACCTCGGACTCGAAACGCGCCAGACCCTTGCAAAGAGCGCGAATGGACACATGGAACAGCCCAGACACCTCCTCGTGGGTCCGTGTCGCATTGTGCTGACGACAGGCCACGAAGACCGCACCTGCCATCAGAGCACGTCGTGACTCACCGCGTGTCTTGCGGGCATCCTCCACTCGCTTGAAGGAGGCACATGCATCCTGAATGATGGCCTTGGGAAGTCCAATGCGTGCACACGAGTTCTGGATTGCATCGAAGATACCCATCCACGAACGCTCGCCGTGACTTGACAGCGACCACGAAGACAACTTGCCGATGGACTTGGACTCATCTGACTGTCCGGGCGTCCGCTTGCGCATCATCATGGACCCATACGACGACTCGGGAAGCAGTTCGTTGGTCACTCCACCTGTGCGGCTGGGATTGCCCTCTGTCTCTGCATAGATGCGCCACTCTGCCGACTCGTCAATGTGGCTGCCGAGGATGGTTCCGCAGCAGACACAGACCTTCTGTCCTTCATCCAGTTCGACCGATGCGTCTGGATGTTCGCAGTTCATGAGACAAACAAGTTTAGAGACTCAATGTCCATTTTCAAGACCGATACATACTTCCCATGACCGATGGGTCATAGACCTGTGGGCGGTACGTGGTCAGCAATGGCGGGCGGTGAGACGCACGAGCCTGTGTCTTGAGCCACGACACCAGCAGATACTTGCCGTCATTGACGGGCCACACCAGAAACCCAGAATCCGTCAGGGTCTTGGTCAGATACTCGCGGGCCTCGGACACTTGGAACAACGGATACCCAAAGACAAAGTTGGGAACCTCAAAGACCACGTAGGGCGCATTTGGATTGTGAATGGCTTGAGCACGAATCTTGGCGTACAATTGAGCCAGAACAGGACGCATGGCCGACATACGACGTTCCCTGCGTTCTTCCTGCTCGTTCCACACGTCACGGGCTTTCAGCATCCTTGCCTTGTCTACATACTATGTTCCGCTCAATTGCTCTTGGTGGAGGGGGTGTTCGTGGAGGTCTTCACATCGGAGGGCTGCGAGCCTTGTCTCAACGACAACCACTTGAGTTTCCCGACGGCATCTACGGATGTTCGGTAGGGTCTATTATCGCCACGGCTCTTGCCTTTGGCGTCACCGTGGACCAGTTGGAGTCCATGCTGGACACAGAGTTTGTGCTGTCCAACTTTATTCCACCTATTTCATTGGCTGCAGCCATGTCGTTTCAGAGCAAAAAGGGCATGTTCCCCATGGACCTGCTCGAGGAGACGCTGATTCGTGGATTCGGACGGGTGGGTGTGGACCTGCGCGGAAAGGTCATTGCCGATGCGCCTACAAAGTTGTGGATTCTTGCAAGCAATCTGACGACCCGCAAGTCCACGCTGCTGACGGGCCAGGTGCCGCTGCTCGCGGCCATCAAGGCATCGTCGTGTATTCCGTTCGTCTATCAACCTCAGGTCATCTACAACCAGGTGTTCCTGGATGGAGGTGTGAGTTGTGATTGCATCGTGAGCGTGGTGCCCAAGGACACACTGGTCTTCCACATCGGATACTCGCAGGGTCCGCTGGTTCCATCCGTGGTGGAGCAGATGCCGATTGGCGACTTCTTCCGAAACGTCTATGCAAGCGTGCGCGAGGGGGTCCGTCCGATTTACCCCAATGTTCTGGTGTTTGACGAGCCCAAGTTAGGACCTCTGTCCGATGTGAACGACGCAGAGAAGAAGTACATGTTGGATACGGGCTACGAGCAGGCCTCACGCTTTCTCGCCAAGTTCCCCAGTCAGGAACCCGTGGAGGGAGGATTCGGTGACGCGCTGCGTGAAGTCGGTGATTCCACCTGAGGTTTCCAGTTTGACGGTAGGATATGCGTCGACGCCATACGCCGTACACGTCATCACATCTTCCTCACAGTTCACTGCCTTGCCCACAACCTTGGTGGAGCCGTAGGTTTCAGGGAGTGTCTTCATCAGCGCCTCCCATTCGGGCTTGGCCGTCTTCGAGTGTCCGCACCAGTCTGTGTAGAAGAAGTAGATCGTCGCATTTCCTGCGAGCATCTCCTTCACGGGCGGACGAAGCCACGGCTTCCAATAAATGTACGCCACCACGACAATTAAGAGGAGGATGGCCGACTCAAGCCACTGCATTGTTGAAGGAGATGAGAAATTCTGCGCTGTTTCTCATACCACACACGATAGGCCTCCTCTGCAGACACTCCCTCCTTCACCTGCAGCCACGCGACATCCGTGGTCATGCGCTCGGGCTCGTAGGGACGGGGGTTGATGGTAAACCATCGTCCTTGATAGCGAACCACATACTCAGGCATTAACATAATGTCGCCTACTCATGGTAAATGGAAGCAGTCGGTAAGGTTGTTCTCGCCATTGTTGTGAATTACGGTGTCCATTACGCGTCGATGGCGACGCATAATTGGATGTGCATGCCGCACACGGTGAAGGAAGTGGCAATGTCGATGTTCACGACGGGAAGTCCCATCTGTTCTACGCTGCTGACGGTGGGACAGCAAACGCAGAATGGCTATGCGGCTGGAGTGACGACGGGGGTTGTGACGTTGATTGCGAGTGTGTTGAAGGCTGTTTAGACCTTCAGGCCGGCTCCAGGGAAGCCGACCAGTCCAGCGCCGATACCGAAGCCAGCGCCCGTCCGGGCCGAGGCCCCAACGCTCGGGGCGTAGATGTCCAGGATGGCGAAGGTGGCCGTCGCGACGAGCGCAATCATGCCAACCTCCTGCACCTTCAGTGTCTTCCCAGGGAAGACGTACGCAGCAATGGCCACCGCAAGACCCTCCAGCGCATACTTGATGACGCGCACCAGCAAATCCGACATATCCAGACCAGGGGCAGCAGTGGGCTTCGGCTTAGACTCCATTTTATTCATTGGTCGCGAAAGAAAATTCATTGGGCAGGAATCATGAAGAGCCGACCCGCCAACACGAGCGCCGCCAAAATCCACACGAGCCACCACTTGACGTAGTTGGACACATAGTACACGACGACGTAGAACACGATTGCGTGGAGCAGGGCGCTGAACACGACGCTTCCAGGCAGGGCAGGGACGAGCACGCCAGGACACAGCAGGAAGAACACAATGGACAAGGTGTAGAGATCGTACATTGTATCCTCCAAAGGTATTTTCACAGTGGACGCCCAACACACAAAATGCCGAAGACTGAGGAACTCCCTATCACTGAGGACGACGGCAGCCGCATCGACTACCTTGACGAGGACCCCGAGATCCCTAATCAGCGCTACTGCATCATCTCGTTCCTGAGCCCTGAGAAGGTGATTCAGGACAAGAAGGAGTTCTACTTCCAGGAGTTCGTCTCGTGGATGGACTACCAGTGGAAGGTGAAGGGCCTCGAGCACCTCATGGCCTTCCTGTCCAAGAAGTACTCCATGAAGGTGGACGATCTCCTGAAGGATGCGGAGGACTTTGTCAAGGTGCGCAATGAGGAGGTGAAGGCCACGGATGTCCACGAGGAGTTCCAGGTGTTCATGCTCAAGCGCGAGAAGGAACTGCAGGAGGCCTACGACTCCAAGGTCAACTTCCGCACGAACATCCGTGGCGTCAAGGTGCGCCGCGCGTTCCCGTCCATTGAGGAGACGCAGATGTTCGCCAAGGTGCTCCAGCGCAAGTACCCGAAGGACAACCTGTTCATCGGCAAGGTCGGCTGCTGGCTGCCGTGGGACCCCTCGGAGCACCTGATGCCCGAGGTGGAGTACGCCGAGCGCGAACTGAACGAGCTCATGCGCAAGTACAAGGAGAACGAGGTGAACAAGGAGATGTTCTTTGCCGAGCAGCGCGACGAGTCCATCAAGAAGCAGAAGGACGAGAACGAGCGTCGTCGCAAGGCCAACGCCATTGAGGCTGCGGGCGGCACCAACGCCGCGTCCAATGCAGCGGCTGCGTCTGGACCCGCTCAGCTCACGGACCTGAGCGTCCCTGTCCACCCGACGGAGGGCGTCATCCGCGAGTAATTTGTTGGGAATGAGTAAGATGTCTGGGAAACAAAAGAAAGGCAGCACGGACACTACGCCGAAGTCCTATACGGCGTTTCCTAGTGGACCCCAGTCGATGGTGTCAAGTACTGGACTTACCGCCAGGGAGCAGCGCGATGCGGCTGGCAAGACG